>OGJU01001113.1_pt1 | contig 20056 bp, 18 predicted proteins | sample 1572251 | NCBI WGS metagenome assembly OGJU01 (sample SAMEA2582144, study PRJEB24529) | metagenome | biome: Human gut stool | place: China | collected 2011
TACTTTGGCTTTTATATCCCACAGCGGCGGCAATTTCCGAAATAGATTTATCTTCATGTAACAGCATATTTGATGCCAGCTTCATACGGTATTCTTTCATGTAAGAAGCGATGGGCATTCCATTTCTGGCATTATTGCAGTTATATCGGTATTGGTAATATTAGCAGGAACTTATATGACGTCAAGTGGAATCAAAAACTGTAAATAAAAACCTTAGAGGACAGGATAATGGAGAAATTATAATGATGTTGTTGTTGGGTTTGAGAGTGGCATGACAACAAATTTGCAATTATGGGAATATGCAATAGTGAGGTCAGAAGATGAAAAATGCTAATGATTTGCTGGATGATATGCCGGTATAGAATGCCTTTTTAAGGCTCGCAGTTCCATCTGTAGCAGCGCAGCTAATCAATATATTATACAATTTTATATCGTTCGTGTCGAAAAAATGTCATTTCACGCAGATGGCATTTTTTTAAATGCCTTTTATTGTATAATATGATGTAAGTAAGATACAACGTATTTTTATAATAGTTTTACGAATCGTTTTACGAATCAATTATTATAGTGTTTTATAATGTTAAAAATATTGTAAAAATGTTGTCAAAAATACAAGAAGTGCGATAAAAGGAGGAAGAGTTTATGAGGTATTCAAACTTAAAAAAGCTTGCTGCGGTAGTATTATCTATCGGAGTGGTATTTTCAAGCAGTGCTGTGACTGGTTTTTCAGCAGATAACAGCAAAATGATACCCACGATTGTTGAGAGCTCATATAGTCAGGCGGCAGCAAATATTGATGATGAATATGCCTATGATGGAACATATGTTGATAAATGGGGGGATACGCGTAAGGGTAGTCAGCTTGGAGTGACATATACAAAGGATGCAACAGAATTTAATATATGGGCCCCTGCGGCAACAGGTGTAAAAGTTAATATTTATGAAGCAGGTGCGGGTAATGCTAGTAATGCCTGTAAGATAGGATCTTATACATTAGAGAAGGTGTCTAGCAGTAAAGAATGGAATGGTATATGGACTATAACGCTTGTTGGTAATTGGGGTGACTATTATTATGATTATACGATAACCACGACAGATGCTTATCATAAGGACAGCGATCAAACACAAACATATAATATTCAGGATCCATATTCGGTTGCTGTCAGCGAAGATGGAAAGTATTCATATATTACAGACACTTCTACAATATCACCTGAAGGTTGGGATAACGACAGGCACGTATATGTTGATTCAACAAAAGCCAATACTGTTTACAGGATAAGTGTCAAGGATTTTTCATCAGATGCTGAATCGGGTATGACGGCTGGTGGAAAGTATAGTGCATTTACGCAAAAGGGTGCAAAAGTAAATAGTGCGGGAGAGCTTGTATCAGGTATCGATTATTTGAAGGAGCTCGGTGTTACGACAGTACAGCTTGCACCGTTTGCGGATTATGAGGCTGACAGTGAATATGAGATTTTAAATTATAATGCACCTGAGACAAGTTATGCTTCCAATCCGTCGGACTGCAAGACTGTAATAAAAGAATGTAAAGAGATGATTCAGGCACTCCATAGTGCAGGATTTTCTGTTGTGATGGAGATGCCTTATACGCATGCTTCAGAGGAAAATTCTCTTGAAAAGTCAGTTCCGGGCTTTTTTTACAGAATAAATAATTCCGGAGGCAGATATACAACAAATACAGGATATGACAATGAGTTTGCCACAGAGCGCAAGATGTACCGTATTTATATGGTTAATTCCATGAAATACTGGGCAGAGGAATATCATGTGGATGGATTTTCGCTGGATTTGATTGACTGTGTAAATATGAAGTACAGAGGCGCATCACATGTATATAAATGGCTCGATGATATAAAGAAATCATTGGCAGAGGAAGATACCAATCTGGTTATCTGGGGAGATAATTATACCAAAGAAGAAAGGCAGAATAAGACTTCAGTTTATGATGAAATTATTGGTACAACAGGTGGTACTTATGGCGATAGAAATGAAAAAGCCGTAAAAATCTATAAGCAGAAAGCAGCAATGAAATATGCCACACCGGGAACATTGTTTATGGATGGCGGAGAGGAAATGTGTAACAGCGTTAAAGAAACAGGCAGCAGTTGCCTTGAATGGAAGGATTCGGCAGATTATGCAGATGTAGTCTCATATTACAGAGGACTTATGCAGATACGAAAAGCATTTTCACCGCTTGCGGATAGTCAGGAAATAACAGATTCGGATGCTTATGTGCTTACAGGTACCAAAGCTGATGAATGGGACACTATGGCAGTATTAAATAATGATTCAGATGTGGCAAAAGAAATCACAATTCCGGTTCAGACAAGAGCTGCCACAGACTGGGTTGTTATTGCTAACGGCGAAAGTGCAGGAGTTACATCGCTTGGTGAAGTGTCTGGCTCAGTTGTAAATGTTCCTGCGTATACTACAATGCTTCTTGTAGACAGGAATAGCTTTGAGAATGTGCCTGTAACCTCAGACAAAGGAAAAGTAATTGTTAATTATGTGATAAAAGATAGTGGGCAGAAACTACGTGAATCGATTACACTTCAGGGTACACCTGGAACGAATTATGCGGTGCCTGATAATATTAAGATTCCATCAGGATATGCTTTTTTAAGTCAAACAGGCAATAAAAGGGGTGTGTATACATCAGATACACAGACAGTTACATATTATTATGAAGCGATAGATCCAGATACAGTAGTATACGGAATTAAAAATAATGGAGTGTACTGTAAGAACGCAAAGTTTAAAGTGACTTCTCCTGATTATACACAGGTAATGGCAGGAAATAAAATACTTACACCTGATGCGGACGGTGCTTATACTGTATCTGCGGCAGATGGCACACAGACAATAGCATTGACAGATAGTGAAGGATACAGCATTTATCTGTCTATTACAGTAAATGCAGATCACACAATAAATAACAGCGACTGCACAAAGGAATCGACCTGCTCTGTCTGCCAGCAAACATTTCCAGCACAGACAAGCCATAGGTTTAGTGCCACCTGGACAAAAGACGATACTAGTCATTGGAAGGTGTGCGAGAATGACGGCTGTACGGTAACAACAACAAAAACAAAACATAGCGGTACAGATGATGGCGATTGTACAACGCCTGTAATATGTGAATGTGGTGAGGTTGTTACAGCAGCAAAGGCAGAACATATATATGATGAGTGGAAGTCAAACGGTAATGGTACGCATACCCGCAAATGTATAACTGCAGGATGTACAAAAGTAGAAATAGAAAACTGTGCGGGAGGAGAGGCAACATGTAAAAAGAGAGCCGTCTGCACAGAGTGTAATGCAGAATACGGCACATTAAACCCTGCAAATCATAACGGCAATGAAGTATGGGAACAGACAGCAGAAACACATCAGAAAAAATATGACTGCTGCGGTGCCTATAGTACTAATGTAGAAGCCCATAATTGGGAAGATGGTCATTGTAGTGTCTGTGGATATGACTGCATCCATACAGGTGGAAATGCAACCTGTACGCAGAAGGCAGTTTGTGATATTTGCCATATTGAGTATGGAGAAATAAATGCAGATAATCATACTGGAACAGAAGAATGGACACAGACAGCGACAGAGCATGAAAAGAAATATGATTGCTGTGGCAAAGTAACGTTAGAAAAAGAAAGTCATAAGTGGAAAGACGGCGTTTGTGAAGTATGTGGTTATGCATGCGTGCATAGCGGAGGAGAAGCAAACTGTACAAAGGGTGCTGTCTGCGAAAACTGCGGCAAGGAATATACAGAAAAAAATCTGGCAAATCACAGCGGCAATGAAGTATGGGAACAGACAGCAGAAACACATCAGAAAAAATATGACTGCTGCGGTGCCGATATTACTAATGTAGAAGCCCATATTTGGAAAGACGGTGTGTGCAAAGTTTGTAATTATCAGTGTGGACATACAGGAGGAAATGCAACCTGTGTGAAAAAAGCGTTGTGTACAATATGTGGTGAAGAATATGGCACTTACAATATGAGTATACATGAAGACTTGCATTTAGTAGCGGCAAAGGAAGCTACTATGACAGATGAAGGAAATATTGAATACTGGTATTGTAATGCTTGTGACAGATATTACATCAGGCAGGATGGGCTTGTTGAAATTGAAAAATCACAGACTGTTATTGCAAAGCTTAAAGATACAACACCACCGGCAGATGTAACACCACCGGCAGATATAACACCTGCGACCGATACGGATAAAGAAACTAAGGCAGAAGCAGTAAAAGAACAGACTCCTGGTACGAGAGATGACAAACGTACATTAGCATGGCTTCTTATGTTTGTAATAGGAGGAGCAGGAGTAATAGTATTTGGTAAGAAAAATAAGTTTACAGATAAAATTTAAAATGGAGTAAAATAATAAATTGCTGGAATTCTGGTTCATTTATAGAATCTGAGTTCCAGCTTTTTGTATAAGACAAAAATTTTGTGTTACAATGTTTTACAGGATTTTTGATGGAATATTTATTTACGAGGAGGAAGCAAAGGGTGGATGAATTGAAGTGCAATAATTGTAAATATAAAACTAATGTATCCAATACAGAGGAAACAGGAACTGCAATATGTTCATATCCGCAAGGCGAATGGTTTGTTGTAAATGTTGAAGATAGCTGCCATTATATTCCTGAAAAAAAGGAGCTTACCTGTGGAGATTGTTCAAGACTGAATGAAGATACCGGCTGCTTTGCCTGCCAGGAAACGGATAGTGCAATGTATAATGGACATTTGTGTATGGGATTTATAGATAAAAGGGAAGAGGAATTCAACAGCATACTTATGTTTTGGAAGGTACAAGGTTTATATGACCGGGAAAAAATAAATAAATTACTAGATGATTTCGAACAGTCATATGACAGGCTTTTTAATCAGGAGTAATTTAGGATTTTTGTTGCAGCTTTGTGTGGTACAGTGTGCAGGAAAAGACGATTTTAAATGGGCATACAGACGGCTGACAACACAATAGAAATAAATAATGAAAGTAAGAAAAGGAATAAACAGAATGTTATATATAATGAGACATGGGAAAACAGACTGGAATGAACAGCATAAACTGCAGGGAAGAACAGATATACCACTTAATGAAAATGGAATAGCTATGGCAAAAAAAGCAGCAGAAGAATATAGAGATATACATTTGGATATATGCTATTGTTCACCACTTAAAAGAGCAGAACAGACAGCCAGGATAGTACTCTCTGGCAGAAAAACGCAGGTTCCTGTTGTCATAGATGACAGACTTATGGAAATGGGGTTTGGTGAATATGAGGGAGTACAGAATAGTTTCAATATTTCAGATTGTAATGTAAATGTGTTATTTAGAAATCCAGACAGATATATAGCAGATAAGGGAGCTGAAAGTCTTGATGAGTTGTTTGAAAGAACAGGACAGTTCCTAGATGAAGTGATTCAGCCAGAGCTTGCAAAAGGAAGAGATATACTTATAGTTGGACATGGTGCGATGAACTCAAGTATTATATGTCAGATAAGAAATAAAACATATGCACATTTCTGGGATGAAGGAATTGAAAACTGCACATTGAAGAGACTGATATAAAAATAATTAAAAATATATGAAATGTGCACATATAGCATATGAATATTCTTGTTAACATGATACAATGTTTACACTAAAATGTGTTAGAAAATATACATATAATTATTTGCACGTTGCAGTATTGGAAAAAGAGTTAAGTGGAGGATGCATATGAACATTTCATTTTTTTTACAACCTAAGTGTAAGGTAGCATATATATATAATAATGATACATTGAGGCAGGGACTGCAAAAGATGAATTATTATGGTTATTCAGCGATACCTGTGCTTGATGAGGAAGAACGTTATGTAGGAACTATAACAGAAGGCGATTTTTTATGGCATATATGCAGGATTAACCAGAATAATGGATTGAGTATAGATGTAAAGGAACTTGAGAAAAAGAAAGTCCATGAGTTGTATTTCAGAAGAAATTATCCTAGTGTTAAAGTAGACACATCTATGGAGGAACTTTTCGAGAAAATTACCAACCAGAACTTTGTTCCAGTTACAGATGACAGAGGCATATTCATAGGTATTATAACAAGAAAGGACATTATTACATATCTTTCAGCAAAGAAGAAAGAACCAAAGATGTCATATTCGTATCAGATTACAGTGTAAAATGTCAACTTACAATACCAAGCAGTTGACAATAAGCTTTCATACTTTTATACTTATTAGCATATAAGCGCTTGATATAAGCGTATTTTATGACAACAAGGGAGAGTATATGTATTATGTCAGAAACAGCTATTGAACAAATGTTGGATAATTGGAACGAAGAGCATATATTAACGAAGGAAGAGGCTCTTGATATACTTAATCTGCCGGACGATAAGCTTGATAAGCTTATAAGCACGGCATATGGATTGAGGTTAAAGTACAAAGGAAAGAAAGTAAGCATACAGCTTTTAACCAATGTAAGAAGTGGCAATTGTTCACAGAATTGTGCCTATTGTGCGCAGTCATGTGAATCACATGCGGATATAGAAAAGTATAGAAGAGTATCAGATGAGAAGCTTTATGGTGATAATGATCTAGTAGATGAAAAACATCTTGCAAGACATTGCATAGGACTAAGTGGAATAAGCTTTACAGATTCTGAAATAGAAGATCTTGCACAAAGAATCCGTAAAATGAAGAAGAATGATACCCAGATATGTTGTTCTATAGGTTTTCTTACAGAAAAACAGGCAAGGATGCTTAAAGAAGCCGGACTTAACAGAATTAACCACAATCTTAACAGCAGCCGTTCATTTTATCCTAATATATGTTCAACACATACATATGATCAAAGGATTAAAAACATACATATGTTAAAAAATATTGGCTTTGAAATGTGTTGTGGTGGAATAATAGGCATGGGTGAAAGTAAGAGTGATGTTGTGGACATGCTTATGGATATCAGAGAAATCAATCCAGAATCAGTTCCTATTAATTTTCTTCTCCCTATAAAGGGAACAAGACTTGCAGACAGGGATATATCAGGACTTACTCAGGAGTACTGTCTGAAAGTTCTATGTCTTGCAAGACTTATGGTACCTAAGTCAGATATAAGATGTGCAGCAGGAAGAGAGGTATACTTTAAGGGTATAGAACCAACATTGTTTAAGGTAGTTGATTCAATATTCGCATCAGGATACCTTACAGCAGGTGGACAGGGAATAGATGATACAATTAAGATGATAGAACAGGCAGGATTCACAGGCGAAGTTGAGAGTACTGACAGATAAAAAATATAGTGATGTCAACGTAAGTTGACATCACTATATTTTTTATTCTTTATCCAGAGAGGTAATAGTCTGTGTGACTTCGTTAATAGCTTTTTTGATATCATCGCTTGCCTCGCCCATACCTCTTGCAAGCTTCTGGACTTCAACAGCAACAACAGCGAAACCTCTTCCGGTATCGCCAGCTCTTGCAGCTTCAATAGATGCGTTAAGAGCGAGTATATTCTGACGTTTACTAAAACCATCAATCTGTTTTACTTTATCATTGGCAGTCTGCAGCTGTTCGGCAGCATTGCTTATGCCGGTCTTTAATTCAGAAAGAATATGTGAATTCTGGTATGAAGTATAGCTTGCACGCACAAACATATTGATAACATCACCAAGAAGGTCAGCAGATGCGTGGATTTCTTCACTCGTCTTTACATTAACCTTTTGGAGTGCAGCTATATATTTATCTTCATCAATTCCAAGCTCTCTTGCAGTAGCACGGAACTTATTTTCATCAGGATGTTCAGGGAGAACCTGGCCGCCTATTATGCTTCCAAGTACTGTACCATCATCCAGTGTTATAGGAATACCAAAATCAACAAGTCCGGCATGGCAAGGATATACACCATGTCCTTCACGGTCACACTTTTCACATCGCTTTTTGCCTTCTGGACAACCTCTCGTCAGGTCTATACAGAACTCAGTGAAGTTATAGCAGTCGCTTATATATTTACCATCAGATCCGACAGCTACTGTAGCGAGTCCTGTACTTTTAGCCCAGTTAGACATAATCTGTTCGAACTTATTCATATCACAAAAATCTTGTATTTTCATAAAACAACACCTCCAGTTGTATTATTTATTGTAAAATAATATGATGCAGGCATTAGAATACCTGCGCTCATAATATCATCAAAATATATCAGTAGATAAAATAAATTAAGTTCTTTTTTATTATATAATTATATCGTCAAATTTGCTAGTTAAATTTATATCAAATTAGAAAATTAGAGAATTAGAGAAAATAACTGATATCAATAATAAAAAAAGTCTGAAACAGATAGAGTTATGCAATTATTGACCTATTTGGGACATTTGGTAATATAATAAAATCTTCATAAGAAATGTTGGAAAAAAATGGAATTAAAGTCTGCAGTTATGTGGACTGTAATTTACTATGAGGATAAAGTAAATGGACAGCATGCATTATGAAGATTTATGTGAAAGAATGAAAAATTATAGAAAAAAGCTCGGCTTTAATCAGACTGAAATGGGGAAGAGGCTTGGTATATCCCAGGATGATTATTCAAAGCGTGAAAATGGGCATATTATTATATCTTTTAAAAATATAAAAGCATTGCAGGAGCTGGGTGCAGACATAGATGAGCTGGTGTGTGGAAGTAAGAATGATGTGCATACGGAAGATCTTGATATTATTATGAATGAATATGATGATAGCAGTAAGCCTTTTGCTATGAAAATTATTGCTGAAAGTATAATGCATTACCGTAATAATGATATATTAAGAGGAAAAAATGTAACCGATGATGATGTACTGCTTGATTATATGTTAAAGCAGTGGGATGGATTTTCAATGCTGGAATATGTAAGAACAGTTTTGCATTATTCGCAGGATACTATGTCCGAAAAACTTTGTCTGCCAAGGAAAAAATATCGTAAATATGAAAAGGAGCAGGAATATCCAGATGCTGAGGCACTTGTCCGCATGTATAACTTATATAACTGCAGACCTTCCATGTATCTTAATATGTATGACAGAAGATATTATGCCATGCAGCGCATATGGGTGGACTTCAGTAAGGAGCAGAAGGACAAGGTAAAGCAGATGGGATGTGCCGTTAGAAGTATATTGTAAAATCAGCAGATAGAAAAGACCTGCTTATAATAAATATTATGAATTTATCAGGTAAAGATAAAGCTGCCCTCTGGTCAGATCTGGATTATATCAAGGTCTGACCAGAGGCTTTTTATATTTTGTGATGCATTTGAAACATTATAAATGTATGAAACAGATGTAATGCAGGTGTAATAATATAGGTGCAATAACACTAAAAATATAGAATCGGTGCAAGAAATATGTTAATATGATATAAAACGAAAAATAACGATGTACTATAAGAAATGGGGACTATAAACTACAATGAGAACAGTACAACAGCTTTATGATGATAAAAGAGATAAAGTTATTATTGATATAAGAGATAAAGAAGAATATGATAAGGAAACTATGGATTCAGCTGTCCAGTATTTCTGGGAAGATATGATGAATGACCTTAAGATGGATAATATAAGTGGAAGAGAGAAGTTTCTTAACACATACTCAAAGAAAGTTCCTATATATCTGCTATGTTATTCAGGACAGAAAAGTGAAGAACTTGAAGATACACTTGAACAGATGGGGTATGAGGCATACAGCATAGATGGTGGATTTGTGGCATATCTTAAGTGGAAGTTCACAGAATATATAAAAGAGGATGAGAATGAAAACACCAATGAAGCAAAAGACCGTGTTAAAGAGATAGAAAGAAGCATAGTAAAGAAGTTCAGAAAGCCTATATGGAGAAAGTTCACACAGGCGCTTAACGAATATGATCTTATACAGGATGGAGATAAGATAGCAGTCTGTATATCAGGTGGTAAGGATTCTATGCTTATGGCGAAGCTCTTTCAGGAACTAAAAAGACATGGAAAGAATAACTTTGACCTTGTTTTTCTTGTTATGAATCCAGGATATAATGAACTTAATTATAATGTTATACTAAACAATGCAAAGATTTTAGACATACCTGTAACAGTGTTTAAAACAGAGATATTTGATACGGTAGTTGATATAACTGAATCTCCATGTTATCTATGTGCAAGAATGCGCAGAGGATATCTTTACAGCAAAGCAAAAGAGCTTGGATGCAATAAAATAGCACTTGGGCATCATTATGATGATGTTATAGAAACTATCCTTATGGGAATGTTATATGGAGCACAGATACAGACTATGATGCCAAAGCTTCATAGCACGAACTTTGAGGGAATGGAGCTTATAAGACCTATGTATCTTATAAGGGAGGCAGATATTATTCACTGGAAGGACTATAATAAGCTTCAGTTTATACAATGCGCATGCCGTTTTACAGAAGGCTGCGCCTCATGTGGTGGAACTGGAAAGGGTTCTAAGAGGGCTGAGATAAAACAGCTTATCAGGGATTTAACGAAGGTAAGTCCATATATAGAGAAAAATATATTCAGAAGTGTTGAAAATGTTAATCTGGATACCGTTATTGCATATAAGCAGCACGGAGAAAAACACAGCTTTCTGGATACTTATGAGAATAATAAGCAGGCCGCAGGCGATGAATAGAATAAATTAAAATAAGCTGTTAAATACAATGACAGGAGAGGAAGATAAATATGGCAGTAGCACGTTATAACTGTGATTATTGTAATAATATGGTATATGATGAAGAAATGGAAGAATATGTATGCGATGTAGATATGGATGAGGATGACTATGCCAGATTGTTAACATCGGAATACAGAGAATGTCCGTACTACCAGAGCAATGATGAATATAAAGTTGTAAGACATCAGATGTAAACGTAATGTCTGATTTATTCAAAAAATAAAAAAGGGAAAAGAGGAAAAAGAAGAAAGAGGTGAAAATAATTGGATGATAAAAGATACGCAGTGCTTATAGATTCAGATAATATTTCGTCAAAGTATATATCAGATATATTGGATGAGATGACTAAATATGGCGTTATAACATATAAGAGAATATATGGAGACTGGACAAGTACGCAGGCTAACAAATGGAAGAAGGAACTGATGGAGAATTCCATAACACCTATCCAGCAGTTCCGCAATACAGTTGGAAAAAATGCAACAGATTCTACACTTATAATAGATGCCATGGATATTCTTTATACGAATAATGTAGATGGTTTTTGTATAGTTTCTTCTGATGGTGATTTTACAAGACTTGCAAGCCGCCTTAGAGAATCAGGAATGGATGTTATAGGTATGGGAGAGAATAAAACACCACGTTCGTTCAGGGCAGCATGTTCAGTGTTTACAGATCTTGAACTTTTAAGAGAACAGGCACATGAAGATGAGCCAGATAGTAAGCATGTTAAGAAAAAAGCAAGTAATAATATTATAAAGCAGTCAAAGATAGAAAATGCTATTATAGAGATAATTCAGGAAAATGATAATAAGGGTAAACAGACCGGACTTGGAGAGATAGGAAGCAGACTTCAGAAGAAATATTCTGATTTTGATGTGAGAAACTACGGCTACAGTTCGTTGTCTACATTTCTTGAAGAAATGAACAGTCTTGAGCTTAAGAAATTTAATAACACAGTTCTTGTACGGCTTAAAGAAGATAAGAATATGAAGGAAAAGGTTACAGAATATGCTGTTAATTATGTTAAGTCAAGTGATAACGGAGTTGAGCTTGGAGCACTTGGACAGAAGATACACATCAACTATCCGGACTTTAAGGTAAGAGAATATGGCTATTCTACATTGACAAAATTTATAATGGGAATAAAATGTCTTATTATAAGAGTGACAAGCGAAAACAGAAGAATGGTGTATATAAAGGAATAAATATTTCGCTTAATAAAATAATAGGAAGCTGATAAATATATTTTTATATTTTGGATAGCTGCATTGTTTAATGATTATATATGGAAAGGAAGTATTAAAACAATTATGAATAAAATAGCAAGTTTTACAGTTAATCATCTCGATCTTTTAGCAGGTGTATATGTATCAAGAAAAGATTATCAGGGAGATGTTGTGCTTACAACGTTTGATTTAAGATTTACAAGACCGAATGTAGAGGCACCTATGGATACAGCAGGCATACATTCAATAGAACACCTTATGGCTACATTTTTAAGAAATAATAAAGAATGGGCAGATAAAACTATATATTTTGGACCTATGGGATGCCGTACAGGGTTTTATGTGATATTTGCAGGTGACCTTAAGTCAGAGGATATACTTGAGGTGCTTAGAGAAGGTGCAGAATATGTACTTTCTTATGAAGGCGAGATTCCAGGTTATTCACCAAGAGATTGTGGTAACTATCTTGATAATAACCTTACACTTGCCAAGTTATATATGAAGAAGTTCAAGGAAGAGGTGCTTGATAACCCGGTTCCTGAGAGACTTAATTATCCACAATAATGATTGTATGGCAATCAGATGGTGAAATAGTTCACGTATCTTCATAATAAACAATAGTTGTAAAAAGTGGCTTGAGTGTTTTGTACTCAAGCCACTTTTGTATGTTTTTCGTTAAATTTATTATTGTATTTAAAGAAAAGACAGCTATATAAGTCGGTGATGCCTGAATCCTCTGACTCCGACATCATATTATTTATACTTCGAAAAGAAGATCTCCATAGCTTGGGAATGGCCAGAATTCTTTATCTACGATCATTTCAAGCTTATCAGCAGGAGCTCTTAACTCATCCATAGTAGTCTTAACTTCATCTCTGAAATATGTAGCCTGTGCAACAACATCATCAATTGTAGAAGCAATAGCTGTAACATCAATGAGGTTCTTGTAAGCCTTCTTCATATCCTTTAAGTATCCAGATACTTCTGTAAGAAGTTCTTCCTGAACTGAAGCATCAGCACCAGCTTCCTTAACAGTAAGAACTGAATTAGCAAGCTCTGTTGTGTAAGAAATAACTGAAGGAATAATCTGCTTTCCAGCCATATCAATCATTGTCTTAGCTTCGATGTTTATAGCCTTTGCATAGGCTTCATACTTAATCTCAGCTCTTGACTTTAATTCAGCCTCTGTAAATACACCAAAGCTTTCAAAAAGCTTAACGGCCTTAGGAGTAGTAAGGGCAGGAATAGCCTCAACCATAGATTTGATATTTGGAAGACCTCTTCTTTCAGCTTCTTCTACCCATGCATCTGAGTAACCATTACCATTAAATACAATTCTATGATGGTCAGTAAAGAGTTTCTTGATAAGATCATGAACAGCCATATCGAAGTTTTCTACTCCATCAAGCTGGTCAGCAATTTCCTTAAAGCTTTCTGCAACGATTGTGTTAAGAACTACGTTAGCAGGAGCAATTGAATCTGATGAACCTACCATACGGAATTCAAACTTATTACCAGTAAATGCAAATGGTGAAGTTCTGTTTCTATCAGTAGCATCCTTGTTAAGGTCAGGAAGTGTAGAAGCACCTGTCTTTAACTTACCCTTCTGGATAGAGCTTGTAGCATCACCCTTATCAATAAGCTGCATAACAACATCCTCAAGCTGCTCACCAAGGAACATAGAGATAATAGCTGGAGGTGCCTCATTAGCGCCAAGTCTGTGGTCATTACCAACGTCAGAAGCAGATTCTCTTAAAAGATCAGCGTGTTTATCAACAGCCTTCATAACAGCACCGAGTACAAGTAAGAACTGGATATTTTCGTGAGGTGTCTTGCCAGGTTCAAGAAGGTTGATACCATCATCAGTTGTGATTGACCAGTTATTGTGCTTACCAGAACCATTAACTCCGGCAAATGGCTTCTCATGGAGAAGGCATACAAGACCATGTCTGTAAGCAACTTTCTTCATAACCTCCATCATAAGCTGGTTGTTATCAGTAGCAATATTGCACTGTGCATATATAGGAGCTAATTCATGCTGTGCTGGAGCAACTTCATTATGCTGAGTCTTGGCAGATACGCCGAGCTTCCATAATTCTTCGTTGATATCCTTCATAAATGCAGCAATTCTTTCACGGATAGAACCGAAGTAGTGATCATCAAGTTCCTGTCCCTTTGGTGGCATAGCACCGAATAATGTACGTCCAGAGAAGATAAGATCCTTTCTCTGAAGATATTTTTCTCTATCTACTATAAAGTATTCCTGTTCAGCACCAACAGAAGGAGTAACCTTCTTAGATGTTGTGTTACCAAATAATTTTAATATTCTTAAAGCCTGCTCGTTAACAGCATCCATTGAACGAAGAAGAGGTGTCTTCTGATCAAGAGCTTCTCCTGTATAAGAACAGAAAGCAGTAGGGATACAAAGTGTTGCACCCTGTGCACCTTCACGAACGAAGGCTGGTGATGTGCAATCCCATGCTGTATATCCTCTAGCCTCGAATGTAGCACGAAGACCACCTGAAGGGAATGATGAAGCATCTGGCTCGCCCTTTATTAATTCTTTACCAGAGAATTCCATAAGAACCTTTCCGTTTTCATTAGGTGCTGAAATAAATGAATCATGCTTTTCAGCAGTAGTTCCTGTCAAAGGCTGGAACCAGTGTGTGTAATGAGTTGCGCCTTTTTCGATAGCCCAATTCTTCATTGCATTAGCGACAACATCTGCATCAGTAATATTTAATTCCTGAACACCTGCAATTGCTAATTTAAGATTTTTGTAAACGTTTTTTGGTAAACGTTCTTTCATAACTGCGTCATTGAACACATTTTCGCCGAAGATGTCAGCTACATTGAATTTTTCGCTCATAACTTTTTCATCCTTCCTTTTCATAGATTATTATTCTATTAGTAAAACTAAAAAAGGCATCCACATATACACACATATTAATATGTATAACATGAACGCCTTTGTTCTACCTTATTTGATTAGTGACAACTATCTAATCGTTGTCTGTAAATAAAATAACTCATTACTGATAATAATGCAAGTTCTTTTTGCAAAAATATTTTAAAAAATAAAGAATAATTATTAATGTAATGATTATTGTACTATTTCTATTCTAATGAGGCTTCTCCAATATACATTCCATGTACAATAAATCTCTGTTCTCCATCGTTGGTACAGGTTGAGAGTGTTATAACCTGTGAAGCATTGGAAACATCAACGCCTGTATCGTACATAGATTTGGCTTTCATATTAGCTGCGTAATCTCTCATTGATGCGAGAGTAGGGAAGTTAAATGTATAGGTGTCACTTATAGCTTCACTTATATAACAGCTAAAAATTTTGTATTCTTTAATAACATTGCCAGTATATATGTAAAAAACATTGTTACCGGCAGAGTTCCAGAAAGAATAATTCTGATAGCTTTTAAGCTTTCCGAACATGGCACCATTTCTCATATTATGTCCGTAGATGATTACATGACTGGCTGATAGCCCGCCATTGATTCTATAATCCTCAAAGAGACATCCATTAGCACTATATTCCTTGTTAAACGTGTGCGTAAGATAATAATCATTATCATCACCCTGAACCATAGGAAGCCTGCAGTCAATGGAAGGTATATACATATAACCAATACCTTGTGAATTGATATTAAGCAATGCTTGATGATTATATGTAAATGGAATTTCAACAGGCTGTTCATCTTCACCTATAGTAACCTTGGTATGTGAATCTTCATCTAGAACATCCTGGTTTATATTATCATATATAACGTCCGCTTTGTGATAAGCTAGGAATATATTGATAAGATTGTATGCTGCAAAAATAAATACGGCAGCAGATATAACAAGTACAATATGGCGTACAATATTAGATCTTTTCTTTGCTTTTTCCTGTCTGTCAAACACAGCATCAGCATTATCTTCATCTATATCATCTTTATCTGTATAATCATCGTCAGCATCGTAATCAGGCGAATCAATATCATAATCATCGTTTAATATGCTGTCTTTATCACTATCAGAACAGCCATCGATAAAATCCTCATTTTCGGTGCTATTATTTAAATTGTCTGATTTATTATCGTTATTATAACTGGTATTCATGAAATCAAGCCTTTCCAGCTGAGCCGAAAAGATTTATCTTTTCACGGACAGTTTCCTTTATAGCTTCACATCCAGGAGCAAGAAGTTTTCTTGGATCAAAACCTTTTCCTTCAAGATCCTTACCAGCCTCAATGTATTTTCTTGTAGCATCAGCGAAAGCAAGCTGACATTCAGTGTTAACATTGATCTTGGCAACGCCTAAAGAGATAGCTTTCTTGATCATATCCTCTGGAATACCTGTACCACCATGTAATACTAAAGGCATGTCACCGACTTTTTCTTTAACAGCCGCAAGAGTTTCAAAGCTTAATCCTGGCCAGTTAGCTGGGTACTTACCATGGATATTACCGATACCAGCAGCAAGCATAGTTACACCAAGATCTGCGATTGCTTTACATTCATCAGGATCGGCACATTCTCCCATACCGATTACACCATCCTCTTCGCCACCGATAGAACCTACCTCAGCTTCAAGTGATAATCCCTTTTCTTTGCAGATAGCTACTAATTCTTTAGTCTTTTCAATATTCTCATCAATAGGATAGTGTGAACCGTCAAACATGATAGATGAGAAACCGGCATCAATACAGTCAAAGCAAGCTTCATATGTTCCATGATCAAGATGAAGTGCTACAGGAACTGTAATCTTAAGATCATCTATCATTGCGCTTACCATGCTTGCAACAGTCTTAAAACCAGTCATATATTTACCAGCACCACATGAAACACCAAGTATAACAGGTGAATTCATCTCCTGTGCTGTAAGAAGGATAGACTTTGTCCATTCAAGATTATTGATATTAAACTGTCCAACAGCATATTTACCATCTCTTGCTTTTTCTAACATTTCTTTTGCTGAAACTAACATAAATATAAACCTCCTGATAATTAATTATGAGTACAGTTTTTACCGTCCCACTCTTTTGTTCATTATACATTAAATATACTAAAAAGAAAAGGAAATAGTTAGAAAAATAGTCTTATTGAAATACAATGTCGATTTATATATATATAAAGATATATTTTGGTTGTGATTAATGCTGAAAAGAAGTATAATTTAGAAAATAAAATCCAGTCATAATAGATATATCAGTATATATGATAGACGTATTGGGTGGATAGTGTCAGATGATATACGACACAACAAAAAATATTTTTGTGGATTGAAAGGAGAATAGCATATGGGATATATTCTTGGAGTACTTGGCTATATAGCATATATAGCAGCAGATGTTGATTTTTACAATATTGAAGGAAATAGTGGTGATTCATATCTTCCATTTGTTGGATTCATGCTTTTTCTTATAGGCTTCGTTGTCATATTTATGGGATTTAGTAAATATCTTACAGCAAAGAAGAATTTTAATCTTTTTTATGACCAGAGAGACAGCGTTAATATAGATAAAGCTACTAACCAGAAAAATAAGAATGTGGGAATAATAATGATGGCTGCCGGATTAATGTTTCTTATAATATCATTCTTTGTAATCTGACATTAAAATGTATTTGCTTTTAGAGTTTAGCTGTCTTATAGCTTATATGGCAGATAGTAATCATACATTACATGATTGAACAGATTCAACAAAAACCTCTCCTTAAGTATAAGGAGAGGCTTTGAAAGAGGGAGGAGAGTTGCAATTTATTATTTAAAACAACTCAAATTTATGAAGAACAAATAAATGTAAATAAGTGATTTTATAAAACAAAAGAATGTCAACTATTTGAAGTGTTTCATTCGTTTTTGTCTACATTTGAAGTATATTGACTAAAAGTGAAGAAATAATGTTCATAATGTTAAATCTTATTTAATGTAGTATGAACATTTTATGAACAGGCTCATATGGTTTTAGACCTTTTGATCCAGGTATCTTAACATATTAACATTACAGTTACGTTTATTTGATGATTTAAGCAAAATGCTGTAGATATATAACAAACAATGATTAAGGAGGGGGATTATGCCAGTTATATATAAGTGTCCTAATTGTGGTGCAGCGATGGAATTTGACAGTGATACACAAAAGCTTGGCTGTAAACGATGTGGTACACAGATAGATGTAGAAACATATGAAAAAGATAGCGCTGCTTCAGGGGAACAGAGAGAAAAAGTTCCTAATATGAAGATTTATAATTGCCAGAGCTGTGGTGCCCAGTTAGTCGCAGATGAATATACATCGGCAACATTTTGTTCATATTGTGGGAATCCAACATTGGTTGAGGACAGATTGCAGGGAGAATTCAAGCCACAGCTTATAATACCATTTAAAATTAATAAGGAGCAGGCTGTTGATATATACAGAAAGTGGCTGAAAAAAGGTCCGTTGACACCAAAAGAATTATCTACCTCAAGCACAATAGAAAAGATAAGCGGTGTTTATGTCCCATTCTGGTTATATAGCTATAATGCCAGAACACAGATGAATGCACATGCCAACAAAGTAAGAACAACAAGGAGATGAGATACAGAGTATACATATACGGATCATTTTGACGTATACAGGGATGTACATGCAGAGTTTGACAGAATTCCAGCTGATGCTTCTGAAAAGATGCCAGATAGACAGATGGATATGCTTGAACCATATGATTATAGTGATATAGAGGGCTTTGCGATGCCTTATCTTTCAGGATATCTTTCAGAAAGATACAACTATACATCTGATGAAATAGAGTCCAGGGTTAAAGAAAGAGCGGATGATTATATAACTGATATAGCAAGAGGAACTATACAGGGATATACAAGTGTATCGGTTATTGGAAATAATGTAAGCATGAGACTTAAAAATAATGAATATGCACTTCTTCCAGTATGGATGCTTAATTTCAGGTTTAAAAATAAAGAGTTCCATTTTTACCTTAATGGACAGACAGGAAAGATAGTAGCAGACAGACCTATAAGTGCAGTAAAGGCGGCTACATATGGTGTGATAATATTCGTTGTTGTTCTTATTATTACTATGATAGGAGGTCTGTTGTTTATATGATGAATATAGTCAGATATAAAAGAATAAGTTCTGATAAGATAGCTGCTAATAAAGAAATATGCAGAAGAGTATGCAAGAGAGTCATGGCAGTATTGTCAATAGCAATATTTATTATGTTTGCTGCAACAGGTCAATATGTGTATGCAGCATCGGAGAAAGCAGTTGAATCAGAAGTAAGCAGCCAGTCTGAAACAGCTGAAAGCAGTAGTTCGGTTTCAGGTACATCTAAGACCTATGTTATAGATGATGCAGAAATATTGAGCACATCAGAAGAAAAGCACCTGGCAGAATTATGTAAGGCAGCATCTGATAAATGTAAGCTTGATATAGTGATTATAACAATGAGCAGGAATCTTGATGGCTATGCAATGGATACATATTTAAGGTCAATCCTTGAAAAAAATTATGGCTATTATGCAACAGGAAGTGATTGTGAGGCTGTTGTATACGGAATAGATATGAAATCAAGAGCAGACCGTATAGTTACATCTGGAAGAGCAAGGAGTGATATATCGCAAAGCCGGCTGGATAGTATAAGGGAAAAAGCGGAAAATGAACTTGCATCAGGAGACTATTATGAGGGCTGTGTCAAGTATATCAAAGGAATTGAAAAGAAACTTAATACGTCACTAGTAGAGAAGCTTACATACAATATGCCGGTAAAACTGGGAATATCAGCAGTTATAGCAGTTATAGGTGTGCTTGCCATGATGAGCAGTGCCAAGGCAAAGATGACAGTTTCAAGCACAGAGTATACAAAAAATCATAACTTTGACGTGAAGGACAGAAGGGACATATTCATAAACACAACCGTGACGACAAGACGCATACAGACGAGTTCTGGAAGTTCAGGTGGCAGCAGCGGAGGCGGAGGTGGCAACTCAGGAAGCTCTGGGGGGCATTTCTAAAATATTATTGTTTAATTGAATATTAGTTGGTGGCGAACGGACGACAAATATAAGCTACAGGCAGTCCTGCACACTATGTTCAATGCCA
>OGJU01001118.1_pt1 | contig 19974 bp, 18 predicted proteins | sample 1572251 | NCBI WGS metagenome assembly OGJU01 (sample SAMEA2582144, study PRJEB24529) | metagenome | biome: Human gut stool | place: China | collected 2011
CTTCTGCCAACCATCATCCGTAAACATACCGTAAGCGATATGCCCTTTGAAAGCCAACCAACCTTTTGTCCCCGGCACAACGGTATATTCCGGAATACCGACACGAACTTGCGGAACCGGACGGGCATTACCTGAAAAGGTCAAGCCACCACTACTTAAAAGCGGATTATTGAATTCACTGTGTCTTTCTTTACTACCTACACTAACTCCCAGGCAACGATATTTCAGATCCGCATACAATTGTTGCACCACAAAAGTCGATGTAAAATTATAGGCCAGAGCCAGATCTGCCCCGAAAGCATATGAGAAACGTTTATCGTTTTCCAACTCCCGGAAGATTCCGGCACGCAGATATCCGTTATTCTTCTCAATGGACGAAAGTCCTTGTTTATTTGCTGTCAGCCAGAAAGGAGTATGTTCCCCTCCGCTAAAACTGATTCCAGTCTCTGCCTGATAACTCAGTCCTTTCGTGATTTGAGCGTAAGAGTTCAAGGGGAGCAGTAAAATACTTCCCCAAATGATTAATTTAGATATAAGTTTCATTTCTGAAAAATTTGAATCAATGATAGTGATGAGATTTGCCTGTAATTGGTTCAGGATGATCCTAAGAACATTCAGGAATGCATTTCCAAAAATACTGGACGCATTCTTCTCATTTTCAGCACAATAATCTTTCATACCCTATACAAATTAAGTTTGAAATTAATATCAAGATGAAAATGAATTTGCTTCGTGTCTATACCTCTCTGATTATGAGCCTATTAATAGAAGACTTTTCAAGTCGCCCGGGAATGTCCTGAAATTCCTCTTTTAATATAGAATATAAATATTTATAACTAAATAAGGGCCTATGGCCATTTTTTTCAGATTTCAAAGATTAACAACATCCGGTATCATTCACTTTCACCCTGCAAAGGTAGAGGGTATGCACCGGACGGCAATTACTAAAATCGCAGCAAAAACAAGCACAGAAAAACCTGTTATACAGCGTATTAATCAATTATTATTTCTTATTTTTGTTATTAATCCTATTTATTTCATTCAAAAAATGTTTGATACAATCCGAATAATCGGAGTCATGTACTTTCATTTCGGTACAAAAAGAACCGACCGTTCCCTCCAGACGAAAACAGAGATAAAAGTGCTCAGCCAGGAAGTCGAAAGACACATCATTGAAATAATATACCTTCATTTGCCCCAGCAGGTCACTCAAAAATTTCCGGTCGTTCACCGGTACTCTCTCCTTCCACGGGTCTACCAGGTCAAAACCACACCAAGTCAATATTTCCAGTCGGAATTTGTCAAAAAACTTATTTGCGAAATCAGTCCAACCCTTTTTTTGGTGACACTCATCACTCCCCAACAGCCAGGCCAGTTTCATTATTTCGGTCCGTCGGTCCGAGCACTCTCCGATATAGGCTTCCAATTTATCCAAAGCCAAATTTTTTCCTACAATTCCACCAATTTTTTTTTATAGCGTTTTAATTCTTCTGTCAGCATAACTTTTAAGTTGATGCTGTACAACAGATGTTTCCTGTCAACAGTAAGAATCTCCTTTCCCTCTAAAAAACATATATCTTTTGCATTCAAAAGTCCCTTATTTTATCTTCAAAACATATATCTTTCATCTCCGAAATAAGGGACTTTCAAATTTTCAATTCAACCTTCATTCGAATACGTATGAAGATATTTGTTTATCCTTCGTATGCGAATCATTACTATCATCCTTCTATTCATCACATGTAACAAAACCCAAAAGAAATGGCTTTGGTTGTAGCTGAATATCAGATTTGTATATTAATTTGTAGTTAATATTTCTATTAAATGATTCATGCATTTATCTTTACGAAAAAAATTATTGAAAAATAAATTTCCCTTTTTCCCTTTTTCTTTAAAATTATCTTTGTCTGTTAGTACCTTATTTCGAATCATTTCTACAAGAGATTTAAAATCTCCTGATTTTACTGCATATCCGCATCCTGACTCTTTGATTATTTCTGCTCCTTCACCATTTAACATTGCTATTACAGGTTTAGATGCAGCTAAGTATGCTTGTAATTTAGCAGGAACAGTTAAATTGAAAATGAATTCATCTTTAAGTGTTATCAACATTGCATCTGCTTCTTTGAATAATGCAGGCATTGTATCAATAGGATATCGACCTAAGATGTAGACAGTTTCGTGTAGATTGTGTTTTTTGACGAATGAATCAACCCATTCCCTTTTTCTTCCGTCACCAATCAAAATCCATTTAATATCCTTATCTTCTTTCATTAAAAGAGCGGCTTGCATGATAGATTCAAAATCCTGAGCTTCTCCTATATTTCCAGCAAACATTATTCTAAACCCTTTAGGTAGTTGGGGAATCGTAACTTGTGCAGGATTAGAAAAGACATCTTCTCCCCAGTTAGGAAAATAGACAAGTTTAGACTTATAATCTCCTTTTTCTAAAATGGATATTTCAAAACCTTTCGAACTCATCAATATCTTATCTGAAGAAGAATAGAGATATTTTACAATTCGTTCGAAAAAGGCTAGAATGTACCTGTTTTTAATCCCTCCGGCTGCAGATAAACTTTCCGGCCATAAGTCTAGAACCCAGAAATACAATGGTATTTTCTGGATTTTTTTTACAATTACGGCTGGTATTCCTACTGTTACAGGAGATGTCTCATGTACCAATATACAATCAAACTTCTTTGTAAATGATTGAAAAAAAGTAGTTACTGATGCTGTTATAAGATAACTTAGATAATTTAAAAATAACCTTATACCTTTTCCTTCTCCTCTTGGAATAACAGGAACTCTTAAAACAGTTACTCCTTTAATAATTTCCTTTCTATTTTTGAACAGACCATATCCTTCAAAAAAATGTCCAATAGGGTAGTTGGGAATGCAAGTAATAACAGTTACTTCATTCCCTTTTGTTGCCAAATCGAAAGCAACATCATTTACCCGAAATACTTCCGGATAAAAATGATTAGTAACAATTAATACTTTCATGTTAATTAAAAGCTGTTTTCATTCCAAACAACTCTTTTAATATAATCGGTGTAAGAGATAATAATCCGTACAACTTTATCAGAAACATTTGGCATTGAGTAATCGTATACAGGACGGAAATTTCGGATTTTCAGATTTTGATTTTGTAATTCGGCTAATCCTTGCATAACTCTTTCCGGGTTTAGTCCTACCATCATTACGCTTGCCTCTTCCATAGCCTCTGGTCGTTCATGTGCCTCTCGCATATTTAATGCACGGAAATTCAGAATGGAAGATTCTTCGCTGATCGTACCTGAATCTGATAACACAGCATTAGCATTGACCTGAAGTTGATTATAGTCACTCAGAGACATTGGTTTCATCAACTTCACGTTCGGATGAAATTGAATTCTTTTTTTCTCTATCATTTTGCGAGTACGAGGATGACAGGAAACGATAACCGGATATCCGTAAGTGGTAGCTATGCTATTAAGGATTTTCACTAAATTACTAAAGTTTATCTCTGATGTAATATTTTCTTCTCGGTGTGCAGATACTACAAAATATTTGCCTTTTTCTAAATTTAATGTTTGAAGGATTTTTGATGCCTGTATTTTGGGTAAATATTGTGTCAATACTTCAAACATGGGACTACCAGTCTTTATTATTCGATCGGCAGGTAGACCTTCTTTTAATAAATACTCGCGAGCTATAGAGCTGTAAACTAGATTTATATCGCTGATATGATCTACTATTTTACGATTACTTTCTTCTGGTACTCGTTGATCAAAACAACGGTTGCCAGCTTCCATATGAAAAATAGGAATGTGGCGTTTTTTGGCAGCTATAGCGCACAAACATGAATTAGTATCTCCTAATACAAGAAAAGCATCTGGTTGCACTTTTTCTAATATAGGATCTATATTGATTAGAATCTGACCAGCCGTTGCTGTTGCATTTGCTCCGGCGGCATTCAGGAAATAATCAGGTTTACGTAATCCTAAGTCTTCAAAGAATAGTTCATTTAACTCGTAATCATAATTTTGTCCTGTGTGAACCAATATATGTTCAATAGCCGGACTAGCATCCAACTTTTGTAATACACATGCCAAACGAATAATTTCGGGACGTGTACCAACTACTGTCAATACTTTTAATTTTTGCATTTTTATTTTTCTACTTGTTCAAAATAAGTATCTCCATCTTCCGGGTTATACCATTCGTTTATCCAAAATTGGGCATAAAGTACATCTGTCCCTATATTGGTTATATTGTGAGTGTACCAGACTGGTATATCTACATAGGCAGGATTTTCTCCGTCTAACTCAAAATTCAATACTTCTTCTGTTCCAACTTTCCGTAATTGGATTCTGGCTTTACCTTTGATAACAATAAAACGTTCGATTTTGCGAGTATGATAATGGTTTCCACGGGTGATACCCGGAATAGTCGTTGAAAAAGATACCTGACCACCTATTCCTAATTTTATTGTTTCAACAAAAATTCCTCTTGTATCTGCATGTTTAATTAGCTTACGGGGATAAATATCCTGAAGGTCGATATAACTACAAAATGTATTAAATAAATTAATCTCGTTTTTATCTTGTAAATCAGGTATAAAACCTTGTTCGAAATATAGATATTTGAATTTTTCCAGCGAACTGAGTATTTCTGTTACCCTTTTTTCGAAATCATATGGTATGGAATCACGTTCTATCAATCTGTCATTACATTTTTGTTTTATTCGAATCTTATTTATAATGTACTGACATAAATTTCCGACATAAATTAGATTGACCTGACTGTCTTGTAGAATCTCTGGTGTTTCTCCGTGAGTTAGTTTATAACAAAAGGTTGCTATAAATGAATTATAATTAGGGCGGCCAAAAGGACCATATACATTTGGTACTACCATACCTGTGAATGATGATTTGTTTCTTTTTGCCCATTCTTCTAACAATGCCCGTCCTTCACGCTTGGATTTGCCATATTCGTTTTCCCGTTCTTCCTGGGTGGAGGAGGAGAATTGTACATAAGGCGTAACTTGCTCTTTTTCCATAGCGGTTATCAGTTGACGTACTAATAAAAGATTAGTATCGTATATAACCTGCGGATCCGGATGACGATTTATTGCAGCCAAGTGCACTATAACATCGCATTGTTTAACAAAATTTCCTAATAGGTTTTCTTCTTTGAAGAAAGAATCTTCAAAAGGAATACGCTCGAACTCTTCCGGATACAATCCTAATGTATTATAAAGATGTGTTCCGACAAATCCAGCCTGTCCGGTTATGCCAACTTTTATCATAGTCCTAAATCTGTTCGGATTATATCCAGTTTTAATAACAACTGCTTCATTCCTTCTACATCCAGACGACGTGTATTGTGAGAATGGTAATCTTCTATTTTGGCAATTTCCTTATTACCTTCAACAAAGAACTTGTCATAATTTAAATCACGATTATCGCAGGGTATCCGGTAATACTCTCCTAAGTCCTCCGCTTTCGACATTTCTTCTCTCGTAACTAGCGTTTCGTATAATTTTTCTCCATGGCGGGTTCCTATTACGCGTACAGTGGTATCAGACTTATATAAATCTTTTAAAGCATTTGCCAGAACCTCTAATGTTGCAGCAGGAGCTTTTTGTACGAACAAATCTCCATTTTGACCATGCTGAAATGCATATAATACTAAATCGACAGCATCATCCAAGGTCATCATAAAGCGTGTCATATTAGGATCTGTAATCGTAATATCATTACCTGCTTTGATTTGTTCAATCCATAAAGGAATCACAGAACCACGGCTGGCCATTACATTTCCGTAACGGGTACAACAAATAGTAGTTTTCCCTTCCAACCCTAATTGACGTCCTTTAGCCATAGCAACTTTTTCCATCATAGCTTTACTTATTCCCATAGCATTGATAGGGTAGGCAGCTTTGTCTGTAGAAAGTACTACGACATTTTTTACTCCGTGAGCTATAGCTGAATCAAGAACATTCTCCGTCCCCAATACATTGGTCCGAACGGCTTGAGTCGGAAAAAATTCGCAAGAAGGGACTTGTTTTAAGGCGGCGGCATGAAATATGTAATCTACTCCATCCATGACCCCATCTACACTGCGTTTATCACGTACATCACCGATGTAAAATTTTACTTTAGGATTTTGTAGTGAATGACGCATGTCATCTTGTTTTTTTTCGTCGCGGGAGAAGATTCGGATTTCTTTTATATCTGAATCTAAAAAACGTCTTAAAACTGCATTACCGAAAGAACCAGTTCCTCCGGTGATTAATAAAATACTATTTTGGAACATTGTATTATTTGTTGTGTAAATTTTGTTATATTTGTAATATGTTTTTGTATAGTTGTATGTATTTATCATACTGATTATTTTTGCAAAAATGATTATTTGCATGTTTGCAACATGTCTTTAAATAGTATGATTTTCCATTAATTTTTATTTTGTTTAAAACACTTAATAGCTCGTTTATATTTCCTTGATCCACAATAAAACCTGTCTGATCTGTAATTGACTCTACACTACCTCCTGTTTTATATGTTACAACTGGCGTGCCACAAGCAAGAGCTTCGATATTTGTTGTGGGAAATGTATCTAAATAAGTAAGATTGAGATATACATTGGATAAAGAATATAAAATAGCTAAACTCTTTATATCATTTGTTCTTTCGAATCCTATAATATTAGAGGGTAACTGGTTCATTTGCGTTTTATTTAAACCTACAAGAATGATAACAGAATTATTGTCAATCAATTTTGATAAATTGATAAAATCATCGAATCCTTTCTGTTTGTTCCAAATATTAGCCACACCAAGAATAACAAATTTGTCTTTAATGCCTAATTTTTCTTTTTCTTTTGTATATGATAGATACGGTGTAAATATATTTGTATTAATGCCATTATTGATAACTGTTATTGGGTATTTATTTAAAAAGGATGTAGAAAGAATTGATTTCATCCATAATGAAACAGCAACTATTTCTATATGATTTATCTTTGTGAAATATTCTTTCTTTTCTAAGAAATTTTTGTAGGATCTATCGTAGATTAGACTTTTTGGATAAGATTGTATTTGTGGACAATTATGGCATTGTATTTGCCATTTATTACAGTTTATATTTTCAAAATGAGAACAATGTCCTGTGAAAGGCCAGCAATCATGCATTGTCCATACTATTGGTATATCTTTTTTTGAAATATATTCAAATAGTATCTTATAATTAATATAATATCCATGAATATTGTGGATGTGAATTATATCAGGTTTAATTGCATCAAGCCATTTGATAAATTGTTTTGTGGCTCTATTAGAAGATAAACCATGTCTATCAAATAACCTTGTTTGCAAAACGTGGTAATATGTGTTGAACTTAGAGCCTATATGGTATAACTTAGATTGGCTATGGTTTGCATATCTTCCATAAGCAATATAACTATTAAATCCTTCTTCAATTAGTTTTAGTCCTATTTCTTCTGCTATACGTCCAGTAGAACCCCAATTAGCAACTATATTTATTTGGACTATTTTCATTATTTGTATTTAATTGATTGTATAAAATTAGAAACGACTTTAGAGCGATTATATGTTTTCTCATAAAGATTATAGCTGATTTCTCCCATTTCTAACCATAATCTTCTGTTTTTCATTATGCTATCAAAAGCATTAGTGATTGATGTTTTTGAAGTTGGATCGAAAATAAAACCATTTTTACCGACAATTAATGCTTCAAAGTGATTTCCACAGCGTTCTGATAATAATAATGGTTTTTTTAATCTAATGGCTTCTACTACAGAAAGAGGTGAGGGATCAGAGTAGGATGGAAGAGCAAAAATATCAGCATTTAAATACTCTTCAATAATCTCAGTATAAGAACAAAAACCTATTAGTTTGATATTGTTGTCGTATGAATTGTCTATTATGTATTTGTTTATTAAGTCTTTGTCTTCTCCATCTCCTGCAATTCTTATTTTACAAGATTTTATTCTATCAGTTCCTAAAGAATTTAAAAAGTTTATTATGCCTTTTATTCTTTCATTTAAACGAGATACTATTAGAATAGTAGGTTGCATATTTTTACTAATTACTTCTTTGTGTTCATTTTTTGAAAAAATATCCTCTGATATAGTATTAGGAAGAAGTGAATATTTTTTTATATTTATATCCCATTTTTTTAATGTTATCAAAGCCATTTTCCCTGGTATAATATATTGACCATCTATTCCATTTAAGATGAATTTCCTGAATAAATGTTTTATATTGTTTTTTTTTATAGCACCTATTGTTAGATAATTAGCTTCCGACCATATATGTATGATATTTTTTAAAAAACCAATTTTCTTAAGAATTAGTAGTATAATTATGTTAATATCATTCCATGAACTTCCAAGTATACATTCTGAGTTTTTATTCTTTATAATATATTTTATTATTTTGGGGTTGAAATGTAAATGAAAATAACTTATTTGTTTATAAAATCCATTATCAATATAATATTCATATTGGATATTATCGGAAATTTTCCAATTACGATCTGATTCTTTTTCAGACATATATAAAACTTTGAAGTTTAATCCTTGTTTTTGAAATTCATTAAATAATGAATTTCTATATGGTGTCCAGGTGTTTTGTAATATAATATACTTATTCATAATGAGCTTAAAATATATAATAATAATAATAGTGAAATGAATACTTGTAATATAATTATCCATTTTGGATTTGTTTTGTAGTAATATTTGTAACAATTATATAATAATGGGTATATGATTATAAAGGCCATTTTATGGCGATGTTGCATAGAGATATATGTTATAAGTATTAAGGTAAATATGAAGTATATTGCTAAAGGGAAATATTCAATTCTTTTTTCAGTAAGAAATTTATATAATCCTATGAAAAAAGGAAATATACAGATTGTCCAAATTAAAATATTTATAATCTCCCAAATTGTTTCTATTCTAAATCTTATGATTGTAGTGGGGATATTTTCTGCTAATGAATCTTCAATGATAATAAAAGGACCAATATTTATTGGACTCACTAGATATATAGGTAACATTAATGAGATAGCAATAGGATTTCCACTATTATATAATTTCATAATACCACTAGAATCTCCTCCCTTTTCTAAAAAGGAATCAGTTCTTTCTGATATACTTTGAACTAATCCCTCTGTATCATTATTTTCATTACCACTAAAAGATCTAATATATTTTGAAGCATCAAATAAATAATCAGAAATGAGAAATAATGCTAAAAGCGAGGTTAGAATGATGAAAACATAATTTTTTTTTCTTATCATTTGTTTATTTACAAAATATTGTAAAAATAAAAACATTAGTGCTAGTAATCCATTAGCTCCTCTTAAGAATCCAGTAAGTATGCAAAAAACGAATGAAGAAATATAGTGCTTATTTATCGCTTTATTTATTGCCTTTGTTAAAAATAAAAGCATCAATCCATCTCTAAATAAATGAACAATCCCATTGGTGAAATTTGCATTGAATAAAATAAGAGCTAATGAAATGATGTATATTGATCTATTTTTATTTGGATAAAAATGATTTGCTAACTTTATTGATTCATTTACAACTAATGCTCCTATAAACCAGTTAAACGGAAGAAAATAAATATGTTTCAGAGGAATGAAGTATTGAAAGGGTAATATGTACATTGTTAGGACATATTCATATAAGGTCGAATTTTCAACGATGTAATATTCTAGTATTTGTTTTACATGATCATAATAATACCAATCATCGAAATAAGGTGTGTAACTACCTCCGGTCGATATTTCATATGATATAGCTGCAGTACTTCCACAAAATGAATAAAATAAATAACAGTTAAGGACTAAATAATTGTTACTTTTGTTTCTTGAAGATATGTAACAAAATAATAAAAAAAAGAATATTGATTGATAGTCAAAAAAAGTTCCTAGTAAGAAACTTATAATTGCAATAAAAAGAAGTTTAAAATAATTATCTACCATTCGACCGACCTCTAAGTTTATTGTAGATGTATGTTAAAGTTCTGTATCTTCCTATAAAATCCAGTATTTTTCTTTTTCTTATCCCTTTTTTCCCCATCCATGAACCAGCAAAGTGATGTATTGTATGTGTATTCTCTGTTATTATAATTTTTCCATGATCATTAGGACAAAAATATTCTTTAGGATAGAATACAACTCCTGTTCTTAATGTTTGAAATCCTTTTTCTGATTTAAATCCATATTTCTCTTTTGTTATTTGTGTAATTGTAATCACATTCGTTGTTAAATCTAAACTTCCATCTGGCTTTATAAAAGATTTATTATTATAATAATCTAATAAATCTTTTATCCAAGGATGTTCTTTTTCTGAAGCCATTATTCCTGTAGGTATATCATAATCATTTTCATATCCAGAGAATGCTCTATGATTTAAGAAAGCATCTAAATTTTTTAAAACTTCGACATCTGCATCCATATATATTCCTCCATATTGGTATAAAACATATAATCTAACATAGTCTGTTATAAAAGCCCATTTTCCTTTTTCATATGCTTGCTGTACATATTTATTGCTATTAATATTAAAATTTTGTTCGTTCCAGCAAATTATTTTGTAATCAGGTAAATGGATTTTCCAGCTTAATTTGTATTTTTGAACAATTTCTGGTTCTTTATTTGGACCAAACCAACAGTAATGAATTGTTTTTGGAATCATAAACTTAAATAATTGATTATTCTTTCGCTTGCATGACCATCTCCATAAGGATTTATTGCCAAGCTCATTTGATTATATAATTCTTTATTTTCTAATAGTGTGGAGACTTCTTTGGTTATTTTATTGAAATCTGTTCCTACTAGTTTTACTGTTCCTGCATTTAAAGCTTCTGGCCTTTCTGTTGTATTTCGCATGACGAGTACAGGCTTCCCTAAGCTAGGAGCTTCTTCTTGAATGCCACCACTGTCAGTTAATATAATATCACTTTTATTCATCAAATATAAAAAAGAAAAGTATTCTAGTGGTTCAATCAGAAATATATTATCATTGTTGTTGTTTGATAATATTTTAGTTATAGGTTCTCGTACATTTGGATTTAAATGCATTGGATAGACGAAATCTACATTTGGATATTTTTCTACTAAATATTTAATAGCATTACATATATTGATGAATCCATCTCCAAAATTTTCTCTTCTATGTCCTGTTATAAGTACGAGTTTTTTTTCTTTTTTTAAGCGATTTGTATTGTATCCAGATCGTTTTATTGTTGAAATTAAATTTGATGAAAGTTCGATATCATTTTTGATTTTATTAATTACAAGATGAAGAGTGTCTATAACTGTATTTCCTGTAATTATTATTTTATCATCGCTTATATTTTCTTTTATTAAATTTGCTTTGCTAAGTTCTGTAGGTGCAAAATGATACGTTGTTATTCTACTTGTGATTTGTCTATTTATTTCTTCAGGCCATGGATTATAAATATCATTTGTTCGTAAACCTGCTTCTATGTGTCCTACAGGTATTTGCTGGTAGAAAGAAGCTAAAGCAGCAGCCATAGAAGTTGTAGTATCTCCATGCACTAACACAAGATTTGGTTGTTCTAGTTTTAGAACTTTACCCATTTCTAATAAAACACAAGATGTTACATCATATAGATCTTGTCCCTTTTTCATTATATTGAAATCATAATTTGGTATGATTTCAAAGAGATTCAAAACTTGGTCTAGCATTTCTCGATGCTGTCCTGTTATACATATAGTAACTTTAAATTTTTCGGGAAATTTTTCTAACTCTTTGATAATTGGAACCATTTTTATCGCTTCAGGTCGAGTTCCAAAAACTAACATTATTTTTTTTATCATATTTAAATATTGAATTGTAAAACTTTTTTTAAATATATGATTTGTGCTATAAAGTGTAAAAAATAGCTAATAGTAATAGCTATTGCTAGGCCTGATGCACCAAGGTTTTGATTTACAAATAGTAAAGTGAATAGGATGATCCAAATAGACCAAATGGCATTAAAAAAAAATGCATGCCACATTTTTCCTCTACTAGCAATCACTTGCCCAACAACATTGCAACCGGATATCATAATGGATGAAATCATCATAAAAATAAGCGGAGTTGTATCAATAAATTCTTTCCCATATAATTCTAAAATATATTTTCTTAAAAGAATTACAAAGGCAGATATCACAAATGAAATTGCAATATTTAGAATGATATTTGCTTTAACCAGTTTAATGTATTGTATATGTTTATTTCCACTCAATGTGTTGGATAGTAATGGTAGTGTTATTTGAGTTAAGGTACTTGGAATGAATAGGACCATTATTGACCATTGATCTGCAATATCAAAAATAGCCATTTCACTAAAGCTAGATTTCGAAATTAAAAAAGTTCTGGCCCACCATAAGACAGGAATAACTAAAATTGAAGATAATACTGTTGGAAGTGAAAAAGACCAAAGGATTTTTATCATATCTTTTGATATTCGCATTAATAAATACGTTTGTTTGTGTTTTGTATTATACTTTGTTAGTTGTTTCTTTAACGAAAAATGATTGAATAATGATAAGAAAATACATCCAAAACCTAGTGCTATAATACATCCTGAAATGCCATAATAATAACTTAATAGTACTAGTAATAAACTTTGTATAGTGCCAGATATGAAAGTATTTAATGCAATTGATTTGAAATCTTCAAAACCAGATAGAGCACCACTTTGAGCTCCATTTATTGTTGTAAACAATAATACGATTGCTCCTAGTTGTATTTCAAAAGTCAGATAAGGAGCTTCTAATGATTTATCAGCAATATATGGAGAAAATACGATTAATGAAAAGGCTCCTATAAAACCAATAATGATTGAAATTGTGTTTGAAAGAGAATATATGTCTATAATTCTATTGGGTTCATTATTTCTATATTGAGAAATAAATTTAGAGGCTGTAGCTCCAATTCCCATACCTGCAAAAACAGTAAACATATTTATTGTGGAACGGATAATACCAAGTTCTCCATATGTATGCTGCCCTAGTATTCTTGCGACAAAAATGAATGAAAGTAGTACGAATCCTCTTCCACTAATAGCTCCTAATAATGACCAAAACGCTCCATTTAAGAATCTATTCCCTAAATCTGATTTGTAGATTTTTGTTATAATATGAGATTGTCTGTCTCGTAGCATTTTCTCGATAATTATAGATAGTTCTAAATGTTATTAAAAGGAAGGGTATTTCGATTTTTTTTAGTTGATTATATTTTATTTTTTTGAATCTCTTATCCAATCAAACCATAAATTCAAGATAATCCAAGTGACTATATCTACCAAAAGTAGTATATTATTATTTATGACAGATGCTAATATAATATTGATAACACTAAATGATAACGCCATCGTTAGTATACAAATCATTGCTTTGAGAGAACTGAAACCCATATCCAAAAATTTGTGATGTATATGATTTCTATCTGCGTTAAATAATCCTTTGTGATTTCGGGCGCGTACCAATATTACCCTAATCACATCGAACATAGGTACGATTAGTGTAGAGAAAGCTATAACGATAGCTCCCTCTGAATATGGTGCTCTTTCAGGATTGTTATTGGTATAGGAAATCGCCAAAAAAGCTAATATATATCCCAGTGTCAAACTACCTGTATCTCCCATAAATATCTTTTTACAGCGATCTACATTTCCAAAAACATTATAATAGAAGAAGGGAAGTAGTACTCCCAGTGTAGAAAATGCAAGCATGGCATAAATCCATTGGTCATAATAGATATATAAGCTGCCGAGAGTTAACAGTGATATACTGCTTAACCCGGACGCTAACCCATCAATACCATCAATTAGATTGATCGCATTAACAATGAATACAGTTAATAGGATTGTAAAAGGGATTCCTAGCCAGGGAGTCAGTTCCTCAATTCCGAAAAGGCCATACAGGTTGTTGATCCATAGACCGGACAGGGGGATAAGGGAGGCTGCTATGATCTGTATAACGAATTTGCTTCGGTAACGCAGTCCGACCAAGTCATCTTTTATGCCTGATAAATACAATAACGTTAAGCCACAGACTAAGAAATAAAATTCAGGAACTATGAAATGAAGGCTGTCAATGGCGATTTCATAACCGATAAGATACCTTAAGCCGGTGATGAAAGCCAATGAAAATAGGATGGTGGGGACAAATGATATGCCGCCCAGACGGGGAATTATTCCGCTATGGACTTTTCGTTCGTCGGGGATGTCGAATAACTTTTTTCGGAAAGCTACGACGAGCATCCTTGGAATAATAAGCGCTGATAGAACTATTGATATAAATAGAGAAATAGCAATGAATATATAAATCATAACAAACTATAAGGTATTGACACAACAAAGTTCGTCAGTCACAGATGTGAGCTGACGAAAAACAATGACTAGCTAAAACGATCGTTTTAAGTAGTCATTATTTTGTCTATTTTAACAATTGAAGCAATTTCTATATAAGTTTTGAAAATTAAAATCTAAATATTTTTTCTTTGTTGTAGATATGAATAAAATGCCTACCTTTGCGGTGACTAAAAAAAACGATCGTTTTTTTTAGTCATTACTTTTTATGGTATGTCTGTGGGTTATAGCTTGTTATTGTGTATTGTGAAAGGCGGTTCAGACCCTTGTTTTGAAGTTTTTTTGAAGATTGTTTTTATGTGTTAAATGATACAATAAGTAATGTGTGGTTGCTGGTTAAAAATAACAAATATAGTCTATGGTATATACAAATATTTGTATTTATTATAATGTAGTGATGAGTAATCTCTTATGGAAGTATAATATTTCTTATCACAATATCTGAAACTTCAGGCCAAATGACAGGCTGAGATAGTCTTTCGGCTTCAGATATTTGTTTCCAAATTTGTTAAGGATATACAGATCGCATGAGCTGAGTTCGTAAAACAGCGTGACTGATTTATGCCATCTTCCCGGATTATTGAATTTAAAGGTGACACGTTCGCCGAGAAAAATATGGGTCCGTACTCTTGTTGAAAAGAAGTAATAGCCTTTAGGGTATTTGTCAGGGCTTTGTACCCAAAAATCTCTGTCAAGCAGGGTGTTAATGTATAACCCTGTTGTTAACGGTTCGAAATCAATGTTTTTATGCAAAGGAACTCTCCAGGGGATATAATTTTGCTTTACCGTGAATGTTGCCATGGTGTGACGTTTTTTTGAACTTTCAGCTTTCAGGTTACGGGCGGTTTTGGGAACAAATCCGAAGAGAAGGTCTGTTTCCCAGTGATGGCGGTAGTAGTCCCATCCGATCCCGAAAGAGAACATACCCATGGAGCCGGCAAATTGTATTTTACTGTACCGGGGGATAAGATTTTCCCATAGTGAAGTGTATCTTTCTATATGTCTGTCATACAAAGTTGGGGCAGGGATACTGTCCTGAGCATTTGTATAAAACGGAAAAAGCAAGGTTAAGAGCAGTAGTAATTTAAAATTTAACGATTTCATATGAGTAGTCATCAGGTGTTACGGTAAAGAGTAAATAAGTACGTTTGCCGATATTGTCGCAGCAATAATAAATGATCCCGTCATCGAACAGGTCGCGGGCGGCAATGTTATGGTCGTGGGCATGCAAGCAGAAAAGATGATTGGGAAATTCCCGTATCTTTTCCTGGAAGATATCTGCCACATTGTTATTGAATTGCTCGCTTCCGGGCGGCACATGCATAACAAAGATCGTGCATTTATCATCTTCTGTTGTACTGTTCAGTATACCCTTTATAAAGGAGAAATCGGGTACAGGAATAGAGTAATCGTATTCAAGCGCATTCGTATTCAGGCAGATGAAACGGATTGTACCACCTCCACCATAATACTGTGAGGGGCCGACGCTGAATGAGAAGTTTTTAGGACCGTACATATCCTCGTATACCAATTCCCCGTTGCCGATAATGTCATGATTGCCGATCAGGGCAACATAAGGTATTTTTAGCTTGGATAAAATTGAATGTTGCCAGATATATTCTTTTTTGATACCAAAATCGGTCAGGTCACCTCCGTGAATGACAAAATCGATAGAGTCCCGTTGGTTGACATGCTTCACGAAGTCATTCGTTTCATCCAGCCAGCGCTGAGTGTCGCCTGTAAAGATAAAACGGATGGTGTCTTTATCCTGGCAGGCGTTCCGGATTTTAAAAATATTCATTTCATTGATATCTTTGTCTTCCTTGTACGTGATTCTGCCGTCGTATGGATGGTAGTCTATCAGGTCACATGATGTGAGTAGTACGAATAGTACTAGTGCATATTTTTTTATCATAAAAGTAGTCCTGTCTTTTTGGTAACAAAGATAGGACTACTTTTATGATTGGAAAGGTTTCTATTGAATTATTGATGGTCAGAAAGTCTATAGGCTGAATGCCTGTTCCAGTTCTGTGAAATCGGTAATAACCAGGTCGGCCGATTCATCCCCCCGGTAATCGCTCCAGCCGATACTTTTCAGCCAGATTGTTTTGCAGCCGATAGACGTAGCGGGGATAATGTCTTTATCGTGAGAATCTCCGATTACGACGATCGTTTCTGCCGGTAATGATAATTCTTTTACACCTAACCCGAATATAGCCGGATCGGGTTTGCGAATACCGACAACTGCTGATTCGACAATCGATTTAAAATAAGTATCCAGATGAAAATCTTTTAGTACGGATTCGATGTTCCCATAGAAATTGGAGACCAGTACCAGCGGGTATTTTTGAGACAATGCCTCCAGTATGGGACGGGCTGTGTCGATCGACTTCCGTGCATAAGCATAGCACCAGTCGGCCAGCCGCTGTTTTAATCCGGGAGTGGCATACGCTTCGGGGATAAAATCGCCGACTGTGAGCCATTCGATCTGTATGTCTGTCTTCAGGCGCAGCATGTCGAGGAAAGTGTGATGGGGCTTTACGATCGGATTTTTACCTAACGTCCGTTCGCCGTGCACATAGGCATTCCGGAAGATCTCTTTGCTCACCGGTACTTCTTCGGCCTGATAAGCCATCCAGATCACTTCGGCCCAGTGCATGCCATTGCTGTCGATGGTACCGCCATAATCGAATATGATTCCTTTTATCTTGTCTGATTCGAACATATATTTATGATTTTGATTCGAGTTCTTTAGTGAATTGAGCACAGAAACGTTCGTGTGTTACGATCATATATGCCAGCATGATATTCAATACTGTCATTTCAAATACGAAATACAACCAGGGCATATCGATGAAAAGACTGACGAATAAAGCAATGACACGTGTGTTGAATGACAGCATATTCGTGTATTTCATCATCGGAAGGCTCTTTTCACGGAAGGCTTTCCGGAACCATTCCGGAGCTTCATCGTGATACTTGGTCCGGATGATGTTCATCATTTTCTGAAACTTCGGTGACAATGCTTCCTGCCCGACGGTATAGTTGATATAAAATGTTTCAAAAAGTTTGTAGATAAAATCTTTTTTCCAACTCATCGTCTTATATTTCTCTTTCAGGGCGGGAGAGTGGGAGAGTTCGCTTCCGGCTTTTCCTTTCAGGAATAACAGATGGATATTCCGGTAATAATCAGCCATGGCGGCTTGTTTGCTATGGAAAAATCCGGTGATAGCGGCAACTATCCAGATCCAGATACCCCATTCCGGTGTCAACCGAAGGCAGATGGCGGCATAGATAGCAATAAACCAGCAGTCGCCGGCTGTTCCGTCCAGAATACGGCCCAATGGCGTTTTCTTACCGGTCATGCGGGCCAGCTGTCCGTCGGCGCTGTCGTATGAGTTTGCCCAGATAAGTAATAACATACCGATGATATTTATTGTCAGGCTCTGGTAATAGAAACAAATACCGGCTGCAATACCTATAAATATACTGGCTACGGTAATTGCATTGGGGGATACTCCCAGCTTATTGAAGAATAAAGCCCAACGATAACCGATCGGGCGATAGAAGTGGATATCGATGAACTCTTCGGTATCCAGGGATTTGAGTGTAGACTCTATATCGGGTTTCTTTTTTGTTTCTTCCATTACTTGCTGATTAAATTATAGATGCGACGGGCAATCTGGGGAGCAGCTTCGTTCCGGCAGGGAGCAAAACTGGGCCAGTCATTGAAATCGATCAACCGGATCGATCCGTCATCTGAAATAATACAGTCACCACCGTAAATATGAATGTTCAGTACTTCTGCCGCCTGGCTGCAAAGTTGCTGCAACTTTGAATCGTCAAACGGAATGCCTTTGGCCGTTCCGTTTATCTGTTCTAACCCGAATTTACTGTGATGTTGGTTGGAGGGGTAGAACCAATAAAAGAAATCAGTTCCGGTCACGCCATAGAACTTAACCAGGTCGCCAACCAGATGTTCGTTGACTACGGCAGTCTTGATTCCGCGGATGGCGTATTCTTTCAGGCTTGCTTTGGCTTCTTCCGGATTCCTGACGTAGGTGACATCTTCCCGGTGGATGGCGTGAAAGTCGCCTCGTTTGATCCAGCCCTTATAAAATCCGGCTTTTTCCAGTGCGGCAGTCGGATCTTCGTCGGTCGGAAGGATCAGGCTGGCAGGATGTGAGATGTTGTTCGACATTAACAGGCGGGTCATTTTCTCGCGTGTACAGTTTTCTATTCCATAGCCGGAGTTGATAACGGTATAACCCTGATCTTCCATCTGCTGTAGTTTATGGATAGAAGTCCAGTTTCTGACCATATTGAAGATGGCTGTCTCTTCAAATTGATGGATTATCAGATCTGATTCTATGTATTCGTTTACTTCACATCCCAGATCGCGCAGATGTTGGACGGTCAGAGAGAAGATGGCGGCATCGTTACCGATATGGTTGGGGGAAAATTGATTTTCCCGGCGGATGCCTGCTATTGTTAGTTTACTCATTACTTTTTTATTTAGTTGTCACTTGTCAACTATCAACTGTTTAAAAAATCTTCGGCCTTTTTGATATCTTCGGCATGATCGACGTCTACGATTTTGCTGAATGGATAAGCTTTCAGCTTTAATCCTTCAGCAATAAGCTGACGTTGGTAGTTGCGCATACGTGACATGCCTTGTCCGATTGCATTATTCAGAACTTTCAGTCCGGAACGTCGCAGGCAGTAAATACCGCCGGAGATATAAGAACATGGCGGTTCTCCTTGTTTATCCAGAAAGCCCTGGATTACTAAATCGTTGTCTGTATCTACGTATAAAGGTTTTTCGTCATCTATAAAATCGGTTACTGCCATTAACCCGTCCAATTGACTTTCTTTCAGGAACGCCTGGATGTATCCACCGAATTCTTCTTCTTTGAAAATCGTGTCGACGGTTGTCAGGCAGATATGATCACTGTCCAGATGATGGCTGAGCTCATAAAAGCTATGCATGGAACTGGGCGTGGATTTAACCAGCAGATAAAAAGGACCAGGCAGTTCCAGTTTTCGCAAGTGCTCCTGCACTTCCGTCATTTCTTCATTTACAATAATACTGATAGATGACGCATCGTTTTTCAGAAAAACATTGATCAAACGATCAATTAACGCCGTACCGTTTAGTTGTACCAGTGGTTTGGGCCATTTTACTCCTTCTTGCACCAAGCGGGAACCCTCGCCAGCTGCAATGATTGCATAATCCATATTTGTCAGAAACTAATTGAATTAAGATGATTGATATATGAAAAAGAAATTCTTCTATCCGAGGAAAAAATCGTTTTTGCACGGATAGAAGAAATCTTTTTATATGTGTGTATTAATCCAGATAGCTAGGTGCTTTTTCTCCGATCATATCACGCAAAGTCTGTTTAACCATTCTCCACTGCTGGAACAGGTCGTGAACAGGCTGGTGTTCGAAATCGTGCATCGGGCTCTTGCAGAAGAATGACAACCAAGTCTGGATACCGGACATACCGGCACGCATAGCCAAGTCGCTGAACAATACCAGGTCGAGAGCGATAGGAGCGGCGAGG
>OGJU01001161.1_pt1 | contig 19033 bp, 14 predicted proteins | sample 1572251 | NCBI WGS metagenome assembly OGJU01 (sample SAMEA2582144, study PRJEB24529) | metagenome | biome: Human gut stool | place: China | collected 2011
GCGATGTACTGCACCACGCACTTGATGCCCTTTTCTTCGGAAATGGCGTGCATGAAGGCGTCGCGCTTGCCGTTTTTCATGCAGCCCACGAGCAGGTGGTAGTTGTGGCGGGTGGTGTCGTCGCGGAGGAACTCCAGCTCGGGGTAATCCTTGAGCGCGTCGATGAAACGGATGGCCCGGGCGCGCTTTTCGGCGTTGATCCGGTCGATGCGCTCAAGCATCTTGACGCCGAGGGCGCACTCGATTTCGCCGAGGCAGTAGTTGTTCGGCCAGAGCATGTCGCCGTCGAGCATGGGCATGTCCACATTGCCCATCGCCGGGGTCCAGTAGTTGGGCCGGGGCTCGGGATAGCCGCAGTGCCCGTTGTGGCGCAGGGCGGGCACCAGCGCGGCGAGCTTCGGGTCCTTGACCACCAGCATGCCGCCCTCGCCGAGCGTGGTAAGGTTCTTGTGGGAATGGAACGAGAAGATAGCCATGTCGCCCCACGCGCCCGACTTGATGCCGTTGATGTCCGCGCCGATGGACTGGGCCGCGTCTTCAATGACGAGCACATTGTGCCGCTTCGCCACTTCCATGATTGCAGGCATGTCCGCCACGTAGCCGTACAGGTGCACGACGACGATCGCTTTCGTTTTGGGCGTGATGCACTTTTCGATGGTTTCGGCGTTGACCACATGCGTGACGGGATCGACGTCCGCCCAGACGAGCTTCGCGCCCTTCTTGGCGTAGGGGTAGGCCGAGGCGGTGAAGGTGTGCGAGGGGATGACGACTTCATCGCCGGGCTTGAAGTTGCAGAGCTGCGCGGAAAGTTCAAGCGCGGACACGCCGTTCATCACCGCAAAGCAATGCTCGGCCCCGATGTACTCGCCGAACGCCTTCTGGAAGGCTTGCAGATGCTTGCCCTGCGTCAGCGGTTCCGCGTTCCGCATGGCTTCCACGACCACAGCGATCTCGTCTTCGGTGTACTTGATCGCACGTCCGCTGAAATTGACTTTGATGTCCATAAGATGTCCTGTCTCTGATTGCCCAGTGCGGAACCCGAAACGGTATAGCCGCTTCGGGTTCCCTTATGTTTCTCGGGACAATTGGCGCTGCGGAGGGGCCTCCGTCTCCCCGCTTAGCGGGTCAAGGGGCCGCGGGGGCAAGCCCGCCGGGGGCGCTCCCGCTAGATGCTCTTGTAGCGTTCGATGAGGTTTTCCCTGGTGAGGATCTGCTTGAAGTCGGGGCCGAGGGCGTTGGTGAGGGGCTTTTCGTGGACGATGCAGCCGCGATAGAGGCCTTCGTACTGCTCTTCGGTGAGATCCTTGCAGATGCCGGTGGGCAGGTTGACGCCCTGCCGTTCGATCATGGTGCGGAACTGCTTGTATTCTTTGGGGTAGATGTCCCCAAGGACGTTCAGGGCGAGGCAGTTGCCGAGGCCGTGGGCCACATGCAGGACGACGCCGAGCCCGGCGGAGAAGGGATGGATGACGCCCACGTTCCCGGCGGCCATGCCGCCGATGTAGGAGGCGATCATCATTTTTTCGCGGTTTTCTTCGCTCATCATGTCGTCGGAGAGGAAAATTTCCTCGCAGAGCTGCACGGCGCGTACGGAGAAGGCGTCGATGATGGCGTTGCGGTAGCTGCCCTGAAGCGATTCGACGCAGTGCATGAAGGTATCGATGCCGGTGTAGAAATACTGGTCGCGGGGAACGGTGGCGAGCAGGTCGGGATCGAGCAGGAGCTGATCATAGACCGTGTAGTCGCTGTTCATGCCCAGTTTGAGATTTTTGGGGATGTTGGTAAGGACACAGGTGCGGGAACACTCGGAGCCCGTGCCGGAAAGGGTCGGGATGCCGATCTTGTAGACGGCGGGATTCTTGACGAGTTCCCATCCCTGATAGTCTTCGGCCTTGCCGGGGTTGGTGAGCAGGTTGGCGACGGCCTTGGCGGTGTCGAGGGCGTTCCCTCCGCCGATGCCCACGACGCAGCAGGGAGTGCGGCTGTCGGCGGCGGATACGGCTTCCTTGAAGGCGTCGATGCGGGTGACTTCCGGCTCGGAACTGGAGTCGACGAAATGGAGCTGGTCGCCCTTTTCCATGGGCAGACGGCCGATCAGTTCATGATCGCGGAAGAAGTGGTCGACGAAATAGACGACCGGACCGTCCACGGCTTCGCGGCGGGGTTTCAGCAAGTCGCCGAGCTGAGCCAGAGATCCCCGCCCGAACACATAGTAAGGAACGTTTTTTGTATTGCGATACATGGTAAAAGCCTCATAGGATGATTTTAGGAAACGATAACGGGCATTGTATGTTGAATCCGCCCGGGCCGCAAGCCGGAGCAAACGGCCCGTTCCGGCGGTTTTCCACCGATTTTTCCACGGGAGAGTGTATGTCAGGCAAAACTTCGATAGCGGTTCTCGGGGGCGGAAGCTGGGGTACGGCGCTGGCCCATCTGTTGGCCCATGCCGGGCATTCGGTGGCACTGCTGTTACGGGATACGGCGCAGGCCGCGCACATCAACGCGTACCATGAGAACCCGCGTTACCTGCGGGGCGTACCGCTGCATCCGGGCATCCGGGCTGTTGCCGGGGATACGGGCGGTCCGGAACAGGCGGAAGGGCGTCTCCATTCTGGTCCTGTCGGTCCCTTGCCAAGCCATGCGGGGGACGCTTCGCCGGTTGGCGGGCGTTGTGCCCCCGGACTGCGTTCTTGTCAATACGGCAAAAGGGATCGAAGTTTCCGAGCTGGTTACGGTGGAGCGCATGGTCCGGGAAGAGCTGCCCGGATTCGTGGACCGCTACGCCGTCCTTTCCGGGCCGTCGTTTGCCCTTGAGGTGGCGACCTGCAAGCCCACGGCGGTGGTGCTCGCCTGCCGCGACGAACGGCTTGGGGCACGGCTGAGGGAAGTGTTCGCCACGCCGTGGTTCCGATCCTATTCCAGTACGGACGTGCCGGGTGTGGAGCTCGGCGGCGCGATCAAGAACGTCATCGCCATCGCCGCGGGCCTCAGCGACGGGCTCGGCTTCGGGCTGAACGCTAGGGCGGCGCTGGTCACGCGCGGCCTTGCGGAAACCAGCCGCCTTGGTGTGGCGCTTGGGGCGCGGGCGTCGACCTTCATGGGCCTTTCCGGGCTCGGGGACCTCATGCTCACCTGTTCGGGCGATCTGTCCCGTAACCGTCAGGTCGGGCTGCGCCTCGGGTCGGGTGAGAGCCTGGAAGACATCGCCTCATCCATGTGCATGGTGGCCGAAGGGGTCAAGACCACGCAGGCCGTGCACCGGCTGGCGCAGCGCCTCGGCGTGGACATGCCCGTGACCGGCACGATTTACAGCGTCTTGTATGAGGGGTTCGCGCCCCGCGAGGCGGTACAGGCCCTTATGGGGAGACAGTTGAAGGAAGAATAGACGGGGGGAGTTGACGAGGGGCGGTTGTTTTTTAGGTTCAGGACTCATTAATTAAGATAAAAGATAACGGTAACAGCAAGGCAGATGGCTGAGAAAAAGGTATGGGCACAGCGGTCATACCGGGTCGCGATACGTCGCCAGTCCTTCAGCCTGCTGAATACGTTTTCAATAAGATGTCGTTGCTTATACAGCGTGTTGTCAAAGGGAAATACTTCATTTCCAGTTTTTCGGGGTGGCATGCAGACTGTCATCCCTCTGGCTTTCAGCGATTCACGCAACCACGTTGCGTCGTAGCCTCCGTCTGCCAGAAACGTACTGTTATCGGGGAGGAGATGCTGGAGGATGGCTGCACTCTTGTAGTCGCTGGCCTGTCCTTCAGTCAGCAAAAGCAGGACAGGACGCCCATGCCCGTCACAAACAATATGGAGTTTGGAATTCAGGCCACCTTTTGTTCGTTCTATAAGACGTGGAGAATCCCCTTTTTGAGCAGGCTTGCCGCCGTGCGGTGAGCCTTGAGATGGGTGGAGTCGATCATCAGGGAGCCATCAAAAGGTGTTTTATTTGCCAACTCAATGAAAATTTTATTAAAAACACCGAACTTGCTCCACCTGACAAAGCGATTGTACAGCGTTTTGTGGGGGCCGTACTCATCAGGTGCATCCTGCCACTGAAGTCCGTGCTTGATGACGTAGATGATGCCGCTGACGACACACCTGTCATCCACACGGGGGGGAAAGAACGGTTTGATACGCTCCAACTGACTTTCGGAAAGATAAAACAGGGTACGCATGGGAACCTCCGTGCCTCCTGCATACCCTGTTTTCCTTCCCTTGAAAATAACGAGTCCTGACCCTAGCGAGCGATACCTCCCTGATTCGATGAAGGGAAGAAGGAATTCACGACCCGGCGGGGTGGCAAGGTGTATTGCCCTGTTGAAGCGTTGCTTGCGTAGGCAGTGTAGTCACAATATAGTTTAGACTTAAACTTTATGGGGTCCTCCCACCTCAAGATGTGAGATATGATGGCGTCAACACACAGCCGGCATGATATTCCGACGAGGCTCGCGAGGAGCTTGCCTCGTATCTGCCAGGCCGGAAGTAAAGTTGGAGGGGAATAGCATGTGATAACTGCAAATTTATCAGCGTGGTTTTTGGCATTATACGCACTGGTGTACCTTGGCGAGAACTTCTGACTGATTTTGGTGGTAGGGGCAACACCCATCTGATTTTATCTGTTGGCCTGACAAAAGCATCTGGAAAATTTTTTTGAAATGTTAATTGATAATCTTGTTTAGGAAGCGCTCATGGCTGATGTAAAGCAATGTAAAGTTCACCTATATATAGCAGGTGTGAAAGGTAAAAATTAGGATATGAACCACAAGAAGGGGATCAAAAAAGAGTAACGATATTAGAACATATTTTTTATAGTGCACACTTGGTGGAAAATGTATTTCTATATTTAATTAATGGACCTAAATAGAGAATCGATATACAAAATTTATTTCAATGATACGTGCTATGTAAAATTTTTGTGTGGAAATTTATGGTTAAAATATATTGAAAATTCTTTCGGAGTAGATATGTATTTTTTTAACTTCTGTCTCAGTTTTTCTTTTATAATATCATTCTTTATTTGAAATTGGCTTTCTTTTGAGCAGCCACTGCAGCCATGTATACCAATATCCAGGAAGCCAGTGCTTTGCTGCATATCTTAACAGTCCTGAGCAGACTGCCTGCAACGGATAACACTCCATGACGGCATCGACAGGGGTGTTTCTTAACAGTGTGGATTTCGACTGTGCCAAGGAAAGGATTCTGAATGTCTCGCAAACTTTTGTGTGATACTCGTTTCCATATTCATTATTTGCCTTCCACGAACCTTCATAGTGATGTTCTGCGATGCAACACCCATCTGAAATGTCTATAGTAAACATATTAGCAGAATACAGAGTAGCTCCATCTGCTGTAGTTTGTTCTATTCCATTTAGCTTTACAGACGGGTAATACTCTTTTATGCGTTCTGTCAGTAATTTAGGAATCGCTGTAAATGCAATTCTTCCGTTACTATCTGGTTGTTGAACTTCATACCATTGTTTTAAATCTCTCATTATGGGCTCGTTGGGCAGGGCATATAAGAATCCAGCGTGAACGATATGCGGAAGTTCAAAAGCAGCACAAAAATGACCGCGGCACCAAGGTGACAGAGGGGCTTTTAGCTCCATGTCTGTGTCGAGATATACGCCCCCGTATTCCGTCAATGCTTTGATCCGAAAATAATCTGAGACAAAGGCCCATTGCCTAGTCTCCGCAGCTTTTTTCACAAATGCACAGCAGTTCATGTCGCATGTCTGTTCGTTCCATTCTATGATGCGAAATTCTGGTGCATAACGCGCCCATGATGCCAAACAACGCTTGATAAGTAAGCTTTGAGGATTCTCTCCGAACCAACAGAAATGTATAATGCTGGGCGGAGTCATTTTCATACCTCCTTGGAAAAAAAAAGTGTTTTTACGTGTTCAAGAACTGCATCGTTGTCGTAGCGATACGAAGCTAGTGATGAGCGCAATCGAGCTATTTTATTTGGATTTTGTAATAAGGTTGAAAGCGCACCATATATTTTGTCCTCGTCATCCTCCACGAGGATGCCGTTTACGCCATCCTCAATCTGTTCGCCTCCCGCTGCATATGTGGCTATGACCGGCGTTCCCAGCATGAATGCCTCAAAAATGGTGTTGGGAAGGCCCTCATAATGAGAAAAAAGGGCAAATAGTTCAGACTCGCGAATAAGGGGAAACGGATCCTCTATATTACCCAAGAGAATAAAGCATCTCGAAAGACCTTCGCGATCAGCGGATTGTCGAAGATCTTCTAGGGTAGGGCTTGTTCCCACTACGTTCCAGATAAAAGGGATTCCCTCGTTTTGCAGGCGTTTCGCGATGCGAATCATCCGCGGAATATCTTTTTCCTTTTCTAGCCGAGCGACAGTGATAATTCGAGGCGTCTCGCTTTGTACATAGTGCGGTAGTTCTTCGTAGCGGGGGCTTTTCATCAGATTGCGCGCAACCGCCATTTGCGTCTCCACAGATGGCCATATGGTTTTGAAGCCTTGTAGGCTCGATTCGGAGATGAAGACTATCAGATCGAAATGGCTGTACAGCGTTCCGTCATTTCTGGTCAATGCAATCGTCTGATCGGTCAACCTGCTCCACACGGCATAATTCGTATGAACCCATTGGACCTTATATTTTGCAGTACTTTGCGCAGCGAGTTCACGAAAACGTGAGCCTTCTGACATAATGCACAATACGGAGGCTTTATTGAACTCTTCCAGTAATGCGTTTTGTTCGCTTGATGTTCCGATAGGTTGGTGCAGTCCCAAGCGACGCCCAAGGCTAGTTCGAAGTTTTAACCATTTTTCTTTCAGCGTATACTTTCGATCTCCAAGACATCCTAGCAAAGGGCGGGCGAGTAGTTCGCTCAACTGATCGGAATATAAATCCCAGATGGGAACGGGAGCGAAACGGTTTCTTGCAGCAATTGTTGGCGGAGAGCCGGAAAAGACGGTCACACATTTTCCTTGCTCGGCTAAAGCGATGGCCTGACGTGCCGTCGCCACATGTGCCCCTCCGACATAGTTGACATCATCTATGACATACAGCAAGTCCGTCGGCGGCATGCTGGAGGCCTTGGCCAATTCGCTTATCTTTTGCGTGGGATCTGGAGTTTTCCAAAAGGCAAGCCTCTTCTTCATATCCTGAAGTGTAGTTTGGTTGAGGAGCAATCTTTCAATTGCGTCTGCTAGCGACTCACCAGAGAAATCTGTCAAAATACCGTTTACCCCGTCCAGAATCTGCGAACTCGCGCCAACGGTTCGAGTAGCAACTACAGGCGTCTTCAATGCCTTGGCCTCTGTTATGACTATGGACCAAGATTCGTGATCGGATGTCGAAACAAACAAAGTTGCATGCTTCATGTGGCAATAAGGATTATCCCTCTTACCCAGTATCTTCACTTCTTTTTCCAAACTGTGGCGTTTGATGGCGGACTTCACGTCTTCAACCGTGGCTTCATGAGAAAAAGCACCGATGATATGCCAATAAAAACGTACCCCGCGCTTCTTAAGCAGCGCCGCCGCCTCCACAGCCCGGAGGTAATTTTTTTCAGGCCTAAAATTTCCTACACTTAACAGTACAGGTGCATCAACATCGCTTTCAGTATATTCGACTTCAGCCTTGTGGATAATATCTTCTAGTAAAACAGGATTATGTACAACAACTGCTCGTGTCTTTATAAAGGGAAATGACTGCACTAATGCATCGCGGAATGGATCGGAGACGCAGATATAAAAATCGGTCTTGGCATCGTAACGAAACAGTGTATCTAGATTAGTAAGTACCGATTGCGCAGGATCTCCATGCAACCACACCGCTCTGCGGCGAGTATTGGCACAACACATCACTAAATCCGTAGGAAACCATTCCCCATAAGATATAGCGAGATCGTATTCCTTACGCTGCACAAAGCGAACTACATCAGGGTGATAGCGTTCCATTCCTGCGTAAATAAACAAAAAGCGTTTCTTTAGACGCTGGAGAAACCCCGCTGCACTTTTTGCTGGCGCGGTATGTATCACGCATTTTGAAATGAACTCGGGAATATCCCCTTCAAGGGAGATGGCGTCGATATGGGTTTGTTGATCGTAAACAACTAAATCTATGTCGAAAAGATTTTCAGGCAACATTTTTAATATCGCCAAAAGTGCCTTCTCTGCTCCACCTTTAAAGAACTGGTTTATGACGAAAAGGAGCTGCAATTTTTTAGCCATGCTGCTTTCCTGTTTTACAAAGATTGCGAATCGCTGAACGGAGGCGTTTAGCTAACGAAATTCCCAAAGAAAATTTATCGTGAATAATGCGACAACAACGGTAATAACGAGACTGTTCATAAGGGAGAAGTGTGGACGAAAGATACTGGGCATGTCCTGTTATCTTGGTAAGTTCTGAAGAAAGATATTGGATATGCCCTTCCTGTTGTTCATTGCGTGCCAATTTCGGCTGAATATGCCGCATGACTTGCTGTAATTCGTTCATGGTATCTCGGAGCATGACGGCGGGCTCAATGGAAACATCAATTTGCGGAATTTCACCTTTTTCAATACATTTCAGCAATGTTTTCCATCTGTTAATAATGGATATGTCCGAAAATTTTTCCAAGCTCGCAAGAGCCTTTTGCGCCAGAGCCTGATGCTTTTCTGGATGTGCCCAAAGTTCCGCGATAGTTTGCGCCATACCTTGAACATCGCCTTGTGGAACGGAAAGGCAGCCTTCTTCTGGTGTCGTTCCATCGACATAGGGCATAGAAAAAATGACACTTGGCATTCTACATGCTTTCGCCTCGAATAAAACCATAGGAGCACCCTCAACTTGTGAACACATAACGTGAATTGAAGAGCGCAAATAGAAGGGCATAATATCTAACACATGCCCATGAAAACGGATATGTTTTTCAAGGCCGTACTGTTTCACCATTCGTTGTGTTTCTTCTTTCAACTGTTCAGATTCGAAACGGCCAAGCGCGTTCAGTACAGCGTCCGGAACTATCGTGACAAGGTGCCGCATCATTTGAACAACGTAATCTATGCCTTTAATGGTACAAAGACGGCCTGAAAAAACGATTTCATGGCTGCCCAAATTAGCAAAATGTTCAGATTTTAAGTTAAGAGTAAGTAGATTGGGTAAATAAAATATATGGTTAAAACCTGCTGCACGCCACCAAACTTCATTACATGGAGAAAGGCAGGTGATGACATCTGCTATTTTATAGAATGGAAGTCTTCCTAAGTAGTTTCTTGACGCTGTATATAAAGGATAGAAAAAGGAGTTATGTTCTATTACAATGGTCTTTACACCAGAATCTTTACAAGCAAGAATATCCATGCAAAAGAAATAAGATGTATGATCTGGCAATAAAACGCAGTCTACATTTTCGTCATTCAGAATTTTCCCTATAGCTCGATAACGTTCTGATGCGGGGCCAGTAGGCAACACCTTACGTACAACAGAAGATGGATAGGTGAAATCCTCCTGTTGTTCTGGTTCATTTGTTAATAAAATACAACGATATCCCATTGTCACAAATTTTGAAAGAAGCAGTGCAGTCGCACGTTCAGCACCGCCGTAGCGCATTATTCCATTAATAATTCCTATTGTATTAATTTTTGCAATTTTTTTTACGGGAAAGTTAACGGAGGAAAAGTCAATATCTTGTATATGATGAATATATTTGTCAAATAGCTTGCCAAATAAGAGCGCATGATCAAAACTATCAGCAAGTCTGTTTAGATACGTAGCGTACTCATTACCTTTGAGTCCATCGATTTGCGACATAGCCCAATTTATGGTCGAAAAAGAAAGTTGACGCAGACTATCTTGGAAAGATTGAGGTGCATGATGGTGATGGAAAAAATCAATCAGGCGTTTCTCGACAATTTTTGATTCTGAAAAAAATTTACTCCACCTCTCAGGTGATAGAATGTCTGCCGTCAATGATGTAGTATGTAATATATATTTATAACCTATGTAATCCAAAGAATGGTATTTTTTAGCAAAGAATGCAAATGGAATGAATTGCATTTTATCTTCAGCAGCATTGATGTATAAATTATTAATATCTAATAATTCTATTACTTGAAGATATAAGCTGCGGAGTAAGCATTTTCCGCACATATTCCACAATATTTTATTTTCAAGAACATCTTTCAACACAATATCGCCGGAATAAATACCAGGCTTGTAATTATGCCAATAAAGGATTTCCCCAGCTGATGTACATCGTTGAACATGGCAACTTAACCAATCCGGCTTGATCTTGGCTTGTTCTATGGCTTCATAATATTTTTCAAGCAAAAGTGGCTCAACAGTATCGTCAGAGTCTAGAGGAACTACATACTCTCCTCTAGCCAGTTCTAATCCTTTTTTTCTAGCCTGTAACAGGCTAGAATTATGCTCTTGCTTCCAATATTTGATGTTCAAGAGCCCTGTATATTGTGCTAGAATATCTTCTACTGGCCCATCAGAAGCATCGTTGACTATGATAATTTCAAAATTTTTATATGACTGATCCAGTAGAGAATTAAGGCAAGCGGGCAAATATTTTTCTGTCCGAAATACGGGGGTAACGACCGAAAAAAATGGTTTTTCTTCTTTGACATCCTTTGAGTTTTTTTCATACAAATAACGTATTTTTATTAATAACTCGGTGATATTTTTATCGTACTCTGGGATGTTTGTGCTTCCTGCGAGCTCTACTAGGGCATTTCTAACAAGTGCTTTTTTTTCCTCTGATGACTCGACAAATATTTTTTCCATATCTTCAACAGTGATAGAATTAAACTGTGATGTTTTTTCTACAGTATCTTCTATAGGCTGTGATGTTCCCTTAGCAACAAGTACATCCCTAGTAGCGGGATAATTTTTGTAAAGCTCTTTTTCAATTGGATTATGTGCCCCGTACCATTCTGGATTTCCACGATACGTATAAATAATTTGATTCGGTATATAACCTCCATTAGCAAGCGTTTTGCTAATGGTATAAGGTGTAAACCAAAAACGATGATCAGAATTTATTCTTTCAAAATGATTAATGCAGTTTTTAAAATTTTCTAAACAAAAAGCGTTCGGTACTGTAACAATTAATTCATATTGATAGTCAAAATAGGAATGCAATTTTTTTAAAAACATCGCCGGAGCATCTAAGTGCTCTAATATTTCTCCGAGAACGATAATGTCAAAATGTTCCTGTTTGATCTCTTTTGGAAGATCATGCATTATATCAGCGGCATAAAGGTTTTTATAATTTTTTTCAGAAAGGTATGCAATTGCATCTTCATCGATATCGATACCAAAACATATGGCCGCCTCTTGCAGAAAAATACCGTGCAACCATGTCCCATTGGCTATCTTTACATCAATCAAGGACCGATGATCACAACAACCTATATGTAGTAATCTCTTTCCACGAATACATTCCGTTAAATAATCCAAACGATTTTTTCCGTTACCAATGTCCTGAGAATTGCTTATTTGAACATAGAGATCATCGATAATAGTATTTTTTTGAGTCAATTCTTTAATATTTTCTTTTAAAAACATGAATAACTACCTTATTTTGCTAATTAGTGTATAATTTATTTTATTTCTGATTTTATCAAAAAATGATATAATAAGTCTGATTCTAATATGATAATAAAAACATATTAGTATCATTTTTTTGTTACCGTTGAATGGATTGTAATATCAGATGGAAGATCGACAATATCCCAAATAGGATATTCTTTACGGTTAATAGATGAAAAAATATTGCAGCTTTCAATGCAATCTAAAACTTCATGCTCGCCAATAATTTTAGTAGGAATAGACGTCAGTCCGCCGTGCACAATGAATGATCGCCCGCCACCAAAACGGTTTTTAAGGCGAAAATCAACAATGACGTTTTGATTAGATTTTAAATCAATATCCATCCCACGTTCGAAGGAAGAAAAATGAACCACAGCAATACCGTTTGTCGTTAAAATTTTAATATTAAAACAGCATGATTGTATAAACGCATACGTTTGGACATGCATTCGAAAAAGGATAATTTCACCTGTCAGGAATGATTCTTGAGGAAGCTCCTCTCCATTAAGCACCTCAATGCCGCAAATGATCGCGCGTTTCGTTCCATAACGAAGACCAATATTTCGAGATTCAAAAAAAGTAGAGGGATGAAATTTAGCGTCTACATCAAATGAGACATCGCATTCCTGTTCGCCTGAAGAGATGGGAGAAGATTCTATAATTGAATTTTGTTTTTCTTCATTGGTTTCAGTTGAGTCCATGTTTTTTTCGTATAATGGCCGACTCACTTCTTTCAAGTATAAAGCGATAGCAGAAGCAGAATCTGTAAAAGTAACCATTTTGCCAGAGTCAAGGTACAGGGCTTTGCTGCATAATTCGCGTACAGCAGCGGTGCTATGGGATACGAATAAAAGTGTCGTTCCACAGTCCATCAGTTTTTTTAGATGTAAGGCGCATTTTTGCTGAAAAAAAATATCCCCGACCGATAACGTTTCATCAACGATCAAAATGTCCGCGTCGATATGCGCATTCACAGCGAAGGTAATGCGCGCCATCATACCACTGGAATAATTCTTTACAGGTTGATCAATGAAGTCGCCAATATCAGCAAAGGCCAAGATGTCGTCGAGACGCTCATCAATATCTCGTTCCGTAAGACCAAGAATAGTTCCATTCAAATAAACATTTTCTCGACCGGTGAATTCCGGATTGAACCCGCTTCCGAGCTCAAGCAGGGCCGCAATGCGTCCTTTAGTCAACACAGTTCCTGTTGTTTGCGCAAGCGTTCCTGTTATTATCTGTAGTAGTGTACTTTTTCCTGCTCCATTGCGTCCAATGATTCCTACACATTCTCCTCGGAGCATTTCAAAATTTATATCTCGTAGTGCCCAGAATTCTTTATAGTATTGCTTTTTCCCTGCACAAAGAGTTTGCATCAACCGATGAATTGGCTTCTCATATATCTCAAAACATTTCGAAAGATTTTCAACACGCAATACAATATCGTTAGAGGACATCGGCAAATCCTTTTCTGGTTTTTATAAACCAAATAAAACCTAACTGGAAAACAATGTAACTCATCAAAAATGCAACACCAAGTTGAGACCAATCAGGATAATTCCCAAAAAGAAAAACATTTCTGGACTGCTCAATTAATATTGCTAATGGATTAAGTTGTAATATAAATCGAAATTTTTCTGGGACAGCCTGGATTGGATAAAAGACAGGTGTCATGAAAAAAAGAACTTGTAATACAACACCGACAATATACTGAGTGTCACGTATATATACACTTATGGAAGCAACAAAATAAGAAAAACCGAGACTAAATAAAAAAAGAGGTAATAGGGTTAATGGTAATAAAAGCATTGTAAATCCAACTTTACCAAAAATAAATATAGTTCCTAAAAAAACAAGTAAAAACCACACGGTTCCAATAATGAAGCTGGATATAGTTTGTGTTAATGGTAGTAACTCTAAAGGAAATATCACTTTCTTTACAAAATTGGGATTTCCTATAATAGTAGAACAGCTTGTACTAATGCTTTCAGAAAACATATTATACATAGACATTCCACAGAACATGATGATTGCAAAAGCTCCGCGTGTATCTCCAGTATCAATATTCCAGCGTGATTTAAAGACAACACTAAATATAAATGTGTATACTGAAAGCATGATTAGAGGCATCAAGAATGTCCATAAAAATCCTAATAATGAGCCTTTATAACGCAAGCTGATATTCCTTAGAACAAGCTGTCTCAATAATGCTCTGTTTTTTATCACAATATTTATAAAAACAAAAGGGTTGAATAACATATGTATAGCCTTATTAAATAGTTAATATGAGATGTGCAAGCCGATAATTCAAGGTCCTAACCTTTTGAAAGAACAGAAACGCCCTTACTTTTCTAACTTTCTGTTGTTCTTAAACTTAAAGTTGTGACTCCTCCCATAAACAGATTTATATTAAAATTTCCTAAAGTTATTGCTACCGATTTGTATTAATTTTCAACGATTAATAGTCTTTTAATATTTAATTCATATAGTTGAAAATTAATGAAATGATCTTCTGAAAGGGTATGTGCAGTATCCATACAATCTTCCTGCGGCCATGCATAAATGATAAAGGCTTCGCTTCCATTTCAAGGTCATTAGAAACTGTAAACATCTAGCAACCTGAAATCCTGCATAATAGAAAGGAGTAAACCAATTATATTGATGCTTTCTTAAAACTCCACCAAATCCACATCCATATGTCCATGCTCTAGAAGCCTTCCATGGCCCATTATATACAGGATGATACACTCTAATCAAAGGATAATATAGTATATTTCTAATAGATAATAAGCGTAGAATTAAGTCCGTTTCTTCACCAGAGCCAAACCCAAGCTCACTTCCAACGCCAAAATTTTCATCAAAAAATATATTTCCAGGGGCGTTAACTTTAAAGAAAAGCGAACAAGATACGCCGCTTTTCCATACATTAGATCGAGTCACTTTTGAGATTCTTTTTCCCATATAGCCACCAGCGGAATAATTTCCTTGTTCATCGGTAACCAATATTGAAAGGCCATCAATGTTGGGATGTTCTTCTATAGTTTTTTTTATTTTCTGTAAAATATTTGGTGGATACAAACAATCATCATCAGGAAAAGCAACCCATTCACCTTGAATTTTTTTTAACCCAATGTTTCTTGCACGAGAAAGTCCACGCTCTGATATGATTCGTTTTACAACGATACCAGTTTCTTGCTGAAAAGATTCTAAATGAGGGACAAGAAAATCTGTCGGATTTTGATCAATAACAATTAATTCGAAATCTCGAAATGTCTGTACAGACAACGACTCTAAATAGCATATAACTTCTTTTTCTCTATCTACTGTTGCTAGTATTAAAGAAAAAAAAGGTTGCCTATTATTTTTTTTTAATATAATTTCCATAAATTATATCTACTTAATTAGATTGTAAAAAATTTATTAAAAAGGTTGAGAAGAGCAAATATAGAAAAGAGAGTATGACAAAAATAACAGTAGTGCGGTATTTCCTACTGTATGAACAGGGTATTGAACTAGCTTTCATATCTTTAATTTTTGCGTAGAATTTCGATGGGCTATATAATACTTTTCGCCGCTATAAGAGAATCGTGTGCCTGTATCTCGCCAACTATCCTACACCCCAATAGTCCTACATGCAATTTATTCACTTCAAGATAGGCCTCGTTTAGATTCATAATGTCCAGTTCGCTGCGTGTGGAAGGAGAATTCGAGAGTTTTATGTCTATAATATTCTGATGTAGAAACAGATCCTGGTCATGGCATAGCTGGTCTTAGAATATTGTGGCTTTTCCATTCAGAGAATGGACATACATTTTCTTGTCAAAATTAACATACTGTAGCACTCATGTGCGCCCACATGATAACCGATGAAGTTGTAATAATGGCAACCTTACGGATGCCATCAGTTTGAGCACAGACAGAGGATAATAAATCATCGGTTTGCTGTAGATGGACAAAAGCTGCTTGTTGACGCTCAACGCCAAAGGGGGCAATTCTGTCCCAGAATCGATAGCCAACGAAATATCTTTTCGAGAAACCACATTATCCTCTGGTCACCTTTAATGACAAGACGCCTCCAAAGGACGGAAAACATTTCACTCGTCCGCTTCTGTTCGATGAGTAGGCCTGATCACAGTTGGTTCTTATCGTCTCCTAAGGTAATTGCCGCTCTGAACATTCTTTACCGAAGACCCGTTGTCAAGATATCATAAGCCGCTTTTCCTCAGGCCTTCCTCAAATGTATGTATATGGGGAACCAGCCCAGTTTTGAAGACAAATTCCTAAATCGATCGCATAGCGGAAATCGTGTCTAGACGATCCACCACAAATTGATCAGGCCGATGTAAGCGCCTTCTTCATCAGAGGGCGTACAGAATCTATCACGTCGCAGATGCCGTAAACGACCTGAAGGTTGGTGCGCTCGGAGTTGCCAGCGGTGTTTTAGGTTTGGCTCTCCCAATCCACTTCAAGCACGCGTTGAACAGTGTGATAACTCTCCTTTACATGAAGCCTGTCGCGAATAATGGAACCGATTTCATATGCGGTAGCCTCTTGCGGGCCAGCGCATTGAGCGTAACAGTGGATAAGCTTTCCACGAAACTGACGCGGTCCATAGTTATTCGAACTGTTAGTGATGAGTGTAGGAAAGCCATAGGTTTCTCCTGGAAAGCTGGAACAAAATGGTCACTGGATGCTTTTGAAACGGGATAGGGGCTGTTAGGTGAGTGTATACTGCGTGTTTCCGTAAAGACCGGAGTGTCGAGTGAATACCTCGTACATGGAAATATGTAGAAACGAAAGATAGTTTTTTTGTCAGCCCCAACTCGTTCCACCAAGTTTTGAGCAGATGCGCTACAAGCTCTGCGTTGCAATACCATCGTGTACAAAAATATGTCGAGGATTACCGAAATAGATGAGCTTGCCCAAATTGATAACCATATTCCCGACAGCACAACGGTCAAGGACATAACAGGAGCCGATAGAGCCGGCACTACCGTTAACAAAAAGGGTTGCCATAAAATTCCTCGTTATCATTAAATACAACTGAGTTTGGTTGAGCATGTCAAGTATATTGGAGATGCACCATACATGCCGAACTGGACAGGCTGCTGTTCTCGAAAGAGAACAATAGGAATAGGGTATTTCCTTATTTTTTGCCTGTCTGTAATGGGAGTATAACATTCTAAAATCTAGAAGTATTTATTATCCTGAATATAGCGTCTAAAGCAACCTTGTGCTTATAGCTGTATTAGTCACCTCGATGTCTCATCAGGAATAAAATAGATAGACTTTTTTAGGGGTTCTGAACTCATATCCGCCATTTCAGGTATGATTCTGCGCAGTAAGCGAATATTTTTAGAACTGTTATTGACAAAGAACAAATTGAAAAGAGGACCAAAAATGTTTTTTCAGCCATGAAAAAAGGACTCAGATTTTTACATCCAAGTCCTTGATTCCATTCTGGTGCGCCCGGCGCGATTCGAACGCACGGCCTTTAGCTCCGGAGGCTAACGCTCTATCCGACTGAGCTACGGGCGCGGAGTTTCCCCGGAAGGGGACACTACAGAGTTGGGAAGCTAGCTCTTGTGCCGCGTCCTGTCAAGCTGTATGCTCCGGTACCGGGAGCGTGCTGCGGCTCGTTTGGTGTCGGAGCCGTGTTTTTGTGTCCATCCGTTTGTTACGCTTCCCCTTCTTTTTCTTTATCTTAAGGAGTATTCCATGAGCGTTTCCGTTACTTGGTACGGTCATTCCAATTTTAAGGTTTCTTGCGGCGACGTGACTGTTTTCATAGATCCCTTCTTCACGCATAACCCTTCCTGCCCCGTGACGTGGAATGAGGCCGGAAAGCCGGATTTGGTGCTCGTCACCCATGATCACGGCGATCATACGGGTGACGCCGTGGCGATCTGCAAAAGCAGCGGCGCAACCTGCGGCTGCATCGTCGGTACGGCCGAACGCCTGATCGACGCCGGGATGCCCCAAGCCAGCATTCCCGCCGGGATCGGCTTCAATATCGGGGGCACCATCCAAGTGAAGGGCGTCCGGGTCACCATGACGCAGGCGTTCCATACTTCGGAATCCGGGGCCCCCGCAGGGTACGTCGTGACCATGCCGGACGGCTTTACCTTCTATCACGCGGGTGATACCGGCCTCTTCTCCTCGATGGAGCTGATAGGTTCGCTGTATCCGCTGGATCTGGCGCTGCTGCCCGTGGGCGGCTTCTTCACGATGGACGGGTTGCAGGCCGCCCATGCCGCGCGTCTGCTCAAGCCCAAGGCCGTGATCCCCATGCACTGGGGGACATTCCCGGTCCTTGCGAAGGACACCTCGGCCTTTGCGTCGCATCTCGCTTCAGTGGCTCCAGATGTCCGCCTGGTCTCCATGAAGCCCGGTGATAGCGCCGCGTTCTAATCACGGAGGTGTCACATGACGTTCATCGAACACGGCGAACTGGTCCGCCGCGCTTTGGAATATGTGCAGGAAGAACGCTGCCGCCGCCCGGATGCGCCGCTTTCCTCCCTGCTTGATGAAGCGGGTATGCGCTTCAATCTGACGCCGCTGGACGCGGCTCAGCTTGCCCGCCTTTTCTCCGAAAAAGGACAGGAGCCTTCCGCCCCGTGCAAACGCTAACTTCGCATCCTTACAGGACGTTGCCCGATGCCTTCGCTTCTTCAGAGACAGATATTTAAAGAAATCGCCAACCTGTTCGTTCTCGCCGTGGGGGTGCTGTTGACGCTCATCCTCATCAGCCGGGCGGTGCAGATTCGGGAACTGTTTCTGGGGCTGGATCTCGGCATCTTGGATACCGTTCTGCTGTTCGGCTATATGACCCCGCTGTTCCTCATGCTGGTGATTCCCATCGCCTGTATGCTCAGTGTCTTCCTGACCTTCCTGCGCATGAGCACGGACCGCGAGCTGGTCGCCCTGCGTGCGGGGGGCATCAACATCTATCAGATGCTTCCCGCGCCGCTCCTGTTCAGTGTGATCTGCATGTTGCTGACGCTCTGGGTATCCCTGCATTGGCTGGCGTTGGGCATGGGGCATTTCCGGGAAACGATCCTTGAAATCGCCAATACCCGCGCCCGTGTCGTGGTGCAGCCCGGCGTCTTCAATACGGACTTCCCCAATCTGGTGCTTTTCGCCCGGCAGGTGAACCCCGGTGACGGGGATATGTCGCAGGTTCTGGTGGACGGCCGTTCGCACCCTGAGCGCCACATGACCATCCTCGCCCCGGAAGGGCGCTTCGATACCGATACCGAGCGCGGCGAGCTGGTATTCCTGCTTGAGGACGGCAAGATCTACACCACGGATAAGAAAGGGTCCTCGGTGCTGGCCTTCGACGAATACAAAGTGCGGCTGCCGCTGGATTCCCTCTTCAAGAGCCTTGATCTCGGAGATGTGCGGCCCCGCGAGATGTCATGGAGCAAGCTCTCCAGCATCACGCGGGAGGAAGCGCTAAAAGAGGACGCCAACTA
>OGJU01001163.1_pt1 | contig 19017 bp, 23 predicted proteins | sample 1572251 | NCBI WGS metagenome assembly OGJU01 (sample SAMEA2582144, study PRJEB24529) | metagenome | biome: Human gut stool | place: China | collected 2011
ATTTTCATCATCTTCAACCACGAGTATACCTGGCATAGCATATGCACCTCTCTTTATTAACTATTCATCTTAAAATGCTTCAATGCCTCCACAATTGCACTCTCTTTATCTTCTGGACACTGCGGTTGCCTGCTATCTTCATTTTTAGGTAAATTATAATTCTTTCCAACCTCAATTCCGCATTTTCTCTTTACCTGTGAGATATACAGATTGGAAACCTTCATGCCAGCATTATGTTCAGCCACATACTTCTTTATCTCATCATATGTAGCCTTAGTCTCTGCAGATGTTATATCCATATCATCAAGTTCAATCGTGACATTAATGTAATCATCCGGCTTTTGTTTCAGTTGGGACAAAAGAACAACCGTCTCGACATGCGGTGAAAGTTATTTCTTATACTAAATAGCGAAATTATTGCCTTTTGCGAAAAGATTTATGCCCCTTTTATAGGGGTAAGCTTTTACCCCGGCAACTCTATTATAAAAATTATAGTTCTGCCCACTAGCTTGCATAAACATTTATCACTAATTACCCTTTATTCATATCATACCAATTCTGGTATATATTACTCGTAGCACTAAACGTTCCTTTGGATAAATTGCAACTACTACATAGCAATTGAATATTTGTCACATCATTCATACCGCCTTGTTCTAAAGATACCATATGATCATAATGAATTTCTCTCTCTCCTGAAATCGCAAGCTGACCAGATAAGTCTTTACCGCAAAGTACACATCTTCCTCTATCGCGATAAAATACCGCACGCTTCACCCATTCAGGCATGTGTATACGTGAAAAGTTTACTTCATGAGTATGAGACATATAATGATTAAAATATAACAAAAAATCTCTGTTCATAAATAATATGTAAAACATCTCCTCTGCGATCTTATCTACAACGTTTTCATACTTATCTCCAATCCACAATTGTACTAAATAATCATCAAATGCGTCTTCCAACAAATCATATGTTTCTTCTAGTAACCACTCATCAAAGTGGTTACTCTTTCCATAATAATGTTCAATTGCCCTCTCCACCTCAAAAGAAAAATACACACCATTATTCCAGAATACCTTCTCTAGGGCTTTCTCATTCTTATCTGCAGATTCTTCAATTAGTTGTTTTAGTTCTGCCAACTCTTCTTCCATATCTTCTTCCATTATTGATTTTACTGCCCACCTGCAAAAAAGTAACAAGACAGATTCCTTATCATACTTTTCTGGTACCTTTTCGAGATAAACATGTGAAAATTCCCATAATTTTATTAAAAATTCTTCTTGCTGATATTCTATAACATTATTCAAAATGCCACAGTAATAGTATACATTGTGATATTTCATTTCTATATTCATGACTGTGTCTCCTTAATTAAACTAAAATAGAGTTCCACCAGAAATTCTGAATGAAACTCTATTAAATTATTTAATGAGCCCCATATAAATCTAACCCTTGTTTTGAGAAATCTGTAACAAGAGCTTGACGGAGTTTTAAATAATATTTTCTATGCAATGTAAAATATACTTCAATTTTTTCGATTACTTCTTTACGCAAAAATGTACTTTGATTTATATTGAACAACAAATAATATTCAACACCATTATATTCAATAGGATCGAATTCATTAAATATATAATCCCCCGCCTTGTTTATTGCTTTTAGCACTCCGCTATTCTCATATTCGCTATAAACCTCACAAGGAATGAGTATCCCTGGTATTACTCTTATAACAGGATATTTATTCTGAGCAGTTTCACACTCTCCATTTATATTTACCCCAATATACATTATTCTTCCATCTTCTTTTAACCTTTGTGCCGCTTCTCCGTATTTTTTTTCATCACTATAATCTTTGACCAAATTAAAGAATTCAAACACTTTATTCTGATCTTCATATATATTGCCCGGGGTATCTTTTTTATATGTAGGAGAAATCATCTTCCATGCATTAAATTTTGCCTGTGAAGGAACTAAATCTGTATTTTTCTGAATATTTAATGGTAAAAATCCATCAACAGAAATATTAATCACATCCTCAGAATAAAAATATGTATACAACTCATTCAATTCCATTAATGCTGCATGCAATTTATCTTTTCCTTCTACTGTCTCAAATTGCTTCTCCAATCGATTTTTTGCTAAATAGTACGCCATTGCCGGCAACTTTTTATCTGTTGGTATTGATTCCGGTATCTGAGTAAAAATCTCATTTACCACTTTATGCGCAGAGTTTCTAATCGTATTTTCCCATAAAATAAACAGAGATAACAAACCTGCATTCTTTAAACCATCATATAGTTCCTGTTGAAGTTTATCTATGCTCGATGAAATAAATACTTTTTCATTCTCATCTTCATTTGCAATAACTCTCTCTGTGATTTTTTCCATAATACTGTCAATATTTTCTACGTCTGCTTCATCTAATATCTTTTCGATATCTCCTATCACTGAATAAACTTCGCTATCTTTTATTTCAAAATAATCCGCCTTCGACAAACACAAAACAAACTCCGGCCTATATAGTTTATCCCCTAATGCCTTTTCCAGTTCCTCTTTATAGTCAGTTCCTGTACTACTCCAAATAATCAACAAATATGGACCATTATTTTCTCCCAAAATAGTTTGAAGAATATTACAAGCATTAGAAACTATTGTCTTTGTATCCGTATTTGTTGAAAAGCGCAGATCCAGAAAAAATAATCTTATTCCGTGTAACGGTTTTATCGGTAATTCATTTGCTCTTCCTGAATAATATATTACAGGAATTGCATTTTTATTTAATATGTTAATTAATGGTAATATTTCCTGAAAACAATCATCAACTATTACTACTTTTCCTCCATTTGGTAAATCATCCATATCGTTACTCCTTTGAAAAAGCCAACATTACTACTGCACCATCTTGTAACTCTTGAGGTAAATCTATATCTCCATTTTCCGGAAAAACTATGGTTCCATTTTGTGCAATCATTATCTCACTAACAATATTCAACCCCAGGCCTAGGCCATTTGTTTTTGTTGTAACAAACGGTTTTATTGCGTCTTCACCAGATATTTTAAATCCGATCCCATTATCTGCAATTACAATTCCTATTACCCCTTCTATTTCTTCTGTAATTTTAAACAATATCTTACGTTCGGGCTTTTTTGCATATGTGGTCCAGTATATTGAATTATCAATTATATTAATTATCGCACCCACTATCATATTAGATGCACACTTGACATCTACATTTCCTTTATATTCAGAGAATTCGTCAATAATCTCGATCTCATGCGCATTCAACCGATATTCAACACTAAACAGTGCCTGTTTTATGATATCGACAAGGCTATTTGTGGTCTTACTTTTATTTCTTAATAATTCAGCATAACTATCAACCACTCGTGACAAATGTGCTGCAAGAGTCTTTATCTTTCTTGATGTCCCCTCTGCTTTAACAGCTATTTTTAATTCACTAATTATTTTTTCAATTTCGTGAATAACAATCCCATAACTCATACCTGCATTTGCTGTCTTTATATACCTTTGCTTAAGAAACTCCAACTCATTCTCAACCTTAATAAGAGATTTTTCCAACTGTATTCTCAGCATTTTGTCCATTTGTGCATTAGAAATAGTTTTTCTTATTTCGGATATTTCTTCCTTTACAGGTTCTTTAGCGCCTCCCGAAAGAGAAACTCTCAAAGTTTCCTTATCAATATTTCTTTGTGCTGTAAATTGCCCAAGTGCAAACTCCACAGCATTTTTAAAACATTGATACGCTTCATCTTCTATAAATCCTTCACGATTTGCCTTTTCTTTTAAATCTCCGCTATTATCTCTGTCCAAATAAACTGCCCCTAAAATAATATTATTGCTTAAATTTTTAGTCGGAGCATTTACTCTTTTCAAATCCAAACCCAGCCAATCATTATCGGGTTCTCCATAATCCAGAATCCTCATACCATCTCTAAATACACTAATTCCGCCATTTTCATCAAGATAATTTTTAAATGCAGCTTTATCGGGAATAAAGTTATTTAAAATACTTGAGTCCCTATCAAAGGCATAAATTTTTATTCTGATATCTCCAATTTCATATTTTGATAAATTTATATCCTCAAAATCGTTCTTACCATTTTTATTTACACGTTTTCTCATTATAACAGTCTTATCAAAAACAACTTTTCGCTTACTTATCCCGTACATAACGTCATATGGCCGGAAATTGTATTCGAACTTTGTTATTTCATTTTTCTCAAGCTTCATATCACATTCGAACAACGCATATTCTTTGATGTCCTTAAAACTAATTAACCCCTCCAACCATTCCAACTTGTCAGTTTTCAAAACCACTTTAAAAGATTGATTCGAATCAAACGGGGAATTCAATGCTGTAAGAGATCTATGCAAATTACGAAGCATACCTCTGGTCCAATTTGTTGACAAATTTCTGATTCTTATATATGTCCCTGTTTTTCCATCTTTAAAAATCTCTGCTTTCCTTTCCTGAATATTGATATTCACATCTGATAAATATTCTGCATTTTCAAATATTCTCCAATCAATATTCAATGCAATCTCTTGTCTTCCCTCCATCTTTGACACAAGCTCAATTACTTTTCCCAATTTGTGCACACCAAATCGGCCAATGCCTTTTTCTCCAATCGGCAATCGACCTAATTCTGAGCGCTCCTTGCGCTCCACTACTCCCTTTTTATGGCTGTTTCCTGGCTCCATCCAAATATCCCTGATTATGTCTATACTCATCCCACAGCCATCGTCATGAATTTCAATATACCCAATATCTTTAGAATCGATAGAGCGCATATTGACCACTACCTTTTTAGCATCCGCATCATATGCATTCTTTACCAACTCCAATATTGCTATATTCTCATTTTTAATCAACTGTTCACCTAGCTGAAGCAAGATTTGCGCTCTTGGTTTAAACGGCATCTGCAACATGCGAATTCCATCCTTCCTATACTAATATGTTCAAACTCCTCATTATATCATTGTAGCTATTTTCTATAATATTCTACCAACATTCCTTCAATGCTTTTGCAACCTTCTCGGCCAAACAAACTGGAACCGCATTACCAATTTGTTTATATGCAGTTGTCCTTGATGGTTTACCTGATACGGACTCAAAATAATAGTCATCCGGAAATGTCTGTAATCTTGCAACTTCTCTAGGAGTAAGGGATCTGTTTTGTAAAATATCAGGATGAATAAAATAATGCCCATCCTTTGAAATATGTGCCACTACTGTCTGTGAACAATCAAGCTCTGCAGCAACAACTTTAAATCGATCTAAAAAAGATTCTTTATTATTCTGAGATTGCAAATGTAATGGCAAATCCGTATAACTTAATCTCTTATGCTCTTTATTCCATAAGTTTACAGCAATTCTATAAATTTCTTTATCCTGTTCAGTATTCGGCCTAGCATTATGGAATGTAACCATTTGATGGTTCATTTGCTTTATTCCGGACTCATATAAATAATGCCCTTGATAATCTTTTGTTTCTATAGGTCTTGCACTTCCGCCTCCAGCCCGTAAAAAAGGTAAATCCTTAAAAATTTCACCAACAAAGTATGTTCTTTCTATTTTGGGTATTTCAGGATAGAACTTTTCACCATCTCCATATTTTCCAATCAAAATAATTCGTTTTCGATTCTGCAACACCCCGTAATCTACTGCATTTAAAGTCTTGTACTCTGTCTTGTATCCACATTGCTGAAATAAAGCCCGCATTTTATCAAAATGCAATTTTTCATCAGTATCTTTAGCAGATAACAAACCTGTCACGTTTTCAAATACAAAATACTTAGGTCGATACTTTTTTAAAAATTCTCCATATAATTTGTATAAATAATTTCTTTTATCTCCCAGCATTCCGTTTTCATCACGAGCTCTTCCAATTAAAGAATATGCCTGACATGGAGGTCCCCCTACAATTAAGTCTATTTTTTCACCATCCAAATTATCATCTATTTTTTGGAATACTTCCTCAATGTTATCCCATGATATTTCATAATTCAGCACGGTAGACAATAATGACTCTGGCACTTCTGCATAGAATGCATTTCTTGTAATCTCTCCACGAAGATAGGAATCATAAATATCTGATTTGCCTTCATTCAAAAGCCATTTGTAGGCTAATCTTGTTTTTAAGGTATAGCAAGCAGCGGCATCCATTTCTACATGTGATACCGGCGTAAAACCCGCTCTTATAAATCCTTCCGATAATCCTCCCGCTCCAGCGAAAAGATCCAAATACCTTAATTTTGCCATCTTTATGCTCCTATCAATTACGTTTTTTGTTCTCTCTGTGTTATTTCCAAATACAGTTTGTTTAATCTGGTTGTTTGATTATCTCCCTTTAATTCACATTCCCAAACTACAATAACCTTCCAGTCCAACTCTTTAAGCGCCCGAATTTTTACAACATCCCTTCTTCTATTCTCTGTTAATTTATTTTTCCAGAATTTCACATTACTCTCAGGCCATTTAAAATATTTACATCCCTCATGCACATGCCAAAAACAACCATTTACCAAAACAACTGTTTTGTATTTTGGTAATACAATATCAGGATGCCCTGGCAACCTTTTATCATTTTTTCTGTATCTCAATCCCCGACCAAACAAATACTTCCTAACTGTTTCTTCTGGTTTTGTATTTTTACCCTTTATTTGAGACATATTATAACTTCTGGTTTCTCTTGTATGTACGTCCATCTTAATCACTTACACTTTTCTATATTGTTGTTGTCCAGAGGATGTTTTCTCTACTGCTACAATACTACCTTTAAATGTTTTTACATGATTCAAAAACAATGTCCCCAGCAGTAATCTATCACTTCGTGATATTCTATTCCATTCATATCCCTTAAACAAATCTCTTAGCAGAAACTCTTCTCCCGGCAATACATTTTTCGTTTCCATCACTGCATTTTCCAACAAATTATTTACATCAGACATCCCGTTTCCTCCAACCATCTTGAAAACAACGATATTAACATTATTATACTGCCAATTACAGAATTTGCAATAAAAATACACCAACCAAAATAATTTATTTTAGCTGGTGTATTCTATTATTCTTTTTCACTTCTACATTCAATCTCAGTCCCATCCAGGAACACCACCAACAGCGTCCCATTCTCAAATACCTTGATGTAATCCAGCGTTTTCAGCATAAAGTCCGTATCCATCTCCGTCAAAGGCTGCACCCCATCCGTGTATTCTATGAACTTCTCCGCCCGATAGCCTTCCAGCAGATTCTCACTCTGCATCTGTTCCTTCCAACGCTCCATAAAAGCCTCCCGGTTCTCTACCAAGGCATTCCATGCCATCAGATAAGCCTTTACCAGCGTCTCTTCCTCCACATGGCGGTTGGAACAGCCCATAACGCCTTTGACCTTGTAGCGCTCACTGCACTGCCATATTTTCCAGCCAATCCCCCTGCTGCTCCGCCATCCTTTTTTTGCAAAGACCTTATTGCAGCTTCCGCAGACTATCTTAGAAGCAAATGGATTATTTTCCGGTCGGCGGGAATAGGAGTTTGTTCCATGCTCTTCCAGATATTTTTTCCGGCGCTCTGCTTCAAGCTGTACACACTCCCAAATCCGCTTTGAAATAATTGCTTCGTGGTCATCCTCCACATAGTACATCTGGATTTCCCCTTTATTCTGCGTCCGCTTCTTTGTTAAAAAATCTACCGTATAGCCTTTCTGCAAAAGGGCATCGCCTTTGTATTTTTCATTCTCAAGCATACTCATTAAGGTTGTTGCCTGCCACTTTGTGCCTCCATCCCAATTTTTAATTCCTTCCCGCTCAAAAATCCGCTTGATGTAGTCCGCTGTTTTTCCATCCAGAAATTCCTGATACAGACGCACCACAATCGGAGCCTGCTTTCTGTTAATAATCAGCTTGCCGCTGCTCTCATCCGCATCGTAGCCAAGGAACCTCTTGGTACTCATTTTATGCTTTCCTGTTTCAAACCTCCTGCGGATTCCCCATGTACAGTTCTCTGAAATGGAGCGGCTCTCATCCTGCGCCAGTGAGGAAAGGATGGTAAGCAGCACTTCGCCTTTCGCATCCAAGGTATTGATATTTTCTTTCTCAAAGATAATCCCAATGCCTAAGTCCTTCAACTCCCGCACATAATTCAGGCAGTCCAGTGTATTCCTCGCAAACCGGGAAATGGATTTGGTAATGATCATGTCTATTTTCCCCGCCCTGCAATCTGCGATCATGCGGTTGAATTCATCCCTCTTTTTTGTGTTTGTGCCGGAGATACCTTCGTCCGCATAGGTTCTTGCATATTTGTACAAAGGATTTTCACTGATATAGTTCGTGTAATAATTGACCTGGTTCTCATAACTTAATAACTGTTCTTCTTGGTCGGTTGATACCCGGCAGTACGCCGCCATTCTCAGTTTCTGCACTGTCTGCGCTGTTCCGAATTCCGCAGTCGAAATCTGTCTTGCGGGTATAACAGTAATGCTTCTTGCCATTTTGAATTACCTGCTCAACTACTGTCTGTTCCGTGATATTTAATCCTGCAAGAGCGACATCATCAATGCGGATGCCCTTGCAGGCTTTCTTTCTTTTTTCAATGTATGTGCTGCACAGCCATTGAATCTTCTTGTTGTAAACCTGCCGCCTGCGGAGTGTTTTTCCACAGAATGGACAAATGAGCTTTCCGCTTAATGGATAACGGTTCTGAAATTTCTTTGTGCCGTCCTGTCCAATGTTTCTTTCCTTTTTCCGGTACTCTTTCATTTCCTGAACCTGTCCCTAAAGCTCCGGTGAAACGATTGGCTCATGATTTTCAGAAATGTAATAGCTCTGTACCTCTCCACGGTTCCTCCGGGTCACATTTCGCTGCGTGCTAGGCGTGTAATATTTCTGCAAGTGGAAATCGCCTTTATATTTCTCATTAGAGAGCATCCCGCCAATTGTTCCGGTCTCGCACTGGCTGTCCGTCATGGTTTTGACACCGAGATAATTCAGCAGATCAGATAGTCTGCTGCATCCGATATTCATCAGATAAAGGTCAAACAGCAGCCTGACGATTTCCGCTTCTTTCCGGTTCACTACCAAATCCCCGTATTCGTTTTTGTCATATCCGCAAAACGTGTGGTGTTGATCATCACCTCGCCACGCTCAAATTTCTTCTTTATGGACCATTTATTGTTTTCACTCATACTTCTGCTTTCTTCCTGTGCAAAAGAAGCAAGGACGACAAGCATCATCTCTCCGTCCCCTGAAAGAGTGTTTATATTCTGTTCTTCAAAAAAATACAGACACCCAGTTCTTTCAGTTCCCTTGCGAACTTTAGAATGGTGACGGTATTTCTTACAAATCTCGATATGGATTTTGTAATAATTAAATCAATTTCTCCTGCCCTTGCCTTCTCCATCATTCTCTGGAACTGTGGGCGGTTTTCACAATAGCCGGATATGCCCTGATCAGCAAATACTCCGATAAATTCATATTCCGGATTTCCGGTAATCAGTCTCTCATAGGTTTCCATCTGGTTTTCAAGAGAGTCTTCCTGTCTTCTGCTGTCTGTGGAAACTCTGGCATAAGCACAAACCCTTTTCTTTTGTAAGACCAAAGCTGGTCGTTTGTTAATCACTTTTACTCGCACGTTACATCACTTCCTTCAAAAAACCTTTTCTGGAACTCCTGAATCCTTCGGAAAATGGCTTGTGCATCCTCTACCTTGTCAATGCACACCACATCCACATTTTTCTGACTGCAAATCAGCATGAACTCCATAAACTGTCCCCAGTTACGGGCAATCGTGGCAGCCCTCATGGTAACCACCACATCTATCTTCTTTGCTGCGATTTCCGCTTTCAGACGATTAAATTCCTTTCTGTTCGGGTCGGCTCCTGAAGCTTCCTCAAAGAATATCTGCAAATCCCATTTCTGTTTTCCATATTCTTCTTCCAACCGCCTCATTACATCGTCCAGATATTTTTCATTGTCTCTGTCACGATGATTGACTCTGCAGTAAAAAGCCACTCTATTTATCGTTCCTGCAATCACCATATAAATAAGTACTCCTTTCGTTTTTGGTAGTATATAACTCACTCTAACCCCCTGTAAAGTCAAGCAATTCTGCGGTTTCCACCCACTCTTTTTCCACTCTGTCCAAACTTATTCAATAAAAAAAGACCAGACATTTCGCCTGATCTTTTCATACTAATCACTTATTTTTTTCGCAACTGCAATATTGGTACAACTTTTTCCTCTACCTTTAAGGTATCTGGATGCAAATGAAGAAGTTCCTCCATATCTTCCGGATATAAAGTCACTCCATTTTTTTTGAATAAATCCAATATTTCCTTCGCCGTAAGTACATTTTGCTCTATCAGTAAATCAATGGCTCCTTGAAATATATTTTCATTCAGGGAATATGGTACATCGCCAGGTTCTTTAATTCTCCACCCATTTTTTGAAACTTGACGCATTAAATACTGATACTGGTTATCAGACATAATGCCCAACTGGTGTGTCCGGTAAATCATTGCCTGAATAGATATCTTCCACTTATTTTTTAAGAACTGATAATATTTTAAATCTGTAGGATATGAAGCAATGTCTTTACCAAAGCTGTCTCTAGGTAACAAAAATGCACTCGCAAACATGTTCGCCTGACGTTCTCTTGCTTTAAACTCATCTTTTGTTATAGCTTCCAGATCCTCACTCCATGGATGCAATAATATGTGTCCCAACTCATGAGCCATGTCAAAGCGAATTCTGCCTTCTGGTCTGTTTCCTAATGCAACTGCAATAAAATAAATATCATTTCCCGCCACTATAGTTCGCTGACTAAACGCATCTATTTTATCTTCGTTGGTATCAAATCCTGTTACAATTATTCCATTTTTTTCTAAAAGATACTGTAAATCCTTTATTGGTCCAGTACCAATATCCCAATATTTTCTTACCTGAGCAGCAATATCCTCTATTTCTTGAATTGCATCCTCGTTCTCACACTCAAATACATCATCACATCCTACAAAATCAACACTTGGTAAATTCATTTCAGGAAATGAAATGAATTCCAGAAGTATCTCATACATTTTTGCTACATATTCCAACTTAATACTCTGCGCTGTTCTATCTTTCTTTGTAGCACTTGCCAATGAACGAAAATAGGTTGTTTCTGTTTTTGCAGCATAACTATCCTTTTGAAAAAAGTAATCATACGGGAAGTTAAGCTCTGATGCCAAGAGCCTAACTTTCATATAATCTGGTGTGTTATTATCATTCTCATATAAGGAAATTGACTGCTTACTGATTTCGGTCCGCTTTGCTAATTCAGTAAGCGTCAACCCTCTATACATTCTTGCACTTCTTAATCTCTCACCGTAAAACTTTTTTTCTATCATAATCAATATCTCCTGAATTCATTTTCAGGCCTTTTTCTCGATTTCCCGAAGTTTTGGCTTTATACCACTCTTTATAGCAACTAAGCCCTTCTTATCCGGCTTCGCATCTTCGTCTGTATCTTCTGAAGGCCCAATATCTGTAAGCCGTGCAAAGTCTGGTTTAATATATTGCATAAGAGACGCTTCATCTACAATATTAAAATCTTTATCTAAAAACCTCAGTTTAATATCTTTGATTTCCCCATTCTCCGCTTTATATGCAATAATATAATGTTTATAATCTTCTTCTACATTAATCATTCCCTGACTAATTTTTTCAAAATCCTGTTCCAACACATCTGTATCAAAAATCGTGATTCCAAAATCTTCTAATGTCATTTGTCTTTCTTTCGCAATACAATCATTATTTTCGACATAAAGAACTGATTGTAAATAGTGTGGATTTTCACGATTTTTCTTTTTGAGAACGCCAGACAATGTACCTTCTGTCATTATCGAATAGGTAATATGCTCTTTTCGATCAATGACCATTCTTCCAGACCAACCATACCTCTGGAAAGGAACAAGATCAATATCATCTTTCACCACATGTGTTCTTAAGTTTGTATTGATATTGTCCCCTCTTAGAAGTATAATCGCATTATTAGTTTCCCTATGATTTTCTCTTAAATATTGTTGCAAATCATCCCCGATAGCTTTCTCTATGCAATAAACAATTTTTCTGAGTAAATCATCATTGATTACAATTTGAGTATTTCTATTCACGTCCAACGAAATTACCTACTGCCTTTATTCTGTTTTTAATTTTTACATAAAATATTATTTTTGTCAAGTGATACTTCGTTTTCTTTTTAATTTGTATATTTCAATGTTAATAACTAAATCCTGTGAACATAATCCAGTGAAATCCATCCATCACGATTTTTCTGATAAGATTTCAGAAGCCCCCAAAGGCTCGCACCTTTGCCTTCTGCTTCTTCCACAATAGTGAAAGCACCTTTTCCGGTGTACTTACCTGTTTTGTCGTAGTCTGTTCCCGGACCCTTGCGGATGTTCAAATCTTCGATGGATACTCTCACAAGATACGGTGTGAATGTATCATTGGAATAAATCACTTTACCGGATTCATCAAATACGGAATATCCCTCATTTTCATCCGCACACCTCTTAGCATTTTCCAAACTGTGAAATGCACCCTTCTGTGTGGCGGCATCTGTCCATGTCTTACGCACACGATACCAGACTTCCTCCGGTTCTGCTGTCTCGTTCTTAATTCCAATCATGGCATTTAAGATTGTAATAATCTTTGCACCATATCCGGCTCCTGCTGCCCATCCCCTTCCGTCTGGATTTTCTTTCTGTCCAAGCCACTCCACATATTCCGCACAGCCTCTTGTGACATACTTAAAGCGTGGATCAACACATTCACTCTTCAAATCCACTGTGGAAGCATAGGCTTTCAAATGCTGAATCTGCGCCCTGATACCAAACTGTGGTGTATGCATAAACTGCAGTAGTCTGCATGGCTGTCATTTCATTGACGCTCTTTCCGCTGGTGCTTCGTCCGAAATTGAACGAATACTCACCATTGCTGTAATTCCGTACAGGCTTATCCCTCGCCTGACCGAAACCAAACAAACTTTTTATTCCCATCTGCTATCCCTCTCTTTCTTTTTGTACCTGTCTGTGATAAAATCAATCCTGTAGAAATCGAAAAAAGTTCATAAAAATTTAGCAATTACAGGCATTGATTTTTTGCTGTAAATTGCATATAATAAAAACACAGATAGAAATATCTGTGCAGCGGTTAGAGCGTCCAGTTAAAATGCTCGTTTAAAAGCGGTTAGATTGTCCAATTAAAACAATCGATTAACAGCAGTGGGTGGATTACTCCACCCACTTTTTTACTTTTCAGGAGGCTCTATGGATTGGTTCGTTGTCAATAAAAAATACATCAATTACCTGACACAGTTTGATTCCCGTGTCGGATATGTGGAGTATGGGGAACGTTTGAAACTCCATGTGGGAATTCTTCTTACTATCGGAGATTTCCACTACTATGTCCCTATTTCCTCTGCAAAACCGAAACATCAGAAGATGTCCAACAGTCTGGATTTCCACAAACTCCTGGATGAATCCACCGGATATCTTTATGCGGTATTAAATATCAATAATATGATTCCGGTTCCTGATAACTGTCTTACACAGTTAAAATATAATCAGGTAGAAAGCTTCCGTTCTTTCAGTAACGAAAAAGAAAAAACAGACTATGTCTACCTTCTCCAGAAAGAAAAAGCTTTAATCGACAATGTTCAGGACACTCTGCAAAATAAAGCCATGAAATTATATCAGAAATGCATTGCCAAGCCTGATTCTTCCCTTGCTGCAAGATGCTGTGACTTCAAAATGTTGGAAGAAAAATGCAGTTCTTATTCCGATACATAAACACAACCATGATCCTTCAAACCTCTCCATCTGCCGGAGAGGTTTTCTTTCTTAAAAAACAAGAATTCCTCTGCCATCATATACACTTCCCTCGCTACCCTGATTACGGATTGCACGGTCAAGTGCCATGACGGTTGCGACTGTAGCATCAATTTTCTCTGTGGATTTTTCTTTATCCATTTTGATATTTCCGGCAGGGTTTTGTCTGACATACACGTTGTCCATCATCCAACGAAGAACCTTATGCCCACCGTGGGCAATTCGCTCCTCAAGTGTCAGCTTCATAAGTTCCTTCGTTGGCGGACTCATATCCTTGTACCCCTGCCCGAAAGGAACAACAGTAAATCCCATTCCTTCCAAATCCTGTACCATTTGCGTTGCTCCCCAACGGTCGAAAGCAATTTCTTTTATATGGTACTTCGTTCCAAGTTCCTCTATAAATTTCTCTATAAAACCATAATGAATGACATTTCCTTCCGTAGTTTCAAGACACCCTTCTGCTGTCCACACGTCATAAGGAACATGGTCCCTTCTGACACGGAGTCTCATGTTATCTTCCGGTATCCAACAGTATGGTAAAATGATGTATTTCTCTTCATCATTTCTCGGTGGAAACACAAGTACAAATGCCGTGATATCTGATGTACTTGAAAGGTCTAAACCGCCATAGCAAGTTCTTCCGATAAGTTCCTCCTCATTTACGGGAAACGCACAGGCATCCCATTTATCCATCTGCATCCAACGTGTGGACTGTTTTACCCATTGGTTTAATCGAAGCTGCCGGAAGATATTCTCTTCTGCAACATTTTCCCTTGCACTGATATAGGCATTTCGAACCTTTTCAATATCGATAGTTTCTCCAAGGGAAGGATTGGCTTTATACCATGTAGCTTCGCTCGTCCAATCATCCTCATCGGATATCCAATTCACAATCCCGTTTTACTTCTGCTATATAAGCAGTATGAACCTTCACCCCATGCTTCTCCATGATATACTTTTTGATATTCTCATAAGTTGGTTTCTGTTCCTTATACTCCTTGTGCATATCAGGACTACTAGGAACTTCCATCTCAACCTGGAAGTCTCTCTTACCTTTATCGGTGATACTTTTTTTAGTTAATAACGCTACCGTCTCCACATGCGGTATGTTTCTACAGGGCTACAACATAACGCGAACGCTGCGTAAATTCTGGCTTTTACACCCTTTTGAGATTCTACCGCTTACCGCAGTCAACCAGTTACTACTTGGCGTACAGACTGCTTAACTGAACTAACATACAGCAAGTACGCAGAATTTTTGTTATACCTTCACTGACTAATAATGTTATAAATACTGCTGCCGGTAGAAACATTATTCTTGTCCGCGTATTTCTTTCGGGCAAAATTCAAATTAACTTTTACACCTTATTATAAACACCTAAAAGTAATAGTGTTAATCCCATAGCAGCTTCTTCATAGCACCTGAAGCCTCGCTATAACAATCTGACATAAACCTAGTCATTACAACTTCAGGATAACATTCTTTCAAATAGTTAGAGAAAGGTTTTAACATCGGATTACCAAAATAGTTTCTCAATAATTCAAAAACATCTTTTTTATTTTCAATCAGATACATTAGCATTTCATATTCTTCAATATTCAAATTGAAATAATATTTTACTAACCCACTTTGCTTATTTTGTTCTATTTCCTTATGAATACTATTATAATAGTTTGGAACAGCATTTACATTATCCATTGTTACCGAAACAATAAATATTTCGTCAACTTCATTAAACTCCGGTCTATCAGAAATAGTATTCACGATACATTTATCGGCTTGAAGTATTGGCTTTACAAATAGTTTTTTGTTATTATCTTCAACTTTCTCATTTTTTATCATACAGTCTATCAGTACCGAAAAGCCCTTAGCCTCAACAGCCAGTAATGTTTTATCCTTACGAATATATGCATCTGACGACTTTTTCTTTTCTCTACCCATCTTGAATTCAAATTCCGGAATAAATATGTACATGTCATTTGCAGCTTTTTCCGTTAATTCTTGTATATACTTTTCATACAAACGTCCAAAAAACGCCATAGCTCTTGAGTCTTCAATTGGGTAACAGTCACGAATAAGCCAAAACATCTTTTCAAAAAATGCATTTCTCAGTGTAATATCACTGATCGAAATATGTTTTCCTTTTCCATCACATATTAATGGATTTGCAAAAAATGCACTAAAATCCCACTCTATTTCTTCTGTGTTCAATGCCCATTCTCGATATTCATCCGGTTTAATTTGAAGAATATCTAATGCTTTCTGAATCTTGGCTACATTTTTTGTGCTTTTATAATACTCAGCTGCATTTCTCCATACTCCATTGTATGCCAAAGCATTCTTACCTTCATAATATGGTTGCAACTCACCAAACAAGAATGAACTATACTCTGTAGGCGTAATGCCATACTTATTATAGAATGCTGAATAATAGTCTCGATATTCGCCTTTCACGTCTTCATCAAATTTCTCCCCATCACGACTAACCTTTTCCATCATATAGTACATTCGTAAAAACTCTGATGCGACATTTCTTTGATAATTCAAATGATAATTCGAATATATAAAATGCTCTACGTTAAATTCTTTTTTATTCTTTTCAGCAACAATATCAGCAACGAGTAATTGTAACTTTATTATCTCTTGATAATCATCATGAGTAATATCATATTCGTCACAATCTAGCGTTTCCATATTTCCATATATCAATATCTTCTTTAATAGGATAAGTAACATTTGTAGCGATACAATATGCCTATCCTTATGAAGATTCTCCATTTCAAACATTTCTTTTGCTGAAGATGGTTTCATTCCACCAAATTTCCTCTTCAATACAATGTCAAAGGGTAGCTTGATCTCCATCCCGCCTACACGTACTGAGTTACATGTCACATCCCTAACCTGAATTAATTCGCTAATTATAGAGATTGCCTTATGGACATTTAACTTCTTTATTACTTCTACTAAATTTGGCTTTTCTTCACCAAATAACTCAGTGTATCCTAGTATCGTTTGAGCACCTTTGATATCTACCGTATACACTTTCATCGCCTCCCAAATACCTATTTTAATGCTAATCTAAAGAAAAACGCTCATATAACCAATCATTAAAAAATGGAATGATTAGAGTAAATACTGCAATGATAATTGAATTTATCCATAGACTTTGAATAAAGGAGTGTGGCACAAATACCTTTGCAATAATTGCGGCAACCAATGCCTCTACACAATCGATCACTCTTCTAATAATTCTTTTCTTCCAATCCTCATCATTATCATTTCGCTTATACAGCCCAAAACATATGCCTCCTAATAAAGCATGTATTACCACAAACACTACTGGAGAAAGTACTGATGTCACATACATAATTGCTCCCGAAGCACCATCAAAGCTTTCAATATAACCCCCATTTTCTTCATTTTGAGTAATAACAATCTTTATTGCGAACCAATAAAACAACACCAACATCAGAAATGCAGCTACGCCTGATCCATTTTCAGGGACAAAATACATTATACCTGAATAGATAAATGCAAAACCGCACGCCATTCCATGTGCTATTAAATATTTCTTTCGGAACGCAGTTTCATCAAAATATTTATCTCTCCATTCTTCCTGAATCATTCTAATAGCGACAGCGACAATAAATACAAACACTAAAACCAAAATAGGCGTAGCCACTTGTTTTAAATATTCAATAATATTATTAATCAATGCTTCCATCATCTACCCCCTGAACAATCTTTAATATCTTGCTCTCTTCCCCAAATGGCTTCCAATAAAGTGAACAAATCATATTAGCAAACATAACCTCAGCAAATTTTACTTTATCAAATGTGTACGTCTCTGTTTTCCCCAAAAACTTCTGATAATCAATAGGGACCACATAGAATCCATCATAACTATCATACATATCTCTATATTTCTGACATCTTGCGTCCAATCCATATGTAACATGAGGGTGCGGACATTTTCTTGGACTATCTAAGTGACCAATCCAAGTCTATGTCTGTACTCTATAGGACTCAAATATCCTAATGATTTTTTTATTCTTTTTTCATTATACCAATAAAGATAATCATTTAAAATACCAATAAATTCTGAGATGTTTACCCCTGACCAATCTGCATTATAGAACATCTCATTTTTAATTCTTCCAAATACGCCCTCACAGGCAGAATTATCAGGTGAACAGCCTTTCTTTGACATTGATCGTATGAAACCATTTTTCTCCATCCTGTCAATCCAGCCTGGCCAGCGGTAGTGTACGCCTCTGTCTGAATGTATGATTGGTTTTTCTCCTCCAGATAGTAATTTAGCTGCATCGTCAAGCATAGAATTGACAAGTAATGCATCTGGAGAAGTGCTTATATTCCAATTGACAAGTAAGCCATCAAAACAATCAACTATAGGCGATAAATAAACCTTTCCTGCCGGAATTGCAAACTCGGTTATATCTGTTAACCACTTTTCGTTAGGTTTAGATGCAGAAAAATTTCTGTTAATTAGATTATCTACTGCTGGAGATATTTCACCTTGATAGGAATTATATTTACGAGTTCGTTTGATTCTTACTACAAGTTGTTCTTCTTTCATAATCCTACGAATAACTTTTTCTGAGACAATTATATTTTCACGCTTAAGTAGGGCGTGAATTCGTCTGTAACCATATCGACCTTTATTCTCTGTAAATAATTCAATGACTCTAACACGTAAAAGTGTATATTTATCTTCTTTTTGTAGGGATTGTTCCTGATAATAATAACTGCTTTTTGATAATTGTAATTTCTGTAATAATAATGGCAGTGAGTATCTATTTTTTAAGACATCGATTATCACCGCCTTTTCTCTGTTGCTGAGAGCACTCTGATCGATGTCTGGGCCTTTTTTTAATACATGTATCGTTTCTTTAAGAATGTCTATTTCTAATTGCATATCTTGCATTTGAGCCTTCAACTGATTTATTTCATCAGAAGAAATATATGTACTTGAAACAGAACCTTCTACTAATGTTCCCGGAGTAATGTTTTTGTGATTCATAAGACCTAATGTACCTTCTTTTAAATAACTGGTCCTATGTCAAGATTTAGTACAAGTTAAAATGAGAAATTTCTCCCCATTTTA
>OGJU01001178.1_pt1 | contig 18751 bp, 19 predicted proteins | sample 1572251 | NCBI WGS metagenome assembly OGJU01 (sample SAMEA2582144, study PRJEB24529) | metagenome | biome: Human gut stool | place: China | collected 2011
CCTGGACTCCGTGGCCTCCACCAAGGGCGTGCGGTTCCTGACCGTCAGCGATGAGACCCGTGCCAAGCACGACGAGCTCTACCCTGCCAACACCATGATGGCGGTGCCCGCCGATACCTATAGAGGGCAGACCGAGGAGCGCTGGGCGCCCACCATCTATACAGTTCTCTACGCCAACAAGAACCTGTCTGAGGATATCGTGTACGAGATGACCAAGACCCTGATCGAAAATGTGGACGAGATCGCTCTGACCCATCCCTCCGGCGCGGGTATTACTCTGGAGACCACCCAGCGCTATCTGGACGGCGGCATCATGAAGCTTGACCGGATGCATCCCGGCGCCGTGAAGTATTTTGCAGAAAACGGAGTGGAGTAAGACTCCATGAAAACAAGGGGGGCGGCGCGGAGCTGGACGTCTCCGCCCGCCGCTCCCCCGGTTTTCTTGTGAACCTTTTAAGAGGAGGGGTGTTTCCTGCATGGGAATTAAATGTAACAAGAAGCCCGTTATTACGGTAGTCGCTGTGGTTTGGTGTATTTGGCAACTGTACCTTGGTTTCTTCGGAGTTTGGGCTCCTATGGAGCAACGTCCGATTCACGTGGCCTTCGCACTGATTCTTACATTCTTAACCAAACCTGCGAGTAAGAAGCTGGATCCAGAGAAGTTGTATATTGACCAAATTGTTGGCATCATTCTCTCCGTTGTCTTTGCTGTTTATATGTATACCCATGCTATGGCCTTAAGCCTGAACATCGGTATGTATACCCAGTTTGAGGTTATCTTAGGAGCAATTGTTCTACTTTTGGTCATCGAAGGCTGCCGCCGCTTGACCGGTATTGGTCTAATTACAATTGGTATTGTATTCCTGATCTATGCCTATGTGGGCCCCTATATGCCTGACGCCATCCGTCATCCCGGGGCCAGTCTTTCTAAAATTTTTACTTTTTCCGCCCTTACTACTGAGTCCATCTTCGGCACCTGCATCGACTGCTGCGTGACCTTCATCTTCCTCTTTGTCCTCTACGCCAAGCTGCTGGAGAAGACGGGGGGCGGACAGGTCTTCATCGATGTGGCCTGCTCCCTGGTGGGCCATGTGCGCGGCGGTCCGGCCAAGGTGGCCGTCGTGGCCAGCGGACTGTTCGGCTCCATCTCCGGCAGCGCCGTGGCAAACGTAGTGGGCACCGGCACCTTTACAATCCCCCTGATGAAGAAGATTGGCTATCGGGCCGAATTTGCTGGTGCGACAGAGGCGGTTGCTTCTTCAGGCGGACAGTTCATGCCCCCCATTATGGGCGCCTCAGCCTTCCTGATCGCGGAGATCGTGGGCATTCCCTACTGGACGGTCGCCGCCTGCGCCGCTGTCCCTGCGATCCTCTATTATCTGGCGGTCTTCTTTGTGGTGGATTTTGAGGCGGCCAAGACCGGGCTCACTGGAATGAATAAGGCCGAGCTGCCCCGGACCCGGGATGTGCTGAAAAAGGGATGGCCCTCTCTGGTCTCCCCTGTGGTCCTTATCGTCCTGCTGGCCGGCCTCCAGTGGTCCCCTGCCAAGGCCGCTGTTTGGTCCATTGCAGTAGCCTTTGTGATCTGTATGATCCACAAGGACACCCGCATGAACATTCATCAGATTATCGACACTTTACGCGAGGGCGCCATCGGTGCATTGGAGACCTCTGTGGCCTGTGCCGCCGTGGGCATCGTTGTGGGGTCCATTACCCTCACCGGCCTGGCCCTCAAGCTCTCCTCCCTGCTCATCACCGCATCCGGCGGCAACCTGGTGATCCTGATGGTGCTGACGATGATCGCCTGCGTCATCATGGGCATGGGCCTGCCCACTGTGGCCTGCTACGTGGTGCTGGCCAGCATGGTCGCCCCCGCCCTCATCAAGATGGACGTGGTACCCATCGCCGCCCACCTGTTCATCTTCTACTTTGGGATCATCTCCGCCATCACCCCGCCTGTGGCCCTGGCCTCCATGGTGGGCGCCGGTATTGCAAAGGCAGACTTTGTTAAGACAAGTCTTCAGGCCCTCAAATTGGGCCTCGCAGCATTTATCCTGCCGTTCATGTTCGTTTTAAATCCGGCGTTGGTTCTGCAGGGCGATATCTTGGAGATTCTGCAGTGCATCTTCACCGCCGTCGTTGGTATCCTCAGCATGAGCATTACACTGCAGGGCTTTTTCCTGGAAAAAACACCAATCTGGCAGCGGGTCATCTTCGGCGTGGCGGCCATCACGCTGATCATTCCGGAGACCATCACCGATATCATCGGTCTGGCAATTTTTATTGTAGCCGTGCTGCTGCAGGTGGCCACCCGGAAGAAGAAAAAGGCCGCCCTGGCCTGAGCATCAGATTGGGGAAAAACTTGCTGACACATGAGGGAGAGAAGAGCTATGAGCTATCAGTATCTGGAGTATAAGAACGACCAGGGGACCGCCTGGGTGACCATCAATCGCCCCGAGCAGCGCAACGCCTTGAATCGGGAGACGCTGCTGGAGCTCATCGATGTGTTTCAGGCGATCGACAAGGACGACTCCGTCCGCGTGGCCATCCTTACCGGAGCAGGTAAGGTATTCGTGGGTGGGGCGGATCTGAAGGAGCTCTCGGTCATGTCCGCGCTGGATTATCTGGATTACGGCAACCTGTACAACGTACTCAACCGCCTGATCCGGGAAAACAGCAAGCCAGTCATCGGGGCTGTCAACGGGCATGCTCTGGGTGGCGGAAATGTCCTCGTACTGTCCTGCGATATCATCGTAGCGTCCGAGCGGGCAAAATTCGCCGTACCGGAGATCAACTTGGGCATCTTTGGCGGAGCGTCCGTCCTGCCCCGGATCGTGGGCCGCTACCAGGCGGCGGAGATGGTGCTCTTTGGCGAGGCGTATACCGCACAGAGAGGGTATGAGCTGGGGATCGTCAACAAAGTCGTCGCGCCGGAAGAGGTCGTCTCCACCGCCGCCGCTCTGGCAGAGAGCATCAAGGCCAAGTCTCCCCTGGCTGTTCGCATGGCGAAGCGCGCGCTGACGGTGGGCAACCAGTATGAGCCCGGCGCGGCCTCTGAGATGCAGCTTCCGCTGATGTCGCTGCTCTATTCCGGCCACGACCAGAAGGAGGGCATGCAGGCCTTCTTTGAGAAGAGAGAGCCCCAATATACGGGGCGCTGAGCCGCCATGCAACAAATGTTAGAGGTGAACCTTTGGTGAAAAAATGTTTGGAGGGACTTCGCGTCCTCGAACTCTCGCAGTTCATCTCCGCGCCCTATGCCGGCCAGATGCTGGCCGACCTGGGGGCGGATGTGATCAAGGTGGAACTCCCCGGGGAGGGGAAGGGGGATATCGCCCGTAAATACGACCCCATGTACAAAGAGATGAGTCTGTACTTTGCCTCCTATAACCGCAACAAGCGTTTCCTGACCCTCAACCTGAAGACGCCCGAAGGGCAGGAGATCTTTCGGGATCTGGTGCGCCGGTCCGACGTGGTGCTGGATAATTTCCGGCCCGGCGTCATGGAGAAGATGAACCTGGGCTATGAACAGCTCAAGGAGGTCAATCCCGGCATTATCATGGCCAGTCTGTCCGGATTTGGCCAAACCGGTCCCAATGTGCACCGCCAGGCCCTGGATATGTCCATCCAGGCGCTGTCCGGGTTCATGGATGTGACCGGCTTCCAGGACGGCCCCCCCACCAAGGGCGGTCCGGTGCTCAGCGATTTTATCGCCGGGCTCTATCTGGCTGTTGGTATCCTTGCCGCCTATGCCTACCGCCAGCGCACAGGGATGGGGCAGTACATCGATATCGCACTCTTTGACACCATGTTCGTCCTCATGGAGAACTATCCCGCCATCTACCGGATGTCCGGCGAGGTGCCCGTGCGCTCCGGCAACGGGCGGCCCTTCTCCGCGCCCGTGGGCACCTATCAGGCCAAGGACGGCAAGTGGCTCCAGATCTCCGGCACCGCAGAAGCCCATTTCGAAAAGCTCACCGTGCTCATCGGCCATCCGGAGTATATCGGCCAGGAGGGCATGGTCGGCGCGGCAGCGCGCAAGAAGTACCATGACAAACAGCTCGACGCGGATATCAACAAGTGGCTCTCTCAGTATACGGTCAAGGAAGCCGCCGCCCTGCTGGACGAGTGCGGGATCCCCAATGCCATTGTACAGACGGCGGAAGAGGTGTTCAACGATCCCCAGGTGGCGGCCCGTGAGATGCTCATCTGTCCCCGCGAGACCGTGCTGGACGATATCCCCGTCATCGGCAACCCCATTAAAATGAGCGAAACACCGGCGGAGTACCGGCGTGGCGCCTGTGCGGCCGGTTACGATAGCAAGGAGATCCTGGAGGAGCTTCTGGAGCGCGATGAGGCGCAGATCGCACAGCTGAAGGAACACAAGATCATCTGAACAAAAATAGGGGGAGAAACGATCATGGCTTACCAGAACATCAAGATCGAGATCAACGACGGGATCGCCGTCCTGACCCTGAACCGCCCGGAGGTCCGCAACGCGCTGGATTATGTGACCTGGGATGAGATCCGGGCTGGAATGCGGGAGCTCCGCTTCAACGATGACGCGCATGTGATCATCCTCACCGGCGCAGGCGGAAAGGCCTTTGCCTCCGGTGCCGATATCAAGGCGCTCAACGCCCGGACGGTCAGCGAGCAGATGAACAGCGAAGTCAACGATATCCTCTATGAGATCACCATGCACAAAAAGCCCGTCATCGCTGCGGTGGACGGCTACGCCCTGGGCGGCGGCTGCGAGCTGGCCATGGCCTGCGATATCCGTATCGCCACCAAGAAGTCCAAGTTCGGCCAGCCGGAGGTCAATCTGGGCATCATCCCCGGCGGCGGCGGCACCCAGCGCCTGCAGCGCCTGGTGGGTATCGGCAAGGCCAAGGAACTCATCTTTACCGGCGATATCATCTCCGCCGAGGAGGCTGAGCGCATCGGCCTGATCGAAAAGGTGGTGGAGGACGGCACCGTACTGGAGGCCGCCATTGAGATGGCCAAAAAGATCAAGGCCAAGGGCCCCGTAGCCATTACGCTTGCCAAGCAGGCCATCAACGTGGGAGCCAACACCGACCTGTATTCCGGGCTGTGCTTTGAGCGATACTCCCAGGCCATCGCCTTCTCCACGGCGGACAAGGCGGAGGGTACGCTGGCCTTCATTGAGAAGCGTCCCGCGCAGTTCAAGGGTGTCTGACCGGGAGTGCGAACGGAGGAAACTATGAGCGAGAAGGTTTGGAATATCACCAAATACGCCATCGCGCAGTATGCCCAGGCCGTGGAAAACCTGGAGCCCATGTATCTCAACGAGAAGGATGCGCAGCAGGCCGGGTTTGAGACGACCATCGCCCCCACCAGCCTCTGCGCCCAATATCAGATGTTCCAGGACCCCCAGGTCAAGGTGCCCAAGGGCGGGGTCCATACCAAGCAGAAGATGTCTTTCTTCAAGCCGATCCAGGCGGGAGATGCCCTCACCGCCAGGACGGAAGTGGCCGAGGGGACCGACGCCAAGGGCAGGCTTCAGATCACCTACACCACCACTTTTACCAATCAGAATGGCGAGGTGGTGTGCTCCGGTGTGATGACCAATCTGGTTCCCGGGGCCAGGAAGTGAGGAGGGAGAGGGCGATATGAAATACGCACTGCTGCAGACAGTGGAGGCGGGGGCCTCTCTGATCCCCGTGGTCAAGCACTTGAATCAGGACAAGATCGATATGTTCGGCGTCCTGAGCGGCGCGACCGGATCCGTCAATGTGGCCCCGGTCTACTGCGCCAACTCCCCCTTCAAGACCACGCTGGCCCACGGCTTCTTGACCATGGCGTATGCCTCCGAAATGATGGAGCTCAACTTCGGTATGGACTGGGCCACCAGCGGGGAGATTGAGGTCAAGTTCATCGGGCAGGCCCATCCGGGGGACACCGTACTCACACAGGGGACGGTTACGAAAGCAGAGGAGCGGGAGAACGGCCTCTATGTGGAGTGTGCGCTCACCGTCCTCAATCAAGCCGGTGGAAATGTGATGGTAGGTACCGCGAGCCTGATCAAAAAGAAGTAAATACCAAGATAAATTATGTGTTTGTGTGAATGAGAGAAAGGGGTAAGTGATTCATGAGCCATCTTCAGCCTCAGGACGTTGTCATCGCCGCCTTTGGGCGCAGTGCCGTGGGCCGCGCGAAAAAGGGGTCTCTGCGCAACACCCATCCCGTGGATTTCGGCGGCCAGGTCCTCCGCCAGGTCCTCGACAAGGTCCCCCAGTTGGACCCCAAGGATATCTCCGATATCATCATTGGCTGCTCCAAATGCGAGGAGGTCCAGGGCTACAACATCGGCCGCCTGATCTGCCTGCGCGCTGGCGTGCCCTATGATGTGCCCGCCCAGACGGTGAATCGTTTCTGTTCCTCCGGACTGCAGACCATCTATACCGCCATCAACATGATCCGCTGCGGCGACGCCGAGGTGATGGTGGCCGGCGGTGTGGAGACAATGTCCCTGCTGCCCATGGGCACCAAGGACGAGGTCCGCTGCCGCTGGATCAAGGAGAATGAGCCCGGCGCCTATATGCCCATGGGCATCACCGCCGAGAACGTGGCGGAGGCCTGCCACATCACCCGGGAGGAGCAGGACCGGATGGCGCTGGAGAGCCATCAGAAGGCCGCTGCGGCCCAGGACAGCGGGAAGTTTGTGGAGCAGATCGTCCCTGTGGAGGCACTGGACGATGACGGAAATCCCTTTGTGTTCGACAAGGACGAGGGCATCCGCCGGGGCCTCACCATGGAGGACCTGGCCAAGCTGAAGACCGTGTTTAAAGAGGGCGGGACCGTGACCGCCGCTACGTCCTCCCAGATGAGCGATGCCGCCGCCATGGTGGTCCTGATGACCGCCCGGAAGGCGGAAGCGCTGGGCATCAAGCCTCTGGCCAAATTCGTCTCCTTTGGTGTGCGCGGCCTGGATCCCTGTGTTATGGGTCTTGGCCCCAAGATGGCCGTGCCCATTGCGCTGGCGCGCGCGGGTCTCACCATCGACCAGATGGACGTCATTGAGATCAATGAGGCATTTGCCGCTCAGGCCATCCCCTGCATCCGCGATCTGGGCATGGACCCCAAGAAGGTCAACCCCAACGGCGGCGCCATGGCCATGGGCCATCCCCTGGGCGCCACCGGCGCGATTCTCACCATCAAGGCCGTCAGCGAAATGAATCGGATCGGCGGAAAGTACTGTATGGGGACCATGTGCATCGGCGGCGGCATGGGTGCCGCAGGCATCTTCGAGGCCGTCTGATCCAGCGGACTCTGACGGCGGCGGCGGAGATCATGCTGGCCCTGAAAAACAAAAAATAGAACATTTTCATTCGAAAAAGAAATGATTTTTTGGGCAGAAGGCACTATAATTTTAAATGCTGAAATCGGATAAAAGGAGCGAGATTCTTATGGCGGGCCAGCGGACAAAGCCCCTGTCTGGGTATAAGGTAATTGAGCTGTCGACGTTCGTGGCGGCGCCGTCCTGCGGGCGTCTGCTGCGGGACTGGGGTGCGGACGTGATCAAGGTGGAGTCGGGGAAGGGCGATGCGTGGCGGTACCACGGCTCAACGCACCGTGTGACGTCGACGGAGGAGGAAAACCCGATGTTCGACCTGGTGAACGCGGGGAAGAAGAGCGTGGTGGTGGATCTGAAGAGCGCGGAAGGGAAAGCGGTGCTGTATGATCTGCTGTCGGACGCGGACATCTTCCTGACGAACACGCGGGCGAAGTCACTCCGGAAGCTGGGGCTGGACTACGAGAGCCTGAAGGAGCGGTTTCCCAAGCTGATCTACGCGTCGGTGACAGGCTTCGGAGAAGAGGGCCCGGAGACGGACAAGCCGGGATTCGACCTGGTGGCGTACTGGGGAAACAGCGGATTCTTGAACGACCTGTCGATCGACACGGGGACGAGCTACCCGATCCTGGCGCCGACGGGGATCGGGGACGTGACGTGCGGAACGGCGCTGTTCGGGGGGATCTGTGCAGCGCTGCTGGGGCGTGAGCGGACGGGGAAGGGAGACTATGTGACGATATCCCTGTTCGGGGGAGCGATCTGGATCATGAGCTTCATGTACCTGCGGGCGCAGCAGCGATATGGGGATCCGTTTCCGAAGCACCGGGAGGAGACGCCTCCACTCACGGCGCCGTACCGGTGCAAGGACGGGGAGTGGCTGATGCTGTCGATATTGGAGTATGAGCGGTACTTCCCGGCGCTGTGCAAGGTGCTTGGGGTGCCGGAGCTGGCGGAGGACCCCCGGTTTGCGGACAAGAAGGCGGCGGACCAGCACCGCGGCGAGCTGATCCGGGCGCTGGAGGAGCGGTTCATCAGGGAGGACTTCGCGTACTGGAACAAGGCCTTGAACGAGAGCGACATCGTAAACGACCGCCTGCGGCACTTCAAGGACATCGTGGACAGCGAGCAGGCGTGGGTGAACCACTACTTGACGAAGGTGGAGTTCCCGGATGGCGGGGAGTGCGTGATGCCCCGTCCGGCGGTGCAGTCCCGTGAGATGGGGGTGCCGGAGCTGGAGCGTGGGCCGCTGCTGGGGGCGGACACGCCGGAAGTGCTGTCGGAGAGACTTGGTTACAGTGGGGAGAAGATCAAGGCGCTGCTGAAGAGCGGTGCGGTCCAGCAGCACCCGTAAAAGGGAAAGCGAAGATCAAATTTTATAATAATAGGGAGGCAAATGTGATGAAGGTTTCTGATGTGAAGAAAGTATGTGTGGCTGGGGGCGGCCAGATGGGGCGTCAGATCGCGCTGAACGCGGCGATCCACGGCTTTGACACCTATCTGACGGACGCCATTGCCGATGTGCTGACCGCGGTGGACAAGTGGAGCGCGGAGTATCTGGAAGGCCGCGTGGCTAAGGGCAAGCTGACCGCGGAGCAGGCGGCCGACGCCAAGGCGAAGTTCCATCTGGTGCCCACCCTGCAGGAGGCCGCGGAGGGCGCTCAGATCGTCATCGAGGCCATCCTGGAGGACAAGGACATCAAGACCAACTTCTATAAAGAAGTGGGCGCGATCGTCGATGAGAATGCCGTCCTGGCCTCTAACTCCAGCTATATGCCCTCTTCCCTCTTCAAGGACTGTGTGCCCAATCCCAGCCGCCTGGCCAACATGCACTATTTCAACCCCGCCCTGGTGCTGAAGCTGGTGGAGGTGGTGCGCGGCGAGCACACTGCCGACGAGACCGTGGACTTTATTGTGGACTTCGCCGTGGCCAACGGCAAAACGCCCATCAGGGTCAACAAGGAGATTGAGGGCTTTGTGGTCAACCGCGTCCTGCGCGCCATCCGGGACGAGGCGTTCTTCCTGGTGGAAGACGGCGTCTGCACGGCTGAGGATCTGGACACCGGCGTGGAGCTGGGGCTGAACCACCCCATGGGCCCCTTCCGCCTGCTGGACCTCACCGGCATCGACCTGAACTACATGGCCAGCGACCGCCGCTGGAAGGAGACCGGCGTCAAGCCCCACGGCTATGACATCGTAAAGGCCAAGTACGAGGCCCACGAGTGGGGCCGGAAGACCGGCAAGGGCTTCTACGACTACTCCAAAAAGTAAAAATCAACGTCTCATAAGAATAGAAATAGACAGCGCCTCCGCAGTCCCGGGACTGCGGAGGCGCTGTCTATTTCTTGCTCGGACCGGAAACTTACGGTCCACCACCCCTGCGTTTGTTTTTGCGGCGCTCCCCAAGGGAAAGGGATCGCCGCCCGCTCTGCGGATGAGAGCGAAGGTTTTCGGCGGAAACTACTTCCGCTCCTCCTGGTAGCGCGGGTCCTCCAGCAGCTCCTCCATCCAGGCCTTGTACAGGGCGGGCCTGAAGTCGGAAGCGCCGCCCAGTGTGGGATTTTTTCCGAAAATCTGCAGATTGGCCAGGGACAGGTCCACCGTGGCCGTATACATCCGGTTCTGGATGGCTCTGGGATCGGTGAAGGGATATCCCGCGTAGTACTCGGCCTCCCAGAAATTCATACTGGGGCCGATGATGCTGGCGCCGCCCCAGAAGACATTGAAAAGATCCTTCCCCGCCAGATTCGAGGTGACCACATAGATGTGGTCTACGATGCTGGCTGAGACCAGCGAGGCATTCCCCAGTGCTGTGCCGTGGCATTTGGCGTGGGCGGAGAGGTTCAGATAGGCCCGGCAGCCCTTGGCGGCGTAGTAGCGCATCAGCTCCGGAAAACAGTAGGAATCATAACAGATCCCCACCCCTATGGGGCCCCAGGGCGTCTGGAACAGGAAGGGGTCCCTGCCGCGGATGGCCCAGTGGGGCTCGGGGTAGGCCAGATGGATCTTGCGGTATACGCCCAGGATCCCCTCCGGACCGCAGACACAGGCGGAATTATAGACCGCTCCGGGGGCCCAGCGATCCCGCTCCGGCAGACCGAAGGCCACATAGAGACCGAATTTCCGTGCCGCTTCGGCAATGCGCTGGGAGGAAGGCCCCGGTACAGTCTCCGCCTGCAGAACCTGCATTTTTTCCGCCTTGGGCTGCTCTTTCTTGTCGTCGTAACCGGTCAACGCCATCTCCGGAAAGACCACCAGGTTGGAGCCCTCGCCGGCGGCCAGCTCGATATAGTCCAGCATGCGCTGGAGGTTGAGCTCTTTCTTTCCCCAGATGGCGTGAAAGGCCACGGTGGAGATCTTCATCACATGCTTCATATCGGTGATCCTCCGGCCTTACGGGTTATGGTCGTCGCCGGGCGGGGCGCAGCGCCCCAGGCGGGAGCCGTCTTCCCCACGCAGAAAGCGCGGGCGCGTCACAGCCCCAGAGACGCTTTGTTTTCCATGGCCAGATGGTAGTAGTGCTGGGTGTGGTCCAGACGCTCGGCCAGACTGCCCTCATCCAGCGTCTTGATGACCTTGGCGGGAGAGCCCACCACCACGGAGAAGGGGGGGATCACCGTGCCCTTGAGCACCAGGGCCCCGGCCCCGATCACAGAGCCCCGCCCGATATAGGCCCCGTCCAGGATGACGGCGCCCATCCCGATGAGGCAGCAGTCCTCGATGGTGCAGGCGTGAAGGATGCAGTTGTGGCCCACGGTTACGTTGTCGCCGATGATGGTGGGGATGCCGCTTCGGGCGTTCAGGCCGCTGCGCCCGCTGTCGGCATGTACGGTGGTGTTGTCCTGGATGTTGCTCCACTTGCCGATGGCGATGTGGTTGACGTCGCCCCGTACCACCACGTTGTACCAGATGCTCACGCCCTCGGCCAGGGTGACGTCGCCGATGACTCTGGCGCCGGGGGCGAGAAAGGTGTTCGGATCGACCAGGGGGAAATGCCCCTTATAAGGATAGAGCGTGCTCATGTTGTCTTATCCTCCTGTTGCTGTCTGCGGGCAGGGCCCGGCTCACGATTTGCGCACCTCCACCCGAATGGTGTCCAGAAGCGCCTGGGCCGCCTGGGTGGCGGAAAGACGATTGTGGACGATCTCCTCCCGGACCTCCGCCGTGCGCGCGATCACGGCGGGGACTGTTGAGGATCTCGCTGCGAAGCTGCTCCTCGGTCATCTGCCAGACCCAGTCCAGCGTCTGCTGCTGGCGGCGGCTCTGGAGGCTGCCGCGCTTTTCCATGATGTCCATGAAGGTCATCACCACGTCCCAGATCTCCGCGATGCCCTCGCCGTTCAGGGCGGAGCAGGTGTACGCCTTCGGGGCCCAGCCCTCCACCACGGGGCGCAGATAGTGGAGCACCTGCTCATATTCCGAGCGGGTCACCAGGGCCTTCTGCTTGTTGGCGCCGTCGGCCTTGTTGACCAGAATGGCGTCGGCGGTCTCGATGACGCCCTTTTTGATGCCCTGGAGGTCGTCGCCGGCCCCGGTCAGTACCACCACCAGGAAAAAGTCCACCATGGAGCGCACGGCGGTCTCGCTCTGTCCCACACCCACCGTCTCCACCAGGATGGTGTCGAAACCGGCCGCCTCACACAGGAGCATGGTCTCCCGGCTCTTGCGGTTCACTCCGCCCAGGGTCCCGCCGGAGGGGGAGGGGCGGATGAAAGCGTCCGAACGCTTGGAGAGGGTCTCCATTCGGGTCTTGTCACCGAGGATGCTGCCCTTGCTGACAGAGCTGGAGGGGTCCACCGCCAGCACGGCCACCTTTTTGCCCAGATTGCACAGGTAGTTGCCCAGCGCCTCAATGAAGGTGCTCTTCCCCGCGCCAGGTACGCCGGTAATGCCCACCCGGACGGAATTCCCCGTGTGGGGAAGAAGGCGCTGGAGAATCTCCTGGCCCAGAGCGAAGTGCTTGGGAGCGTTGGATTCAATGAGGGTAATGGCCTTGGCGAGCATCATGCGGTCTCCGCGGAGGACTCCCTCCACATAGTCGTCCACCGTATATTGCTTGCGGACGAACCGGGCCGGACCGGGCTCGGAGGGATGCCCGACCTCATCGATTCCGCTCATGACCTGACAGGCAAACTCCTTGCCGGCGTCGCTGGGGGCCCATTCCGGCTTGTAAGTCGTATAATTTTCCAAAAAACCTCCTCCTAGCTCTTCATTCTGTATCAAAAGTATACGCTCCGCCCATAGAAAAGTCAAACCTTTTCAAGCTCGGAAAGCTTCGCACTTTCGCCGCCGACCGTAAGGCAAATACCGAATGTTTCCTCCACTCTTTTTCATTTCCTTTGACAGCAGCCGGACCCGCCGTTACAATGGGGGATAACGGCGCCTCCCGCGGAGAGCGGGCCGTCCCGGCCCAGGGAGGAAGGGCGTCAAGGAGGGCCCCATGAAGAAAAGACTGCCGGCGCTGCTGCTGGCTTTGAGCATGCTTGCCCCGCTACCCGCAAGGGCGGCGCAGCCGGAGACGCCTCCCGTCTCCCCTTGGGCGTGCGAGGCCATGTATGAGGCGTTGGCACTGGGGCTGTGGGAGGCGGACGGGACCGACAGCGTTCTGGAGGAGATCACGGACGAACAGCTGGAGCGGATCGGGTCCATAGTGTCCGACCGTCTGGCGCTGCTGAAGGCCCCCGCCCGTGCGCCGGCGCCTCCGCCGGCGATCGACACCACCAGGGGCGGAGTCGTCAACGCCCTCTACCGGCAGGCGGCGGTCTGGGATTTCCCGGAGGTGGAAGCGGATGCGGACGCGGTGGACTGCCTGGTGGAGATGGGGGTGCTGCTGGGCAGGGGAGAGGCACGGGACCTGGCGCTGGAGAGCCCCTGCACGCTTCAGGAGGCGCTGGTCATGGCGCAGCGGCTGGTGCTGCATCTTTACGACCGCCGCGGCGCGGGCGCCCAGGGCTTTCTCTGGAGGGCCGAGGGCAATGGGAACACCCTCTATCTTCTGGGCACCATCCACGTGGACCGGGACAATATCTATCCCCTCTCCGGGCGGCTGCGGGAGATCATCGCCGGTGCGGACGACGCCATCTTCGAGGTGGACTTTGGAGACAAGGAGGACACGCAGGCATTCCTGGCCATGCAGGATTACCCCGAGGGGGAAGCCCTGCGGGACCATGTGAGCGGTGCGCTCTTCCAGGAGGCGGTGGCCGTGGGGGCGGCGCTTCCGCAGCCCTACACCATGGACGAGGCGGCGGTGGACCGATATAAGCCCTGGGCCTATGCCAATCTTGTGAACAGCGTCACCCTTCTCATGGGAGAGGACAGCCTGGAGGACCCTCTGGCGGTGGATACCTACATATATAATAAAGCGGTCAGCAGCGGCGTGACTGTGGACGCGGTGGAGAGCTATGTTTACCAGGGTGAGCTGTTTGACAGCCTGTCCGGTCCCTACCAGGCCGGATATCTCTCGGGGGCTCTGTCCGGCTTCCGGGCCGCGCAGCGCGGCGATACCGTCTCCTCCGGCGTAGAGGATATCTCCCGCTGGGTGGAGTGGTGGAAGAGCGGGGACGCGGCCTCCTTTGCCGCCGCCTACGGCAAGGACGAGGTACTGCGCGCCGCCGACGAGCTCGACGAGCGCCTGCTGCTCCGCCGGGACCCCGGCATGATCGAATACGCCGACCGCTATCTGAGCGCGGAAGGTCCCCGCACCGGCATCCTGGTGGTGGGCGCGGCCCATATGATAGGAGAGACCGGCGTAGTGCGGGGCCTGCAGGCGCTGGGCTATACCGTGGAGCTTGCGCCGGACGGGCGATGAGATCAAAACAGGGCGTCCCGCCTGCGGGACGCCCTGTTTCTGCTTGAAAAAGGATGCGGAGTGCCGCCGCCCTTACGCGGCGGTGGGCTGAGGCTCCAGCACCCGGGCCTTCTGGAGCAGGACCAGAATGGGGGGGATGACCAGAAGCTGGAGGATGATGCCGGGCAGAGCGGTGACGAAGGCCGCCGTGAAGAAGATCTGGAAGGAGTAGGACCCGGCGCGGAAGATGAGCGCATTCACCACGCCGTACACCACGCGGCCCGCCAGCATGGCGGAGACCAACTGGACGTACACCGAGGCGGTGCGGCTCCTGAGGCGGATGAACTGGCTCATGAGGCCGGACACTAGGCCGTAAGCCGCCAGCTCGCAGAGCATGGAGGGCAGGTAGGCCGCAGGGGGCATACCGGTGAGCAGGCTGGAGAGCAGCGGTGCCAGAATGCCGCAGGCCAAGCCGTAGGGCCAGCCGCAGGCCAGGCCGCACAGCAGGACGGGGATGTGCATGGGCAGCAGTACGCTGCCTGCATTGGGCACCATGTGGAAGGCCTGGGGTAATACCACGCCCAGGGCCGCGCACATGGCCGCCATGACCAGTTTTCTGGTGGCGCTTTGTTTCATGGGGAAGAGTCCTCCTTCATTTCCTGAAAAAGCCACGAAAACAGCGGCCCCACTTCCTGCGGGACCCTGCCTTCGTGGCTTTCCATTCTGATATGCGGGGGAGAGAACGGTCATGCCGCCTTCCTGACGGCTTTCTGTCGATCCATTCTACCGCAAATTGGCACTACCTGTCAAGGAGAAAAGAAACGACCCGCCGGGGGACAGGAGCAGGATGGCGATCCTGACGACCCCGCCGCACCTGCGCACAGGAACGTGCTGTTTCACGGGCCGGAGTTTGGCGACCGGCTGATCATTGTGGGCCGCTGCCGGCCCTGCGCTGGTGGGATTTCGAGCCGGAGCGCCTGCCGCCTTCCCGCCCGTGCTCTGCGACGGGGATCTGGAGGCGGTTGCGGCAGATGATCCGCGGAATGCAGGATGGCCCGCCATGAGCAGGAAGGGCCGTCCGGGCCTCCGAGCCGGCGACGGATCAGAAAAGAACAAATGATTTGCATGGACGGCAAAAACGGGACACTGTTTCAAACAGTGTCCCGTTTTCGTACCTTATCGAATGCCCAAGGGGCCGATTACCGCTGCCAATTCCAGTGCATCACCAGCGGTGAGCGCTCTGCAAGGACGGAGGGAGCTGCGGAGGACGAGGGAGCGGGAAATGCCCCGACAAGCGGAGAAAATGCGCCCTTCATCGCCTGTAAGCTTAGAGAGAATCGTTTTTTACAGACTCCTGATAGTAAATCCCCCATGCCTTCATAGACTCCAGAATGGACCGCATGCTTTCCCCCAAGTCTGACAGGCGGTATTCCACTCGTGGGGGCACTTCGGGATATACGGTGCGCGTGATGATACCGTCCGACTCCATAGAGCGCAAGCTGTCCGTCAAAACCTTTTGACTGATCCCGTCCAGGTCTTTTTTCAACTCGTTGAACCGCCAGGGGCGGTCCAGCAGATTTCGTAAGATCAGCAGTTTCCATTTGTTCCCGATCAATTGAACGGTCGTAGCCACTGGGCAGGCCGGAAGTTCTTCTTTTGTCAGCATTTCCATGCCCTCCTGCAAAAGTAATTTGGATGATGTTATATCCAATTATAAATGTTAGATGCGAGCGGGGTCAAGTGGTTACAAAAAGGTGACTAAGTGAGAAAAAAGTGCGTACTTTTCCTGGAACATCCAGCATGTTATCGTATATCTGGAAGTCGAGAGACGCGATTTCACTTCTAACAAATATAAAAGGAGGAACGACTGATGGGACTGAAGCATTTGTTTGGCTGGGGCATCAAGGCTGAGAGCAAGGCTGCCACCGCTTGCGGCAGCGCCTGCGGCGCCGGCGACAAGCAGTAAGGCCCCCGCGCCCCTTCGGGGGCGCATTTCCCAAGCGGCGGAGCGGTCCACAGCTTGGGAAACGCGCTCCCCAGACCACCCACGCACAAACAGGAGGAACACACGATGGAATACTTTGCTTTTCAGTGGCACATTACCGAAGCCTGCGACCAGCGGTGCAAGCACTGCTACATCTATGCCCTGGGCTCCCACGCCAAATTCAAGGAGATGGCCCTGGCGGATATGGTCAAGGTCATTGAGAACTGCCAGACCTTCTGCGAGAAGGCGGGGCGGCTGCCCTACTTCTACCTCACCGGCGGCGACCCCATCCTCCACCCTCAGTTCTGGAAGCTGGCCGGGCTGCTGAAGGAGCGGGACCTGCCCTTTGCCATCCTGGGCAACCCCTTCCATCTGACGGATGAGGTGTGTCGACGGCTGGCGGAGCACGGCTGCCGAAAGTATCAGCTCTCCCTGGACGGCCTGCGGGACACTCACGACCGCATCCGCCGGCCCGGCTCCTATGACGAGACACTGGCGGCCATTCCTCCGCTGAAGAGAGCTGGTATCGCTGTGGCCGTCATGGCCACCGTGTCCAAATGGAATGTAGCCGAGATCCCCGCCCTGGTGGACGTGGCGGTGGAGCACGAGGCGGACATCTTCGCCTTCGCCCGGTACTGCCCCTCCATGGCCGACCGGAACGTCACCTGCTCCCCCCAGGAGTATCGGGACATGATGGAGGCCTGTTGGGAGAGGTTCCAGAAGTACGAGGCACGGGGCTGCAAGACCACCTTCAGCCTCAAGGATCACCTGTGGATCCTGTTCCAATACGAGAAGGGGCTCTTTGATCCCGGGGACTACCCGAAGGACGACATGATCTACGGCGGATGCAACTGCGGCAACTGCCATATGACCATCCTCTCAGACGGGGCGGTGTACGCCTGCCGCCGGATGGAGAGCAGGGTGGGCAATGCCCTTGTCGACGATCTCTTTGACCTGTTCACTGGGGACACCTATGAGGAGTACCGCCGGTACGACAAGTTTGAGAAGTGTGCCGGGTGTGAGCTGTGGCGGTTCTGCCGGGGATGCCCCGCCGTGGCCGCTGGATACCACGGCAGCATGTACGCCCCCGACCCCCAGTGCTGGAAAGAGGTCTGATCATGGATATTTTTGATCTGATGTGGACCCGCCGCTCCATCCGCAAATATCAGGACCGGCAAATCCCGCGTCAAGCCCTGGAACAGGTGCTGCGGGCGGGAAGCTGGGCCCCCAATGCCGGAGGCGGACAGCGCACCATGCTGGTGGGGCTCCGGGACCGGACGCTGGTGGAGCGGCTGGGGCGGGTCAACGCCGCCTGCATGGACCGCTCCAGGCTGCTGGGCGGCCATGTGTCGGCGGAGCAGCCCTCCATTATCGACGACCCAGCCATCAAAAGCGGCTTCTACGGGGCCCCCGCCGTCTGCGCTGTATTCGCGCCGGAGAATTTTCTCTACAGCATCCCGGACGCCTTCTGCTGTGCGGAAAATATGGTACTCGCCGCCACCGGGCTGGGACTTGCCTCCTGCATCGTCGCACGGGGAGAGGAGACCTTTGACAACAGCCTTGGGCGGGAGCTCATGAAGGGATGGGGGGTGCCGGAGGGGTGGAAGGCCCGGTGCTTCGTCCTGCTGGGATACTGCGCGGGGGACTATCCGGCCCCCAAGGCGCGTCGGGCGGGAAGGGTCCTGATCATAGATGGGGAGGAGCGGTGACATGGACGCTAAAACTTGTCTGGAGAAGCTGGGCTATGTGGGGGTGCTGTCCTTCGCCACCGTGGATCGGTGGGGCGCGCCCCAGGTACGGTGCGTCAGCGCCGTTCACTATGAGCCGGAGGCCCTCTATTTCTTCACCGCCCGGGGCAAGGACTTCTGCCGGGAGCTGGAGCGGGACGGACGGGTCCAGGTGATGGGATACACCAAATACAAGGAGATGATCCGTCTGTCCGGAAGGGCGGAGGCTGTTCCGGAGACGGAGCGGACCCGCTGGATGGACACGATCTTTTCCGAGCAGCCCTATCTGGCCAACGTCTACCCCGGGGACACCCGGCATATTGGAGCAATATTTTGCATCCGAGATTTTTCCATCGAATACTTCAACTTAGGGGTCAAATCCATCTTCCGGGAGAGTTGGGCGGTGGGAAACAGCCGGCCAAGGGCAAAAGGCTATGGAATCACCCCCGATTGTATCGGCTGCGGACGCTGCCGGACCGCCTGTCCCCAGGGGGCGATCGACCCGGGGACACCCTTCCGCATCCGACCAGAGAACTGCCTGCACTGCGGCGCCTGCGCCGAGGCCTGCCCGGCAGGAGCGGTCAGGCCGAGAGGGGACGACTGCCATGAGAACGCTTTTTGAACCGCCCACGCTGGGCGGCGTGGGCGCCATTGTGACCAGCTGCGCCTATGTCTGCCGGGAGGAGCATCCCAACCCCCGGATGCTGGGCGTTTACGATGACAGCTTCCTCCCTGAACGGTCCGGACCTCCTGGGGCCCTCATCCGGCAATGGCAGGAGGACCCGGAGAAAAAGCCGCGCTGTGTGTCCTGCGGACGCTGCGTCCAGACGGAGGGGAAAAACTGTGTATTTCATTCGTGCGGGAGGGAGTATGGAGAATGCTTTGGAGCAAGCAGACAATCTTAACCAGGGATCCCGCGGCTGGAGCGGTGTGCCGGCTCCGCC
>OGJU01001184.1_pt1 | contig 18620 bp, 15 predicted proteins | sample 1572251 | NCBI WGS metagenome assembly OGJU01 (sample SAMEA2582144, study PRJEB24529) | metagenome | biome: Human gut stool | place: China | collected 2011
TACCACTGTGAGTAGTTTTCACTACGTTTGGTACGGTCTTTCAGTTCTTTTGCTTTTTCCTCGTTCCAGACCGCCGCGATCTTCGGAGAAAACTCCCGGATCTGTTTCTCCAGAAGATCAATATTGCTTCCAGCCGCCAGAGCCGTTACTTCTATATCTTTATTCGCCCGGACCACTTCCAATGTCTGTGTTCCGATCGATCCGGTTGATCCAAGTATCGCAATTTTTTTCATTTCTTATTCTCCTGTTTCTGTATTTTCATACATGCTTTCGTTTTATCGTAAAAACGTCAGTGCAAAATAAATCGCCGGTGCCGTAAAAATCATGCTGTCGAACCGATCCAGCACGCCGCCGTGTCCCGGAATCAGGTTTCCGTAATCCTTGACATTGTGGTTCCGCTTGATCGCCGACGCCGCCAGATCCCCGATCTGGGAAATGACCGCCGCAATCGCACACGCCACCGCGCATGCCACCATCGGATTGCTGACCTCGTCCATCTTCGCACCGAAGAAATACGCATAAATGCAGCCTAACAGAGCCGATCCGACCACACCGCCGACGGCGCCCTCGATCGATTTTTTCGGGCTTAAAACCGGTGCCAGACGGTGTTTTCCAAGGAGCATTCCCGCGCAGTATGCGCAGGTGTCACAGCCCCAGGAGCTTAAAAAGATCAGCCAGACAAGGTATTTTCCGTCCGCCATTGCCCGCACCTGATACAGGTAGGAAAGCATAATTCCCAGATAAAAAATGCCGAAAAATGCTACTGTAATCTGCTCGGTCCCATATTTCGGAAACGTGAATACGTAAATGCTCATCAGCACCATCAGGGCTGCAATCGCAAGCAGCGTCACATAATGCTGCCCTTCAAACCACACCAGCCCATAATATCCCAGACACGCCAGATACCCGGCGATGCCCGGCGCTTTTTTCTCAATCCCCATAACCCGGTAAAGCTCAAACATACCGATCAGGGAGATCGCGGCGGTCACACAGTACAGAAGGACACCGCCCTTTGTAACCAGTAAAATCGCGAGTGCTACAAGCACAATCCCGCTTATCAGCCTCGTTCTGAACATGGCAACTCCTCCTTATGCCTTGACTCCGCCAAAGCGTCTGTCTCTTTGATTGAACTGCTCAATTGCCTTTATAAGCTCGTCGCGGTTGAAATCCGGCCACAGGCAGTCCGTGATATAAATCTCACTGTAGGCAAGCTGCCACAGCAGATAGTTGGACAGACGCAGCTCACCGCTGGTGCGGATCAGAAGATCCGGATCCGGGATACCCGCCGTATCTAAATAGGACGCAACGGTCTGCTCTGTCACGTCCTCCGGCACCAGCTTTCCGTCCTGACAGTCCATCATCATATGGCGCACCGCGCGCGTGATCTCATCTCTGCCGCCGTAGTTGACTGCGATCACAAAGGTCATGCCCGTGTTTGCCGCCGTCTCGTCTTCCAGGCGGTTGATGCCCTCGATGATATCGCTGTCAAAGCGCGTGCGGTCGCCGATCATTTTGACTCTTACATTATTTTTCTTGGCAATCTTTAAAAGCCGTTTCAGATAAAAACGGAAGAGCTGCATCAGCGCCCCTACTTCTTCAGCAGAACGCTTCCAGTTTTCCGTTGAAAAACCATATACCGTCAGATAACGGATTCCCAGTCTCGCTGCATCCTCAACCGTCTGTTCAACCGTCACACACCCCTGTTTATGACCTACGGTTCTCGGAAGACCTCTCTTCTTCGCCCATCTGCCGTTGCCATCCAGAATGAGGGCGACATGCTGCGGAATTACCATGTTTTCGATGTCCCTTTCCATCCAGTTTTCCTCCATAATATTCCCTTAATAGCCAGAAAACAGGACCAGCCGGCCATCCGCATCTGCAATGCCGGCCAGCCCTGCTTGAGGCAGCCTGATTTTTACATTTAAACTCTATTGTATTTTTATACAGTCATGATCTCAGCTGTTTTTTCTTCTACTGCTTTATCAACCTTTGCGATCATCTTGTCAGTCAGCTTCTGGATCTGATCCTCGCCATCTGCCAGCTCATCCTCGGTGATCTCGCCGCCTTTTTCCAGCTTCTTTAACAGGTCGTTTGCATCACGGCGGATATTGCGGACTGCAACCTTCGCGCCCTCGCCCTTTTTCTTAACATCCTTTGCCAGATCTTTACGGCGTTCCTCAGTAAGCTCCGGGAAAATCAGGCGTACTGCACTTCCATCGTTGTTCGGGTTGATACCCAGATCGGAAGTCAGGATCGCTTTCTCGATGTCCTTAATGAGCTTCTTCTCCCACGGCTGGATCAGAATCATACGCGGCTCCGGTACAGAGATATTTGCCACCTGCTGTAACGGGGTCGGTGCGCCGTAGTAATCTACTTTGATTTTGTCCAGTACATGCGGGTTCGCACGTCCAGCACGAATGGATGTATACTCATTCAGCAGTGCGTCATAGGACTTATTCATCTTCTCTTCGTAAACTTTTAATCTCTCCTGCATAAAATCCTCCTAGTTATGCGGTAACCACTGTACCGTTAATTTTTCCGCGCATTGCATTTACAATTCCGTCTTTTTCATTCAGGCTGAATACTGCCATCGGAACGTGATTTTCCATACACATGATGGAAGCTGTGAGGTCTACGACCGCCAGCTGCTTGTCGATCACCTCCTGAATCGTGATCGTATCATACTTCTTTGCATCCGGGTTGATCTTCGGATCGCTGTCATAGACGCCGTCGATCGCCTTGGCCAGAAGAATGCAGTCTGCATCCATCTCAATCGCACGCAGCGCTACGCCGGTATCAGTTGAGAAATACGGATGACCTGTACCGCCTGCAAAAAATACAACCATACCCTTTGAGAAATATTTATTGGCTCTGTCCTTTGAAAACAGCTTCGTCATGGAGCCGCACTCAAATGGTGTCAGAATCTGTGTCATCATGCCTTCGCTCCGGAAGATCTCCGACACGTAAATACAGTTCATGACCGTTGCCAGCATTCCGATCTGATCCGCCTTGGTCCGATCGATTGCATTGCTCTGGCGGCCTCTCCAGAAGTTTCCGCCGCCGATCACGATACCTACTTCGATTCCGTCATCGACCGCCGTCTTAACCTGTCTGGCTACTTCCTTGACCGTTGCTTCATCAAACCCGGTTTTCTTGTCGCCTGCCAGCGCTTCTCCGCTCAGCTTCAGTAATACCCGCTTTAATTCCATAATTCGGTTCTCCCTGTCTATATGTACGTTCTGATGTACATTTTATCTGTGATGACCGTAAAAAGCTGCGTCACCTTATCAAAGATATTCTACCACAAAAAATCCGAATGTGCGATAGAATTTTCGTAAATCCTGTGCATCCTTTCATCATTTTCCCCAAACGCCTTTCTGTATACGGATTCTTCGCCCTGTTTTTCATTTTTTCTCAAATTTTAGCGCCCGTTTTACTTTTTTTCTATTTCACCTTTTCCCGCCGCTCTCATTCTGCCCCCAGTTTCTCATTATTTATCTGCACTTATCCTCTGCAATCTTTTTCTGTGCATTATTTAACAGCCTTCCTGGGTGCAATCCATGTATGTGCATTATTTTATTGGATATGCATTTTATAACATTGCAAATTTGAATCATTATATTGTTTGATAAAAATCAATTTCCAGCTACAATAGTTATATCAGTTGTAATTATTTATTATCTCTGAAATAACAATAACGCATGATTCTTTCGGATCGGGGAGGCACTTGAAAAATATGACAGCAATCGATCAAAAACAAATTAACAAGCAGCAGACAAACCGTTATGAAAAATATTACCGTCAGATAGGTCTCAACATCGCTTATTACCGCAAACTCCGTGGCATGAGCCAGATGGCTTTAGCAGAGGCGACCGATTTAAGCCGGACTCATATATCCAACATCGAGGCACCGAACATGAAAACGAGTCTTTCCTTAGAGAGTCTCTTTGATATTGCAGGTGTTCTGCAGGTTGCACCGCGCGCCCTGCTCGATTTCCGTGATGAGAAACCGCAGGATTTTCATGAATAAATCATGATAGAGCACGTAGATTCATGAATTTCTTTAAAGCATGACATTTTAGGGTTCCAAAGATAAATTGGAACCCTTTTTGTGGTATTCAAAAGTAAAAAATCAAAATTATGGTGAGCATTTTCCACCTATTTATTCGTCTTCCGGTTAATAAACTCCGTCCTCGTCTTCGAGTAGATAAATTTCTGACTCGCATACAGGCTGTAATAACCAGAGAAACTAAAGCTGACTGCAATCACCAGCACGAAAAACGGCATCGCCTCATAGCCAAAAAGCTCAAAGCCCAGCAGAAGCGTTGAGATCGGGCAGTTTGTGACTCCCACGAAGAGTCCCAGCATACCGCAGGCGGTCATAAGACCGACCGGCTGTCCAAAGAGAAATGCAAAGAAACTGCCAAACGCCGCGCCGATCGTCAGGGTCGGCACGATCTCGCCTCCCTTGAAGCCTGCCTCCAGCGTAACCGTCGTAAAGAGAATTTTCATCAGGAAATCCCATGGAAGTCCCTCGCCCTCGAAACATTTTTCAATCAGGGAGACGCCGCTTCCGTTGTAGCGGGTCGAACCGGTCAGAAGCGTCAAAACAATCACAATCGCCGCGCCGGATAGAATCCGCCAGACCGGCGATGGAAGATATTTTTTGTAGAGATGTTCCGTTGTGTGAAGCGTGATGCAGAAAAGCTCCGACACCAGCGCGCAGCCAGCCGCCAGACCGACAGCCACGATCGCTGTTTCAATACTCCACGCAGGAACCGCACCAATCGCAAACTGCTCCGGCATCAGTCCACAGAACCTCGCAAGGGCCGCCGCCGTAAAGGCAGAAAAGACACATGGAACCAGCGCTGCATAGTACATAACGCCGATGCTGATAACCTCCATCGAAAAGATCGCCGCCGCCATCGGTGTGCCAAACAAGGCGGCAAACACACCGCTCATGCCGCACATGACCGCAATTTTCTTATCTTTCTCATCAAATTTCAGCCATTTTCCGATCTGGGTTCCGATGCTTCCTCCCATCTGCAGCGCCGCGCCCTCCCGTCCGGCAGAACCGCCGCCCAGGTGCGTCAGAAGTGTTCCTGCAAAGACTGCCGGGGCAGTCGCAAAACTGATCTCTGTGTTCGAATAGATCGATTCGATCACCATATTTGTGCCCCGGTTATTACTCTCTCCCAGCACATGGTAAACACCCAGAACCAGAAGACCGGTAAGCGGCAGCAGAAAGACCATCCACGGGTGGCTTTGAAAGAATGCCGACACCCATAGGACACATTTTCCAAATGCCGTGCCGATGCAGCCGCTCACAATTCCAATCACAATCGCGCCTTCCACCCATTTTATAAAATAGGAAATATTTTTTAACACCGGCTCATATTTCTCCCGCTTCATTTCAACTCTCCCCTGTCTGCTCTATCCACACTGCTTTTCATTTCCATCTTAGACATCATAGATATTTTTGGATTTTACCAGCTTCGGACGGTAGCCTGCTTCCTTGAGTGCTTCCACTATCTTATTCTTGTGATCCGTACCAAACGCCTCAACGGTGATCCGCAGCTCCACTGCTGCGTTGCGGTTGATGCTGACAAACTGGTTGTGCTCCAGTTTGATGACATTGCCCTGCTCCGCTGCCATCAGATTTGCAACCTTTGCAAGCTCTCCGGGCTTATCCGGCAGCAGTACCGATACGGTAAATACGCGGTCTCTCTGGATCAGACCATGCTGTACGATGGATGCCATTGTGATCACGTCCATGTTGCCGCCGCTCAGGATGGATACGACTTTTTTCTTCTTCACATTCAGGTGTTTCAAAGCAGCCACAGTCAGAAGACCGGAGTTCTCAACGATCATCTTGTGGTTTTCTACCATATCAAGGAATGCCACGATCAGCTCGGAATCCCCGATGGTGATGATATCATCCACATTGATCTGGATGTACGGGAACAGCAGATCGCCCGGGCGTTTAACGGCAGTACCATCCGCGATTGTGTTGACGCTCGGGAGAGTCACTACTTTTCCTTCTTTCAGGGATTCCTGCATACAGTTTGCTCCTGCCGGTTCTACACCGATCACTTTGATCTTCGGATTCAGCAGTTTTGCCAGCGTTGCAACACCGGTACAGAGTCCGCCGCCGCCAATCGGAACCAGAATATAATCAACAGTCGGAAGCTCTTTGATGATCTCCATGGCGATGGTTCCCTGACCGGTGGCTACGTCCAGATCGTTGAAGGGATGGATAAAGGTATATCCGTGCTCCGCTGCCAGCTCATTTGCATATGCCAGCGCCTCATCGAATACATCGCCGTGAAGAACCACCTCTGCGCCATAGCTTCTGGTACGGTTTACCTTCATGAGCGGCGTGGTCGTCGGCATAACAACCGTTGCCTTGCAGCCAGCCAGTTTTGCCGCGTATGCAACGCCCTGTGCATGGTTTCCAGCCGATGCGGTGATCAGACCGCGCTGTTTCTCCTCATCACTCAGGGTGCTGATCTTATAAAATGCACCTCTTACCTTGTAAGCACCTGTATACTGCATATTTTCCGGTTTTAAATATACTTTATTGCCGGTCAAATTCGAAAAATATTCACTGTAAACCAGTTTTGTCTCGGAAATAACCTTGCTGACAACCTCAGTTGCTTCTTCGAATTTCTCCAGCGTCAGTCCCTGCGGCTCAGCCTGTACTGCCTCTGCTGTCTCTTCCTTTATTGTCTCACTCATTGTCTTTCCTCCATTTATCTGTATCTCTCAGAATGCCCCCTGCTTTTGCCGGTTCTCTGACCTGACAGTCTGCCGGGTGCGTCCTGTCTATCTGAATCTGCGGCTTAAGCAGATTTGTTCTCCGCCAAACCAGTTTCAGCCGCGGCATGTTCAGCTATTTTTAGCTTTATTCATTCTCTGTCAATGCTTCATTTCTCTTAAACAGTGCATTGACGAAATCATTCGCATCGAATTTCTGTAAATCGTCAATCTTCTCGCCGATTCCGACGTATTTAACCGGAATACCAAGCTCGGACTGGATCGCAACCGCGATACCGCCCTTTGCCGTGCCATCCAGCTTCGTCAGGATGATGCCGGTGATATCCGCCACCTCCATAAACTGTTTTGCCTGTGCAAGCGCGTTCTGACCGGTCGTTCCGTCAAGGACAACCAATGTCTCACGGTAGGCGTCCGGATATTCTTTGTCGATGATCCGGTTGATCTTCTTTAGCTCTTCCATCAGGTTTTTCTTGTTATGCAGACGACCTGCCGTGTCGCAGATCAGCACATCGGCATTTCTTGATTTTGCCGCCGCGATCGCATCGTAGATAACAGCTGCCGGATCAGAACCTTCCTGCTGGGCGATCAGATCAACGCCCGCGCGTCCTGCCCACTCCGTCAGCTGCTCAATCGCTGCCGCACGGAATGTATCCGCCGCCGCCAGAATGACCTTCTTGCCCTGATCCTTTAACTGACCTGCCAGCTTGCCGACCGAGGTCGTCTTCCCGACACCGTTGACGCCGATCACCAGCACAACCGACTTGCGGTTCTCAAATTCGTAGGCATTTTCGCCCAGATCCATCTGCTCTTTGATGCTGGCAATCAGAAGATCCTTGCACTCTGCCGGATCCTTGATGTGGTTTTCTTTTACCTTTTTCCGGAGATCCTCGACGATCGCCATCGTCGTCTGGATACCTAGATCGCCCATGATAAGCGTCTCTTCGATCTCCTCATAGAAATCATCATCGATCGCGGAAAAACCGCTGAATACGGAATCAATTCCGCTTACAATGGAATCTCTCGTTTTCGTCAGCCCTTCTACCAGACGGCCGAAAAAACCCTTTTTCTTATCTCCCATGGCTGCGTCTCCTTTTCTATTTCTGAACTCTTTTTTGCAATTATAATTCTGCTTTTTCCTCTTCCCGCTCCATCTGCGCCTCGATCAGGCTGACCGATACCAGCGTGGACACACCTTTTTCCTGCATCGTGATACCGTACAGGCGGTCTGCCGACACCATCGTGCCTCTTCGGTGGGTGATGACGATAAACTGCGTGTAGCGCGTCAGCTTATGCAGGTACCCGGCAAACCGGTCTACGTTGGAATCGTCGAGTGCCGCCTCAATCTCATCAAGCAGGCAGAATGGCGACGGTTTTAAGTTCTGAATTGCAAAAAGCAGCGCGATCGCCGTCAATGCTTTCTCCCCACCGGAGAGCTGCATCATATTCTGCAGTTTTTTGCCCGGCGGCTGTGAAATAATCTGGATGCCTGCCTCCAGAATATCTTCTTCCTGCGACAGCTCCAGCGTACCCGTTCCGCCTCCAAATAATTCCTTAAATACTTTATCAAACTCGCGGCGGATCTCACCAAATTTTTCCCGGAACTGACGCCGCATTCCTTCATCGAGCTCCTCGATAATTTTTTCCAGCGCTGCCTGTGCCGCTACCAGATCTTCATGCTGGTTTTTCATAAATTCGTAGCGGCCGGATATCTCCTTGTAGTCCTCGATCGCGTTGACATTGACATTCCCAAGGGCGCGGATCTCCATCTTTTTCCCATTGATCGACCGCTTCATTTCCGGAATCGAGGTCAACTCTTCCTTCCGCAGCTCTTCCGCGCGCGAATACGTAAGCTCATACTCACTCCACATATAATCGACCTGCGACTCCAGGCGCTCATTCAGGCGTTCTCTCTGATTCTGGAGACGGAAGTTCTCGCGGTCTAAAAGCTGGAGACGTTCGTTCAGCTCTTCCTTTTTATCAAAGAAAGTTTTCTGCCGCCCCGCCTTTTCTTCCTTCTCACGCTGCTTGTTCTGGATTACCAGTTCCATCTGCGTCCGCTTGTCCCCGGACGCCTGTATCTCGGCTTCCAGCGCTGCAATCTCTCGCTCTCTGGCAGCGATCGTCTCGCTGCTGTCCGCGTGACCGCCGGAAAGTTTCTCTTTCTCTGCCCGGAGACGTTCCTGCTCCTGCAATACACGGCGCAGATTTTCCTCGATAAACGCGCCCTTCTGCTCCGCCTGGGAATGCCCAAGCTGTATCTCCGAAAGGGCTGCCGCCGCTTCCCCACGCTGCTTTTTCGCCGTCTCAAGACCTGTCTGCTGCTCTTCCACGTACTGGTTCTTCTCATTGCTTAGCGTTTCAAGCTTCGTCTCTTCGGTCTGCAGCTCCCGCAGCGCCCCGCGCAGATCGCCTACCTGCAGCTCGAGTTCCTGATTTTCTGAAGACAGATCCTGCGAGGAATCTGCAATCTCCTGCCGTCTCGCCTCTAACTGGCAGATCGTCAGTTCCAACGTATTCTGCTGGATCTGCATCTGCTGGCGCCTCTCCTGGACGGATGCCAGTGTTCTCTTCGCTTCCGTCAGCCTGCGCCCTGTCTCCGCCAGCTCCTTCTGTACCGCTTCCACCTGTTCCAATGCCTTTTTGCAGGCAGCTTCCAGTTCTTCGATCTCACGGCGTCGTCCCAGCAGATTGCTGCTGTTCTTGAATGCACCACCGGTCATCGAACCGCCAGGGCTTAAAAGCTCGCCGTCCAGCGTCACGATCCGGAGAGAATACCGGTATTTCTTTGCCAGCGCAATCGCATGATCGATCTGATCCACCACGACCACGCGTCCCAGCAGATAGGACACCAGCCCGCTGTATTTCTCATCCGCAGAGACCAGTTCGCTTGCCAGTCCAAGAACACCCATTTCTTTCAGCGCCCCCGGCTGTCCAAAACTCTGGCGGCGTTCCATGCTGGTCAGCGGCAGAAACGTTGCACGGCCATACCGGTTCTTTTTCAGATGTTCAATCAGGCGTTTCGCCGTCTCCTCGGAATCCGTCACAATGTTCTGGATGCTGCCGCCAAGTGCCGTCTCGATCGCCGTCTCATATTTCTTCGTCGTGCTGATCAAATCCGCCACAACGCCATGAATACCCGGAACGCAGTTCCTGACTTCCATCACGCGGCGGATACTGCCGCCGTAGCCCTCGTAGCGCTCCGCCAGATTCCGCATCGATTCCAGCCTCGTCCGGTTCGTGTGGTAATCCTGCTGAAGGCTCGAAAGTTTCTGGTTCAGGCGGCGTTCCTGTTCTTCCTCCGTGCGCGTCTGCTCCTGCAGCTCTTTTTCCTGCACCGAAAACGCTTCCAGACATTCCTGCACCTTCCCTAATTTGGCTTCTTCTTCTTTTTTCTGCTCTTCCTGAACCGACTCATCGCTCTTGAATTTCAAAAGCTTCTGCGTCACTTCCGCCCGGCGCACATCCGCCTGCTCCAGCATCGTCTCATAGCGCTGACGGCGGGCGGCAAGTTCCGCTTTCTGGTTCAAAGCGTCCATGATCTCGGCTTTTGCTGTCTCGATCAAAGTTTCCGTCCGGCTGACCGCCTCGTCCATCGAACGGACTGCTGCCTCCGCTTCCTGCTGTTTTGCCTCGATAGCCTGCACCAATGCATTTAGTGCCTGTTTTTCAGACTCATATTCCGCCTGTTCTTCCTCTTTCTGATGCATTTCGCCGTCGATCGACGCCATCCGGCTGCGGATATGTTCTTCGTTCATCTGCTCCGTCCGGATCTGCTCTCTGAGAACTCCGATCCGTCCGGTCTTCTCCTGACGTTCCAGGTCTTCCCGGCTGCACGCCTCACGATCCGCGGCAATCGCCGCATCCAGCGCATCCAGCTCGGTTCCGAGCAATTCGTACTCCGATTTCAGTGTCTCCGATTCCGCCCGCACACTCTCCCGATCGCCGGTCAGAATCATCTCCTTCTGCTCCACTTCCCGGATCTGGCGCTTCAATTCCTCCGATTCTGCCAAAAACAGGTTGGCGTCCAGGCAGCGCAGCTCTTCCCGCAAACGCAGATACTCCTTCGCCTCCTCCGACTGCCGTTCCAACGGTCCTACCTGTTTTTCCAGCTCGGACAAAATATCCGTCACGCGGATCAGGTTCTGTTTTTCATCTTCCAGCTTCTTCTGTGCGATCGCCTTGCGCCGCTTGAATTTCACGATTCCAGCCGCCTCGTCAAACAGCTCGCGCCGTTCCTCCGGCCGCCCGCTTAAAATCTGATCAATCTGCCCCTGTCCGATGATGGAATATCCCTCTTTACCGATACCCGTATCGTAAAAGAGCTCGTTGATATCTTTTAGACGGCAGCTCGTTCCATTAATCTTATATTCACTCTCACCAGAACGGTAAAGACGTCTTGAAACCGTGACTTCGTCGTACTCAATCGGAAGTTTGTGATCGGCATTATCCAGTGTGATCGCCACGTAGGCAAATCCCTGCGGTTTTCGAAGCTCCGTACCAGCAAAAATAACGTCCTGCATCGTGCCGCCGCGCAGCTGCCTGCTTCTCTGCTCACCGAGCACCCAGCGCACTGCATCGGCGACATTGCTCTTGCCGCTGCCGTTTGGCCCGACGATGCCCGTGATTCCGTTGTGGAACTCAAACAGAATTTTATTGGCAAATGACTTAAAACCCTGTATTTCAATACTCTTTAAATACATACCTACTCCTGCGGTTTTCTGATAGTGAGGATCCCACGGTACGCCGCACGCTGTTCCGCTGATTTTTTCGTCCGTCCGATGCCGCGGCCGATCTCCTGACCGTCCAGCATCGCGGACACTTCGAAGCTCTTGTTGTGATCCGGTCCTTCTTCTTTCAGAAGAACGTATGTAAGTGTCTCGTCTGTGTGTCCCTGCACAATCTCCTGCAAGATAGTCTTGCTATCATAAAAGAGCTTTTTGTGTTCCATATCGTTGAGAATAAATCGATGAATAAACTCTTTTGCATTAGCAAAACCACCGTCCAGATAAATCGCACCGATCAGTGCCTCCATCGCATCCGACACCACCGAATCGCGCCCCCGTCCGCCGGTCGCATCCTCGCCTTTTCCAAGCAGCAAAAATCCACCCAGATCGATCTCCTGTGCGCAGAATGCAAGCGTCGGCTCGCAGACCAGACTCGCACGTGTCTTTGTCATATCGCCCTCCGGCATCTCCGGAAACGTGCGGAACAGAAAATCACTCGATACCACTTCCAGCACCGCGTCGCCTAAAAATTCAAGACGCTCGTTGCATCCCAGTTTTCCAAGATGGTGCTCATTGGCATACGAACTGTGTATCATCGCGTGTTCCAGAAGCTTCTTGTCCTGAAACGAATAGCCAATCCGTTTTTCCAATTTATTTAATGTATACTCCATATATTTCTCTCTTTCCAGCCTGTCCTGCTGCTGACTGATTCCGGCAATCATTGCTATTTGTGTCTGTGAGCCAGAGTCAAACATCCGTTCTTTTTGGAAAGGAGCTGTCGCGATCCTGCCCTTCGGCAGCCCGCCCAGCCCCTTTGCCTGACAGACTTCTCTATAACTTTTTAACAAACATTGAATTAGTTCAGTGCGTTCTTGATCTGCTCTACTGCATCGCCCACAGATACAATCTTTTCTGCCTCCTCAGTCGGAATTTCGATATCAAACGCCTCCTCGATTCCCATGATAATCTGAAAAATATCCAGCGAATCAGCGCCCAGATCATCCACAAACGTCGTATTTAACGTAATTTCATCTGCTTCAACATTCAGTACCTCCGCGATAATGTTCTGTAATTTTTCAAATTCCATAATTTTCTTCCTTTCTATGAACTTATTTTAAAATATTTAGAATTCTAGATTGATTAAAAACATATCGTTTTTTCGCTACATTTTATAATTTCACGAAAGCTTCACAGACTTTCCTTGATCTTTTCATTAATCGCCTGCTCTTTAAAGGTCACACACTGAAGAATCGAATTGCACACCTCGATGCGCTTGGAATTTCCGTGCGTCTTGACAACCAGCCCCTTCAATCCCAGAAGCGGTGCGCCGCCGTACTGGCTCGCATCGAATGCTTTGAGCGTCGTCTTCAACGCCGGTTTTACAAGCAATGCGCCGATCTTTGAGCGCAGGCTCGTCATCATGCCCTGTTTTACCATGGAAATCAGGGTTGCACCAACACCTTCATAGAGTTTCAGGATGACATTTCCGACAAATGCCTCAGAAACGATGACATCCGCGCCGCCGTGCGGAATCTCGCGTGCCTCGATGCTGCCGATGAAATTGATGTCCTTACATTCTTTTAAGAGCGGGAATGTCTCTTTCACCAGCGCATTGCCCTTCTCTTCCTCCGCACCGATGTTGACGATCGCCACACGCGGATTCTTGATGCCAACCACGTGTTCCATGTAGATGGAGCCCATCTTTGCAAACTGTACCAGATGGGACGGTCTTGCATCGACATTGGCGCCGCAGTCGATCAGCAGGGATACACCCTTTTCTGTCGGAATCAATGGAGCCAGTGGCGGACGTTCAACGCCCTTGATTCTGCCGACGATCACCTGTCCGCCGACCAGAATCGCGCCGGAGCTGCCCGCGGAACAGAATGCATCCGCCTCACCCCTGCGGACCATATTCATGCCGACCACGATGGACGAATCTTTCTTCGTGCGGATCGCATTGACCGGCGGTTCCTCCGTCTCGATGACCTCAGTTGCATTGACAACCTCGATCTGTTCTTTCTTATATGTATGCTTTTTTAATTCTTCTGATACGACTTCTTCCTTGCCGATCAGGAAAATCTGAATATCTTCCCTCGACTGGGCTGCCATCACGGCACCTGCCACGATCTCACCCGGTGCGTTGTCGCCCCCCATGGCATCTACTGCTATCTTAACCATTGCGTGTTCTCCTTCTATAATTTATAGCGATACACATACCAAACCTGTCTTCCGCCACTGCGGCATATGTGGTCCGAACGAATCGCTCTTTCATCGTCACGCTGCAGCTGTCCCGCTTTTTATTGTCCACAGCCACATTACATCAATCTTTACTATACTAGAGATCAATCTATAAATCAATAAGATTTGAACCAATTTTCCATTGCATGCATCTGATTGGCAGCATCCTTCCTGCCGATATCATACGTCTCCTGCAATTTTTCAACACTATGTTCGGTTCTGCCGATTGGAAGCGCCACGCTCGGACGGATAACAAAAATTTTTCCCTCTTGTTCGAGGCGATCGATCCATTCCACCTTCTTATTATAGAAATAATAGCGGCTGCCAAGCGCCCTCACGAACGCCGGATATTTGTGATATGCCGCCTCCGGCAGCCAGAAATTGCCCGGTTTCTTGCGGTAGCCCGCCGGACGGGTCAGCACAACGACGCATTTTTTATACCCCATCTTAGCGAACGCATGCAACGGAATGCTGTCCGTGCAGCCGCCGTCCAGAAGCTTCATTCCACCAACCTCGACCATATGGGACACATACGGAAGGGATGCCGTCGCACGGAAATATTCGACATCTTTGAACATATCTTTGATCTCCAGATACTCTGCTTTCCCTGTCTCCACATTGCTGCATGCCACATAAAACCGTGTATTTCCCCGGTCAAATGCCTCGTAATCATACGGATCCAGCCGTTCCGGTATATCATGGAAGCAGAACTGCTCGTCCACCAGATTTCCCGTCCGCAGCCAGTTTTCAAAGCTCATAAAACGCTTGTCATTGCAGTATTTTTTATAATAGCGGATGCTCCGCTCCTTCTGCCCCGACACAAACGAAGCCCCATGCACTGCCCCCGCCGAGACGCCGATCACGCCGTCAAATGAAATATCATGATCCAAAAACACATCCAGGACGCCCGCTGTGTAAATACCGCGCATCCCGCCGCCCTCCAGAACGAGACCGGTCTTTTTTTCTTTTTTTAACTCTGTCATATATCATCAAACTCCTATTAAATATCTTATATACTATAAAACAAGATCGAACAGATAGCAAATACGATTTTTCTATCTAATTCCATATTTTTTAGTATAACGTTACTGTTCACGCATACGTGCCCAGTAACGGAATTTGTTGTGGCTTCGCATTTAAATACGGCAAATTCCTGCTGCCACCACGTTTTCTTACGGCACTTTCGGTTCCAAACGTGCCCACCCGGGAACAGTAACAGTATAACACCTCGGCAGAAAAAGGGAAAGGGGGACGTGCGCCGCCTATGCACACGTTCCCCTTTCTCTTTTCCTTCGATATCTCTATTATTTTATTTCTGCATCGTGTCCATCCGCGCCTGCACATACTCCTCCAGCATCTTCGTCGTTCCCTCAATTCCCAGCCGGCTGCTGTTGATCGAAAGGTCATAATTTCTGGAATCTCCCCAGCGTCCGCGGCTGTAACAGTTGTGGTAGGATTTCCGCCGCCAGTCCTTCGTCTTTACCAGACGTTTCGCCTCGTCCTCTGAAAGTCCGTGCAGCTGCTCGATTCTCTTCACCCGTGTTTCCTCATCGCCCAGCACAAAGATCGTGATCAGTCCGTCATATTCCTTTAAAACCGTCTCCGCACACCGTCCAACTACCACAAACGATTCCCCCGAATCGGCCTTGTCTTTCAGGTAACTGAACTGCATCTGCGCCAGATTGTTCTCCAGAGAGCTTGAAAATCCGCTGACATTGCGCGCCAGAAAACGGTTTAGCGGCTTCTCGTCGTATTTTTCCAGCACACGCGGATCCACACCCTTTTCCTTGGCAATACTGTCCAGCATCCTATGATCATAAATCGGAAGTTCAAAATGCTCTGCCAGCGCTTCCGCTATCTTGTGTCCGCCGCTGCCAAACTGTCTGCTGACCGAGATGATCACTCTGTTTTTCCTCTCCTCCATATAAAAGCCCCCTTAAAAGTATCTCGCATATATACAAACCATGGAAATCAGGATTACCAGCACCGTCGCCGGAGCTGCATACCGGCAATATTTCCCCCAGCCGATAAAATGTCCGTTTTTCGCTGCCACTGAGATACCAACTACGTTTGCCGAGGCTCCGATCGGAGTTCCGCAGCCGCCAATATCCGTACCCATCGAAAGCGCCCACGCCAGAACCGAGAGATCCATGCCGCCTGCCTGCGCCAGACTCCGGATAACCGGGATCATCGTCGCCGCAAATGGGATATTGTCCACAAATGCACTCGCAAGCGCCGACAGCCACAGCACAATCGCTACTACCCATTTTACATTATTTCCACTGACTGCGTCAATGATCCCTGCTAAAGAATTTAGGACGCCCGTCTGCTCCATGCCGCCGACCACGACAAAAAGACCAATGAAGAATAGCAGCGTCTTATAGTCAAGCTTCTTAATCATGCTGAGCGCCTCACCGCCGGATGCCAGCAGCGAAAAAGCACCGATAAATACGCCGATCGTCGCAACTGTCAGTCCCGTCTGTGCATGCGTCACCAGCATCACGATCGCCGCCGCAAAGATCACCACGCTGACCGCAAACCGTTTCCGATTCGCGATCGCCTCCTGTGGTGATGGATATGTAACCGCTTCGTCATGCTTTTCACTCGCCTTTAATTCTTTCCTAAAGGAAAAATAGAAAAACAGTACGATAAAAATCAGCGAAACACCCGCCATCATACCTGTATTTAAAATAAAATCTTTAAATGAATATCCGAGCGAGGTTCCGATGATGATATTCGGCGGATCGCCGCACATCGTCGCAGAGCCGCCCAGATTCGAACAGAAGATCTCTGAAATGATCATCGGAATCGGATCAAAATGCAGAAGATGCGCCAGCTCTACCGTGACCGCTGCCAAAAAAAGAATAACGGTAATACTGTCGATAAACATCGCCAGAAACGCCGACATCAGCATAAATGAAATAAAAATCGGGATCGTCTTATAATGTACCGCCTTGGCGATTGTCAGGCACAGCCACCGGAAAAATCCCGCGCGCTCCATACCCTCCACCATCAGCATCATACCGGCAATAAAAAGAATCGTCGCCCAGTTGATGCCGCTCGAGGACTCTGCCGCCGCCTCAGTCTGAAACCAGAAGTTCGGAACCATGAAGCTCTGCAGGCTCAGTGTCTCCGCCGCTGCCGCCTCACTGTGCATACAGATGCCAAACACCAGCACCAGCGTCAGAAGCCCGCATCCGAGCGATACGATATGCCTCTCAATGTGATCCCAGATGATAAGTCCAAACATTACAATAAAAATAATCACAGCCAAAATTTGTGCTGCCATCTTTGTGCCCCTCCTTTGTCAGTCCTTTTTTTGCCATCCTCCATACTGGCTTAGAACCCCTTGCAGTCTCTTCTCAGACCGCCCCTTCCCCTAGATTGTTAAAAAATAGGCAGTCATGAGATACCACCTCTATCTTACTACTTATTTCACAATATGCAAGTATTCTTTTTGTTAATTTTTTTATTCCATCAGAAATAACTGCCAGCTTGTCCTTCAGCACTCTTTTCATGTATGTATTTTCATTCTATCATCGTTCTGTTTGCAAATATTCTCTTTATTTTTCTCTGTTTTTAAATGTAAAAGAGACAGACCGCATATTCCGTGCAATCTGCCTCTTCTCACATCTATTTTACAATTCTGTCTCCATCTTCCCTGACGGATTTTCATCAAAATTGTTTCTTAAAAATTTTACAGAAGCGCCCCATCTTCCCCGACCTGCTTGCCGTCCGGCGTCGTCGTATTAACTAACATCGCGCCGTTTACATCCAGATAATACCATTTTCCATTCCAGAACACCCAGGTATTCGTCTTGCAATATGCATTTTCATCGAAGAAATACCACACACCGCCGATCTGCTGCCAGTTATTGGTCACATAACTTCCATCGGAATTGCGGTATTTATAGCCAAGCGCATCCTGTTCCCACGCACCGGCTGCCGGACCGCTGCCTGCTTCCTTGAAGACAAGCGTCTTCTGAATTTCCTGCGCCTGCTCCGCCGTGATTGTGAAGGAATCCGATGTCTGCCATTCGCCGTGCCGTGAATCGCTGTAAACCGCGCGCACATCAAACGTGTAGGTTCCCGCCTGCGTAAGATAACGTCCAAGATTGTATTTCGTTTCTTTTCCCGGTTTTACCGTACTTAAAAATTTCTCATCCCGGTAAACGCGCAGCTCATAGTATTTCGCATCCTCACTGCCGTTCCACTCTGCAACGCCATCCATCTGATCCCACTCTGCCTCATCAACATCCAGGCTGTAATCACTGGAGGTTCCTTTTAAAGCTTTCAGGGTGATCACGACCCGGAGTTCCTCATCGCCCTTGCGCTTGATAGAAGTAACCGTCGCACTGTCACCGCTCAGGGTTACATTCTTTTTCGCATAACCGGATTTAAAATAATAATCATCGTCCGCCTCCAGCGTAACCTCCAGCTTTGGCTTATCCTTGTCCACCCATTTGCCGGACGGCTCATTGATCACATCAACATTGGAAATATCGCAGTCACCGAAATCGAGCGAAACATCCACATCTGAACTCTCATCACCGACATGGATCGAGGACGAAACATTTAAGCCGATCGAGCCAACCGGGCTGCGGTCCTCCGTATCCTTCGACGCAAATGCCTGAAATGGGATCGCCGCCAGAAGCGCGGCGGCTGTGACGGTCAAAAGTAAATATTTTCCCCTTTTCATATGTAAAACCTCCTAACGTGATATTTATAAAATATTATCCCTCTTTTTTCTTTCTTCTCTATATTAACAAAAAATAGCGGCATTGTACACCTTTTTGCATACAACACCGCCATCTACACATTATCTGCGTTACTGTTCACGCATACGTGCCCAGTAACGGAATTTGCCGTGGCTTCGCATTT
>OGJU01001188.1_pt1 | contig 18538 bp, 15 predicted proteins | sample 1572251 | NCBI WGS metagenome assembly OGJU01 (sample SAMEA2582144, study PRJEB24529) | metagenome | biome: Human gut stool | place: China | collected 2011
ACATATTCAATCGGTAGGTTCCCCACACGCGCTCCAGCGTCGATCCAATCGAATAATAGAGATACATCGCGAGCAGCGCAAAGAGGACGCCCGACTGAGGCGGGCATACGAGAAAGGTCACGATTCTCCATACCTGTCCCCGCAGGATCGCCGCTGCATCAAGCGCCAGATACTGCACGTAAAAATACGGATTAAACAGGCTCATCACAAATCCAGCCGCATACATCATGATGATATAGTACATCAGATTCGGGATCGCAAACCGGCCGAATTTGCGCTCTAATTTTCTAAAAAAATTCATAATTCACATCCTTTGCCGTTTTCCTTTCATTATAGAGAGCGGCGGATTCTTTGTCAAATTATATTCTCGCTTCCACCACGTTATCTTACGGCACATTCGGTTCCAAAAGTGCCTGCCTGCGATCGGTAACGGCTGCATTCCAACTCAGAAAAAGCGGTATTTTCCACGCAGAAAATGCCTTTCCTTGTACAGGAACACCCTCCTCCCATTATGCGCGATATTAACAAATTTTGCACATTTTTAGCATCTTTTTAACGCACCCTACCGATTGTTTTCTTCCTTATTCTATGTTAAAGTATAGCCGAATACATGTGTAATACAAAGGAGGGAAGGGGCACTGCCCCGATTGTACATGAATTCCTGTAAAAAATTAGGAATCGACATCGGTTCCACAACGGTTAAAGTATCTATTATTGAAGACGGCGGTAAGCTTCTTTTCGCCGATTATAAACGTCATTTTGCAAACATACAGGAGACGCTCGCGGACCTGCTCCGTGAGGGTGAAGAGAAACTTGGCGCACTGACCGTTGAGCCGGTCATCACTGGTTCTGGCGGTTTAACACTTTCTAAGCATCTGGGCATTCCATTTGTCCAGGAGGTTGTGGCGGTTGCCACATCCCTGAAGGATTATGCCCCGCAGACCGACGTTGCCATCGAGCTTGGCGGCGAGGATGCGAAAATTATTTATTTTACCGGCGGCATCGACCAGCGTATGAACGGAATCTGCGCCGGAGGCACCGGCTCTTTTATTGATCAGATGGCTTCGCTGCTTCAGACGGACGCATCCGGTCTTAATGAGTACGCGAAAAATTACAAGGCAATCTATCCGATCGCGGCGCGCTGCGGCGTTTTCGCCAAGACGGATATCCAGCCTCTCATCAACGAAGGCGCAACCAAAGAGGATCTGTCCGCCTCCATTTTCCAGGCGGTTGTCAACCAGACCATCAGCGGTCTGGCATGCGGCAAGCCGATCCGCGGCAATGTTGCGTTTCTCGGTGGACCGCTTCATTTCCTCTCGGAGTTGCGCGCGGCATTTATCCGCACCCTGAATCTGGGGGCGGACCAGATCATTGCCCCGGATCACTCGCATCTGTTTGCGGCGATCGGCGCGGCGATGAACTCTGATCCGAAGACAACTGCCAGCCTGCACGATCTGATCGAACGGCTTTCCCACGGCATCAAGATGGATTTCGAGGTAAAGCGGATGGAACCCCTCTTTACTGATGAAGCTGACTATGAAAAATTCAGAACCCGCCATGCAAGTCATGACGTCAAAAAAGGTGATTTAGCGACCTACGAAGGCAACTGCTACCTCGGCATTGACGCCGGTTCCACCACAACCAAGGTGGCGCTTGTCGGCGAGGACGGCTCTCTTCTATACCGCTTCTACAGCAACAACAACGGCAGCCCGCTGGCGACGGCGATCCGCGCGATGCAGGAGATCCACGACCAGCTTCCTGAGAAAGCACAGATCGCTTATTCCTGCTCCACCGGTTACGGTGAAGCGCTCTTAAAATCTGCCCTGATGCTGGATGAGGGCGAGGTCGAGACGATCTCCCACTACTACGCAGCGGCGGCATTTGAGCCGGATGTAGACTGCATCCTTGATATCGGCGGTCAAGATATGAAATGCATCAAGATCAAGGACGGCACCGTAGACAGCGTACAGCTCAACGAAGCTTGTTCGTCCGGCTGCGGCTCCTTTATCGAGACATTTGCTAAATCCTTAAATTACAGCGTACAGGATTTTGCCAAGGAGGCACTCTTTGCCAAAAATCCGACCGACCTCGGTACCCGCTGTACTGTTTTCATGAACTCTAACGTCAAACAGGCGCAGAAAGAGGGCGCTTCCGTCGCAGATATTTCTGCCGGACTGGCTTACTCCGTCATCAAAAACGCCCTGTTTAAGGTTATCAAGATTACCAACGCCTCCGATCTCGGAAAACACGTGGTCGTACAGGGCGGTACCTTCTATAACGATGCGGTTCTCCGCAGTTTTGAGAAGATCTCCGGCTGTGAGGCAGTCCGCCCGGACATTGCCGGTATCATGGGTGCCTACGGCGCGGCTCTGATTGCCCGTGAGCGCTACGATGCTTCCAAGACGACCACGATGCTGCCGATCGACAAGATCTTAAGCCTGACCTACAAGACGACGATGGCACGCTGCCAGGGTTGTACAAACCACTGCGTCCTGACGATCAACCGTTTCGATGGCGGACGTCAGTTCGTGACCGGAAACCGCTGTGAGCGCGGACTGGGCGGCAACAAACAGAAAAAAGACATTCCGAACTTATTCGACTATAAATACCACCGTATGTTCGATTATGAACCGCTGACCGCCGATCTGGCGCCGCGCGGTACCGTCGGCATCCCACGTGTCCTGAATATGTATGAAAACTACCCGTTCTGGGCAGTCTTCTTCAGGGAACTGGGGTACCGCACCGTTCTGTCCCCGAAATCGACAAGACAGATCTACGAACTTGGTATTGAATCAATCCCGAGCGAATCCGAGTGCTACCCGGCAAAACTCGCGCACGGTCATATCGAATGGCTGATCCGCCAGGGACTGACCTACATTTTCTATCCGTGCGTTCCTTACGAGCGCAACGAAACCCCGGAAGCGGGAAATCACTACAACTGCCCGATGGTCACATCCTACGCGGAAAACATCAAAAACAACGTAGAATCCCTGACGGATCACAAGGTACATTTCCGGAATCCGTTTATGGCATTTACAAATGAGGAAATCCTGACAAAACGTCTGGTCGAAGAATTTACCAGGGATCAGTCGATACCGGAGAAAGAGATCCGCGCCGCCGCTCACAAGGCATGGCAGGAACTCATCGCCTCCCGTCAGGATATGGAAAAGAAGGGCGAGGAAGTCATCGCCTGGTTAAAAGAAACCGGACACCACGGCATCGTGCTGGCAGGCAGAACGTACCATGTAGATCCGGAGATCAACCATGGCATTCCGGAACTCATCACTTCCTACGGTTTTGCCGTGCTGACCGAGGACTCCGTCTCCCATTTAGGACGCGTTGACCGTCCGCTGATCGTCACCGACCAGTGGATGTACCAATACCGCCTCTACGAGGCAGCTTCCTATGTGAAGACACAGCCAAACCTGGATCTGATCCAGCTCAACTCCTTCGGATGCGGTCTGGACGCAGTTACTACTGATCAGGTCAATGATATTCTGACCCGCTCCGGCAAAATTTATACGCTGCTCAAGATCGACGAGGTCAACAACCTCGGCGCCGCACGTATCCGTGTGCGCTCCCTGATCGCCGCAATCCGTGTGCGCGAGATGCGCCACTACCATAAACCGATCGTTTCCAGCGCATACAGCCGTGTTTATTTCACGAAGGAAATGAAGAAAAACTACACAATCCTCTGCCCGCAGATGTCGCCGATCCATTTCGACCTCATCGAACCGGCAGTCCGAAGCTGTGGTTACAACCTGGAGGTACTGCAGAACTCCGACCGTACCGCTGTCGACACAGGACTTAAGTACGTCAACAACGACGCCTGCTACCCGTCCCTGATCGTGGTTGGTCAGATCATGGATGCGCTGCTCTCCGGCAAATACGACTTAGAGCACACAGCCGTTATCATGAGCCAGACCGGCGGCGGCTGCCGTGCTTCCAACTATATCGGCTTTATCCGCCGTGCCTTAGAGCGCGCCGGTATGCCGCAGATTCCGGTTATCTCGTTAAATGCCAACGGCATGGAGACGAATCCGGGCTTTAAAATCACCCTGCCGCTTCTTACCAAAGCAATGCAGGCGGTTGTCTACGGCGACCTCTTCATGCGTGTTCTCTATGCGACCCGCCCATACGAAGCAAAAGCCGGCTCCGCCAACGCCCTGCATGAGAAATGGAAAGCAATCTGCATCAAATCACTGCAGAAACGTTCTTTATCCATGGCAGAGTTTAACCGCAACATCCGCGGTATTGTTCATGACTTCGACGAACTTCCAAGACGCAATGTCCAAAAACCGAGGGTTGGCATTGTCGGCGAGATCCTGGTAAAATTCTCCCCGTTAGCAAACAACCACGTGGTAGAGCTTCTGGAAGCCGAGGGTGCCGAGGCTGTAATGCCGGATCTGCTTGATTTCCTGCTTTACTGCTTCTACAACAGCAACTTCAAAGCCGACAATCTGGGCGGCAAACGTTCCACCGCACACCTGTGCAACATGGGAATCTCCCTGCTGGAGTATTTCCGCCGCACCTGCCGCCGCGAACTGGAACGCAGCACACATTTCCTTCCGCCTGCACGGATTCAGGATCTGGCGTCGATGGCGAAGCATTACGTTTCCCTCGGCAATCAGACCGGCGAGGGATGGTTCCTGACCGGCGAGATGCTGGAACTGATTCACAGCGGCACGACGAACATCATCTGCACCCAGCCGTTCGGCTGCCTGCCGAACCACATCGTCGGAAAAGGCGTCATCAAGGAACTGCGCGCCAGCCATCCAGAGGCGAATATCATCGCCGTAGACTACGATCCGGGTGCCAGTGAAGTCAATCAGTTGAATCGTATCAAACTGATGCTTTCCACCGCACAGAAGAACCTGTCAGAAGGGAAAAAAGATTCGAGAATTGGATGATTTTGGATAAAATTTCCAGCTGACTTTTAAAGATGTCTGTGCTATAATAAATTTATATGGAGTTTAAGATAGGCTATGGATTCCATAGCCTATCTTCTATATAGGGGAACAAAAAGACAGACTAAAAGGAGATCTCAGGATGAAATCAAAATTATTCCTCTGCGCGGCTCTGGCTGCGGCTCTCTACGTGACGCCGTCTTATGCAGCTGATTATTCCGCACAGGTTGTGAGTTTTTCTCAGGAGGACCCGGACAACCTCTCCATCGAGCTGACCGGCTCCAAAGTAATTACCGACGATTTTTCATTCAAACTTCCATCCCAGGCATTTTCGAGACTCATCATGGTTCCGAGCGGGGATTCCTACGAGGTATATGAAAAAACAGCCTATGAAGCCAACGGAGGCGGACTTCTCTTCCGCATTCTCGCATTTGAGGACACGCATTACCGCGATTTAAACGGCTGCACCATCTTAGGCTTCTGCGGCAACAAGATCTTCATTCTGGATCCGCACTACGACGAGCAGTATGCCAGCGACAGCGAAGAATATACACAATGCAAAGAAATCGTGACCTCGATCAAGAAGAGTTTCATTTCCTATATCAAAGACGCCGGGACGGTTGAGTAGCATCGAATCGAATATAAATATGCAAAAAGAACGTCAAATTCTAAGTTTTTCGCTTGGGTTTGACGTTCTTTTTTACTTTAAACTCTTCTATTTTTGGCTCTTCTATTTTCGTCTTTGTGCCATAGAGGTCCCTTACAAGACCGCTGATGGTCGTGTACTGGCTTCTACGCAGGTAACGGACTGCCAGCATAGAAGAAACAACCGCGCCGATCGCCCATGCTGTATCATACCAGCCTGCCGACAGCCCCACGGTAAAAGCGTTCTCCGCGATACCGATCGTCGAAGCGCCGCCGATCGCCAGACCCGCGATACTAGCTGCCACGACAAACGCATTATTTTTTCCTTTATATAAAAGGAAGTTCTCTGAATCCTTTTTCTGGCTGTAAGACACATAGATACTGATGCCAAACAGCAGAAGCACCTATAAAATAACAATTAGCAGCGGAATATTCATTACTTCGCGCCTCCATTTTCCTCTGCCTCGCGGCAAATACGCTCGTAGGCTTCCTTTGTCTGCGGGAGCACGCTTCCGCCGTACGGAATTACATATACATCTTTTCCGTTAAAGTCTACCTCTGCCAGCAGATCCTTCATATCTTTAAACGATCTTACGCCCATATCCCGAACCAGCTCCGGCTCCATGGAAGACAGAAGCAGCGTCTTCGAACGACGGATGGACTCGCAGGCTACGTAGAAAATATAGCCACCGATGGTGAAAGACGCACGCAGTGCCTCATCCAGGCATCCCTTAGAGAAAGGCTTAATCCAGTCGAAGAAATCCTTGGAACCGCTTCCCTCCGGGCATTCCGCCAGCATAATGAGTGTACCGCCCTCTTTGACCGCTCTCGATGCGTTAAACAGCGTCTTGGTGGACTGATAAAAATTCAGATCCTTCGGGAAACCGCCGCAGCTTGCAATTACGACATCTGCCTGATAGTCGATCGGCAGTCCGTATCCCTTCTGTACATAACTGCAGCTTGCCTGCCATGCCTTGTCAAACTCACCACAGAATAAACCGCTGTGGCGGGAAGACGTATCTACCACGATATTGATACCGAACGTAACATGCACCATGGCACCTGCCTCGCGCATATCCAGATTGATCGGGTTGTTCTCCACCAAACCGCTGCCGACACGCACATCCGTCATCGGTTTCTCCGGATCCAACGCACGCTCATGGTTCATGCGGATCGTCTCACGGGAAGCAATACCTGGAACGATGCTCTTTCTTCCGCCGCCGTAGCCTGCCATCAGATGGTGCACCGTACCGCCGATGCAGATGACCTTTCTGCCGACTGCCAGCGGATTGACCGATACACGCGTTCCGAAGGACGTCGTACCGATGTATACCAGATCCGACGCATCACAGTCATGGTCAGTCACGCTCGCTACATGGTCGTAGACAAACTCGCTTGCAAGTTTTCTGCGGTCCTCCGCCGTATTCTTGCGGTGTGTTCCCAGTGCAACCACAACCGCAATCTGGTCATATCCCACGCCCATCTCATCGTGCAGATATTTTACCAGAAGCTCGCAGATCACGTCCTGACGCATCCAGAAACGCGTCATATCACTGATCACGATCGTAACCGGATCGGTCGGTGCAATCAATTCCTTTAACGGCTTCGTGCCAATCACACCATCCGTCACACAATGCAGAAATTCTGCTTTTATATCTTCAATGACCCGCATCTTATTTTCATACAGGTATTTTACACTCTTCGCTCCGTCAACCTCAAAATCGACCGCCGACGTTCCGTACTTTAAATGTACTTGCTCCATTGTCTTTCTCCTTCACATTTCCTCATCTGCGTTAAACGTTTGCACTTTAAACCACTAAAGCGCATAATAAAGCACCTGTTTTGTCAAGTCTTTCACAAAACAGGTGCTTTATTTTTATAATTTATATGATATTTTTCAATCTTCCCGGTACGCCGCATACATCTGCGTCGTCGCCATATCCGAATGTCCAAGAATCGTCTGAACCGCCCGCATGTCTGCACCTCTCGCAATCAGGTGCGCCGCAAAGGAATGGCGCAGCGTGTGCGGCGTGATATCTTCCTCAATCCCGGCTTTCTCACCGTAATATTTGATAATCTTCCAGAATCCCTGCCGGCTCATCGCGCCGCCTGTACAGTTGACAAAGAAATAGTCCGATCCCTTTCCACGCAGCAGCTCGTTTCTCGCATGTTCCAAATACTCCTCCAGCGCTGCTTTCGCCGAACGTCCAAATGGGATCGTCCGTTCCCTCTCCCCGTCGCGACAGACCAGAAATCCAATGTTCATATTGATATCTTCCATCTGGATCCCTATAAGCTCTGACACCCGGATTCCGGTCGCATATAAAAGAGCCAGCATCGCCTTGTCCCGAATCTCCTTCGGTGTCTGCCCGGATGGCTGTGCCAGAAGCGCTGATACCTGATCGACACTCAGGACCACCGGCGCCTTTTTCTCCACTTTCGGCGCATGCAGACTTTCCGCCGGGTTCCGCCGGATGCATGCCTGCATACATTCATAATTAAAAAACGCTTTCATCGCCGCCATCATCCGTGAAATGGTGGTAGCCGCCTTTCCCTGCTCTTCCATATGAAGAATATATCCATGCAGGCTGGTCTTTGTCACCTTCGCCGCCTCCCGGATCTCTTTCTCCTCCAGATAAGTAATCATCTGCATCAGATCTCTCCGATATGACTGTACGGTATTTTCTGATGCCTGTTTTACCTCCCGCAGGTACTGTTCAAATCTGTCTACTTCCCCTCTCATACTTCCCCAATCTATTCTCGTAACCATTTCCGCCATTCTTTTATTCACGGCATTTTCTGCCAAAGCCCCAGCCTGCAGGGCAAATATCGTTCCGCGGCAATCCTATCGATTCCTCCATCTGAACCATCCATTCTCCTGAGGTTTTCTCACCCTATCTGCAACTTACCTTCTTCTCCACAAACAGGGCTTTTATCGTCCGCAGGTATCATTATATCTACATTTTCCCATAAAATCAAACATAATTTTCCCCACTTTTCCTACATTTTTCGACTGATTTACATAAAAATACAACATATGGTGCGTCCACTTTTTTCACCCCCATATGTTGTAAATTTTGAATTATATTTTTATTCGGACAGCCCCATTAAAATGGGCAGTGTGAGACCAGTAATGATACAAAACCAGGATTCAGCCACACTTCCAGCGCTGTTCCCATCCCCAGCACCAATAAAAGGATTAAAAATCCAGCCGTCCGTATCCGCCTCTCCTTTGCAAGCGCCCAGGAAAGAAGCAGCCAGAACACAGGAATATAAAACACCACCTGTGGAAATAACGTCGCCACAAATACAGGCAGTCCCCAAAAACCGCCCCAGCCAGTAAATCCTGCCAGCAGCCATGCCTGCTCCAGACCTAAGACGAGACAAGCCCCCCACGCAGCCAGGCATGCGACCGGAGTCATACCTGCCAGCCACAGCATCAGCGCCATCCCTGACCGCTGCAGCCAGACCTGAAAAAACAAAGTTCCCCGGCTGGCTGCCTTCATTCCGGCGTTTAGATGCCACCCGGCACCCGATGGATCTCCAATTTCTTGTCCAAGCCTCGCTGCCAGCACACTTTCCAGCCCGGCATGTCCGCTCCCGGACGAAATTTGAAAACAAACGGCTGCTATCGTCCCCAATACAATCCCAAGGATCCAAAAAAACACTGATACATCCCAGGTACTTAAAGCCGGAAGCCGGAATCTCCTTTTCACATGCAATCCCTGCCTATTCCTTTGTTACCTTATCTGTATTCAGTGTTTTTTATAATATGCCTTTATATCTGCCTCTATATGCTGTTAGCTTCATGCGTCTTTCAGCGTTTAATCCATATATTTATTTCATCACAGATGCTCACAGTGCTTCGCTGATCCTTATTTTTACTTCTGTCCTGCTTTGCAGGCATACGCCAGAATCGCGGACACAGTCTTTCCATCCGTCAGCTCTCCTGCGTAGATCCGTTTCAAAAGGTCGGAAAGTTCCCACGCCTCTATCTCAATCTCCTCGTCCGGGTCAAGATGCTGATGGGTTTTCTTGAGATCGCGTGCCAGAAAAATATCCAGCGCCTCATCACAGAACGCGATCGTTGTGTTGACGCTCATCAGATATTCCAGATGGTCACAACGGTAGCCCGTCTCCTCCTCCAGCTCGCGGTACGCGCAGTCAATCTTCGCCTCATCCGGCGAATCCAGCTTACCAGCCGGAATCTCCAGTGTATAGCGGTCCAGCGCATTGCGGTACTGACGCACCATGAGAATCTTTCCATCCTCCGTAACCGGAAGCACCGCTGCCGCGCCGTCATGATGGATAAAATCCCATTTTGCCTGATGTCCGTTTACCTCGACGGTATCTTCGTACATTTTCAAGATGGTTCCCTGATATTTTAACTCTCGTTTCAGGCGTTTGACCGGCACGGACTCCAGCGATGCCTGCTTTTCTACTTTCTGTTCCATATTTTCTCACCCTTATATCCAGGTTCCTTCTGGGTTCTTTTTCAACATTTTTTCACTATTTCAGGTCGATGCACTTCTCATAGCATGCGTCACATGCCTTGATAACCGCATTCCGCAAACCATACTCCTCCAGGACGCTGACCGCGTAGATCGTCGTACCGCCCGGCGAGCAGACATCATCTTTGAGTGCGCCCGGATGCTTGCCGGTCTCGAGTACCATCTTCGCACTGCCGACAACGCCCTGCGCCGCCATCCGGTAAGCCACATCTCGCGGCATGCCGTACTTAACGCCCGCATCTGCCAGCGCCTCGATGAACATATAGATGTATGCCGGTGCACTGGAACTGATACATACAACCGCATTCATCATATATTCCGGAACGATCTCCATCATACCAAAAGATTCAAAGAAATTGCTGATCATCTGCTTTTCTGTCTCTTCAAACAGCTTCTTGTCGTAGCAGACACCTGTCATACCCTCGCCGATCAGCGCCGGCGTGTTCGGCATCGCACGCACGATACGGCGGTCACCGCCCAGCTTCTCGTTGACACTGTCAATCGTGATACCCGGTGCAATCGAAATAATAATATTTTCTTTCGTTACATGGTCCTTGATATCTGCCAGTACATTGTCATAAAACTGCGGTTTTATAGCTAATACGATATATTTTGCATTTTCCGCACAATCCTGGTTTGTGTCAACCGCCTTGACACCTGTCTCTTTCTCTATCTGTGCCACTCTCCGGCGGTTCAGATCCGTAAAAGTGATGTCTTCCGTTTTATATTTGTTCAGCAGGCTTCGCATGATCGCATAGCCGATATTTCCCATTCCGATAAAACCAATTTTCGCCATAATCTTTGTCTCCCTCCATCTGCCATCCGGCACTTCCCTGCCGGATGAGCCTCCATTTGTTGTCTGACTGCAGCTGCTCTTTCCAACAGCCACATCTGGCTTTCTATTCAGCATCTTGGTAACGGTTCAATCTTCTTACCATTACGCCACAATAAATGCATGAAGCTGCTAAATAATCACTATTTTTCAACTCTATCATGCTATAATACTCGTCTTTTGGACAGTTTGCAAGCAAAATTTCTCCGCCTGCCTTCACGCTCACGACCCTTTATTTTACCCTGCTCATGCAAATTTTCAGTCTGTCCGAAAAACAGAGTTTCCGTTTTCCGCTTCATGAAAAAAAAACTGTATTTTTCTGTATTTCTTTCTCTCTCAAAAAAGATGTAAAGAATGTGCTTTGGCACATTCGGGCGTCTCGCGCGGTCGCTTGCGACATGTTTCTGCTTCGCGCGAGTGCGCATCCTCGCGGAGCGTTTTTTTGTTTCATAGGACGCAATTTCCCATGAAACAAAAAAGTCTTATGAATGTAATGTATCTTCATCCATAAGACTTTTATTTTCATGCTCAAGTTTACTCCATGCAGCCCTGCTGCCGGGTTTTATTTGGCGTACTCGGTAACTCTCGATTCACGGATTACATTGACCTTGATCTGTCCCGGATACTGTAACTCTTCCTGAATCCGCTTTGAAATCTCTCTCGCCATCAGAACCATATCATCGTCGCTGACCTGTTCCGGTACAACCATGATACGCACCTCACGACCTGCCTGAATTGCGTAGGATTTATCAACACCCTTATAGGAGTTCGTGATATCCTCCAGCTGTTTCAGACGGTTGGTATATGTTTCCAGAGTCTCTCGTCTCGCACCTGGACGTGCCGCTGAAATCGTATCAGCTGCCTGTACCAGACATGCAATCAAGCTCTGTGGCTCTACATCGCCGTGATGGGCTTCCACTGCATTGATAACGGTTGCGGACTCTTTGTACTTCTTACAAAGCGCCACACCCAGTTCTACGTGGGTTCCCTCCTGCTCGTGATCGACTGCCTTTCCAATATCATGTAATAAACCTGCACGTTTGGCGGTCCGTACATCGACGCCCACCTCAGCCGCCAGAAGTCCGGCTAACTGTGCAACCTCAATCGAATGCTTCAATGCATTCTGACCGTAACTTGTCCGGAATTTCATCTTACCAAGCAGCTTGACAAGTTCCGGATGGATACCATGAATGCCAACTTCCAGAAGAGCCGCTTCGCCCTCTTCGCGCATCATGTTTTCCACTTCTTTCTGTGCCTTCTCTACCATCTCTTCGATTCTGGCTGGATGAATCCGTCCATCCACAATCAGACGTTCCAGTGCAATACGCGCTACCTCTCTCCGGATTGGATCGAAGCCAGACAGGACAACTGCCTCCGGCGTATCGTCGATGATCAGTTCCACGCCCGTCAGAGTCTCCAGTGTACGAATATTTCTTCCCTCACGTCCGATAATTCGTCCCTTCATCTCATCATTCGGAAGCTGTACGACTGATACGGTTGTCTCAGCCACATGATCCGCAGCACAGCGCTGAATCGCTGTCACCACATAATCCTTGGCTTTCTTCTCTGCTTCCTCTTTCGCTTTCGCCTCGAGATCTTTGATCAGCTTCGCCGTATCATGCTTTACATCTTCTTCCACGGAACGCAGCAGATATTCCTTTGCCTGTTCAGAGGTTAAACCGGAGATCTTCTCCAGTTCCAGCATACCTTTCTCATAGAGAGCCTCTGCCTCCGCAGTCTTTCTCTTGAGTGCCTCCTCCTTGACATTCATACCCGCTTCACGCTTTTCCATCGCTTCTGCTTTTTTGTCCAGGTTTTCTTCTTTGCTCAGTACACGTCTTTCATAGCGCTGAAGCTCAGCTCTTCTTTCCTTTGTTTCTTTCTCAAGCTCATTCTTTGTCTTTAACGACTCTTCCTTCGCTTCAAGGAGAGCTTCTCGCTTCTTTGTCTCAGCAATTTTCAATGCTTCATCTATTATTTCCCTGGATCGTTCTTCTGCGCTTCCAATCTTCGCCTCATATGTCTTCTGGCGATGCTGGTTCGCAACGACCCAAGTAATAGCTGCTACAATAACACCTGTAACGATAACCGCAATTATTACTTGTGACACAGGAGCACCTCCTTATTTAGTTTTCATTGTACGAAAATACAATACTATAATTTTAAACGGTTTTATACAGTATGTCAAGCAGAATAAGCGCTTCCTAACCAGCTTCCTGAGACACCTTCAGACAGCATTCTGTTCTGTTTCATAATACATTTGCACGTTCACAGTCATGAAACAAAATCCATTCAAAATTATCTTTGGTAAATGACTCTGCGCCTGAAAGTCAACTAAGTGCATCCTCCTGCTCCTTCATCTCTCTCCGGATATCTTCCCATGAAAATCCCCGCCTCATCAGATAGGCAATGATCTTTTTTTCCTCCTCCGGCGCTGTCTCTCCCGCCCTGTAATGCTTCTTCTCAAGCAAGACGCGGATTGCCTCGCCCGAATCATGTTCTGTCTCTTCCAGCTGCTCCCGGATGATCTCGCGCGATATGCCTTTTCGCTGCAGGTAAAGCTTCAATTCCGCCTGGCTTTTCCGCTTTCCATGAACCTGCAGGTAATTCGCCGCATATCTGGCATCGTCCACAAAATGATATTCCTGCAAAAATCCAATCGTCTCCTGCACGATCGAATCCGGATACCCGTCCTGGAAAAGGCGGCGGCACATTTCTCCTTCCGTCCGGTCCTGCACCTTCAAAAGATTCAGCGCCCGCTCATGTGCCCGGCGGCTTAAAAGATCCAAAAGCTCCCTCTCCGTTCTTTCTTCCAAAACCGCGCCCTCACAGACACCGTATTTTTCTAATTCCCCATTATATAAAAGAAAGGCAAAGTCCTCATCCGTGAAAACTTTGCACTTTCTTTTATCCAGGGATTCTACGCGTTCAATCCGCATATACAGCCCCTTTTCATAGCTACAGTTCACACGCTGCCAGCTGTAACTTTTCCTGTCACTGTTCACACATATGTACCCTGTAACAGGATTTTGCTCTATTTTTCGTCCTCTGCGTCCACTCCTACCGGCGGAAGCTCCGTCGGTGCTTCCTTGGACGCCTCCGGCACCATCGTGTCTTCGGAAAGTCCGTATTTGACACGTACCTTGTTCTCAATCTCAAGGCAGATTTCCGGATTTGCTGCCAGGAAATTCTTCGCGTTCTCGCGTCCCTGACCGATCTTGCTGCCCTCATAAGCATACCAGGCGCCGCTCTTCTCCACGATGTTCTCCTTCGCCGCCAGATCCAGGATATCGCCCTCACGGGAAATACCTTTTCCGAACATGATATCAAACTCTGCCTCACGGAATGGCGGAGCAATCTTGTTCTTCACAACCTTGATGCGGACACGGTTTCCAATCACTTCGCCACCCTGCTTCAGAGACTCAATTCGGCGGACATCCATGCGGACAGAAGAATAGAACTTGAGTGCCCGTCCACCGGTCGTAACCTCCGGGTTTCCGAACATGATACCAACCTTCTCACGCAGCTGGTTGATAAAGATAACGATACAATTTGAACGGCTGATTGCTGCGGTCAGCTTTCTGAGTGCCTGCGACATCAGACGTGCCTGCAGACCTACGTGGGAATCACCCATCTCGCCGTCAATCTCTGCCTTCGGAACCAGTGCGGCAACCGAGTCCACAATCACGATATCGATCGCACCGGAGCGCACCATTGTCTCGGTAATCTCAAGCGCCTGCTCGCCGTTGTCCGGCTGGGAGATATACAGATTATCGATATCAACACCGATCTTCTTCGCATATGCCGGATCGAGTGCGTGCTCTGCATCGATAAATCCAGCGATACCGCCTCTCTTCTGTACTTCTGCCACCATATGCAGGGCAACCGTCGTCTTACCACTGGACTCAGGTCCGTATACCTCGATGATTCGTCCCTTCGGAACACCGCCCAGTCCCAGTGCAATATCCAGGCTCAGGGAGCCGGTCGGAATCGTCTCTATATTCATATTCGCACCAGAATCACCCAGCTTCATCACTGAGCCTTTTCCGTATGCTTTCTCAATCTGTGTCAACGCAGCATCCAATGCTTTCAGCTTGTCTTCTTTATTCATCTTTCCCTCCAAAACGCCGCTCCGCGGCCAATCACGAACAAATGTTCTAAATTTAGTTCTATCATAGCGGATCCGGCTGTAAATGTCAACTGTTTTCTTTTGGTTTTCCCCCGGACGCACTGCAGGATGCTGCCGGATCTATAACCTGATTCTGCGATTCAAAGTATCTACAATTATATCATTTTCCGGCTGGTTCTGTCTATTATTTTGCCGAGAAAAGCTGCTACCCGAACTGTGTCGTACGGAATTTTCAGTTCGGAAAATTCCCTACGACACAGTTACGCTGCCACCATTACTGTTCACACAAAACCTTCCGTTGCAAAAATGCCTGCCTGTACACGTCATCTGGCACCGCCCCGCTTCTACTCTAACAGCCGCCCGATATCCAGTGCTCCCCAGCCCTGCTGGTTGCGCGGCAGCCCCAGATCCACTGCCCGCTCTTTAAAGCGAAGCTTCACATCCCGGTTCGTCATGTCCGGGTTCTGCTCCAGCAGAAGCGCCGCCGCCCCCGCGACAAGCGGCGTAGACATGGACGTCCCGCTTTTAAAACGGTACCCGTTCCGCCGCAGGTTACAGCTCACAATCCGTGATCCAGGCGCCACAATGTCCGGCTTGCAGATACAGGCGTCCGTCGGACCCCGCCCCGAATAGTCCACCATCCGGCTGCCTGCCACCTCTACCTCCCGGTCATCATCCGCACATCCCACCGTGATGACCTTCCGGCTGATCCCCGGTGTTGTGATCGTGTGCGCGGCTGGACCATTATTTCCCGCTGCCACCACGACCACATACCCGGCATCCCACGCCGCATCGACACCGCGCACCAACGCCGAATCTTCGCTCATTCCCTTCGGTGTAAAGGAGCCAACCGATATATTGATAATCCGGATCCCGTACTGGCTGCCATTCTGGCGCACCCAGCGAAGCCCTGCCAGCACATCCGATACATACCCATTTCCCCTCTGATCCAGCACTTTCAGGCAGACCAGCTGCGCCCCCGGCGCCACACCCTGATAGCGTCCCGCCGACGCCGTGCCGCTGCCGGCAATCATCCCTGCCACATGCGTTCCATGCCCATTGTCATCATACGGCTGCTGTTTTTTCTTAAGGAAATCCCGAAATCCGTAAACGCAATTTTCCAAATCCGGATGCAGAAATACCCCTGTGTCCAGGATCGCCACCCCGACGCCTTTTCCTGTCAGTCCTCGTCTGTACGCCTCATTGCAATGAATCCATTCTCTCGCCCGGTTCACAGGAAAAAGCCCCCATATTCTTCCCTTACTGTTAGAATATGGGGGCTTTCGCCGTATGTGAATGCAGCCTGTTATTTGTGGAAGCTGTAATAGACGGTTCCGCCTGCCAGTCCACCACGGAACTGCGCCAGCTCACTGACCGTCACCAGCTGATAGCCGCGCTCCACAAGCGCCGGAATGATCGTGACTGCCGCGTCACCGGAAGCATTGTAAAGCTCATGCATCAGAACCACCGAGCCATCTTTTACCTGGTTTAACACGGTCTGCACCGATGAAGCCGCATTGCGCGTCTTCCAGTCCAGCGTATCCACATCCCAGAGTACGATCGGCTGGCTGATATTGGCAAGCACAGTGCTGTTTTTTCCACCGCCCGGAAGACGGACTGTTTTCGGTGCCTCGCCTGTGATCGCGGCAACCGCCTGATTGCAGGCCTCCACCTGCTGACGAATCTCCTGTGCGCCTAACTTCTGGAGATACTTGTGATCCTGCGTGTGATTTCCAATCTCATGCCCATTGGCATACATCCGCTGAATCTCACTCTTATAGGAATTCACACGGTTTCCGACCACATAAAAGGTCACACGGCCGCCGTACTGCTCCGCGCAGTCCATGATGCGGTTTCCAACCGGGGCATACGGACCATCATCAAAGGTCAGTGCCACCATCGGTGCATTCGGATCGATATAACGACCGCCGCTGGCTACCATTCCATCCGGAACCTGGCTGTCCCCCTGCTCCGTTCCCTGTGTCTCAGAAGCAGTCTGTCCGTTATTTCCTGTCTCCTGGTTCTCTGTTGTCTGCTGTCCTTCCGCTGCGCCAGCATGATTCTCGCTGCCAGCAGCCGTCTGTGCATCCCCCGCCTCATTCTGGGAACCGGACGCCTGCTCCCGCCTCTGAATCAGCTCCATATCCGATGCCGGTCCGGACGGCACATCATCCGCATACGCCGCAAACGACGCCCCTACCGTACAGACCGCCGTAAGTAACAGTGCTGCTGCTCTCATTTTCCATGTTTTTCTCATACCGCTCCAAAACCTCCAAATTGTTTTCTTTTTCTTCTGCCATTCCGATGCAATCCGGAACAGCCGACCATGTGACATACTCACGTACAATGGTTTTATTATATCACACTCTTCCTTTATTAAGAACACTTCGTCCCATTTTACTTCTTACATTTTTCTGACAAGGTTAGTGTTCACGCATACGTGCCCAGTAACGGAATTTGCCGTGGCTTCGCATTTAAATACGGCAAATTCCTGCTGCCGCCACGTTCTCTTATGACGCTTTCGATCCCAAATGTGCCTGTAAACAGTTCCAAAGAATATTCATAAGTATTTTTAATAAATATTTCATATTGTGTAATACGCCTAATATATGATATGATAAAAATGATGTCGTTACGCATCACAACGCGTGCAACGTAACACATGGAGTTTATTGACAAAAGAGTTGAAAGGAAGTAACAAATGGGCGGATTTTTTGGTGTCACATCAAAAACAAACTGTACACTGGATCTTTTTTTTGGTACGGACTATCATTCCCATCTGGGAACACGACGCGGTGGTATGGCGGTTTATGGAGAAAACGGTTTCAGCCGTTCTATCCACAATATCGAGAATTCCCCGTTCCGTACAAAATTTGAGCACGATGTCGATGAAATGCAGGGTAACATGGGCATCGGCTGTATCTCAGATATGGAACCGCAGCCTCTGTTAATTCAGTCGCACTTAGGAAGCTATGCCATCACCACAGTCGGCAAGATCAATAATGAAAAAGAGCTGATTCAGGAAGCATTTAAGAAAGGGCATATTCATTTCATGGAAATGAGCGGCGGCAAGATCAATGCAACCGAGCTGGTCGGCGCCATCATCAGTCAGGCAGATTCCCTTGTTGAAGGTCTGAAACTGGCACAGGAAAAAATCAAGGGTTCCATGACCATTCTCCTGCTGACCCCGGAGGGCATCTATATCTCCCGTGACCGCCTCGGACGTACCCCGGCGATCATCGGACGCAAAGATGGTGCGTTCTGTGTTTCCTTTGAAAGCTTTGCATACATCAACCTTGGATACACGGACTACAAAGAACTGGGACCGGGCGAGATCGTCCGCATGAACGCCGACGGCGTAGAGGTACTCAGCCCGGCTCGCAAGGAAATGAAAATCTGTTCTTTCTTGTGGGTTTACTACGGTTATCCGACCTCCTGCTACGAAGGAATCAACGTCGAGGAAATGCGGTACCACTGCCGTCGTATGCTTGCCAAACGCGATCAGTCCGACGCC
>OGJU01001200.1_pt1 | contig 18322 bp, 20 predicted proteins | sample 1572251 | NCBI WGS metagenome assembly OGJU01 (sample SAMEA2582144, study PRJEB24529) | metagenome | biome: Human gut stool | place: China | collected 2011
TTTTTCCCTTTCTGTTCGTGATATAAAAGGAATGAAACAAAAATCTATTACAATTCCTCCACATTCTCAACTACTTTTCCGTCTCTCCAGATGCGCTCCAGATCATAAAACAGTCTGTCATCGCGGGAGAAAATGTGTACGATCAGATCGCCGTAATCCATCAGGATCCATCCGGCAGTCTGATAGCCCTCGATCTGACGGCACTCATGACCGGCTTTGCCGAGTTCTTCCTCTACATTATCTGCCATTGCCTTTACCTGGCTGGAGTTGCTTCCGTCTGCGATGACAAAGTAATCAGCCAGTACAGATACTCCATGAATATCAATGACGCGAATATCTTCGCCTTTTTTATCTTCCAGCGCCTTTACGGCAAGTTTGGTCAGTTCTTTTGCTTCCACGGGGATTATCCTCCTCATTATTTTATTTAAATCCTGTTAATGTGTCTATTGATGAACATGACGTTCATGATAGTATTCCCAGGTCTGTTCGGTTGTATCATCCTCTGCCGTGCCCGTTTCCTTTAAATAATTGCGGGTGCTGTCCAGAATCTGATACAGCGCTTCGTCCAGATCTTCAAATGCAAGACGGCGGAGCTTCGGCAGATTTGGCGCCTTATCACGGCGCGGTTCGATGTAATCGGCTACGTACAGGATCTTGTCTAACAGGGACATCGCCGGTTTTCCGGTCGTATGGCAGGCGATTGCAGATAAGACCTCTGGATCGGTAATACCATACTTGTGTTCTGCCATCCATGCGCCTAATTTTGCATGAATCACAGCCGGAGCCCGCAGTTCACCTTCAGTCAGTTCAATGCCATGCTCCTGGCATTTGCAGATGATAGTCGCATCATCATAGCGCTTTGCACAGTCGTGGAGAAGTCCAGCCATCTCCGCCTGATCCAGATTGGCACTGTAACGCATAGCCAGAGCCATGCATGTGTATGAAACACCCAGCGTATGTTCATAGCGCATCGGGTTCAATTTCTTTTTCAAATGCTTCCGTATCTCTGTAATTCTTTCGTCCATTACACATTTACCTCCTGATACAAGCCGTGCTGTTCGATATATTGACAGACTTCCTTCGGCACCAGGGAACGAACGTCTGCTGCGTGTCCTGCCCGGAAAGCCGCGCGGATCTCCGCCGAAGCGACATCCATTTCACGGCAGTGAAGACGCAGAATATGCGCCTGATATTTCTGGTTTAAATAGGAAATCTGCTCATCCAGCGAACGATCCGCCTCCTCATGCTCTCTTGCTGCCGCCAAAAATGTGACGGCTGGAAGAACATATTCGGGATGATACCATTTTTCAATGTCCATAATTGAGTCTGCGCCCGCGATAAAGAAAAATTCAACATCCGGATATTCTTCTTTCAATAAGCGAAGCGTGTCTGCTGTGTAGGTATTTCCGCCGATTCTGCGAAGTTCAAAATCAGACAGCTTAAAATAAGGATACGGCGCGATCGCAGCTGCAGTCATTGCCAAACGGTCCTTTGCCGCTGTGATCGTATGATCCTTTTTATGCGGCGGGATCCTGGAGGGCATATACCAGATGCAGTCAAGATCATATTCTTCATACGCCTGTCTTCCCAACATGATATGTCCATTATGGATCGGGTCAAATGTTCCCCCCATAATACCGATCTTTTTCATCGTCATCCGTATCCTTTCTGTCAGAGATTCATTCGCAGAATGCAGCCCCTTTATTTTGGCAGAACGATCTTACGTTTTTTCTCGTCCTTTGCCTCTTTATAAAGAACAATTTTCTTGCCGATTACCTGTACTACCTGTGCGTGGGTACGCTCAGCCAGAACGGCTGCCAGCTCATTGCCGTCATCGACGCAGTTCTTCAGAATATTCAGTTTAATTAACTCGCGGGCCTCCAGCGCCTCTGCCACAGCAGCGGTCAGTTCTGGCGTCAGGCTGGATTTGCCGATCTGGAAGATCGGATCCATGGTCATCGCGAGACCTTTTAAATAAGCTCTCTGTTTGCTTGTCATAAAATCTATCTCCTGTTAAAATTCAAACTCAGATCCAGTGTGGATTTCTGAGTTTGAAATATTGTAAATGTGTAACTATTCAGTAGGTCTGCGCATTTACTGCGCTGACCGTACGAAAACATGGACCAGCAGGCAAAAATCCCATTGCCGTAGGCAATTTTTAATGGATTTTTGCGCGTGACTGTGAAGGTACTGAACAGTTACGTAAATGTCAATTATTTATAGTAATCAAATTCAAGACCATACATACGAACTGTATCGCCCTCTTCGATGCCAGCTTCTTCCAGCTCAGCCAGAATACCGCTGTCCTTTAAGAATTTCTGGAAGAACTGGAAGCCCTTCTCAGAATCAAGGTTTGTGTAACCGAGCATCTTCTCGATCTTCGGTCCTTCTACCACATAAATACCATCTTCATTGCGTTCCACGGTATACGGAAGATTCTCGCCCTGATACTGGTATTCAAATTCTTTTTCGAAAATAACTGGCTTGCGGTCAACCGTTTTCAGCAGATCATTTACATGGTAAAGGAGCTCTTTTACACCCTGCCCGGTAACTGCAGAAATGGCAAATACCTGGATGCCTTCCGGCTCAAATTCGCGTTTTAAGCGCTCTACCGGGTCTTCCCAGTCCTCTTCGCCAGTATTGTAAATCGAATCTACCTTGTTGGCAGCAATCACCTGCGGACGCTCTAAAAGCGACGGATTATATGCTTTTAACTCCGCATTGATGGTACGGATATCTTCAACCGGATCACGTCCCTCGACGGATGCCGCATCCACAACATGAACGAGAACCTTGGTTCTCTCGATATGGCGCAGGAAATCATGTCCCAGACCGATTCCCTGGGAAGCACCCTCGATGAGCCCCGGAATATCTGCCATGACAAAGCCTTGTCCATCCTGCAGATCAACCACGCCAAGATGCGGGTTCAGCGTCGTGAAATGGTAATTGGCAATCTTCGGACGTGCATTGGAAACGCGTGAAAGCAAGGTCGATTTACCGACGTTCGGGAAACCAACCAGACCAACATCTGCGATTACCTTTAATTCCAGCTGTACCCAGAGTTCCTGTGCCGGCTGTCCCGGCTGTGCATACTTCGGAACCTGCATCGTCGAGGTCGCAAAGTGCATATTTCCAAGACCGCCCTTGCCACCTTTTAAAATCACTTCTCGGCGGTTCTCGCCGGACATATCCGCGATTACCTTACCGGATTCAAAATCCTTGATAACGGTTCCTTCCGGAACCTTGACAATCAGATCCTCGCCGTCTGCTCCGTGACAGCGGCGCTTTCCGCCCTGCTCTCCGTCGCCAGCCACATATTTGCGGACATGACGGAAATCGGTCAGGGTATTCAGTCCGTCGTCCACTTCAAAAATGACATCGCCGCCGCGACCGCCATCGCCGCCGTCCGGACCGCCAGCAGCTACGAAAAGTTCCCGGCGGAAGCTGACATGACCGTCGCCGCCTTTTCCGGATCTGATATAAATTTTTGCACTGTCGGCAAACATAAATACCTCCTTCTGATCTGAAAAAAGCTCCATACAATCCGTATGGAGCTTCTTTATAATTATTCGTTAATTGTTCTCGGGTAAACAGAAACCTGCTTTTTGTCTCTGCCCTTTCTTTCAAACTTTACGACGCCGTCAACCATAGCGAATAATGTATCATCTCCACCGCGTCCTACGTTCACACCTGGATGAATCTTGGTTCCGCGCTGTCTGTAAAGAATGTTGCCAGCTAATACGAACTGTCCGTCTGCTCTCTTCGCACCAAGTCTCTTAGACTCAGAATCACGACCGTTCTTTGTGGAACCAACACCTTTTTTATGAGCGAATAACTGAAGGTTCATTTTAAACATGCGTTACACCTCCCTGAATCGAATTTTAATGTATTTATCTCCATAACTCTCCGCGATATCGGTAAGTCCAAGTATCAGCGAATCCATCAGGAGTTTTGATTCCGCACTTACAGTACCGGTAAAATGAAAAATAAACTGACCTGTCTTTTCATCCACACTGCCCTTAAAACCGTCATCGGTAAATTTTTCCACCGAATTAGCCATATTGACAGTCAGAACGGATACAGCCGCACAGACAATATCTTTGCCGTACTCATCATATCCAGCATGTCCATTTACTTCCACTCCCGTGGTACATCCTTTGGAATCGGAGTATACGTCTACTTGAATCATTTCAATTAAGCGTTGATCTTTTCGATCTTAACTTCTGTAAAGAGCTGTCTGTGACCATTTTTCTTATGGTAGCCAGTTTTTCTCTTATACTTGTAAACGATAACTTTTTTGCCTTTGCCTTCTTTAACAACTGTTGCGGATACAGTAGCACCCTCTACAGTCGGGCATCCGATCTTCATCTCACCGTTGTTAACAGCCAGAACCTGATCGAAAGTAACAGCTTCACCTGCAGCAGCACCGAGTCTCTCAACTTTGATTACATCGCCCTCGGCAACCTTATACTGCTTACCACCTGTTGCAATAATCGCGTACATCTGATGGCACCTCCTATTATCATTACTCGCCAGCTATGGCGGCTTGCGCACTTTTAGCCTCGCTGTGCGGCACACTTAGATATTCTAGCATCGGAATATGGATCTGTCAATGGTTTTTTCTTGAATTTGGGAGAAAATTTCAAACCAGTGTTACGGATAAAGCTGCTTTTTCCAAGTCCTCATAAGTACCACCAAACTGTTCAACCCTTTTGCCTCTGTAAAATAAGCAGAAAAAAAGCTGGAAGTCCTGATCAACTTCATTTTTCAGTATTTACCAGAAAGAATGGTGAGGATCTCCTTTTACTATTTATTTCACTCAGCCAGAGCTGCAAACTGCTTTCCAATCTCCACCAGTATCTCCGCCGTCTTCTGAAGCGAATCCACCGGAATAAATTCATATTTTCCATGATAGTTATACCCGCCGGTGCAGAGGTTCGGGCACGGGAGCCCCATGTAGGAGAGGCGGGCGCCGTCGGTGCCGCCGCGGATCGGAACGACCTCCGGCTCGATGCCGCAGGCTGTCATCGCCTCTTTGGCGGTATCGATCAGGTACATGCACGGCTCAATTTTTTCTTTCATGTTGTAGTAGCTGTCCGTTACTTCGGCGATCACGGTGCCCTTACCGTATTTGCGGTTCAGGAAATCGGCGGCTTCGGCGAAAAATTTCTTTTTCTGTTCAAATTTTTCATGGTCGTGATCGCGGATGATATAATTTAACTGCGCCTCTTCTACATTTCCGCTCATTTCATCCAGGTGATAGAATCCCTCATAACCTTCTGTGTACATCGGATTTTCAAAGACCGGCAGCAGGCTCTGAAATTCCATGCCGATGAGAATGGCATTTTTCATCTTGAGCTTCGCATCTCCCGGATGGATGCTGGCTCCCTGAATCCGGACTTTGCCGGAAGCGGCATTGAAATTTTCATATTCGATCTCGCCGATCGGACCGCCGTCTACCGTATAAGCAACCGCTGCACCGAAGTCTTTCACATCGAAACGATCCGCGCCGCGTCCGATCTCCTCGTCCGGCGTAAATCCAATGCAGATCTCGCCGTGCGGGATCTCCGGGTGGCTCAGGAAATATTCTGCCATCGTCATGATCTCCGCCACGCCCGCCTTGTCGTCGGCGCCCAGAAGCGTGGTTCCGTCAGTTACGATCAGATCCTGACCTTTTAAGTCGGCTAAAAACGGAAATTCTGAAACTTTCATGACAATTTGTTTTTCTGCATTTAATACGATATCTTTGCCGTCATATGCCTGGACGATGCGCGGCTTTACGTTTGTTCCGGTTAAGGACGGCGCGGTGTCTATGTGGGAAATGAAGCCAAGTGCCGGGATGGTAGCTTTCTGCCCAACGTCGGATGCACCGTGAGCAGACGCAGTGCTAAAAGAAGCTTCCGCTTCTTGCGGTGCAGAGGTACTGTCAGTATTATCCGGAATGCGTGCAAACAAGTATCCGTACTTGCTCATCCGCACATCGGATGCACCCATTTCTTCCAGCTCGCGTTTCAGCTCATTGGCTAACAGAAGCTGTTTTTTTGTGCTCGGGCAGGTGTCATATGCCTCGTCTGACTGCGTATCATATGATACATATTTCAAAAAACGTTCTACGGCTCAGCGGTTCCAGATAATGGACTAATATATCCCGGTGGCTTTTGATGCGCCACGTTTTATCCATTTCCTCATATGTAAAACTCTTTCGTCCGCCCTGCTGCATCCGCTCCCAGTATGCGTCCAGATGGAAAAATGGCAGGTAGTAAAGTTCATCCCTCTGTGAAAAATATATAATTAAGAAAGCAATCCCGCCCTGCTCTTCAAATTCCCGCATAAATGCGACCTGATGCGGATGGACGTTCTGCAGTGGAAATGTATCTGCCGCGCATTCTTTCGCATCAAAGCAGACCGGGACGCCCTGAATCGCGCCGATGTAATCGACGGTACTCTTCTGGTCGAAATACGCCAGCGTGATATGGCGGCTGGTTTTATCGATCGAAACGGGTGTGATCGGCGTCGGGATTTTCTGGATCAATGCCAGCTTTTTCTCACGGTAAAGATCGTTTGTGTGGTTTATCATATCCTCCAGGGTTGAACCACGAAGTCCCCGGCTGTTCCAAGTCCCCATGTTGTTGCTCCTCCACTTATTTTTTTGATTTTTCGCACAATTTAAAATTTACAGGCGATGATTGGCTGGGCGTTTTGGAGCTGATTTCATCATCTCTTCCATCCGTTTCATCTCCGCCGGCATAGGCGCGGTAAATTCTTTGCCCGCCAGATATGAAAGCGGCTCGGAGATCGTTTCCGGCATTACCAGCCGCCACGCATGAAGCATCTGCGAACGGACGCCGAAGCGTTTCTTCACTTCCTCATTGACCCGGGGATCGCCGTACTTCGGATCCCCGGCGATCGGGTGTCCGATGGAAGCCAGGTGGGCGCGGATCTGGTGGGAGCGTCCGGTGATCAGATGAACCTCCAGAAGGGTATATCCATTTCCAGATACCAGCGGTCTGTATGCAGTCCGGATCGGCAGACTTCCAGGGGTCTCCTCTTTTCGGATCGACACCTGATTCGTCTTTTCATTTTTCGTCAGCCATCCCTCGATGCGAGCTTCACCTTTTACGATTCCCCGCACGACGCAGACATAATATTTTCCCAGACTCCGATCCTTGATGACTTCGGACATGATCTGCAGTCCCGGCAGGGAACGTCCAGCTGCCACGATGCCGCTTGTGTTGCGGTCGAGGCGGTTGCAGACGGACGGACGGAAGCACGCCAGGTCCTCTTTCTTTAATTTGCCGGAATCCAGCAGATAGTCAATCAGGTATTCAACCAACGATTCATCCGTCTCTTTCGCTTTCTGGGACAGCATTCCAGATGGCTTATTGATCAGTAAAATATGTTCGTCCTCGTAGACGATATCGAGCTTTTTCTTTTGAACCTTCTGAATCTTCACTTCCGAAAATTTCTCGATCGTCTCCTCTGCCAGAAACAGCTTGATCTCATCGCCCTCGGTCAGATGTTCGGAACCGTCGCATTTTTTTCCATTCAGGGTAATGTTTTTCTTCCGCATCATTTTATAAATGAAGCTTTTTCCCGCCAGATTCAGATATTTTGCCAGCAGCTTGTCCAGGCGCTGCCCCGCCTCATTTTTAGATACTGTCAGCATCCGCATGGCTGCCGCCTCCCTTTTTTACATCGATAATCCTTTTATTACGCGCACGCCGTACTCTACAGTTCCATCGTCCTCATACTCTGACGCCGGTTTCAGGCTGTGAATCCGCTTGTCAAAGGTGCTGCGTGAGGTCACGATTTTCAGGTTCGGATCCAGTTTGTTAGCCTTTAACAGTTCATTTAAACCTGCCTCCGCGCGCTTTACATTCAGCTTTGGATTAATGCAGTACACATAGATGCCGGTCGGGTGAACGACGGTCACATCGGACGGAATCACATCTTCCGGTGTCGTCAGAACCAGATCATAGAGAACTTCAAATTTTTCCTCATACGGCATATATGCCTCATGAAACGCCTGCTCCGGCGTATGGTATTTGAAAATGGCAATCAGCGGGGAAGCGAGATTCGCCGCCGGAAGTACCGTGACGATCGCCATGACCGTCAGAATTTTTTTGACGGAATCATTGTCTGTAAAAGACCGCCCAACCAGCTGTGCGATGATAAATAATGCCAGAAGTGCGATGATAAAAAGCTGTTTCCGCTTGAAATGATTGCGGTAGCCATAATCGCCTTTTTTTATCTTTTTCACGGTGTAAAAATCCTTTCTATCATGTTTTTATTGAATGATACTAGCTTTTTGTCTGATTTAATGGTTTAACGCCTGCATCGCGCGCAGAATCCATTCATGCGGAACTACCTTGCAGAGCACAAAAAATGCCTTCATCCATACGCCCTAAACCGACACGCTTTTTCCCGCCATACAGTCGCGGATGGCAAGTTTTACAACTTTGTGCGGATCTGCCATCACCAGACGCTTATAAAGCGGAATCTCCCCGGTTGTCTCGGCAATGTCGAAAAACTCGGTTTTGACCGGTCCGGGGCAGACCGCCGTCACGCCGATTCTGCGCGGGCGGAGTTCTTCCCGCAGGGCGCGGCTGTAGCTTAAGACAAATGCCTTGGTTGCCGCATAGATGGCAAATCCCGGCTGCGGCAGAAAGGAGGCTGCTGACGCGAACTGGAGAATCCGGCTGTTTTCGCTCATATAGGGAAGCACCATATGCGTGACCGCGCACAGCGCCTTGCAGTTGAGCTCTACCATTCCCGTTTCATCGTCAAGCGGCAGGTTCCCGACCGTTCCGATTTTACCAAAGCCGGAAGCATTTACCAAAAGCTTTACATTGGGCTTGCGCGCCGCCAGCTCGTTTTCCAGCGTCTCCCGCTGGGATGCATCCGTCAGATCGATGGCGAAACACCGCGCCGGGATCGGCAGCGTCCGTTCCAGCTCCTGCATCCGGTCCATCCGGCGGGCAATCAGCCAGACTTCCTGAAGTCCCGAAAAGCGATCCGCCAGCTGTCTGGCTGCCTCGCGCCCCATGCCGGAAGAGGCACCTGTAATTATCGCAATTTTCATGAGAAATTCCTCCCGTCTCAAGTATGTACGCTCGGAGTCGTTCCTGCATTCCGAGCGTACATACGTTTTATTTCTTCTTGTGCACGTTCCGGATGGTTTTTTTCTTTCCGCTTCCGCTGCTCTTTCCACCTACAGCGCCGCCAAATCCCCCCGCATTTCGTCCATTTCCATTTACGCCGGTCTGTTTGTGCCCGGTCATACCGCCCACAGCCGGTCTTTTGTCGTCTTTTGCACGATTGGCAGCAGCCGGTTTTGCCGCCTGGCTGCCATGATGCGCCCCTTTATATCCGCCAGCCGCGAAATCGCGTCCTTTGATCTGCCGCGGACGGATCAGGCATTTCTTATCAAAACCGATCAGATCCGTTCTGCCTGCCAGACGGAGTGCTTCCAGCACCAGATCATAGTTTTGCGGATTGCGGTACTGGATCAACGCACGCTGCATCGCTTTCTCATGCGGGTTGGTCGGCACGTACACTTTTTCCATCGTGCGCGGATCATATCCCGTGTAATACATACACGTAGACAGTGTGGATGGCGTTGGATAGAAATCCTGCACCTGCTCCGGCATGTAGCCGAGGTCCCGCAGATATTCTGCCAGTTCGATCGCCTCCTTGAGCGTGGAACCTGGATGGGAGGACATCAGGTACGGAACGAGGTACTGCTTCATTCCCAGCGAGTCATTCATCGCTGCATATTCCTTCATGAACTGGCGATAAACCTTATTCTCCGGTTTTCCCATCCGTTTTAATACATTATCCGATATATGTTCCGGCGCTACCTTGAGCTGTCCGCTGACATGGTACTGACAAAGCTCCCGCAAGAATGCCCGGTTTTTCTCCGCCAGCAGATAATCGAAACGGATACCCGAACGGATGAAAACTTTTTTTACCTTCGGAATCGCCCGCAGCTTCTTTAACAGGGAAATATAGTCGCTGTGATCGGCATTCATGTTTTTGCACGGCTGCGGGAACAGGCACTGTTTGTGCGGACAGGCACCGTAGGTCATCTGTTTTTCGCATGCTGGGTGACGGAAGTTTGCGGTCGGACCGCCGACATCGTGGATGTAGCCCTTGAAATCCGGTTCCTGGGTCAAAAGTTCTGCTTCCTGAATAATCGATTCATGGCTGCGGGTCTGCACGATGCGTCCCTGATGGAAGGTCAGCGCACAGAAGCTGCATCCGCCGAAGCATCCGCGGTTGCTGATCAGGCTGAATTTTACTTCCGTGATCGCTGGAATACCACCCGCTGCATCGTAACACGGATGCCAGGTTCTCATGTATGGAAGTGCGTAGACATCGTCCATCTCTTCCTGGGTCAGTGGTTTCGCCGCCGGATTCTGTACCACATAGAGGCGGTCGCTGTACGGCTCAACGAGGCGTTTTCCCGAAAATGGATCGGTGTTGCTGTACTGGGTGTAAAAGCTCTCCGCATACGTCTTTTTATCGGAGGAAACCTCGCGGTAAGACGGCAGACGGATTTCGTCGTAAACAGAATCCAGGTTTTCCGCCTTATAAACAGTTCCCTCGATGAAGGTGATATCCTTTGCCTCGATGCCGCTGGCCAGTGCATCCGCGATCTCCACGATCGAGCGCTCGCCCATTCCGTAGGAAATCAGATCTGCCTGGGAATCCAGCAGAATGGACCGTTTCATTTTTCCGGACCAGTAATCATAATGTGCCAGACGCCGCAGGCTGGCTTCGATACCGCCGAGAATGATCGGCTTTTTCGACCAGGTGCGGATCAGATTAGAATAGACGATCGTCGCATAATCCGGACGTTTTCCCATCTCGCCGCCCGGTGTGTAGGAATCCTTTGCGCGGCGCTTTTTCGAAACCGAATAATGGTTTACCATAGAGTCCATATTTCCGGCGCTCACAAGCCATCCGAGACGCGGTTCGCCCAGAATCTGAATGGATTCCGGATTCTTCCAGTCCGGCTGGGCGATGATGCCTACTTTATAGCCGTGCGCTTCGAGTATACGGCTGATGATCGCGTGGCCGAACGACGGATGATCGACATACGCATCCCCGCACACGTAGACAAAATCGCAGCTCTCCCAGCCGCGCTTGTCCATATCCGCCCTGCAGATCGGTAAAAAATCATGTATCATTTTATCTTGCCCCCTGTATCAGTTCCCGGTAGTCCCGGATATAAAAATCAGCTAATTCTTTCTTTTCTTCGATCATGGAAAGTGAAAATACGTCCTCGACCGCGCCGACGCGCATACCAGCCCGTTTTCCAGCCAGAATCCCCGCCGGGACATCCTCAAATACCAAACATTTTTCCGGCTGTACGCCCAGATCCGCCGCCACCTTCAGATAGATATCCGGCGCCGGTTTTCCTGCCGCCACCTCACAGGCAGTTGCCACCACACCGAAATAGGAACGGATTTCCAGAGAATCCAGCACAGCTGCTACCATATCCTGTGCATTGCTCGTCGCAATTCCCATGCGGATTCCTTTTTTCTTTAAAAATGAAAGAAATTCCGCAACACCCGATTTCAGCGGTACCTCATGGCGGTATTTATCGATCGACATTTCAATCCAGATGGCCTTTATCTCATCCAGGGTCATCGGCAGCTGGAAGCGATCTTTAAAATAGATTGCTGTCTCGGAAAAGCTCATGCCCTCGATCACCTTCTCAAGATCTTCCGGACAGTCATAGCCGTAACGCTTTAAAAATTCCACATCGATCGCTTTCCACATCCACATGGAATCGACCAGGGTGCCGTCGAGATCGAAGAGGACGGCGTCTACTGTGTTCCAGTTGATTTCAGGAGGTGTGTGAGTTTGGGGGTCTGACAAATTTTCGTCATTCGATACACAATTTTGTGAGGTTAGCGTTCTTTCTATTAACGCTCTAATTTCATCTTCCGTCAGCGCCCGGTACTCTCCCGTCGCCAGTGCCTCATCCAGGGCAAGCGGTCCCATCGAAAGGCGTTTCAGGTAAATGACTTCGCCGCCCTCTGCCTCAAACATCCGCTTTACCTGATGAAATTTTCCTTCATGGATGGTCAGGCGCGCCTCGCAGAGGTCTTCTCCTGCGTCGTTCCATTTTTTCTCGATCACAAGCTCTGCCGGCCGTACCGGTGTGCCATCCTTCAGCGTCAGTCCTGCCTGAAAGCGCGCTTCGATTCCTTCTTTCAGTGTTCCCTTTACGCGTGCAAAATAGACCTTATCCACGTGTTTTTTCGGTGCCAGAAGCTCATGCGCCAGCGCACCGTCGTTTGTGATGAGAAGCAGTCCTTCCGTATCAATATCGAGGCGTCCGACCGGGAAGAGGTCTTTTCGCTTTGCTTCATCAATAAGGTCAATGACAGTCTGATAGCGCCCGTCTTCCGTTGCGGAAACGACGCCCTGCGGTTTATTTAACATATAATATTCCGTGTCTGCCCAGCCAACCGGCTGTCCATCCAGTGTAACCCGGGTTTCGTCCGGGAATATTTTCCGGTCAGACTCGCGGCAGACGGTTCCATCGACCAGAACCCGCCCTTTGCGGATCATCTCTTTTACCTGACTGCGCGTTCCCTGCTTCATCTCTGCCAGGAAACGGTCTAAACGTATACTTTTACCTTGTCCCATCACTGCCACCTCCATCCGGGATTGTATTTATTTTTAAGCTGACCGCCCCGTTTCTGCGCCCAGCCAAGCGGAAATCCATCCACACAGATTAGTACAAGACCATCTGCTGCCTCTTCCTCTGCGGCTGTCAATGTCTCGCCCTTTAAATAGCGGATCGTGCGCTCATCCGAGGCATTAAAATTTAAGTAATTTACAAATTCCTGCATCCGCAGGTTCATTGCCAGCGCCTGGGATGGTTCAAACCGCCCTTTTTTCAGTTCTCCGAGCAGAAGTCCGGTACGCAGACAGCGGAGCGGCTTAAAATAACGTGTATTGTCGCCTGCCAGCGCTGCCGGGAGGTAATAGATGCGCTCGCCGTCACGGAAGAATTGCTCCGGATTCCAGGTTCTTACCGGAAGCTGGCGCAGAAGCTCAAACAGGGGGGAAAAATCCTCGGCGGTCTGGTTTTGCGCCACGTTTTTTCCCTTTCCAAACATTTTCCCTTTCGCGTTTCCGGAAGCCATCTGTCTGGACTTACCGTCTTCCGCCACACGGCACAACCGCGCTTCTATTTCCTCTACCAAAAGTGGATCGCTCAATGCTTTCTCACCGGCATTTTCCAAATCCTTGACATTTGCGTCTGGTTTCTCCGTCCGCTTCTCCAACAGCGCAACAAAATGTCCTTCGCCCTCCAGACGGTGCGGAAACAATCTCAGACAGCCCTCAATGCCACGGCTTCCCTCAAAGCCATATTCCGGTTTCTGCGGCACGACCGCCATCTGAGGATATTTCTCCAGAATATACTCGATCGTTCCCTCGTCCTCGCCCCTGTCAAAGGTACAAGTCGAATAAACCAGTTTCCCGCCCGGCGCAAGCATCTGCACGGCACAGTCGAGAATCTGGCGCTGCAGCGGCGCATAATAATCGGGACCTTTTTCGTTCCAGCTCTTTACCATCGACGGATCGCGGCGGAACATACCTTCGCCGGAGCACGGCGCATCGACCAGAATCTTATCAAAAAACTCCGGCAGGATGCCAGCCATTTTTTCCGGTGCCTCGCTCGTTACACAGATATTTCCCGCTCCGAACATTTCCAGATTTTTAAGAAGCGCTTTTGCGCGCGAATTGCTGATATCATTGGAAAACAGGACACCTGTACCGGCTAATTTCGCCGCCAGTTCCGTACTTTTACCGCCCGGTGCCGCGCACAAATCCAGAACCCGGTCGCCCGGCTTGATCGGCAGCCATGCCGCCGGTGACATCGCACTCGGTTCCTGCAAATAGTAGAGTCCCGCGTAGTACCACGGATGCCTGGATGGGCGTTCGCCCTGATAATAAAAACCGTTCTTCGTCCACGGCACTGGTTTCAAATTCCAGTCCGCCGTCTGTGCCATCTCTAAAAACTGTTCCGGTGTCAGCCTGCCCGTGTTGACGCGCAGCCCTGAACGCGGCTCTTCCTCATACGAAGCCAGATACTCCGGGTATTCCTCCCCCAGAAATTGTTTCATTTTTTCAAGAAATTCTTCCGGCAGTTCTCGGTAATCCAATCGTTTTCCTCCTGTTTTTGTCTATTGCTCTGTATATCCATTTATAATCGTGATTCTAAAGACTTTTTCTTCGCGCTCATTCGTTCTTTCTTTGTTCGGTATGCCGGTTTTCAGGCTTCCAAAAGGAATGAGCCATTTTCTGTCTACATATATATAATCTATCTTTATATTACTTTTTAATGATAGAAAGGCGCTCCCATGCCATATATAAAAAAAATATTATCCGCCCTGTTCCCAGCACTTATCCTGGCGCTTCTGCTCTCGCATCCGCGTCTCTCTGCGGATGGGGCACAGAAAGGACTTCTTTTATGGTTCAATACGGTCTTTCCGACGTTATTTCCCTTTATGCTCTTCTCAAAGCTTTTAGCTGAACACGGCGGCGTCCGGCTGCTTCTAGCGCCATTTCATCCGGTTTTGGAACATCTTGGGATGTCTGTCTACAGCGGCTATGCCCTGCTTGCCGGGCTGCTCTGCGGTTACCCGATGGGAATGAAAACTGCCGCCGATTTTAACCGGAAATCGCTGCTTTCGGCACATGAAAAACGGCTTCTGACCGCCATCAGTGCTTCGCCAAGCCCCATGTTTATCGCCGGATATGCTGCACCTAGGCTGAACCCGGCAGTTCCGTCAAACTATCTGGTTCTGGCACTATATACGCCGCTTTTATTGGTTGGAAGTCTTCTATGCATTTATAATAAAGTAACTTCTTTTACCCTTCAAAACCGATTTTTTTCGAAAGAAACCGGCTCTGTCAAGCCTGCCCGCACAAAATCCACATCTGTCTCCGTTCCCGCTTCCTTCGACACCATCCTGATGGACTGCATCGAACTGCAGGTCCGCATCGGCGGTTTGATCATGCTGTATTCGATCCTCGCTGCCTTTGCCGACGCCTTCTGTTCCGGCACGCTGCGTCTGGTTCTGATCGGGACCGCTGAAATGACAACAGGCATCGATGCGATCGCCCGTTCTGGTGCCATATTCAGTATCCCGGTTCAATCCGGCGCGATAGCGGCATGTGCTGCGTTCGGCGGGTTATCCGGGATCGCCCAGACAAATTCAGTCATACGGGACAGCCGAAAAGACAGAGAAAAAAATGCCGGACTTTCCATCCGGCATTATGTACTGTGGAAACTGGTTCACGCCAGTCTCTCGTTCGTTCTCTTTATTCTGCTGCTTCGCCGGATGCCGCCTGTGTAGCGGCCGCTGCTGCCTCGGCGCCTGTGTTCTCCTCCGGCTCGGTCGACACTGCCAGCCAGCTCATTGCGGTTGGAAGATACGACATCGTAGCTGGACTGCATCGAACTCATGTAAGACTCGAAACGGCTCTGCGCGCCCTCCATCGAATGCTTGATGATGGTCTGCAGGCTGCGGAGCATGTCGTCCGTGTACTGAACGGAACCCTGGCGGATATTGTTTGCCTCTGTGACAGCGTTGTCCACGATCTGCTGTGCCTGTGCATTTGCCTGCTCAATAATGCTGTTTGCTTCTGCATATGCACGCTGCATGATCTCATGCTCATTAACCAGTTCATTGGTCTGGGCGGTCGCCTCGGCTACCATCGCGTCTGCCTGGGAACGTGCCTCCTGCAGAATCGCATCCTGGTTGCTGATGATCTTCTGATATTTCTTGATCTCCTCCGGAATGCGAAGACGCAGTTCCACGAGCAGTTCTTCAATCTCTTCTTTATTTACTAAAATCTTCGTGTTGGACAGCGGCTGAAACTTGCAGCTGTCGATATAATCTTCAATTTCTGTGATGATCTGTTCAATTCTGCTCATAGCTTTTCTCCTTACTTACATTCCCTGTCTTCCTGAAGCGCCTGGTATTTCTCCTGTACTTGTTTTGCAATGACCGGATCGAGAAATTCGGAAATGTCTCCGCCGTACATCGCAACCTCTTTTGCCATACTGGAACTTAAATACGCGTATTTAAGGTTCGTTGTCAGAAACAGGGTATCTATTTCGGGTGCAATCACCCGGTTCATCTGCGCGAGCTGCAGCTCATATTCGAAATCCGTGATCGCACGCAGACCACGCACGATGACCTTTGCGTGATTCTGGCGCATGAAATCGACCAGAAGTCCGTCAAACGACTGCACCTCCACGTTAGGAATGTCTTTTGTCACTTCCTCTAACATCTTAACACGTTCTTCGACAGAAAACAACGGAGATTTTGCGTTATTACACAAAACTCCCACGATGACCTGATCAAAAATTTCGGAGGATCGCTTTATAATATCAAAATGTCCGAGAGTCACCGGATCAAAGCTGCCCGGATAAATGGCTGTTTTCATCTTTTTTTCTCCTTTGGTATTCAAGCTTTTCGGATAAACAGATGTTTATTCGTCTTATATATCTTCTCTTTTTCGAGATGGTATCCCAGTTCTGAAAGGTAGCTGCACCCGGTCTCTTTCGATGCCTCTGTGATGATCATCGTATGTTCATCTGCCAGGGACGAATGTGCCAGATAAGTAAGCACTTCTTTCTCCCAGAGATGGTTGTACGGAGGATCCATAAAAATGAAATTAAACGCGCTCTTCCGGTTTTCTATCCGTTTCAATGCATCCGAAATATCACAGTTTAACAGCGTCGCCTTATCAGCCAGGCGGGCCGCTTTCAGATTGTCACGGATGCAGTCCGCCGCTTTCGGATTCTTCTCCACAAAAACAGCTTCTTTTGCCCCGCGGCTTAAAGCTTCGATCCCGATCGCCCCGCTTCCGCTGAATAAATCGAGAAATGTGCATCCATAAATATCATTCTGAATCATATTAAAAAGAGTTTCTTTGATACGGTCCGTCGTCGGTCTCGTATCCATTCCCTCGATCGTCTTTAAAGTAAGCCTTCTGGCACTTCCTGCTATTACCCGCATGGATTTTTCTCCATCTTACTAGAAATATTAATGTATTTTGAACTGCAACCGTAAAATTCACCAAACAGTTTGCGTATTTTTTAACACTACATCTGTTCTATTATAGTATGAGTTTTACTGACATACAAGCATAAAATCGGATCAATACTAACTTTTTTCCCTACATTGTGGGAGTTTTGCCCCAAAATGTCAATTCGCACAAAACCTTCTAGTGTATTTCACTTTTAAGATCCGCATACTGAGAATGTAACAAAAAGAGACACCCGGACAAACGAAAGTTTGAAGGGGCACACGCAAAAAAGGAGGCGTCTGTTATGTCTAGTTCCAACAACACGAACAAAACCAATGTACCGGAAGCCAAGGAAGCGATGAACCGCTTTAAGATGGAGGTTGCCAATGAGATTGGCGTTCCGTTAAGCGAGGGCTACAATGGTAACCTGACCTCCGCACAGGCTGGTTCCGTCGGCGGCTATATGGTCAAAAAGATGATTGAGGAACAGGAAAAAAAGATGGCTGGTAAATAAGGCATCGTAGGGCTCTTCTGAATCTTCGCTGAAACGGCGAAAAAAACGGCAGCAGCATGATTGACAAAACCGGACTTGAACGACCGATTTTCAATCATGCTGCTGTTCTTTTCTGCAAAACATTCATTCACTTGTTTGACAGACAGATTGTATACTTACTTTAGCGATAAAAATGCCGCCAGATTCCCCCTCTTATCTCCCATCACGCGGTGTGAATATAAAAGATCCGGATTGCATTTCGTACATACATTCGTCACAGCCAGATGCTCCGGCAAAATTCCGGCATTCAGGAGCACCCGGCGGTTCGCGCCCCAGAGGTCAAGCTGATACTTGCCATTCCCCTTATTCATGAGAATCGATTTCCCATTCCAGGAATAACAGGATGTTGAACCATCCTGACTGATTTCTGCTCCAAATTCTTCTTTAAATGCGTCTGCCACGTCCTCACTGACCTCATAACAGTCCCGGCAGATGCTCGGTCCGATGCAGACGCACAGATCCTCCGGCTTCGTGCCGAACGCCTCTCCCATCGCCTCGATCGTTTTCTGTCCCATCCGGTGAACGGTTCCCTTCCAGCCGGAATGCGACAGTCCGATGGCATGATGCACCGGATCTACAAAATATAATGGTACACAGTCCGCAAAAAATGTAACCAGCGTCAGCCCCGGCACGTTTGTGATAAGCCCGTCGATGTTTTCATAATCGCGTTCCCGCCAGATTCCTTTTCCAGCGTCCGCTTCC
>OGJU01001204.1_pt1 | contig 18236 bp, 19 predicted proteins | sample 1572251 | NCBI WGS metagenome assembly OGJU01 (sample SAMEA2582144, study PRJEB24529) | metagenome | biome: Human gut stool | place: China | collected 2011
TGTTTTACCCGTTCCGCAGGTGGAGCGGGTTTTATTTTTTGGGCCGCCCGCTCCGGGAAAGGAGCAACCGCTATGAAAACCATGAACATGATCTCCCGCCGCAGCTTCCTGAAGGCTGCCGCCGCAGCCGCTGTCGTATCCGCACTGGGCCTGACCGGCTGCGGCTCCTCCGGCTCTTCTGCCGCAGCATCCGGCACCGCTTCCAGCGCTGCCGGTTCCGCTGCCGCCGCTTCTGAGGCAGGCCAGACCTTTAAGGTGGGCATCGTCAACTATGTGGATCATGCTTCCCTGAACCAGATCGTGGCCTCTGTTGAGAGCCGTTTGGATGAGGTGGGCGCGGAGAAGGGCGTGACCTTCGACTATGCCGATTACTACGCCAACGCCCAGGCTGACCAGTCCAACCTGAACCAGATCGGTGCAGACCTGGTGGCCGACCAGGTGGATGTCATCGTAGCTGTGGCCACCCCCACCGCCGCCACCATGCTGGCCGCTGTGGAGGATACCGACATCCCTGTGGTCTACTCTGCCGTCACCGACCCTGTTTCCGCCGGGTTTGACGGGGAGGAGGGCATCACCGGCACCTCCGATGCCCTGAACACCGACGCCATCATGAACCTGATCGTGGCGGCAAACCCCGGCATTGATACCATCGGTCTGCTGTATGACCTGAGTCAGGATGCCTCCACCCAGGCCATTGCGGACGCCAAGGCCTTCTGCGAGAAGAACGGCATCATGGTGGTGGAAAAGAACGGCACCACCACCGCCGAGGTGCAGATGGCTGCCGAGGCACTGGTAGCCGCCGGGGTCAAGGCCGTGTTCACTCCCACCGATAACACCATCATGACCGCCGAGCTGTCCATCTACGAAAGCTTCATCGAGGCCGGTGTGCAGCACTACACCGGTGCCGACAGCTTTGCGCTGAACGGTGCGCTGGTGGGCTACGGCGTGGACTACGTCCAGCTGGGCGAGGCCACCGCCGATATGGTCAGCCAGCTGCTGTGCGATGGCAAGACCCCCGCAGACCTGCCCTACCAGACCTTTGATAACGGCATCGTCACCATCAACACCGAGACCGCCGAGGCTCTGGGCTTGGATCTTGCCGCCCTGAAGGAAGCTTTCAAGCCCTACTGCACCGAGATTACCGAGGTGACCACCGCCGAGAACTTCTCCTGAGCGCCCCGCCCCGTCAGAACCTGACGGCTTTTCCGGCTCTCCCGCAAGGGAGAGCTTTTGGCGGTTCTGGGGAAAGTGGTTTCCCTCTCCCGTGAAAATACGTTTGTCGCACTCCGCAGAGCAATGCGGTGCGCATTCAAAATAACATAAAAGGAGCATACACCATGCTGGCGAGTATCTTTTCCCTCAACGTTTTGCAGACAGCGCTGGAGCTGGGCTGCATCTACGGACTGGTGGCGTTGGCACTGTTTCTGAGCTACTCCATCCTGAATATTGCCGACCTTTCCACCGACGGCTGCTTTACGCTGGGCTGCGCCGTGGCCTGTCAGGTAGCACTGGCCGGCCACCCCATCCTTGCGCTGGCGGCAGCCATGGCTGCGGGGGTGTGCTCCGGCTTTGTCACCGCCTTTTTGCAGACAAGGCTCGGGGTGGAAAGCATCATGGCCGGTATCATCGTCAACACCGGCCTGTACACCATCAATCTGGCGGTGATGGGCTTCTCCTCCACCATGTCGCTGGTCAAGACCCCTACCATCTTCTCCATGGCAAAAACTTCGCTGGGCTTTCTGGGCAGCTGGTACAAGCTGGCGCTGGCGGCAGTGATCATTGCCATCGCCTGCACGGCGATGCTGGGCTTTCTGGGCACGCGGCTGGGGCTTTCCATCCGCGCCACCGGCGATAACGCCGCCAGGGTGCGCGCTGCCAGCATCAACCCCGCCTTTACCATCACGGTGGGTCTATGCGTGTCCGGTGCGTTGTGTGCGCTGTCCGGCGGGCTGCTGGCACAGTACCAGAAAAGCTGCGATATCAACGTGGGCACCGGCATGGTGACCATTGCGCTGGCTTCCCTCATCATCGGCGAGACGCTGGTAGGCAAGCGCACCATGCTGCACCGCATCCTTGGCGTGGTGTTCGGCAGCTGCCTGTACCGCTTTATCGTGGCCGTGGCGCTGCGGTTCAACGTGCCCGCCGCCGCCATGAAACTGGTTTCCGCCATCATTGTAGCAGTGGCCATCTCCATGCCCGCCATCCGGGAGCACTTCGCCTTTGAAAAGCGGCGGCACGCTGCCCGTGCCCGCCGCACCGTGACCAACAGGGAGGGACAGTAACATGGAAATGCTGCAGCTGAACGACCTGCACAAGACCTTTAACCCCGGCACCGTCAACGAAAAGGTAGCACTGAATGGGGTGAGCCTGCAGATGGAGGCCGGAGATTTTGCCACCATCGTGGGCTCCAACGGCGCGGGCAAATCCACCCTGTTCAACGCCATCACCGGCGGCTTTATTGCCGACGAGGGCAGCATTCTGCTGGGCGGGCAGGACATCACCTTTGCGCCGGAGCACCAGCGCAGCAAGGTCATCGGGCATCTGTTCCAGGACCCGCTCAAGGGCACTGCGCCCAACATGACCATTGAGGAAAATCTGGCGCTGGCCTACCTGCGGGCAGGCACTGCGCCCAACGCCATCTTCTCCCGCATCTCCCGCAAGGATAAGGCGCTCTTCCGCGAAAAGCTGGCGTTGCTGGACATGGGGCTGGAGGACCGCATGAAGCAGCCGGTGGGGCTGCTCTCCGGCGGACAGCGGCAGGCGCTTACCCTGCTCATGGCTACCCTTGTCACCCCGAAGCTCCTGCTGCTGGACGAGCACACCGCCGCGCTGGACCCCGCCACCGCCGAAAAGGTGCTGGCGCTGACCAAGAGTATCGTAGCCGAGAAAAAGATCACCTGCCTGATGGTGACCCACAATATGCATCAGGCGCTGGAGCTGGGCAACCGCACCCTGATGATGGACGCCGGGCGCATCGTGTTTGACGTAAAGGGCGTAGCACGCAGCAAAATGACCGTGGACGATTTGCTGGAAAAGTTCCGCGAGAACGCGGGCAAAAATCTGGATAATGACCGCATCCTGCTGAGCAAGGTGGAGAAATAAAAATATTTTTACCAGAGGTGTCGTATGATAAAAATTGCTTTTTTTGATGTAGACGGAACCTTGCTCAAGCTGGGCAGCAAGGAGCCATCCCCAAAAACTGTGCAGGCTTTACAGCAGCTGCAAGCAAACGGGGTCTTGTTGTGCATGGCGACCGGCAGAGGCTATCTCTCCATCCCGCATTTTGAAGGTGTCGATTTTGATATCTGGCTTACCTTCAACGGCTCCTATGTCCGCAGCAAGGATACTGTGCTCTTCAAAAATCCGCTGGACGCTGACGACAAACACAAGATTCTACAAAACCTGAAGCAGATGCACCGGGCAGCTGCTATCAGCAATGAGCACTTTATCGTAACAAACGGGACAGACCCCGATCTGGCACAATACTTTTCCTTTGGCAGCGAAAAGCTGGTGATTTCCGAGCATTTTGATGCGCTGTGCGAGGAGGAGATCTATCAGATCATGTGCTCCTGCAACAGCGCCGAATACACACAGATCTTACAGGGGACGCACGCCACACAGATCACCGCATGGTGGGACAAGGCAGTAGATATTATTCCGCTCTCCTGCGGCAAGGGAAACGCTGTAAGGGCGGTCTTGGCGCATTATGGATTTTCAAAGTCCGAAGCCATTGCCTTTGGGGACGGACGGAACGACATTGAAATGCTGGAAGCAGTCGGTACAGGCGTTGCCATGGGAAACGCGCTCGAAGAGGTCAAGGCCAGAGCTGCCGTCCGCTGCCGCTCTGTGGAAGAGGACGGGGTCTATCATTACTGCCTTGAAAACCACCTTATCTGAGGGAGACTTCCTTCTATGCTGTGTTCCTTCTCGTAAAAGCGAAAAAGGTCTGCTGCACCGGCACGATGCAGCAGACCTTTTTAACTTTTATTCCTTTACCACAGGCGGATGACCTTGATGACGCCCTCGGCCTTATCGCGGGCCAGTTCCAGATGGTGCTGCAGCGCCATGGCTGCGCCGTCCCAGTCCTCGGACAGGGCGGCATCCAGGATCTGCAGGTGCTCCTCACAGGTCTGCTCCTGATTGATCATGCTCACCTTGCCGGTCATGATGCGGAAACGGGTGTTCAGGCCGGTGATGCGGTCGTAGGCAGAGCGCAGATACTTGTTGGGCAAGGTGCTCATCAGCAGCTCGTGGAAGTCGTCGTCCGACTCGCAGAAGTCCTCGATGCGCTCGCTGTGGTGCATCAGTTCGGCGTAGGCCTCCAGCTGCTCCCGGGGGATGGCATTGCCGTAAGTACGCAGGGCGTAGGGCTCCACCAGCAGACGCATCTCAAACATGCTGTGCACGTCCTCTTCGGTGATGCCGGAGACCATCAGACCCTTTTTGGGCAGAATGGTGATCAGCCCCTCCTGCTCCAGACGCCCCAGCGCATCCCGCATGGGGGTGCGGCTGATGTTGCCCATCTCGGCGCAGAGCTTCTGCTCGTTCAGAAACTCGTTGGGGCGGTACTCGCAGTTCAAAATCTTGGTTTTGAGGTACTGGTACGCCTGCAGCTTCAGGCTGAGCTTTGCCTGTGCGTCCTGCTCTTTCATAAGCACACTCTCCTATTCTTCTTCTCCAAAAAACGTTCCAAAACGTCCGAACCGGCAGCACAAACCCACCGCTGCCGGCTTCTTCTTCATGTTCAGCCAGCTTGTATCCCGGCTGCAATCCAACCACTTTATCTAATACATTATTTCACATTAGGGCATTTTTTACAAGACTTTTTGCTTAACTTTGGAGTGTTTTCCGTTTTATACAAAGATTACGCCTCGATTTTGCTACTTTTTACAATATTTTTTGTGCTTGTCGCCAAACAGGCCGACTTTCCGCCCGCTTCTTTTGCATCCAAGCGCAAACTGTGCTACAATAGGGGTAAAAAACAACACATCTACACCGGAAAGGACCGAAACTCTCATGGCACGAAGCGATGGCTACAACACCCGCACCCGGCAACTCATCTTAGACTACCTCATCAACAACCGTCAGCACGCAGTAAGTGCCTCCAACATTCTGGAGCATCTGGAGGCGCAGGGCGCAAGCCCCAACCCCACCACCGTGTACCGTTATCTGGACAAGCTTGCCGGCGAGCAGCGCATTATGAAATATGTAGCCGACAAAGGCGAGCGGGCGGTGTTCCAGTATGTGGACGAGGGACGCCACTGCCGGGAGCATCTGCACCTCAAGTGCGTGCAGTGCGGGCGCATCTATCACTTGGACTGCCATTTTATGGATGAGGTGCGCGCTCACCTGATGGCGGAGCACGGCTTTACCCTGCAATGCGAGGGCAGTGTGCTGTACGGGCTGTGCCGTCATTGCGCGCAGAACGCGGCACCGTCCGCAGCGGAAGAACAGCCTGCAAAAAAATGCGCCTGCTGTGTTGACACGGACAAAAACCCGTGATACAATGCAAACAATAAAAGCGTTGACCGGGAAAAGTAAGGTTTCAGGTTTTTCTTGCAGAGAGCGCGGGACGGTGGAAACCGCGCAGAAAACGAAGCCCGAAGAACACCCGTGAGCCGCTCCCTGAACCTGCATGTGCAGCAGTAGGGGCAGACGTGCGCCGCTCGTTATCGCGGCAGTGCTTTCAACGGGGAGAGCGCACAAAAGTGACCGGCGTATTGCGTATGCTGGTAATTTAGGTGGCACCACGGATACGGCAGCATATTCGTCCTAGGACTATGGGATGAATGGCTGCCGTATTTTTATTTTTATCGTTTTTACAAGAGGGGTAAGAAGTATGTGTTGTGTTATGGGTTATACGGGGCACGACCTGAGTGCCGAAAAGTTCAAAGAGTATCTGCTGCGCACCGTGGACCGCGGACCGGACGACCAGCGGGTGGTGGAGGGTCCCTACGGCCTGATGGGCTTTGGGCGGCTTGCCATCATGGGACTGACCCCGGAGGGGATGCAGCCCTTTTACCGGGGCGCTGACTGCGTGGTGTGCAACGGCGAGCTGTACGGCTTCCGGTTCGAAAAAGAGATCTTAAAGCGCCGTGGCTACAAGTTCTGCTCCGACTGCGACTGCGAGATCCTGCTGCCGCTGTACTACGAGTACGGGCTGGATATGTTCCGCCACATGGACGCGGAGTTTGCGCTGATCCTGTACGATTCCCGCAAGGATCGTCTCATCGCCGCCCGCGACCCCATCGGCATCCGTCCGCTGTTCTACGGCTACTCCAAGTCCAGCCACAAGATCGCCTTTTCCTCCGAGATGCGCAACCTGATCGGCTGGTGCGATGATATCCGTCCCTTCCCCATTGGCAGCTACTACTGCGACGGCCGCTTTGTGCGCTACGAGGACATTGCGGATGTGCCCGCCCCCATGCAGGACGATATGCCCACCATCCTGCAGAACATCCGCGAGAAGCTGATCGCCGGTGTGGAAAAGCGGCTGGACGCCGATGCACCCGTGGGCTTCCTGCTTTCCGGCGGTCTGGATTCCTCGCTGGTGTGCTCCATTGCCGCCAAAAAGCTGGGCAAGCCCATCCGCACCTTTGCCATCGGCATGGACACCGATGCCATCGACCTGAAATACGCCCGGCAGACTGCGGACTATCTTGGCAGCGAGCACCACGAGATCATCATCAACCGCGAGATGGTGCTCAGCAGCTTGGAAGAGGTCATCCGGCTGCTGGGTACATGGGATATCACCACCATCCGCGCCAGCATGGGCATGTATCTGCTGTGCAAGGCCATTCACGAGCAGACCGATGTGCGTGTGCTGCTGACCGGCGAGATCTCGGACGAGCTGTTCGGCTACAAATACACCGACTACGCCCCCACCGCCGATGCTTTCCAGCAGGAGAGCCAGAAGCGCATCCGGGAGCTGTACATGTACGATGTGCTGCGGGCAGACCGCTGCATCTCCTCCAACAGCATCGAAGCCCGCGTGCCCTTTGGCGATCTGGATTTTGTGCGCTACGTCATGGCCATCGACCCCGAAAAGAAGCTGAACAGCTACGGCAAGGGCAAGTACCTGCTGCGCAAGGCCTTTGAGGGCGACTGGCTGCCGCCGGAGATCCTGTGGCGCGAAAAGGCCGCCTTCTCGGACGCCGTGGGCCACAGCATGGTGGACGACATCAAGGAGTACGCCGAGAGCCTGTACACCGACGAGGAGTTCCAGATGCGCCGGGCAAACTACTCGGCACACTGCATGCCCTTTACCAAGGAGAGCCTGTTCTACCGCGAAATTTTTGAGAAGTACTACCACGACCAGAGCCGCACCATCGTGGGCTTCTGGATGCCCAACAAAGCATGGCCGGGCTGCAATGTCAACGACCCCTCTGCCCGCGTGCTGGCAAACTACGGTGCTTCCGGCGTGTAACGGCCAGAGCATTTTCAGCAGAAAAAAGTCTTTATCATTGCGGAACACCGGAGCATCTGCGGATGCTCCGGTGTTCCATTTTTACGCAAAAAAGCCCCCGCCGACAGAGGGAAAAAAGTGTCAGCGGGGGCTCGGGGAAATGTCAAATCAGGGGTTCAGTGCTCAGTCGTCTGCGGCCTCGTCCAGATTACCCAGCTTCTTGGCCTGCTCCACAACGGCAGGCACCAGCATCTCGGGCAGGGTCTCATAGCGGGCAAACTCGGTGGTGAACCAGCCGCGGCCCTGTGTGGTCTGCCGGATAAAGGTGGTAAAGTTTGCAAGCTCTGCCAGCGGCACCTCGGCAATGATGGTCTGCAAGCCGTCCTCGTCCGGCTCCATGCCCAGCACACGGCCACGGCGCTTGGTCACATCACCCATGATGTCGCCGGTGTTGTCGTTCGGCACATGGGCCTTCAGGGTGTGGATAGGCTCCAGAATGACGGGGCCGGCCTCCGGCATAGCAGCTTTGTAGGCCAGCTTTGCAGCCATGATAAAGGCCATTTCAGAGCTATCCACCGGGTGGTAGCTGCCGTCCAGCAGGGTGGCCTTCAGGCCGACCACGGGGGAACCGGCCAGCACGCCCTTTTCGGCAGCCAGACGCACGCCCTTTTCTACGGCGGGGAAGAAGTTCTTGGGCACGCTGCCGCCGAACACCTTTTCCTCGAACACGACCTGCTCGCTGTCGCAGGGCTCGAAGTTGATGATAACGTCACCGAACTGGCCATGACCGCCGGTCTGCTTCTTGTGGCGGCCCTGTTTCTGGCAGGCCTTGCGGATAGACTCGCGGTAGGCGATGCGGGGAGCTTCCAGACCGATCTCCACGCCGAACTTGTTCTTCAGCTTGGCCTTGACCACGTCCAGATGCTGCTCGCCCAAGCCGCCGATGACCTGCTGATGGGTCTCGGCGTTATTGATGTAGCACAGGGTGGGGTCCTCTTCCATCAGGCGTGCCAGTGCGCTGGAGATCTTGCCCTCGTCGCCCTTCTTGGCCACGGTAACCGCCATGAACAGGCTGGGCTTGGGGAACACAGGTGCGGGCAGCTTGACCACGCGGTCTGCATCGCACAGGGTATCGCCGGTCTTTGCGCTCACCAGCTTTGCCACTGCGCCGATATCGCCGGCACCGATGCCGTCGTTTTCGATCTGCTTCTTGCCAAGGACGGTCAGGGGCTTAGTGATCTTTTCCACCTCGCCGGTGCGGGCGTTGGTCAGCGGTTCGCCTGCGGTCACCTTGCCGCTGATAACACGCAGATAGCTCAGCTTGCCCACGAACGGGTCGGCCACGGTCTTAAAAACGTAGGCGGCAGTGGGCTCATCCTCGGTGCAGTGCAGTTCCACCGGCTCACCGTTGGCATCCTCGGCCAGCGTGCTGGCCTCGTGCTCCGGGCTGGGCAGCAGCTTATGCATATTGAACAGCAGCATATCCAGTGCCTGCATGTTCACGGCGCTGCCGCAGAACACGGGGGTGATCAGGCCGTCCTTAACGCCCTTGCGCATGCCCTCCACGATCTCCTCGGTGGTAAAGGGTTCGCCGCCGAAGAACTTTTCCATCAGTTCATCGTCGGTTTCCGCAATGGCCTCGCTCATGGCCTCGATCAGGCCCTGGAAACGGTGGCCGATGTCCGGCAGGTCTACCTGAATCTGCTTGCCGCCCTCGTACTTGAAGGCCTTCTGGCTGAACAGGTTGATATACACAGGGGTGCCGTCATCCAGCTTTGCGGGCACAACACAGGGGCAGATGGTGGAGCCGAAGCGGATCTTCATATCCTCAAGGATCTTGAAATAGTTGGCGTTTTCCAGATCGCACTTGGACACGAACACCATGGTGGCCTTGCCGTTCTTGCGGGCCAGCTGGAACGCCTTTTCTGCGCCCACGGTAACACCGCTGCGGCCGGACACGCACACCAGCACGCTCTCGGCGGCGCGGATGCCCTCGTACTCGCCTGCTTCAAAGTCGAACAGACCCGGTGCATCGATCAGGTTGTACTTGATGCCCTCGTACTCCACCGGCACAACGGAAGCCGACAGGCTGGCCTTGCGCTTTGCTTCCTCGGGATCAAAGTCCGAAATCGTGGTGCCGTCCTCGACCCGGCCCATACGCTCGGCAGCGCCCGAAAAATAGACCAATGCCTCGGTCAGCGTCGTTTTGCCGCTGCCGGCATGGCCTGCGATCAAGATATTACGGATGTTGTTGCTTGCGTATTTCATATCGGTTTTTCCCTCATTTCCGCCGCACGGAGCGTTCTCTCCGTTTTTGTGGCATATTTTACAAAGATAATACCACATCCGAAACGATTTTTAAATATATCGTTTCAAATTTTAGCAAAAGCGCCTGCCAAACTTCCGGGCACTGTTTTGTGCAAGTTGACATTCGGGTGTAAAACAGCCGGGCAGAAAAAGCAGAACTCCCGGCAGCGCGTACAGGCGCGAAACCGGGAGTTTTCGTTGCAAATATGCGGGTTTTGTGATATGCTGTAAGTGCCGCTTCGGCGGTAAGGGCGTTGATTGCATAATCGGTGGTCTAGCTCCTTCCGGCTGCGCGCCAGAGGGGACGAAAAACTTTTTGCTTCCCCTGACGCGAAAGCGGAAAGGGGGGATGCCTCATGACGTTTGAACAGGTCGTGCTGTTGCTCACGCTTCTTGGCGGAGCAATCTACATTACCTTCGAGATCACATGGACAATTTCCAACGGCAAAAAGAAATGACCGCTCATGCCCTCAGAAAGCAAGCGGTCATTCTTTACGACTGATTAGCCGGATGAGGAGCTGACCATTGCAGTCAGCGCTCTTTCTATTCGTAGTATAGTCTATTTTTCCGGGTTTGTCAAGCCGCAGACCCGCATAAAGGGGCAGGAGGTTTTACGCGATGAAACGCGAGGATTATATCAACTGGGACGAATATTTTATGGGTATTGCGCTGCTTACCGCCATGCGCTCCAAGGACCCTAACAGTCAGGTGGGTGCGTGCATCGTAAGCCCGGAAAACAAGATCCTTTCTCTGGGCTACAACGGGATGCCCATAGGCTGCAGCGATGACGAGATGCCATGGGAGCGGGAGGGTGCACCTTTGCAGACCAAGTATATGTACGTCTGCCACGCCGAGTTGAACGCCATCCTCAACAGCGCCCACAACAACCTGAAGGGTGCCCGGGTGTATGTGACCCTGTTCCCCTGCAACGAGTGCACCAAGGCTATTATCCAGTCCGGCATTGCCGAGGTGGTGTACTACGGCGACAAGTACCACGACAGCGATTCCAGCATTGCGGCGCGGTTCATGTTCGAGCACGCCGGTGTCCGGCTGACCCCCTATAAGCCCACCGGACGCCGGGCAGAGCTGGAACTGTAAGCTCCCTCTTGACCTTCCCGATGCAACGTATTATAATAGAATCACAGCTTGAATAAATATTCAATAGTGCTTGCATAGAGAGGGAAATATACAATGGAACTGAAAAATCGCAGCTTTTTGAAGCTATTGGACTACACCCCTGCCGAGATCGGGCAGCTGCTGGAACTGGCCGCTGACCTGAAGGCCAAAAAGAAGGCCGGTATCCGGCATGACCAGCTGCGGGGCAAGAACATTGCCCTGATCTTTGAAAAGACCTCCACCCGCACCCGCTGCAGCTTTGAGGTAGCCGCCCACGATCTGGGCATGGAAGTGACCTATCTGGACCCCTCCGGCAGCCAGATCGGTAAAAAGGAGTCCATCGCCGACACCGCCCGGGTGCTGGGACGGATGTTTGACGGCATCGAGTACCGTGGCTACGGCCAGCAGATCGTGGAGGATCTGGCAAACTACGCCGGTGTTCCGGTGTGGAATGGCCTGACCAACGAGTTCCACCCCACTCAGATCTTGGCCGATTTCCTCACCATTCAGGAGCATTTCGGTCACCTGAAGGGCATCCACTTCGTTTACTTCGGCGACGCCCGCTACAACATGGGCAACAGCCTGATGGTGGGCTGCGCCAAGATGGGCTTACACTTTATCGCCTGCGCCCCCAAAAAGTACCAGCCAGATGCCGCGCTTGTGGAACAGTGTCAGGCCATTGCCGCCCAGACCGGTGCCACCCTCTCCTTTGAGGAGGATCCCGTCAAAGCAGCAAAGGGCGCGGATGTGCTGTACACCGATGTGTGGGTGTCCATGGGCGAGCCGGTAGAAGTCTGGGCAGAGCGCATCCACGATCTTGCCCCCTACCAGATCAATCAGGATCTGATGAATATTGCAGGCCCGGATGCAGTATTTATGCACTGCCTGCCCGCCTACCACGACCACAAGACCACCGTGGGCAAGGAGATGGGCGAGCGCTTTGGCCGCGACGCCATGGAGGTGACCGACGAGGTATTCGAAGGCCCCCAGAGCATCGTGTTTGACGAGGCCGAGAACCGGATGCACACCATCAAGGCGGTCATGGCAGCCACCTTGGGATATCAGGAATAAAGAGATAAGCCCGGAAGGTTCGCAGACCCTCCGGGCTTATTCTATCTAAAAATAATTTTCCGCTTAGCAATCATTCCGAAACTGCATTCTGCAGTTTCAGCACGCCTGCCTGCGTCAGGCGCTTACGCAGCAGCGCACCCACGATGCAGGACACCACGATCTTTGCAAGATCCAGCGCAATAAAGGGGTAGACGCAGACGGTCAGCGCATAGCCCAGCTCGCACTGCATCTGGAACACGAACCATGCCGTGCCCAACACATAGCAGGCGGCATCGCCCAGCACCAGACCCACAGCGGAGATCACCGGGTTGCCCTTGCTCTTTTCAATGAACATCCCGCCGATGAAAGCCAGCAGCAGATAGCCCACCAGATAGCCGCCGGTAGGGCCTGCCAGCTTGGCAAGGCCGGCACCGTAGCCGGAGAACACCGGAATACCGATGGCGCCCAGTACCAGATAGATGACCACGCTCAGGGTGCCGAACTTCGGTCCAAGCAGCCATGCGGTCAGGCAGATAACAAAGTTTGCCAGTGAGATGGGCACGGCTCCGATGGGCACGGTCAGCGGGCCCAGCACGCACAGCACGGCAGCCATCACCGCAGTGACAGCCATCTGGTAGGTAGTCAGTTTTTTGTCTTTCATGGTCAGTTTCCCCTCTGTTTTTTCGTTTTGTAAGGCATCTGTGCCCGAGTATACCGCACCGGTGCGCCGCAGGTCAACGGAAAAGTTTGCAAAGGGTTTACAATCAACAGATATATTGTAATCCGTCGAAAAATATGATATTCTAAGAATACGGCGCTGATTGCATAATCGGTGGTCATGCTTTCCCATCCCGCAGCACTGCTTCTTCCTGTACATGGAACGAACCAGCGGCTTATGGGAGGAGAACTTTTTTGAGCCAAGCCTCCCCAAGCCCTGAAGGCGAAGGGAGGGATGTCAGATGGATCTGTCGGAGATGCTGAACCTGCTGATGGTCATTCTTACGCTGTTGGGATTGATCATTGAGGTAATTCGCCTGACCCTTGAGGTCATGGATAAAGCTTCGCAGAAGAAAAACGATGACAACAAAAAAGATTGACCGCCCCAGTCTACCAAACTAGCGGTCAATCTTTTTGACTAATGCTGGATGGAAAGCTGACCTTTGCAGTCAGCGCCCCTTCTGTTTATAGTATAATCGCACCATCGTGTTTTGTCAAGGAGGTTCCCATGGGTGGAGGTCATGTATCGCGGCCAGATTTCGGGATGCCGCAGCCGGATGCTGCGTACCCGCTGACCGAGTTCTATCTGCTGGCGCAGCAGGCGCTGGAAAAAAGCGGCAGCTTTATGCTGCCCGCCCTCTACGCAGGGTTGCACGCCCCCGCCCGGCGCATCTACCGGGAGGAAGCCGCCGGGTATCTGCAGCTTGCGGCTGCTCCGGCAGAAGGCCTGACCCGGCTGCTCTCCCCTGCTCGGATGCAGCTTTTATACAGCAGCTTGCAGGTGCAGCCGGACGGCACCCCCGCTGCCCTTTTGCTGACCGAGGAGTGCACCCGCCTGACCGTGGCGGTACAGCTGCTGCCGCCCTTTGTGTGGGAGGACCCACTGCCGCCGCTGCCGGATGTTCCGGCGGCGCTCACCCTGCAACTGACCATGCAGGACGTGGTAGCCATCGACACTGCCCCCGCCGCACTGGCGCACAAGCTGGTGCACAGCACCGATGGCAAACGCTGGCTGCACCACCCCAAGGCCGAGACCTTTCTCTCCGAGCGGCTGGCGCTGCTGCAAAGGGTCTATAAATAAAGAAGGAGCACCCTCCCCCTCTTTTACTTTTTTGCGATTCCGTGGTATACTGACCGGTAAACCGACAGGATATCCAACCCCTGTCGGAGAACGTGGACACACCTTGCGGTCCGGTGCGTCCGGCACACAAAAAATGGAAGGAACCGGGTTTTATTCTGCAATAATCGGGGATGCTGAGCCGTATATTGAGTGAACGTCCCCGTGAGAACCACAAACATTCCATCGAGAAGCCCGCTTCCGGGCATCCAAGGAGAGTTTATACAATGGGACAGCTGACCAGAAACGAAGTATTTACCTTGGCGGTGCAGCGTTACAGCGACACCGTCTACCGCACTGCGGTACATAATTGCCGCTGCACAGCCGATGCTGAGGATGTGGTGCAGGATGTGTTTGAAAAACTGCTGCACTACAACGGCATCTTTGAGAGTGAGGAGCATCTCAAAGCATGGCTGCTGCGGGTGGCCATCAACCGCTGCCGGGACCTGACCCGCGCCGCCCACCAAAAGGACACCGAGCTGGACGAGAACCTGCCCGCCCCCGATGTTCTGGAGGAGGACGGCAGTGTGCTGGATGCCATCCGCACGCTGCCGGAAAACTACCGCAATGCCATCTATCTGCATTACTACGAAGGATACACTGCGGCAGAGATCGGACGGATGATGGCGGTGCCCACAAACACGGTACTAAGCTGGCTGCGGCGCGCACGGGCACAGTTACATACGATGCTGAAGGAGGAGATCGAAGATGAGGTGGTATGAATATAAGATGGAGGTCGATGACCTTGCTGCCCCGGACGATCTGAAGGCAAAACTGCTGGCCATGACCGACACCCTGACTGCGGAGGAAAAGGCCGAGCCCATGATGGCTGCCCCTGCCCCGCAGACCGCTGCACCCGCAGCACCCCTGAACACCGAAGCCAAGAAGAAAAAGCCCATCCACTTCCCGGTAAAGCAGCTGGGCACGCTGGCTGCCTGTCTGGCCGTGTGCGTGCTGGGTTACAGCACCCTGCATCTGGGCATCGGAATGGGCAACGCAAAAAGCAGCGCACCCGCTCTGTACGCAGCCGAGGGCGCTGCCGACAGCTCCGCTGCCTCTGTGGCAGCGGGCGGGTTTGATCTCCAGCACGCCGCACTGGACAGCACCCCCGAGGCGGTGAATTACAGTCTGGATGCAGACGACCGCTCTCTGGAAACGGAGTACAGCGGCGCCGGCAACACCGAGGCTGCTGCGCCTGCGGTGGACAGTGCCAAGATCATCTACACCGCCAATCTGACGCTGGAAAGCAAGGATTACGAAGCGGCCCGCAGTGCACTGGACAGCGCCCTCGCCGAGGCGGGCGGCTATCTGGAATCCAGCAGCGAGTACACGCGCACCGGTTCCAGCCGCTCCGTAAGCCTGACCTACCGGGTGCCGCAGGCCAACTACCAGAGCTTTCTGGATGCTGTGGCCGCTGCCGGTAATGTGACCTATCGCAGCCAGCAGGCCGATGATGTGACCACTCAGTATATGGACGTATCCGCGCGGCTTTCTAACCTGCAGGCACAGCGCACCCGCTTACAGCAGCTGCAGGCACAGGCCGAAACTCTTTCGGACTTGCTGCAGATCGAGGACTCCCTCACCGAGGTGCAGTCCCAGATCGAAAGCTGGCAGAGCCAGCTGGACTGGTACAGCGATCAGGTGCAGCAGTGCACCGTGTATATCGACCTGAACGAGGTGCAGACCTACACGCCTGTTGACGAGGGCTTCTTCTCCCGCATCGGCACGGCCCTTGTCTCCGGCTGGGGCAACTTTGTGAACGGCTTGCAGCAATTTGTGGTTGCGCTGGCCTCCGTCTGGCCGCTGGCAGTGCTGGCGTGCGCCGCTGTTGCCGTGGCGCTTGCATGGCGCAAAAAGCACCCGAAGAAGTGACCCCATAGAAATTCATTTTTCCGCATAAAGGCTTCCCCCCGGCCGGGGGAAGCCTTTTGTTTAACCCTGCTGAAAACGACCACCCCTGTCCCGCCGGGCTGCTGCACCGGGAGACAGGGGTGATTTTGTATATTTTGTAGTACTTATTACACACCGGAATAGGCCGAGAAGCCGCCGTCCACCGGCAGGCAGATGCCGGTGATGAAACCGGCTGCATCATTGTTCAGCAAAAACAGCAGCGCGCCCACAAGGTCTTTTTCGCTGTCGCCAAAGTGTCCCATGGGGGTGGCAGCAAGGATCTTTTTGGTGCGGTCGGTGGGGGTGCCGTCCTCGTTGAAGAGCAGCTTTGCGTTCTGCTCGCTGGCAAAGAAGCCCGGAGCGATGGCGTTGACCCGGATGCCCACCTTGCTGAAATGTACCGCCAGCCACTGGGTAAAGTTGGTCACAGCGGCCTTTGAACCGGAGTAGGCGGGGATCTTGGTCAGGGGCAGGTGGGCATTCATGCTGGAAATGTTCAGAATGTTGCAGCCCTCGCGCCCTACCATCTGCCGTGCAAAGGCCTGCGTGGGCAGCAGGGTGCCGATGAAGTTCAGGTTGAACACCATCTCCACGCCGCTTTCATCTAGGTCAAAGAAGGTGACGGTGTCGCTTTCCAGATCGGCCATCTCAAAATATTCCTTGTCCGTATTGGCGCGGGCGTTGTTGCCGCCGGCACCATTCACAAGGATATCGCAGGGGCCAAAGTCTGCCAGCACATCCTCGGCTACCTGCAGGCAGTTGGCCTTGTTCATCACGTTGCAGGTGTAGCCCTTGGCGGTGCCGCCCTCGGCTTCGATCTCGTCCGCAAGCTCCTTGAGCTTATCCATGTTGCGGCCCAGCAGCGCCACCTTTGCGCCCGCCCGGGCCAGCGCCTTGGCAAAAATGGAGCACAGCGTGCCGCTTGCGCCGGTGACGACAGCCACCTTGCCGGTGAGATCGGTGTTCAGTACATTCTTTTCCATAACATCCTCCTGTTACAGCTGTATTCATTGGCTAGAGTATAACAGAAAAAGACGGTCTTTGCCAGAACGTTCTTATTATAAAATGGGAAAGTTTTATTCTTTTTGCCGGGCAACAAGCACGATATCTTCTGGATGCAGTGCAGACGCAATCGCGCAAAATTGCAAAAATGACCGTTTTTACCTTGAAGATCTTCTAACTCTTCCAAAGCAAAAGCAGTATGATAAAAGCATGACAAACACATACTGACTTCGGCTGCGCTGCCCGCAGCGGGCTACACTGTTCAAGCCGCAGCGGGCTGCGCCTATGACCCACAGAGTTTTGAACAATGTGGGCATTCAGACTTGGAAACACAGCATTCCGCACCCACAATGTTCAACCCGAACGATGTGAACATTTAACGTAGGACAGTTTCTTTTTGCACACTGATCAAATATAAAAAGTTATAATAATATTCTACACTGTTCACGCTGCACAATGTGCAACAGCGGCGGCGCTTCCCACTTTGATGTGAACACAAAAAAACAGGTTGAATTTAAAAAATTCAACCTGCTTGGTGGTTGCGGGGGCCGGATTTGAACCAACGACCTTCGGGTTATGAGCCCGACGAGCTACCAGACTGCTCCACCCCGCGATATTTACTTTTTTGCTTTTCAGCGGCTCTCGCTGACTGCTCAAGTATAATACCACAGAGCGGGTAGAATGTCAACCCTTTTTGAGAAAAATTTTCGTATTCTCCTGCCGCAGCTTTTAACGCACCATTGTCCGGTGCTGTGCGCGGTATTCGGCGGGGGTGATGCTGTACAGACGGCGGAAGGTTTTCAGGAAGCTGCTGTAATCCGGAAAGCCGCTTTCGGTGCAGGCATTCAGGACGGAAACGCCCTCTTCCAGCGCCTTGCGGCAGTGCTGCATCCGCAGATAGATCAGGTAGTTGTGGATACTCTCCATGGTGCACTCCTTGAACGCACGGGAAAGGTGCTCCCGGCTGGCGTAAAGCTCTTGCGCCAGCTGCGCGGTGGTAAGGGTCGGGTCCTGATAATGGGTCTGAAGGTAGGCCACCGCGCGCGACCAGTACACTGGTGCTGCTGGGTCTTCTAATCCCTGACTGTTCCGGGTAAAGCAACGAATACGTTGCCCCCATTTCTCTGAAGATATCCTGCATCTAAAGGGGAATGGGGGCATTTTTTATCAAAAATCAACTGAGAGGAGTAAAAGCTATGGAGATCTGCTCCCGTTTTACCGGCATGGAGCGCAAGAACGGCGCTTTCCTGCTGCATACTGATAACGCTGATGTCAAGGTCTGCTTTGTGACCGATGAGATCGTCCGCGTCCGCGCAAGCTTTGACCATGAGCTGGCAGAGGAGCCCTACGTCCTGATGACCACCGCATGGGAGGATCGGATAAAGCCACTCCCTGACGCAGCCCTTTACAGGTCTACACGCATCCACCACACGCCCGATTCTTACACCAAACGCGAACTTGTCGGGGCGGGCCCCTCCATCTTGCTTACGCAAGACCGTTCTGTCGCTTAAAAGCCCCACTGGGGCTTTCATTGCTGCGCTATGCTGCGCAAACGCGAACTTGTCGGGGTGAGCCCTTCCATCTTGCTGCGCAAGACCGTTCTGTCGCTTAAAAGCCCCACTGGGGCTTTCA
>OGJU01001218.1_pt1 | contig 17979 bp, 14 predicted proteins | sample 1572251 | NCBI WGS metagenome assembly OGJU01 (sample SAMEA2582144, study PRJEB24529) | metagenome | biome: Human gut stool | place: China | collected 2011
ATAGTTTACATGCAACAGCCAGAAATTTCGATACACCCTCTTATTGGACGCTTACTTTTCATTTTACAGAACCTATTTTTCAAAAGAATCAATCAATTCTACGGAAATCCTGAATAAAGAATATTTGATGGATGGCAATGCAAATGAAACGAACAGAAAGCTAGATGATTATTGCGATATAGCATTCCATATGGTTATGTTGTGGGATGTATGAGGGAGTGTATAGATATGAATCTAAAAGAACAGGTGAACCTGTTTGTGTATGAACTTGCAATGCAAGTAATGGAATATGGACAAAGTAAGGGGTGGGCAATGCTTCACCCCATTTCCATGACTGAATTAACCCATGTAATAAAGATTTGTTATCTGATGGAGAATAGTCAGAACCTGTTTCAGATGAGCCGGGGAAGAGAGGCGATTGTCTGTAATCTGAATCGTCAGATTGAAGAATACCTTTTATTGTATCATGTAGAGCCGGTAGTAAAGAAGGAAGCAGAAAATGGAAATTTGGAAGAAGAAAAGAAACAACAGAACATGGATGTGAATCTGAATTGGTGGATTGCAAAAGAGATTCCATTGAAGGACGAGAGACTTCGAATCTACCTGAAGATTTATGCATCCTGTCTTTTACAGCCAAGGGACTGTAAAGTTGTGCTATTTTTTCGAAGACTTTTGTTTTATTCAGAATTTCAGTTGTTAAAAACAGGAATGAAAAGCCTGACTTCAGAGATAATGCAGCAGCAGAATGAATTACAGAAACAGTTGGAAATCCGGGAAAATGCAGATATTTTCAATGAATGGATTGTAAATATCGAACAAGAAGTAACAGAGCCAGAAAAAACGGAGATTCTGTTTGCTTATTATAGAAAATATTGTAATAAAAATGAAATCAAGGGCATCGCTTCTGTGAAAGCATTCCGATTTATAGAAGATACTTATTTAACAGGAAAAAGAAACTGGAAAAAACAGGAAGCAGAGTTGGCAAGGATGAATGAAAAGAATTTTTAGAAAGATAAATCCTCGGAAGAGAATAGGAGGGAATACAAATGGATGAATGTAGAGACGAAGGGATGAATTCATGGCGTGTAGAAAAAACGAGTGTACATTCACCAGCAGAGTCGTACATTGAATGGCGATTTGAGTGTCGGTGTGATGAACTTGCGTATGGAAGTGAGATTCAGACAGAATGGCGAGAACGGAAGAGACAATATAAGGCATGGACGGATACGATCGTTTTTGATTTTCAGCATTTTAGCAGACATGATGCCAGTCACTCGGTTAATATTCTGGAAGCAATTGAAATGCTTCTCGGAAAAGAACGAATTGATAAGCTCAGTGCAGGGGATTTGTGGCTGTTACTGGAGTGTGCTTATCAGCATGATATCGGAATGGCAATTACGTATGATGACCTGGTTATGCTTTGGAGAGATCCGGATTTTAAGAATTATATAGAAGAACAGATTTACAGTGAGTTGGCTGACGACAGGGAAGCCGCTATTTTTTATTCTGACATGAATGATCTGGTCAGTCATAAGGTGAAAATAAGCGAGATTGAGACGGAGAAACCACAGGGTGGGAAAGGAGTTGCGGAAGAAGCGAAAGAACCATGGGAAGTACATATTCAGCGATGCCTCATGTATCTGGTGAGTTCCTATATACGACAAGGACATGCAGAGCGTATCCTGGAGCTGGAGAAAAGGGTTCCTGTTTCCGAGAATTCTGCGATTCCTGGACGCTTGTATAATGTAGCTCAGATTGCCTCCAAATTGCATGGAGAGCCAGATTATGAAGAAATTATAAATCAATTGAAGGAGTGTACGAAAGGATTCGGAAATGGCAAAGTACATCCGAGATTCATCAGCGCCATGTTACGGGTGGGAGATGCACTGGATATTGAAAATAACAGATTTAACATCCGTGCGATCCGTCATTTCGGGGATCTTCCATATCAGAGCAAATTACATTTAAAGAAACATAAAGCAGTGACTCACATTAAGATTACACCGATGCAAGTGGAAGTTGAGGCACGGTCAGCGGATTTGGATGTATGCAAGGTTCTTTCTGATGATTTCCAATCAATTGAAAGTGAAGTGAAGAATCTGATCGGCTACTGGAATGTTCTTGCACCAAAAGAACTCGGCGGATGTACCCTGCGGCAGAGTAAGTCCAGGATTTTTCTGGGTGACTCTGACCGGTGTTATGATTCCAGCGTGGAACGTCGGGTGGAGATGGATCGTGAACGTGTGATGCCATTATTCATGGGAGGTAATATTTATCCCAATTACTTTGAATTTATTCGGGAATATCTTCAAAATGCGTTGGATGCAACAAAGATGCAGTTATGGCTGGATGTGAATAAGAATAAGACACATCGGAAATTAAATCCAGAAATCTATGAAAAGTCAGAATTATCTCCATTTGATATTTCTAGAGAATTATACGAGGAATATCCGATTGAAGTGGAGTATGAACTCGACATAGAGAAAAAGAAGGTTCAGCTTAGAATTCGGGATTATGGTATTGGTATTGAGCGTGAATGTAAAGGAATGATTACGAATATCGGGCGAGGATGGAAGGAACGTTCAGTTTACAGTAAAGAACTGAAAAACATGCCAGACTGGCTTCGACCAACAGGCGGTTTCGGAATTGGAATACAGTCAGCATTTATGCTGGCAGACAAGGTGGAAATCTATACGCATTCAATCAAGGACGCAGAAGGCTATAAGATCACAATAGATTCTCCTGAAAATGGAAGTCATGTTACAACCGAAGATTATGATATGGAAGAGAGGGGAACGGTAGTCTGTGTTGGTATTCCACTCGATAAGTTCATGATTTGGAACAGCAATAGAAAGAATGACGATAGGAAAGATGCAATAGGAGAGATCGAGTTTTCCGGACCGGGAGATTTCTTTGACATAAATAATATAATCAGCTATATAGGTGAGTTCTTAGAAAAATTTATTCATATAAAAGTTAATCACCGTCTGTTTCCAATTTATATTTCTGCGAAAGGCAGAACAGATAAAGTTCTTCCAATCAATTTCCATCCAGGTGTAAATTACTGGATGATGGAATCAGATCATTTTAGAAAATGGCGTACAGGGTATAATGTTTTAAAAGATGAAGATGGGATTTCCTTGATTGATAAATTTGAGGGAAACTATTATGGATGGATTAATAAGGAAAAGATTCTTTACAGGGTTGATCTTGCAGACAATCTGAGTGGTCTTGAGAATATGACATACAAGAATGTTCTGGTCAGTGAGAATGGATCGGCTATACCATACAAAAAATATCTGAAATTATATATGGATCTTCTTGGTGGCGAAGTGAAAAAACTTTTGAAAATCAGTAGAAACGAATTCCGGGATAACGTAATAACGGAAAAATGGGATCAGGCTACAATGAAGCATTTTCTTAAAGCAATAGCTGCCTGGAGTGAAAAAAAGCAGGATCCATTAGATAGTACAGCAGAATTTTTTGATAAGCTTTATCAGAGGAAACCGTATCTTTATCTGTACCGAGCGATTTATGGAGATGGAAGGTGGGAGTCAATAGATAAAATCTCAAAGAATCTGAACAATGATCAACTGCTGATTACTGGAGAATCTTATCTTTTGGATGAACATGGATGGACAAAGCGGAATAAAGCAATCATAGATTTCCGTATGCTGTACACGCAGATAAAAAGACTTCTAAAAGGAATGCCAGATGCTAAAATGGTCTTTTGTGTTGACATTATAAAAAATGATGGACAGCGAGATCATATTTCATCCATTCGTCTGATGGAAAATAAAGAAAAAATCCAGTCGACAAACATTCGGACAAATGAGTTGAATACAGAGAATGTAAATCAATATTTTGCAGCTGGAAATGTTCTGGTTGAAGATGAAAATCTTTATCAGTTACTTATAGGAACAAAACAAGTTCAAGTGGACTATTTTGTCACAGGAGGTTTCGGAGAAAATGTAACGCTGTATGCATGGTTAACACCGAAGAAAAATCCAATAATTTCATTTGATGAGACTGCATTTTATAAAAATTCATGGCAGAACGTGTCTGCATCAGGATCAAGTAGCCGCTACTACCGTGAAGTGACAGATCCAAAGTTCTATCCAGAACTGCAGGTGAAAGCATTACCATTCAATTTGAGTAAACAGGATTCGGAGGAGAAACGCTGCTGGATTATATCTCCAATAAGCAGAACACTTGTTATGAAGTATGGAGAGATGAATTGGAAAATATTATGGCAGGAATTCTATGATGATGTTACTTCTGACATAACCTATGAGTTCTTGATTCAGTGGGTGTCAGATCATCAGGTGAAAGAGAGGAGATGTAAAAAGGAAGAAATTAGAAAAGCTTATATAGAATATCTAAAAATGATTTATAAGTATAATTTATCGGATGCAAGTTGAAGAGAAGATAGAGGGGAGAATGCTATGGGAAAATACTCATTTATTACACAGGAAGAGCTTAGAAGTCTGTTGTATTATCAGGGAGCGGTTGAGAAGATTCAATTAAATTCCTCAGAGCTAGAACTCAGGAAATTCTATAGTATAAATAACGCATACGAAACGATCAATATGCTCCTTTTCCCAGGCATTGAGAACGAAAAGAGCAGATTATGGACTGAAAAACAAAGGATTGATGAACAAATTCTGGACAATATGGATGAACTTCTGAATGTCTATGGGAATCTGTATGCGGCGATGTGTAAGTATACACGATATAAGTCGGAACACCGGCAAGATGAAGCGACAATTTTTACTTACAGGGATGATAGAAGGCATACTTACGTGTGTATGGAGAATGGAGAGAATTCTTCTTTCCTGTCTACCTCAAAGGTGATGGATCGCGAGCCACCAGTAGATGGATCAGTGAAATACTTCCAGAAAAAGGATGGACTTGTCCTTATGGATATCGAAGCACAGGATACGCTAGAACACATTGACCTGAATGATGTGCTTGGAGAACAGAGTGGCTTTCCTGATGAAGAAGAGATTTTGTATCCCCCATTTCTATATCTTTCTACAGAGCAACTGCCACTGACGGAGAAGGAAAAAGGACTAAAAGATTATCAAGGACATCCACCATATGGAAAATTCCGTGTTGTGTTGAAAGGATCAACGATTGCACCAAAGAATCTGGATTCTAAAGAATGCAAAGAACTTGAAAAGATAAAGAAAGAACTGAGCACACAGGATGAGATTAATAATATAAAAATGGTCTGGAGCGCAATACAGGCAGGCGAAGAAGCAAAGTATAGTCAGGAGATAGAACAGTATATTCAGTGGAAGTCGAAACTAAGACTCTATCTGCGTGAAATTTATGGTCAAATTAAATTTGACGCAGAGCAATCCTATAAAGATGATCAGAGAGAAAAGATGTTTTATGAGGATTTGTCAGAGCGAATTGAAAAATCTAATCAGAAACGCGAACAATATGAAAAACAATTACAGAAGTTTAGCCTGGTGGAAATTTTAACAGGTGGAATTGCAGGATTCTGTCTTTCTCTGACAATGATTGATATAGATGTAATATCAGTTCGTAATGTAAATATCGACTGCAAAGTGCTAGTTCTTCTTGCAGTTACAATATGTATTATGTTGGCTGCAATATGCAAGAGCATGGCATTAAAGGAGAAACTCCAGCAGAGAACGGAAGCATTTTTAGATTATGATATGCTCAGGACGGATTGGATATATGAACAGGAGAGAACAGAAAATAATCTGAACAGGTATATCAGGCGGATGCACCAGATTGAGGAGCGGGAGAATCAACGTTGTGTTCAGTACACGGATCATAAGATTCAGGCGATGTCGGCGTGGGAAGACGAGGTTGGAAAGCTGAAGGATACATATCTTTGAAAATATAGCTGGAACATGGTAATGAAAAGTGATATAATTAATATGTGGTGATTGAAAAGGCAAAGTTTCCTCAGGAACAGGAGATTTTGTCTTTTTGTGCATAAGTGATAAAATAGAAGAACTTATGATTTGGAGAAAACACATATGAGTAATAAACAAGAAGAAAAAACATGGGACGAGTATAATAAATTTTATAGTTATCTGGAGAAAAATAGCGAATTAAAGGAAGCGTTTGAATCAGGAATTAAATGCTTCTCGAGTTATTTAAGCCATACGAATCCGGAATATGTTTATAATAGTACCTATTTATCAGGATTCAATGAAGAGTTTTTTTGTTTTATAGAAGCATTTCAGAAAAAGTATGCAACTGTACAAGAGCTATTAAAAAAAGCTGAGGAATATCATAACATTACTTTAAAAATCGACAGATACTGGATGTTGCAAACAGATAAAGAAGGTAAAAAGAAAGTGAGTACCTTACCAGGTTCGACTTATGTCGGTGAGGATAAAATGCTGGTAGAGTGCAGTATTATGTGCAACATGAAAAGGTACATATTCCATCGAAATGAAGAGATTATATTTGATGAAGAGAGTTATATAAAATTAAAAGAAGATTTGATAGAATTTATGGAAAAGTATTCTGCAAAGATTGGAAAAGAGGGCTGATGGATGAGAAAGATAACTGCGGCTGAAATTAAAAATATAAAATGTGGGGAATATTTGTTATCAGATGAGAATATATATCATGCCATTTATTCTTTGAAGTCTTATGTATTCGAATATGATTTATTATGTCAGGAAGACCGCATTTTATATCACCGGTTACAAGATAAATTTGATGAGAAATATATCAACATTATTATTTTAAAGGTAAAAGACAGAATTATAGAGTTATTGAGAGAAGATAAATATATCGAGGCAGAAGTCTACTTTAAACCAAAGAAAATAGCAGAAGATGGAATTATAGAATTCCGGCCATTACACACGACAGATTTAATTACTCAGATAGCTATTGTATCAATGCTTCATTTGTTTATTTATGAAATACCGGATAAAGAAGATGACCATCCGAAATTAAAACTTTCAAATCTGAGCAGACTAATCCCATCTGACTTTTATGGAAACAGAGTGTCTGTAAAACCAGAATATTTATTTAAACCATGGAAGCAACAATATCAAAAATATAATCAAAACAGTAATGAGGCCTTGACAAGATATCATACATCACTAGAATACAAATACGAAGTAACATTGGATTTGAAAAATTTCTTTCCAACAATCAATCCTATTATTGTTTATTATTACATTATTGCACATCTTCCAGCATATTTAGAAGAAAAAGAATTGGATTTGCTAAAGCAGATTTTGCGGAAACTCTTGTTTTGTAAGCTGAAAACCAAGCTTGATAAAAGAATTACTGAACAGTATTTTAAAGTGAATGAAAAGCCAGAAGCTGATAAAGGTGAGATAACAGAAGAAGATTTAAGATCTTATGGATTTGTAAGGGGGATTCCACAAGGCTTACCACAATCATATTTCTTTGGAAATATCTATATGATATCTGTTTCAAAAATTTTCAAAGAGAAGTTTCCCGGAAAGAGTTATTTTTATGTAGACGATTCGGTGCTGTTTACCAATTATGTTTTAGAAGAAGCAGAACAGTTTAAGAATCAGTTAAAGGAAATTAATAATTGTTTACAGAAAGATGCTGAAGAAAAAATAAAAAATCATAAGGAAGATAATCATTCAATTTATCCAAAAGGGACGGAAGAATTTTATGAAAACAAACGTTTATATGGTGTTGAAGTTCATTTAGATGGTAAAAGTACTTATTCTCGTTTAGATAGTCTTGATAAAAGTGAGGTTTATCTGAAATGTATAAGCAGGGAAATGTCTCAAGTCGGAAGTGATTTTTTCAAGATGTATTCTGATGAAGAAAACAAAAACCTTGAGGCAAAACTAGATATTCTATCTCAACAGGTAAAGATCAAACGTGATCAGTTAGAATTACAGGAAAACGATGAGAAAGAAAAAAATACGAATAGTAAAGAAAGCGAACCAGATTCATCAAATAAAAATGATACTAAAAAATTTAAAGACAGACTTACAAGAGCCTATCGATTTTTTGAATATAGAAAGCAAAGACTTACTGCAATGCATAAGCCAGAGAATGAATCAGATGAAGAGTACAAGGATGAATTGAAAAAGATAATTTATAGAGGAACTTTTGACAAAGAAGATGATACAACTGTATTACAGAGATTCATGTATTCTTTTAATGCAGATATTTGGGGAGCAGCAATAGGTATGTACCAGATTTTTGCAGACGACAAAGAACTGAAGGAGTTAGAAGAATATATAGACAAAATAGATAAGCTTTGTTACGGAGAAGAACCTGTTGAATATTCTTATTTGAGATGTGTGTATCGTGATTTATTATCAGACAGAAAAGAGAATGATTATTCAGGAGTATCCGAAGAATATATGACAGAGGAAGAGATAAGAATCACTTATAATGATCCGTATAGATCTTTAAAACGATTGGCAATGATAAGACTTAAAAATTATACAAATAAGCATTATGAGGTTGCTGATCGCTATAGTTGTAAGCTGTTGGAAGAGACGGATGAGAATATTCTTATGAAACTGTTATCAGAAGATACGGAAAAAAGAATTCCTGCAAAATTTCAAGTTGTGTGTGCAAATACGCAAAAGATAATCCGAATGGTATTAAATACAATTTATTCATTTTTATTTAGTGTGGAGATATCGGATCATCCGGTTTTAGCTAAAAAAAGCAAAAAGGCATTGACATATGGTGAGCTAAGGATCTTATCTTTTCTTCGTAATCCATTATTTACCGTGGAGGAATTCAGGAAGAGGGAAATCAAACTTGATGATCGTCAGAATAAGGACACAGTAGACTATTCAATTATGATGGTAATGGAGATTTTCTATTCATTTGTAAAAGACCCGGTTTCAATTGATAAGTTGATAATTACACATAAGTATACATGTGATGTTTGGAAAAATGGATCGAAATATCTATATTTTTATACATTACATAATCAGGAACACGCAATTGATCTTATCAAGAATATTGTAAAACTTGTTCATGCGATTGATTTTATTAATATATCTGCGATTGATTATTATATTTTGTTTTTAGCATGTTATTTGCATGACATATCAATGGTCAGGATTCCATCATATGATGGTTTTTTAATTGATATGAATCAGGCAGACGAACTGGCAAAAGAATTGCTTGATGATTTAAATAAAGAACTTTTTTCGAAAGATCAAGAAGGAAAGAGTGAGGAAGAGAAAAATCAATCAGAGAAGGTTTTGGAAGAAGATCCTGATATTTTGATTGTAAAAAAATATATGTTGGAAAGCTATAAAAAAGTAGATAATTACTTTGAGAAAGCTGTTCGAGGACGTCATGCAGTTGACAGTGCAGCGGAGATAAGAAACCGAACGGAGATAAAGTATCTGGATACAACAATGCGAGAATTAGTTGCAGAGGTTTCAGAAGCCCATTGTGCAGATGAGAGAAATATATATGGAGCCAAATCAAATGCGACAAGTCAGCTGATCAGTATAAAATATGATAAAATACTTCTTCGTCTTGCAGATTTACTTGATATGAGCAGCTACAGAGTATCGAAACCAATTCTTCATCATAATATTGAACAGATGTCAGAAGAATCGGCATTTCACTGGATTTCACATTTATTAACACAAAAATATGAATTACATTCAAAATATGAAATTAGTGATCCAGAAGATGAAAAAAGTATATTAGCACCTCAAACAATAACAGAAAATATTGTTTTGGAGATACCTGTAGATCTTTCTCAAATGTCTGCACTTGAATGTAATAATCCATGTCAGAAAATAAAAATTGACAGAAAAAATATATTACCGCAGGAAATTACGTTGACATGCGGAGAAAAATGTGAGGATGATAGTGAGGGTGATGTAAATTCTGAACGGAGATGCAACTTTTTATGTCAATGGTTTTGCGTAAAAAATGATTATTTAATCAAGGAACTTGCTGCATTAAAAGAATACCTTAATCGAAATACAAACAATTATTTTAAATCTGAAATACAAATTAAAATTAAATGTAATGGGAAAACAAATATAGATGCCAGGCAGTTTGAAATATTGACTGATTATATTCAGAATAAGAAGCGTTAAATGCTAACTTCACGACAAACGCATGAGTAAATAAATTGTAAACAACGCCTCTTTTCTGATAAAATAAAAGAAAAGAGGCGTTGCTATATGCAGGAATTATTGGAATGGATGGAGTATATCGAAGACACGCGTTAACAAAGAAAAGTTAGACATACATTAAAAGATATTCTTGTTATCGTATTGTTTGCAAATGCAGATGATTGGGTAGAGATGGCATTGTTTGCAGATTATTATCAGGACTATCTTAGAAAGTATATTGAACTAAAAAATGGGCCACCATCACATGATACAATTCGCCGTGTGATGGGAATGATTTCCCCTGAGATTCTCCAGCAACTTTATGGGAAATGGCAAGAACGTTTAAATCAGAATGATGGAGAATTATTGAAAAAAATCATTTGTATTGATGAGAAAACTATGCGATCAAACAAACGCAAAGAGGAACCCCTGAAATAGATATAAATCCTATAGAGTTGGAAACGGCGCAGTGCATTGTATTTGCAGAAGAGCGTAGAGAAGAACTGGAATAGAAAAATTTGGTAGTTGTTAATGTGAGTAACAGCAATAGTAAGAAATTAGGATTTTATAGATGCAATGGAAGAAAAAAGAAGGATGTTCGCAAGATGGGGGAGTAGAGCTTTAATTAATATTAGAATATAAAAACGCAAAAATTGTGAAAAATCCGTAAAAATATTGACATAGTAACAGCAAAACAATTATATTATATAGTATATAGGGAGGTGCTGTGATATGTTGGTACAGTTCATGGTAAAGAATGTATTATCTTTTAGAGAAGAAACTATTTTGGATATGACAGCGATTAATGCATATAAGGAACATGAAAGTAATTTAATCGATAATGGAACAAAAGAAAAATTTCTTCGAGTAGCGGCTATTTATGGAGCCAATGCAAGCGGAAAATCAAATTTGTATATGGCAATGTATTATTTCCAAAAAATTATTACAAAGTCTCTGAATAATGTAGATGATGATTCTATGACTGCAATTGAAAGATATTATGAACCATTTAAATTTGAAGAAAAAATGGAGAATTCAGAATTCCAGATTATTTTAATTCTTGATGGTTGCGAATACAAATACGGTTTTGAATATAATGAAAAGAATATTGTTACAGAATGGTTGTATGCAAAAAGTTTAAAAACAAATAGAACAATTCCTATTTTTGAACGAAGTATGGAAAATGTTGAATTTGGAGCGTCTGTAAGAAAAGAATGTGATTTATATAAGGAACAGATTCCAACAGAAACATTGGTATTATCTTTTTTTAATAAGCTAAAAATGAAAACAACTGTTTTTAATAGAGTTTATACTGGAATTATGGATATAATGGTTGTTCCAACTGATTTTTGTGAGAATCCTAAATTATTGAAGGCTGCTTTACCAAGCGTAATTGATTATGATAAAAATAATTTAGTAACCTTTTTATCGGCAATAGATACTGGTATTAAAGACATTAGATATGATGATAGTGAGAAAGAGGTTCGATTTTTTACGGTTCATAAAGGAAAAGATAATCGAGATTATTCACTAAATTTGTTTTATGAATCAGAGGGAACGATTAAAAGCATTATTTTATTTATTTATGCGAGAAATGCTATTTTAAGTAACAAAGCTCTTTTTGTTGATGAATTAAATATCAAGTTACATCCATTATTATTAAAATTTATTGTTGATTTGTTTTATGAAGAAAATTCCAGTGCTCAATTAATTTATACTACGCATGATACTACATTAATGGACAGAAGATTTTTCAGAAGAGATCAAATTTGGTTTGTTCAAAAAGATGAATTTGGATATTCAGAATTAGTAGCATTATCAGATTTTAAAGTCAGATCAGATGCATCTTTTGAAAAAGATTATTTAGCTGGTGTATATGGAGGCATTCCGAATCTAAAGGGAATTGAGCTGAAAGAAGGCGAATAATTATGGGAACAGATGATTTGTTTAAAAAGAGAAGAGAACAAAGAAAGCAAAGAAAGCGAGAGTTTAAAACTCCGAAAGCAAACTCTTTTCTAATTGTGACTGAAGGTGAGAGAACAGAGCCTTTTTATTTTAAAGGTATCCAAAAGTTGATAAAAGAAAAAGTTGGAGGAGCAGTTGATGTTATTGAAGTTCCAACGATTGATGTTTATGGACAAGGAAGTTCAACCGAAAAATTAATTGAAATAACGGAAAGATTAGTCAAAGAAGCAAGAATTATTTATCAAAATGTCTGGGTCGTATTTGATAAGGATGATTTTAATGATTTTGACGAAGCAATAAAACGTGGACAGAGTATGGGATATAATATTGCCTGGAGCAATCAATCATTTGAATATTGGTTATATATGCATTTTGCTTATAGTGATTCTGCACTTCATCGGGAAGAGTGGAATAAAAAGCTTGACGAAGTATTTGCACAGTATGGCCTTGGTGATGGATGTTATAGAAAAAATTATGAAGATATATACAAGTTAGTGGACTCATATGATGGTGTAAATACAGCTATAAAAAATGCAAAAAGAAGAATGGCTGATTTTAACGATAAAAAAGATTTGCCATCAAAATATGACCCGGGGACAAAGGTTCATGAATTATTGATTGAATTGAAAAAGTATTTGGATTAATGAGAGAAATTTCAAAAATGATCCTGCGAATCTCTGAAAGTAAAAATCATTGAGCCTTAACAAAAAGTGGTATAATTATTTTGTGGTGATAAAAAGGCAGAGTTTCCTTGGAATCGGGAGGCTTTGTCTTTTTGCATTTTTGTAAAATGTGAAGAGAAAATTTTGCAAAAACTTTGAATACGAATTAAATGATAAAGGAGATACAACAATATGGCAAAAAGAACAGAAACTGATTTATTGAGATTTTATGGCGGAGACATCAAGGTAAGAACAGAGAAAAATGGTTTTCAAATGCTATATAGTAAAGAAAGACCTAATGCAACGGAGGATGACTGGTTTTGGGGAGATAAAGATGCATACCGTACGTTAAATGCCCTGCTATTTGATGGATATGCAAATGAAAAAGAACGAATATTTGAAGAACATAAATGCTTAAATCCTATGTATATTAAACGAATTGAAGACACAATTGATATTTACAAAGGAATTTTTTGGGCGATGTGTCAGAAAAAAGGAGAGTCATTATCTATCCTAAAAAGAGTAGATCGTGAAAATTCATTAAATGCATATAAGATGGGACATACAGGCTCCTTTGTTTCTTGTACTAAAAAAGATTATGATGAGGAATTTAGTAATAAACATAATGTAATACTTTTAGAAATAGCGGTTTCAGAGAATACACCATATGCAGATTACCAGCAGTTTGTAACGATACAAGAGTATTCCAATTATGATGAACTGGAAGTTCTGTTTCCACCGTTTGTTTCTTTAGAGATTGAGGAAAGAGATTTAACAATAGTTGACAAACATATTAAGGATATGAATGGAAATTCACCGGTAGGAAAATATCTGCTGAAAATGGGTGAGTTTCCAGATTACAGAAAAACGATAGCGGTTCCTAGGGAGAAGCTATTGAATGAAATACTTTCAGGCAAAGAGGGGGCAGCAGAGTGTCTTGAAAATATGAATTCAGGTAATTGGAATACGAATTATCAGAAATATGTAGAATGGAAAGATGCTTTGCACAATTACTTGAAACTTGTATATTCTGATATGTGGTATGGAGTAGAATAAGTAGAGGTATTGCATTGTGATCAGGAGAAAATAAGTATGAGTAACAGTAAGAAGAATAATCAAAGTAAAGATATGAACGAAAGAGAACTAAAAGAAGAAATAGAAAAAACTTATGAATTGCGTAATATTACGTATCAAAGATTAAGAGTACAAAATTTTTGGACAAGAATTTTAGAGATATATTATTCTGTTTTTACGGCGTTATTATCTGTATGTAGTATAATGAAAAATGGGGAATTTATCTCACAGCATTCAGTATGCTTTACAGTAGCGGTTGCAATTCTGGTTTGCTTTGCAAATGCACAAAACTTTTCAGGAAGAGCACACGATCTTGAAGCCAATTTGGCGGATTTGTTAAAACTGAAAAATAAAGCAAATAGTCTGAAAGTAGGGAAAAAGCAAATCTGTGTAGAATTATATAAGGAATACATTAAAAAGTGCGGGGACAGTGAATATCATAGTATTATAGATGAATATAAATACAATGGGGAATGGCAATACAAATTTGTTGTGGCTTTGGCTGCAATATTTGTAATAGTGTTACTTTTGTTACCGGTTGTTTATGTTGCAATATTTCATCGTGGGTTTTATAGTGTTTTTAGACTTTAATATTAAAAAAAGAATTTGATTATATGGAAGTAGATAATATGTGAATTGATTTAAATGGAGAGATGTGTTGCTGTTGCAGGTTATTTGTGAACAGCAATACATGCTGTGAGAAAGATATAAGATTCAGTATATGCTACACTGTTCTTTTCTGACAAAAGTAATATAATAAAAATATATTAAATGCAAAACAATATATGAATTTGTTTGATAATTGCAATAAGAAAGGAATATGTTATGTTTGAAAATATTGATATACAAAAGTGTACCATTTTATTCAGATAAGAAAGAAGAACTTAATACAATATATAAATTTATTGAGAAAAATTTCGACTACTTTAAAAACATTGAATTTGATGACCTGATTAGTATCATTAATATCTTACAACATTATGGGTTCCCTACAAGAGTACTGGATGTAACACAGAATCCATTAGTTGCTCTCTATTTTGCATTAGAAGAAGTTGAGCTGAAAGATGGAAATGAACCTGTGGGGATATAAAAGAAAACAAAGATTTTGTAATAAAAGAAATCCCTATTTCTCCGGATTCAATAGAAGATTTGAAAAGAGAATTAAGATTAATTGGAATAAGCAAATCGACGATTTATCCTGCGTTGACTGAAGAAACAAAAAAACTAAAAGATCAGTTGAAAACTATTGCAAGGCAGAAAGCATTAAAAGAAAAAATGAAAGTATTTTCGAAACCGAGACAAAATTCTGGAGATTTAGTTTCTGAGGTTTTAAGTGATAAAGAAAAAATACCACGAAAATATTTGGATAAAAAGAAAATGTTTGCAGAAATTAATTTGAATAATAATCGCCATGGAAAGTGAAAAACTTCAAATATTATGCAGGGATAAGAAGGAACTTAGATATGTTAAAGTAGAATAATACAAATAATTTGAAGGGGGAATTAAAAATGCTTGTATATTTATTCGAATTAGATTCTGTCAGAAATTCTAAAGCGGAAATCATAAAAGGGCAGCAGGCTCTTTTTGAAGAAATAGTGATGAATGGAAATCAGGTTGTGCTTTCATTTAATCAGTTGACAGATTCAGAAGCATTTTTAAGTATTTTGGAGAATGAAGAAGCGTATGAGGAAATGATTGAACTTTTTCGTTGTGGTGCATTGAGAGTTTCTCAGTTTGGAAGGTTCAGGACTGCATCCCAGTACATACAGAATGCAATTGATAAATGTATAGGGAAAGATTCAGATGCGTTTCTTTTTTCAGGACTGCCTGTAAAATATACGGATACAGAACTTCTTACGAAAATTAAAGATGCGCTTGCATTTGGAGATCTTACACTTCTTGAGGAAATCAGAGATAAGTACCCGGTCGGTTCAACTGACTGGAAGAGATTAGAGTATATTCAGCGTTATATCCGTATGATTCTGATCCTCAGTATGGAAAAACTTGCGATGAATCCGGGAAAAGAACAAATAGAATATTCTTTTGTGGATTATATGAAAGAAATTATAACAATTTGTGAGAAAGAGCCAGATGAACAATTAAATCAGGGAGCAAAGTTGCTAAAGGAAATCAGTGAGAATTTAGGCGTGGACAAGTTGCGAAACAACAGGACGAACTGGATTAATTATCTGAATGGTCTGGAAGCGAATGAGACAATCTATATTGCGGAAGCAATGGTGGATTTATGTTATAACTATACAATTGAAGAAAGTATTTCAAATGTAGCAAGACATTTTGAAGACAGAGAAGAGTTTAGAAGAGATTTGCTTAACAGGTTTCATCAGTTTTGGGAAGAATATTGCTGTAAAATTCATGTTTTTCACAAAGGTGATTTGGAGCAGATTGCAGATATAGAAGTAAAAGAACCATTTTGGGATACGGCAGTAAGACTTGTAGATCAGAATCCACCAATGTATTCAGGAGTATATGAGACAGGCTATAATAAGCGTAAAAAAGAGTGGAAGAGAGTAAGAAGCAGAAAAATTGGTAAATGGTTTGCAACAGCCTTTCTCTATATTGTTATATTTTGCCTAGTCGAACAAATGATGGGAACAATAGAAGAGAGCTTTTTAGCAACTACGGTGAATATAAAGCTAAATGGAATAGTAAGCGCAATTCTTGATACGTTGTGCTTTGGTTTGCTTGGTTCATGGGTGTCTGAGAAATTTGGACTTGTAGATGTGCTGGAAAGTGTGAAAAATTTAGGGACAGGAATAAAAGATATTTACCGGATTCATTCTGCACCGAAACAGATTGCTTATAGAAGAGATGAATTAGATGGAGATAGAAAGAGGAAACAATATTAGAGATGGAGAATGAAAGCAGCGTGTATAGTAAAGAGTGGAGAGATTATCTTGATTTAGCAGAGGAACGACCAGAACTTTTTAAAGCCAGTAGCAGATTGCAAATTATAATGGATTATGAGAGTGTACAACAGTTTGAAAGAAACACCGATAAAAAGATTGGTGTTGTATATCGAAGTGCATATAATTTATTAGTTGTTGATCTGGTTGAAAATATGAAAGGGGAGAGATTTGCTTACGAGAGACTGATTCCGGCAGTGAAGAAAGGCGCTATTGTGTCTATTCCTGTATACGATGATAAATTTGTGTTATTAAAACAGTACCGGCATGCTATGAGGGCATTCCAATATGCATTTCCGAGGGGCTTTGGTGAAGAAGGACTTTCAGCAGAAGAAAATCTGCAGAAGGAAATCAAAGAGGAAACAGGAGCAGATGTTAAGAAAATCAGTCATGTGGGTACGGTGATCGCGGACAGTGGGATTGGAAGCAATGAAGTAGATGTTTTTGCATGTGAGATAACAGAACCTCAATTGAAATTACATTATGAAGGGATTGAGGAGATTGAATTACTTACAGAAAAAGAGCTGGTAAAGTGGATTGCGGAAGGTAGGATTACGGATGGTTTTACGCTTTCAGGATATGCGCTGTATAAAAGTCGGTTATAACGGAAATGTAGATTGAAGTATGGCAGATTTGTGGGCGGATGTATTTAAATACACCTGAAAAGAATATTGTAATCTTAACTTCCACGAATTTTACACCTAAAAATCCACGCTTTGTATAAAGGTTTCCTTAGGAACATGGAGGCTTTGTCTTTTTGCATTGATCTCAAAAATAATTCAGTTTGCAATATTAGAATTCTCATGTTAATCTAATACCATGCAGTCCATATTCTAGTGGACTGCAAAAAGATCTATTAACCAAATCGGTAATTATTCATTAAGCTCAGTATCTCGAGCAGATAATCCGATGACAACCGAAAAAAGATGAATATCGTCTGAGAGATTATGTGATTAAGAAATCTTGATAATTTTGCTTCTTAAATTGTATGGATCTTCGATTCTGTTATCCAATCACTTCCATAGAAAGTAATCTTATGTTAAGATGAAAGTAGTTTTATAATCCTTTCCTCAAGCGATGATTCATCGTACAGAAGAGAGGAGAATTCTATGAAAGAAAACAAGAAAAGTGTATCAACTAAGAGCGTATCATCACATTGTAAAGCATCGAAAGAGAAGCAAGAAGACTTTATCATGCTTCCAACAGTAGATTTCTGTTTCAAGGAATTGATGCAGAATGATAACATCCGCAAGAATATTA
>OGJU01001226.1_pt1 | contig 17874 bp, 10 predicted proteins | sample 1572251 | NCBI WGS metagenome assembly OGJU01 (sample SAMEA2582144, study PRJEB24529) | metagenome | biome: Human gut stool | place: China | collected 2011
CAGCTATATCTATCTATATAGCTGCACCCTGCACCTGTAAAATACACCCTGAATATCAACGATTTACAATCTCATAAAAATGCACAGTGCAATCCTCTTTTTGCACCCCTTTCATTTCCAGTCCATCCGTTCCCCCTCAAAACTCCCCCCAATAAAAAAACACCGCACTTATTTCCTGTTTTCAGTCTATTTTTGTACATTTGTACGAAGTTATCAGAGCAGAGCGAAGAAACGCAAAGAGTTTTGCACAGTTACCAATTCGTTACCTATTACTCTGTTACCTCTTCTTTTTAGCTAGATTACAGGCAATTTATAATAAACCTACTATTTTTATTGCAAGGGATAAAAATAGTAGGTTTATTACAATCCGGCAAAAACGCCCAGTGATGCAAATATAACTCCATTATTGGAGAAAATACCATTGAGAGTAAGAGATGATGAATATGATGAATTTTTCTCAGGAATTGGACGTACTCTAGACCAATACCAAATATGGCAAGTTTTTTCCTTTTATAACCCTGATTTTAAAGAGTGATAACGTAAACACAAATATAAAGACTCACCTGATCCTATTTTTCAAGAATAATTCTTCACAAGAAAGATTGAGAACTGAATATGTTGTGTTCGGATAGGAAGAAATATCAATCTCAATTAACGGATTAAAAGGAATATATGTCCAATAATATCTACAAGATGAAGGCAAAGCGTTTATCATTACTTATAGCATCTTTGTTGAAGTCGAGAAAAAAGAAACTATCGCTACCGACGAGTTACTTTCTCATCGGATGAAATTGATATTAAGCATTGAAGGCATAGGACGTAAAACTGCATTGAAAATGATAATGGAAATACAAGGGGGCACTCGTTTTACCGATAGTCGTAAATTTTGTTGTCATTCAGGCGTTGCAGCTTTCAGTTATACTTAGTAGCCAAGACTCAAGAAATAAGGTTTTTCAACAGGTCAATAAAAGTATAAAATCATTATTGCACTTGGCAGCTTTATCCGCTATTCAAAATAAAAGCAGCGAACTACGAATCTAATATGACAGAAAAATACTGAAGAGTTCGGACGATATCATAACGCATGGTATGTATCTCACAGTCCGGCTTGGCGATTCAATCCACAAACTATACCAAGATGTATGGTATGGAGGAAGTTTTGTATTCCTAACGAGCACAACAAGGACAAAATGCCGACAGATGGTTTGCAGAAATACACAATTCGCTTCTAGAATGATAATGCACAAAATTAGCATAATAGAATCTAAAAGCTATGAAGGTAATAACACCCTTATATTCTGTAACAACATGTAATTTGTACTCCAAAACGAAAAAAGCAAAAGCTTATATGGAAAAGAGAGACTTTCATAGTAGATTTTCCGAGAAAATAATTAAATTTGCACTTACTGCAATTAAACACATAATAACAATGAAAAAATCAATCTGCATAATGGTTGTCATAACTGAAAAACAGACGAATAAATGGCTGGCAAATGTACCGAATAGTGTAATCACTTAGACCAACCTGATTTATTAGCCCTTCATCAAAGTACAGATACGTTCGATCTTCAATATAAGGAAATTATTTGTAATCTCAAAAGAATAACTTGAATACAGTATGAACATCATAGATATATACGATAAGCTCAAGAGTAGTTATAAAGACTATATCGGAAGCTTTGTATCAATAAAAGATAAACGGATAAAGCAAGAAGTTAGTGAAGCTATTCAGAATGAAAAGCTTTGGCCTAAAGCTTTAATTCAGTTCAACCCCAATTTCGCTCAAGGAGTTGGTGTCGCTCAAATGATTGAAAACGGATTTCCTATACACAAGGATTTACAAAGATTTTTCAATACTCCATTTTATAAACATCAACAAGAAGCTATTGAGCTGGGATGTCTAGACAAAGAATTTATTGTGACCTCAGGAACAGGCTCTGGTAAGTCGCGTACTTTTATGGCTACTATATTCAATTATGTTTTGCTGCACAAGAATGATTGCGTAGATAAAACGATTGCCATCATTGTATATCCTATGAATGCCCTGATTAACTCCCAATCTGAAGAGTTAGAACGGTATCGTCAGCAATACGAGATATCCACAGGTGAAAAATGTCCTTTTACTTTCGGGAAATATACAGGACAAGAAGATTCTCAAGCCCGTGAACATATGCAACAAACTCCACCCAATATCATCTTGACTAACTATATGATGTTGGAGCTTCTTATGACCCGTGCTGGTGATGAAAAGCGACTTCGAGATTGTTTCTTAGAGAACTTGCATTATCTTGTGTTTGACGAATTACATACTTATCGTGGTATGCAAGGGAGTGATGTATCGTTCTTGATTCGTCGTATTAAATCACAAGCAAAGGAGCATATTCTTTGCTTCGGCACATCTGCAACTATGGTTGCTGATGATAAGCTCACATACAAGGAGCAACGCCAAAAAGTCGCAGAAGTAGCTTCGTGTATATTTGGTAGCAATTACAAATTAAGTCAGGTTATAGATGAAACTTTGAAGGTAGGCTTAGCCAAACCTAATTGTTCCAAAAAGGATGTACTTTCAGCTATATTTGCACCTATCCCTACAGAATTGAATGCTGATGCAGTTCGTAACTACCCTACTGCAAATTGGATAGAACAAAACATAGCTTTGCGATATGATGAAGAAGAACATAAATATTTCCGTGGTATGCCTTGCCCTGTAGAGGATATTGCCCTAAAGCTATTTAAATTTATTGATGAACGGATAACCATTGAAGAGTGTAACAAACATATCCTTGGTGTCCTCAATTGGTGCAATGAAGTCAATATTAGCCAAAAGGCCAATTTACTTCCATACAAAGTCCATCAGTTTATCCCGCAAACAGGTAATGTGTACGGAACTCTTGGTACCCCAGAAGATAGATTTATCACTGTTGAGGAAAAACTATATTGTGAAGAATTGTCTGATGAAGAGCATAAGGTTCAGTATTATCCAATTATGTTCAGCCGTCTGAGCGGACACGAGTTATATTCTGTAAAAGTAATGCACGATGGTTCGCTATCTCCTAGAAACCACGACGAACGAAATGATATAGACGAAAACGAACTAGAGTCACCGATAACCAATGGTTATATCATTGTTCCTCATGTAAACGAATCACTTGATGACTTCCTTCTTGATCCAGAATCCGATGAAATACCCGAAGATTGGTACACCATTGATAAACGAGGTAATCGTAAATTTAAAAAAACGTATCAAGACCGTTTTCCTAGAAAAATATATTTCACAATATATGGGCAAATGTCTAATAGCGCCGACATGTTTAGTGAGGCTATTGAAGGAATCTACGTACCCTGTCCGCTAAAATATGACCCTACAGCGAAAGCTATCTATTCTGGTTCAAGTAAAGAATGGTCCAAGCTAACAAAGATTGGTAGTGAAGGTAGAAGTACTGCAACAACTGTGCTATCTTACGAGAATATCACTGAAATGATGAATGCAGGTGTTGCTTCTACTGACCGCAAACTCATGACATTTGTGGATGCACGACAAGATGCGGCATTACAAGCTGGACATTTTAATGATTTCATCCGTATTGGTAAGATTCGTTCTGCCATTTGGAATGCTGTGAAAGATTCAGACGAGCCTATAGGTAGCGACAAAATTGCAAGAATAGTATTCAAACATCTTAATCTATCTCACGAAGATTATTTCCGTTATGGAAATCTCAAAGGCGGTCGAGCCAAAAAGGTTGAGGATGTCATGGAGCGTTATTTAGGTACCATTATCTATGATGATTTAGCTGGTAACTGGCAAGTAAGCATGCCTAACCTTGAAGACTGTGCATTATTAAAAATCAATTATGAATTTCTTCATGATGAAATTACAGGTGAGAATAATAGTGAACGCCTTTATGACATTCCTGAATTAGATGGACTATCTGACGATAATAAAGAACGCTTTATCATTCAAATATTGGATTACATGCGTCACAAACTGTGCATATATTCCGATGACCGTACAAATGAAGCCGTTAAGGACATCGAAAAGCAAGTCCGTGAAAATTTAAAGAAGCCTTGGACCTTAGACGACAACGACAAAGTCGCTGCCGCACATGCATTATGCTTTGTAAGACCAAAAAATAAGCGTAATGGCTTTGGGAAAGAGATTGCTGGTTATCGTTCAAAACTAGCTTTCTTCGTTCGTGATTTTCTTAGTAGTAACGGCGGAACAGCTACCATTACCAATCAGGAAGAGTATATTTCCTATATGGAATCTCTTTTTGCGGCTTTAAGCAACTATATACAGGGAAATGACGGTGCTTACCAATTGTTTTATTCAAGCATCTTATGGGAGAAAGGTGACGAGAAAAACGTCCGAACAGACCTAACTAAGATTAGAACAATTGGTGATGAGATAGTCTATACACCGAATAAATACTTTCAGAATTTCTATAAGAATATACCACTCTCATGTGCCAATTTGGAAGCAAAAGATCACACTGGCCAAGTTGCAAAGGATGAACGTGAATTGCGTGAACAACAGTTCCGCAATGGTGATTTCCCTCTACTCTATTGTTCACCAACAATGGAATTAGGTATTGATATAAAGGACTTGTCCATAGTTGGTATGCGCAATGTACCACCTACACCTGCTAACTACACACAACGTGCTGGTCGTGCTGGACGTAGCGGACAAGCGGCTTTAATATACACTTATTGCCGTCCCCGTAACTCACATGAAAATTACTATCTCCGCCACCCTGAAAAGATGGTTAGTGGTGAAGTGAAAGCCCCTCGTATGGAATTGGTTAATGAAGAGCTGTTCTCTACCCATCTTCACTCCACCATTCTTTCGGTCTGTCCGATTCCGCAATTATCAAACGGCATTGCAGATTTAATTGACTATAGTAATACTAGTCATATCACATTAAAGCCGGAAGTTGTTCACTATCTACAGCTTTCAGATGAACGCAAAGACGAAATCAAAAGCATTTTTAAACATGCAACCGCTGACAAATATTTGTCTGAAAAATTAGCTATAAATGAGCCTTACTGGTTTACAGATAGTTGGATGAATGACATCCTGAATAACTATCTACCAGACTTTGATAAAGCTCTCGATCGCTGGCGTAGCTTGTACAAACTAGCTCAGCAACAAATTGAAGAGGCCCAAACCATCATTCGCAACAATGTGTATGGCGAGAATTCTAACGAAAAGAAAGAGGCCCTATTGAAGGAAAGACGAGGTACTGAACTTCGTGATATGCTGCTTGGCCAAAACCAAGGTAAGAATGCGGAAGAAAATGAATTCTATCCCTATCGGTACTTCGCAAGTGAAGGCTTCTTGCCCGGATACAATTTCACAAAACTTCCACAACGTGCGCTGCTACAATATAAAAACAGTGATAAAGTTGAGTATCTCAGCCGTGCAAAATCATTAGCTCTGACTGAATTTGGACCTCAAAACATCATATATAACAATGGAGGTAAGTTCCGTATTTCGCGAATGATGCTTACTGGTGATATTATTCCTCACAGGTTCTTCTATAACCCTAAAACAGGTGTAATATATAAGGACCAAGAGAATGCAGCACATCACACAGATATTATCACTGGCGAAAGTCTTGACGGCGTTTCTAAGATGATACCAGGCTATTGCATCCAGTCACAAGATATGATTGCCCAGGAAAGCGAAAAGATTACATGTCAGGAAGAAGAACGTAGTCGTAAGTTCTATCAACTGAGAACGTATTTCTCCTCTGATGATACTCGTGCTATAAGCATGTGTGAGTTGAAAACCAATAATGATATTCATCTCGCCAATATCCGCTACATTCCCTCATGTCGTCTGACTTATATTCTTGAATCAAAAAATGACAACAATGCCAATGGATTTGCTTTTGATACCAAGACAGGTGATTGGATTAGTACGGAACGTATGACACGTATCATGCAAGAACAGCAACAGCATCCTGAAGAAGTAAACCGCATTAAGTACGTGAAACTCTTCACCGAGACAACAGCTAACGCAATATACATCCAACCTCTTGAAGCACTTGCTTTGAGAGATAAAGGTGCGGTACGCACATTCCTCTATGCCTTTAAACAGGCCATCGAAGATGTATTCCAAATCGAAGGAAGTGAAATCGGTGCTGATGTTATGGGTGAAGAAAAGGTACCAAATGTTCTCATATACGAAAATGCAGAAGGTTCTTTAGGAATATTAGGTCGTCTAGTACAAGAACCAGCCTCCTATAGAGCTGTCGTCAAGAGAGCTTATGAGATTTGCTACAGCAAAACAACATCGCTTTCTGAGGAGGAGCGTGTGAAGTTAATTCCGGCAGACTATACCAACTTACTTAACTACTACAACCAGCCTTTCCATCAATTCATTGATGTACGAAAAATTTATAATACGCTTTGCATTATGATGAGTGCAGAAATTGAGGTACGCGATGCCGGTCAACATCTAAGTTATGACAACCAATATGAGGCACTTGAAGCGACTCGTGACCATAATAGTAGTACGGAATATGAGTTTCTAAAGTATCTCTATGATAATAAACTCCGTCTCCCGGACAAAGCTCAGCCCATGTTCCCCAAGAAATATTATGTACAGCCCGACTTCATGTATGGTGACAGAATTGTAGTATTCTGTGACGGCACGCCACACGATTTACCAGAAGTACAAAAAGATGATAAAAATAAGAGAGAAGTGCTTGAGGATGCAGGCTATGTGGTAATAGCATGGAATTATAAGACACCTTTAGCCGAATTCGTTGCTGCACATTCCAATATATTCACCCCAGTAAGTTAATTCAAATGGATTATAAGACAGGAACACTCGTTGAATTTCGCTCACGTCCATGGGTGGTTCAACAATCATCAGATAAAAACTTACTCGTCATCAAACCTCTTGGAGGAACTGATGCCGAGACCATAGGTTTATATAAACCTCTATATGGCGACCAACTTGACGCAATAGTCAATTCATATAATTTCCAGAAGCCTACAGCCGAAGATATTGGGGCTAATAGTTATCCAGAAGCCGCACGTATTCTTTATAATGCGTGCCGGCTCTCGTTTCGTGATATAGCTGGCCCATTTCAATGTTTGGGACGACTCTCTTTTGAGCCTCGCCCCTATCAAATGGTACCGCTTATATTAGCTCTTAAACATAAACAGATACGTTTACTTATTTCTGATGACGTAGGTATTGGTAAGACGCTTGAGGCATTATTAATAGCTAAGGAGCTGCTTGACCGCAGAGAGATACAACGTTTCGCAATTATCTGTTTGCCACACTTGTGCGAACAATGGCAGAACGAAATCCGTGATAAATTTGGATTGGAAGCAGAGATTATCCGCTCCAGTACCGTAAGCCGTTTAGAGAAGAATATGCGTGCGAATCAGAACGTATTCCGAGATATTCCTTTCCAAATCATTTCCATTGACTATATTAAATCATCCGATCGTAAGCCAATGTTCCTGCAACATTGCCCGGAGTTCATTATCGTTGATGAAGCGCATACTTGTGCGAAGCCTAAAGGTGCCAATAAGGGACAGCAACTGCGTCATTCACTGCTCGCAGATTTAGCAAAATCTGACCGACATATTGTATTGCTCACAGCCACGCCCCATAGCGGAAATAGTGAAGAATTTCAGTCTGTTATTGGATTGTTGAAGCCCGAATTTCAACATTACACACTAGAAAACGCACGTCAGCGTGAAGAATTGTCCCACTATTTTATTCAACGTCGTCGTGCAGATATAAAACCCTACGTAGGCAATGATGTCATCTTTCCAACTCGTGTACCCTTCGATGCCAAATATGAGTTAAGCGTTCAATACCATTCTTTGCTGATGGATATTATTGATTATGTTCGTGAAGGAGTAAAGGTTGCAAAATCACTTGGAAAAGTCCAGCAACGCTACATCTATTGGGACTTATTGGCCCTTATACGCGGTGTGATGTCAAGTCCAGAAGCGGGTATTAGTATGCTGCAAAATAAGATTACCAAACACTCCAACGACTCTGATGAGATTGCCGAAGATGAAGAAAAAATATATAAATTCAATGATGCGTTGAAGGATGGACTTACTGGTGATGACGTTATTCCTGAATCCTATGAAGAATCATCAAATAGTGAGAAGAATAAGTTCCGCTCTTTCATAGCAACACTTCGTGATATAAAGGAAAAGAGACAGGATAATAAGGTAGCAGAATTGACCAAGAATATTGAATTTGCACTTAATTCAGGCTATAATCCGATTGTATTCTGCCAATATATTCAAACAGCAGAGTATTGTAAGAACTATATCGTAAAGCATATAGCTGGAAATAAGAAGTACAAGGACGTAGCGGTTGAAGTTATCACAAGTCGCCTGACAGATGAAGACCGCAAGATGAAAATCAACGAGTTGTCTAAAACACCTCGTCATATACTTGTATGTACTGACTGTCTTTCTGAAGGTGTCAACCTCCAAATGGGCTTCAACTGCATTATTCATTACGATTTGCCTTGGAATCCCAATCGAATGGAACAGCGAAATGGACGTATCGACCGTTTTGGTCAAACCGAGAAGGAAGTAGGAATATTTACTCTGTTTGACGAAGATACGAATCCAGTGGATAAAATTATTATGAAGGTACTCTATCGTAAGCAGAATCAGATTCGCAAGTCACTTGGTGTCTACATTCCTATTGCCGATAATGACTCGTCACTCATGGAAAGTATCATGGAAGAGATTATTGTACTCGATACCAGGAAACAAATAATCAAGCAGCCTTCACTGTTTGATATGGACGAGTTCAAGGAAACTACAGAGGAACATGATAAGCGAATCCAACGAGCTGTTGAAATAGAAAAAAAGTCACATACCTACTTTGCACACAATACCAAGGCATTGGATCCGACCCGGCTGATTGAGAGTTTGGATGAGGCTAAAAAAGTAATTGGCGACATCAATGATACACGCGATTTTGTAATCAGTGAACTTCGCCATGCTGGGGTAAATGTAAAGACAGACAATGCGCCACTTTGCTATTCATTCCAATTTATTGAGTTGGAGGATAACTTAAAACCTTATTTCCAACGAGCCGCTGATAAAAAAGGTACAGTCCGCATTTCGTTTGCCTCTCCTACACCCAAAAGTTACATGTATATCGGACGCAATCACACTTTTGTAGAAGACCTTTCTCGTGGTGTAGTCAACGATACGATTAATGGTGGAAGTCTTGGTGCCTGTCGTGCATTGGTTGTCGAAACCGATAAGGTAAAAACCGTGACCACAGTGTTGCTGATGCGTGTTCGCTCTGTTATTAGCGAGACAAAGCGTAACGACCATCAACTGGTTGGCGAAGAAATGATATTTCTTGGTTATAAAGGTAAGGTGGAGAACCATGACTTCATTTCTGAGGAAGAATGTCGTGAACTCTTCCTTAAATCACAAGCTACAGGCGATGTAGACCTCATAGCTCAGCGCAGCACGTTTAACCGTCGACTGAACTGGATAAATGATGAAATGACACTACGCCAACATACTGACGAGATTGCAACGGAACGTGCCAACAATTTGGTTCGTTCATTTGCACAGTATCGCACCTACTTATCAGAGGCTGAATATCAAGTGGTAAGCCCCGTACTTCCCATGGATGTGATAGCCGCTTTTGTTTATACCCCTAAAGTGCCACAACTATAAAGTAAATATTCAACATGGATTATACTTCAATACATATATATGGTCATCTTCTCTCAGATGATATTCTGCATGAGATAGAAACTAATTCATCCATGCAGGGTAATCGTGAGCAGGACTTCAACCTTGATGTCTCGCTCACGGCTAAGATTGACAATGCGTGGAGCAGCCTACGTAATGACTGGAAACTCTTTGCCGAACGCAACACATTACGTGATCCTTATGGCACGAAGTCAATACGTCGCTTAATGGAGCGTTTCTTTTCGAGCCTTGATTATCAATTAGATTATCAACCCTCACAGATTGAAGCTGGTGAACGTAAATTTGACATTCCCTATATTTGTCCCGACTTAGCACAAATGCCTATCATCATCGTGGGTGACAAGACTGGTGATGCAGAGCTGGATACACTGGATAAGTGTACCCTAGATATACGTGCCAAAGGTGAACGTCGTCAGAAATCACCTCATGCCATGATGCTTGACTATTTGAATAATACTGAGCATATATATGGTATTGTCACAAATGGGCAGGTGCTTCGGATTATTCGTAATACGGGCCAATTGGTAAAACTTACTTATATTGAATTCGATTTGCGTCGTATGGTCGAAGAAGACCATTATGCCGAATTTTGTTTGTTATTCCGATTGATGCACACCTCACGCTTCACCCACAGTGGAGATGATCCCTGTGTGATAGAGGAATGGTTCAACCGCTCTATTGAAAGCGGAAATCGTATTCGTGCCGGATTGAGTGATGCCGTCCAAAAGACTATGGAAATTTTGGGACGTGCAGTAGTTTGTGGTAAAGGTGAAGGCAATGAAGCATTCCGACAAGCCGTGATAAATGGTGAAGCTAATGCGCAAACACTCAACAAAGAACTGATACACTTTATTTACCGCCTGTTATTCCTCTTTATCATTGAGGATCGCAACTTGGTGTATAATATTGGCGACCCCGATAAAGATAAAGACTATGAGCAGAAAGTACGGTGTCAGAACATATATAGGAAGTTTTATGCAGTTTCCCGTTTGCGTAGTTTATCAGCATTACAGTACCTACGCAATAGTCGATACTATGACTTATGGGAAGGCCTCGTGGATTCATTTCGCTTGTTTGAGGATGAAGCCTTTGGTGCGCCACTTTTCATCAAACCTCTTGGCGGTGTACTCTTCTCACCTGAGGCGTTGAAATATCTGCGTCAATGCAGTATTTCCAACGACCATCTCTTGATTGCATTCTCTTGTTTGAACGAATTTAAGGACGAGAAGCAAAATAGAGTGACGATTAATTATTCATCGCTTGATGTAGAGGAGTTCGTTTCTGTGTATGAGGGCATTCTCGAAATGCGTGCAGTTATTACACAAGGCACATTGGCAAGTGGTTGGAACTTCACCTTTGGAGCTGGTCTCGACCGTAAATCTTCGAGTTCCTATTATACACGTCCCGACCTAGTGCAAAGTCTTATACGTACCACATTGGAACCAGTTATCAAGAAACGCATGGCTAAACAACCCACTACGGAAGCAAAACTTCATAATTTGCTTTCAATGAAGCTCTGTGATGCAGCCAGTGGTTCCGGTCATATCGTGTTGGCTATGGCACGTACTTTGGCTTGGTACATTTGCTCATTGCGTACAGGTGAAGACAATCCTGCGTCATTAGATTATCGTGAGACGCTTCGTGAAGTAATCCAGAAGTGTATCTATGCCGTAGACTACAATCCTGATGCCGTGGAGCTCTGTAAAGTAGTTCTTTGGATTGAAGGCTATTGCGCAGGAAAACCTTTATCATTCCTCGACCATCATATTCGTTGTGGTAACTCTGTAATTGGAGTGACCAACCTTGACGTACTGCTTGAAGGAGTACCTAAGGAGGCTTTCACTGCTGATGATAAGGTTACTAAGAAAAAAATCATTGAATTAAATAAGCGAGCGCTAAATGATGTTGCTCTTTTACGTGATGGACAGTCTGCAGGATTCTCCTTAACATTATTTAACAATGATATTGCTATTCAGACTATAGATAACGAACAAGTGGGTTTGGCTGGAAAAGTAAGAGAGATTAACGCATTACCCGAAGATTCTCTTTTGCAAGAACTAACGAAACAATCCAAATGGGAAGACCTCATGAATTCCCCCCGCGTAGAATGCCTGCGTCGCGCTTGTGACATTTATGCATACAGCTATTACAAGCAATTCAAAGCAGAGGATTTTGTCTCAGAAATTGATGAAATGACAGAAACCTTCACTTCGTTTGACTTACCGTATGCCCGTACCGTCTATAATGCTCTTCAAGAGATTAAGTATCTCGACTTTACGGAAGAAGAGAAAGAAGGTCTACAGGTACTTCCCGATTCATTCAAAAAGGAAGTGAACAACGTGGCAAAAGAGAATCGATTCTTCCACTGGTGCGTAGAATTTCCCGAAGTCTTTGCCGATGGCGGAGGCTTTGATGTGATGTGCGGCAATCCGCCTTGGGATAAATTGCAGATGGAAGACGAAAAATGGTTTGTTGGCAAGGATGAATCTATTGTCAATGCGGCAAATCAATCTGCACGTAATAAGAAGATAGCTCAGCTTGAAAAGGATAATCCAGCCTTATTCAGAGAATATATTGCAGCACGAGAGTCTGTTGCAAGCCAATCCAAATACATTAAGTATTCTGCGAGATTCAATCTTACAAACCGTGGAAAGATAGAACTTTCGTCTCTATTTGCCGAAGTATGCATGAACTTTTCAAAAGAAACCTGGGGATTGGTTATTCCAACATCCATTGCGTTTGGTGACTCAACCAAATATTTTTTCGAGAAACTTGTCATTGAAAATCGTTTGGTATCTTTATATGATTTTGAAAATAGAGAAAAACTATTTGATATTGATAGTAGAATCAAGTTCTGCTTACTTACAGCGAGTCAACAACAAGATTCGCCACGCGAGGTCTCTGGCGGTTTCTATTTAACACGTCTGGAGCATTTGTTTGACCCCAATCGAATTTATAAGTTAGAGACGGTTGATTTTGCAAAGCTTAATCCAAATACGAAAACATGTCCCATCTTTAGAACAAGCAGAGATGCTCAGTTAACAAAGAAGTTATATAGTAATGCGCCCATCCTTCTTAACGAAGAGACAGGTGAAAACCCATGGGGCATTCGGTTGGCAACACTCTTCAATATGGCCACCGCTTCATCTCAATTCAAGACAAGAAAACAGCTGATTGAATTAGGAGGTGAAGCAGTAGGTAATTGTTTTACCGTAGAAGACGAGCTTTATGTACCTCTATATGAGGGGAAAATGATTTGGTTATACAACCATCATTATGGAGAATTTCCCATTGAAGATATTTCACGACCAAGTTCTATTCCATCAACACCAAAAGATGTCTTGAAAAACTCTCATTCTACATTACGTCCTTGGTATTGGGTTAAAGAATCAGATGTTCAGAATAAACTGATAAAAACAGATTCAGAAGGCAATATTACATGGGAATGGAAACATAGCTACTACATCGGATTTCGTGATGTTACCAATGCAACAAATGAACGAACTTGCATAGCAAGTCTTATGCCCAGGACCTCTGGTGCTGGGGATTATTAGCAATGATGTCTTCTCTGACATTTGATTTTGTAGCTAGACAAAAGGTTGGAGGGTCAAGTATGGGATTCTTTATGATGAAACAATTGCCATTCCTGTCCCCTGAGCAAATTCCAGATTGGGCAAAACTTCTTATCATTGAACGAGTGGCCGAACTCTGTTATTTCAACCACGACCTTGATGGTTGGATGAGTGAACTGTGGCATGATAAAGAAATGACAGACGACATTCGAACTGCTCTACTAAACCGTTTGGAGAAATGTAACAATATCTACTTTGATAATGACGAATTCCTCTCGCCGAAATTTAGCAATATGCAGCCTTATATCTACAACGAAGAGCGCCGTACTGTAGCACAAGCTGAACTAGATGCCATCTTCGCCCATCTGTATGGATTGAACACAGAGGACCTCAAATACATCCTCGACCCCGAAGACATTTGTGGTTCTGGCTGCATCAACGAAACATTTCGCGTGCTGAAAGATAACGAGACTCGCAAATACGGTGAATATCGCACCAAGCGGCTGGTAATGGAGGCATGGGAGAAATTTGAGTTCGGGAATATTGCTTTGTCAACTCGCAAACTCGACAAAATCTAATAGCAACAAGATCCTACATCGTTTAAATAATACAAGAATGAGTCATATAACGAAACTGACAATCAAGAATTACCGTGGCATCAAAGAACTGTGTCATGAGTTTGGTTCCGAAAAGTTCATTGTATTAATCGGCCGTGGAGATTCAGGCAAGAGTACAATCTTGTCAGCAATCTATGCAACCCTATCACCATCATGGAATATGGTATTTAGTGACCTTGATTTCCATAACCAAGACACATCTCAATCTATTGAAATTGAACTGACAGTAAAAGAACTGCCAATAGAACTATTAAAGGAATCAAAGTTTGGCCTATATGTACAAAACGACCTGCTTGATGGTGGCAATCCTGAAGAGATGACTATAATAGTGAAGTTGACTGTAAATGAAACTTTGGAGCCACACTGGGTAGTGAAAGCTCGAACGGATTCAGACATTGATGACAAACCTATTTCAGGAGCAGACAGAGCTTTGCTGGCAGTTAACTATATAACTGATTATACTGATAACCAGTTTGCGTATAACAGACAATCACCGCTGTATGCTCTCACTAAAGCCAAATTAGAGGATAACAACACCATTGAACGAGTAAAATCAGAACTCATACGCTCTATGGCAACATCCCTAGATGACAAGCTATTACAACCTCTAAATACCCCTTTGGAAAGCCTAAGAAGAACAGCAGAGAAATTAGGGTTGAATGCCAGCGATTTATGTGCTCAGATAGATATTAAGGAAAATCCATATACAGGTAATAGTATTGCCCTACATAACGAGTCATTACCATATCGTCTCCATGGTAAAGGAAGCAAGAGACTTATGTCCATTGCAATTCAGTCTGAGCTAACCAAACAAGGTGGTATTGTCATGGTGGATGAGATAGAGCAAGGACTTGAACCAGACAGAATAATCACATTAGTTAGAATCCTAAAAAAAACTACTGCTGGACAAGTTTTCATTACAACCCACTCCGTAAATGTAGTACTAGAAGCTGAATGGAATAATCTATTTGTGATAAACAAGGAAGCTAAGAATTTATGTGTTCTTGATGAAGAACTCAATGCATGTCGTCGCTCTAATCCCCAAGCCTTATTTGCAAAAAGGATTATATGTTGCGAAGGTAAAACGGAACAGGGCTTTATCCGTGCTATTGATAGTTGGATTCAGAAAAAACACCATACAAGTCTTTCTTCAAAAGGTGTTGTGATAGTAAATGCCGAGGGTGGTAATAAAATGTTTACTTATGCCAGAAAATTGAAGAATTTAGGTTACAAGATTTGTGTTTTCGCTGATGACGATAAACCGGATGAACTAGCACCAGAGAAAAAAGCAACAACAGCTGCAGAAATTGATTTATTTCTTTGTGAATCAGGAAATTGCCTTGAACGTCAGATAATAATGGACTTACCTTGGGATTACATCTCAAGCATTGTAAATTGTAATCAAGACGAATTCCCATACCTCAATATACAATTGCCTGACAATTTTATAGAAAGAATGAATGGTATATCAGATATACAAGGAGAAAATTTAATACGAAACGAGCTCGTTAATTTGTCCATAAAAAAGAAAAAGGAATGGTTTAAACATATTCCCGGGGGAGAGTTTCTAGGTTCTGTTTTTGTTGCTGCATATAATGATATGGATAGTAATGTTGGTTTGAAACATAATATTGAATTATTACTAAAATGGTGCAAAGTAATTCCATGATTGATTGGACAAAATTTATAAAATGCAACCGCGGGTTATTGATAGCCCCTGCTGGACATGGCAAAACAACAGCAATAGCTGATTGCCTATTGCAATGTCCAGATGATTCGTGCCAATTAGTACTAACACACACTCATGCAGGTATCGCTTCATTACGAACAAAATTCCGCAAAAAAAATATTCCATTAAGTCGGTATCAATTAGAAACAATTACTGGTTTTGCTCAACGATATGTGCTAAGTTTTCTTGGCCCATCATCATTACCAGGCGAGGAAGAAAGTGTTTACTTTGATATAGTTGTAGAAAAGTGCCGTACGCTTATGCAATCAAACGCCGTTCAGACTATAATAAAAGCATCATTCAATGGTATTTTTGTGGACGAATATCAGGATTGTACGATTGACCAGCACAACATGATTATGGAATTAGCACATAACCTTCCACTTCATCTGTTAGGTGATCCATTGCAAGGTATCTTCTCCTTCGAACAAAAACCATTAGTGAATTTTAATAAAGACCTCGGATTCTTTACACGCTTTGCTTTACTTGATTATCCATGGCGATGGAAAGAGAGCAATCCCGCCTTGGGAGAAATTATTTTGAATATGAGGTGTAGTTTAGAGAAAGGTCAAACTATCGAATTACAAAATAAGCCTGAAGTAGGATTTTATGTAATAGGCTGTTCTTCAAACAGTGATGAAAAATTCAAGTGCTTGGGAAGGTTAATTCAACATCACGATTGTAACAATCTACTAGTTATATGCCCATCCTATCGAGATTTTGATAAATATGGTCATTCTCGCCTAAAAGGAGATTTGAATGACAGAATAAAAATCAAGCAGCGAGTAGACTATGGCAATAAGTTTTCTATTGTGGATGCCATTGATAGTTCTGAATATTATAGGTGTGCAAGAGAAATTGACACGTTTGTTGCAAAATGTAGTCAAGGTCGTAGAATACATAGAATTGCTAGATTGTTTGATATATTGGAAAAATTACACTTGAATTTATCAGAATTAAGCAAGTGGATAAATAAAGGTGACAACACATTCAGGCATAGAACTAAAGAGAATGCTCTTCTTTCAGAAAGAATGATTGAATTGTTTACAACCTTTGAGACTGATAAAACGCTAGCCAGCCTAAGGAATGTGATTACTTTCGTTGTTGATTTACCCAAGATAAAATGCTATCATCAGAATTTATACCATACAATAAACAGATGCTTCGATATAGCGCAAGCAAATAGTGTATCAATGTTCGAAGCAATGAAACTATTCAAAACTAGAATACGTCACCAAGGGCGAAGATTTGAAGGCAAATGCTTTGGCACAACTCTTTTGACTAAAGGGCTGGAATTTGACACTGTTATTATTTGGGATGCCCATAAGTTTGAAGATACCAAGAACTTCTATGTTGCTATTTCACGAGCATGTAATAAGCTCATTATTATTACAGAGTTTACGTCGTTAAATTTCAATCATTAATATAGATATAAAGCAATGATTAACAGTGATTTAAAAGAAAAGATTACAAACAATTTATTCTCTAAATTTATAAAAGTTACTAACAAGTGGTTCAAGTTTATAGACATCTCATTCTTACCAAAAGAGATGAAAAAGCAATACAAGTTGATTATTCAAAATAAACTGGATATATTGGTCTAATAAGAGCGGTGGCATAAAAGCCACCACCACTACACTTTAATCTTCGAATGCTTCATCAATTATACGGCGTATTGTTTTTTTTATAGTCTAACCGACTATAATGATTCCCTTGACATAGCATACAACTGCATGGAGTACCTGTAGTTTTATAAACTTGATATCCATGTTGTTTTGCCAAATCAAACCAATGAGGATTATCTACTCGATTACCCTCTTCTTCATCAAAAGCACAACACCCATAAGTAGCCAATCGAATTAATCGAGCTTTAAATACCCTAAAACATTGTTGTTTCCTCCAAAGTTTGTCTCTTTTTTGTTCCATCATCTCTTTCTTTTAAAATTAGAATGAGTGATGATTTTATTTTATTGAGGCTTAATGTATCCATATCTTAAAGTATTCATTAGTAAAATTTTGCAATCATGAAAACTAATTGGTGACAAAGATAAGACTTTACCGAATGACAATAGCCCGTTTGATTATGAACAACATGAAAAGTGTAATGAACGATAAGCCCTCTCTGCACATAATCAAACTGGAATGATAGTGTGCAGAAATGGTGATTACAAGAATGAATATGCTTACAAACAGAAAGTCATATAGGCAGGTAGATACACCACCC
>OGJU01001235.1_pt1 | contig 17740 bp, 13 predicted proteins | sample 1572251 | NCBI WGS metagenome assembly OGJU01 (sample SAMEA2582144, study PRJEB24529) | metagenome | biome: Human gut stool | place: China | collected 2011
AGGTGGGGTCCGATGCACATATCCACGTACTCGCCCTGCTGGAAGAAGCTGAACTCAGTCTCGTCAGCCAGATCAGCCATGTGCTCGACCTTGTAGTGCTCCTGACGCTCCTCCATCAGCTTCTCAGCCTCGGCGCGGGGCAGGATGAAGGGCTTGATGGGCAGGTTCTCCTTGACGATCTTGCGCATCTCTTTTTCGATGTTGGCCAGATCCTCGTCGCTCAGCTTCTGGTCGCCCAGATCGACATCGTAGTAGAAGCCGTTCTCGGTGGCAGGGCCGAAGGCAAAATCAGCCTGCGGATACAGGCGCTTGATGGCCTGTGCCATAACGTGAGCAGCGGTGTGACGGATAACGTGCAGCTCCTGATCCTGCGGGCACTCGTCCACATGACCGTCCTTGTAGATGATCTTCATAGTAGATTCTCCTTTGACAATGTGGTGTTGAACAAAAACAAAAAGCGCTTCACCCCGTAAAACTCACGGGATGAAGCGCCGATCAAATGTCTGCGTTCCACGGTTCCACCCGAATTGCGCGCTCCCCGGCGGGGAAACGCGCCCCTCGCAGTGCTGTAACGGGCACGCCCGGCAGAGGTTCGCCTCTGCACTCTGCGGTGGTAGAAGCCGGGGTCATGGCAGGCTGCTTGCAGCACCCGGAAACCCGGGGCAGCCCTCTCTGCGGCATGAAAAGCGGGGCTTCAGTTTGTCCGCATCAATGTTTTGGACAGGATGAAACTACGCTGATTGTAGCACGCCAGAGCAAAAAAATCAAGAGATAACGGCAGAAATATACTTTTTTATGCACCCTGCTTCTCCGCGCTGCGCACAGCCAGCGCCTTGGCGGGCTTCATCAGCAGCACGCAGACACCGTTAAAGAGCACAGAGCCCACGATGAAGGTGATAAAGAACTGCGGCAGATGGGCGGTCAGGGCAGGGATATCGATGCAGGCCACGGTCAGGTAGGCAAAGCCCACGTTGTTCAGCACCTTGGGTGCGTAGGGGTGCAGGATGATGAGGATGAACAGCACCACGGCCAGCGGCAGGATAAAGCCGAGGAAATCGCCCAGAACAGGGGTCAGGGCACTGATGGACAGCAGCGCCGCCACAGTGAGCACCAGACCCACAAGGCCGCCCAGCTCCACAGTGACAAGGCGATCCTTCACATCGCCCTCCAGCGTGAACATCATGATGTTGCTCAGGAAGATCAGCCAGCTGTACTCCATGCCGGTCAGGTGGATGACGGCATTTGCGATCAGGATCCAGACCAGCAGCATCAGGCGGAAGTAAAGCAGAAAGCGCTTGGTTACGGCCTCGTTCATAGGGGTGTCCTCTCTTTCTCGTCTGTATTGACAAGTGTTTCTTTTCAAATATGTGAACATTTTGGCAAGCAATACTTGCTTCTAACGTGATGAGTATACAATACTTTCCAGTAAAAGACAATAGTTTGGCAAGTAAAAGTTGCATTGTATATAAATTTGGTATGGCAGGGGAGCCGGGGATGCAGACCGAAGGGGTACTTCCCTGAGAGGGTTCTGTTCCTCGTCAAAACCGCAAAACTGTATTTTCTACAAGTACAGTTTTCAGGGCAATTTTGCAAAAGCTTACAAAAAACGTGATTTGAGGCGTCAAAATGCCTGAAAACACTTTCTCTTTTTTGCCGTATATGCTATAATGACAACTGTTCTCGCACAAGAAACAGGAAAATGTACGTACTAGGCGTACAGTGTAAGAGGAGTGTTACGATATGAAAACCTTGAAAGCGGTTGTAGCAAAATACAACCAGACCAGCCTGATCCTGCGCATCCTGATCGGCCTGGCAGTCGGTTCGGTGCTGGCGCTTGTTGCGCCGGGCGCGGGTTGGGTCGGCGAGCTGGGCAGCCTGTTCGTCGGTGCGCTGAAGGGCATTGCCCCGGTGCTGGTGTTCGTCATTGTGGCAAGCGCACTGGCACAGGGCTCGTCCAAGCTGGACCGCCGCTTTGGCACCGTGATCTGGCTGTATATGCTCACCACCTTTCTGGCGGCAGCCATTGCGGTCATCACCAGCTTTATGTTCCCGGTCAAGGTGGTACTGGCCGATGCGGCACAGTCCGATGTGATCCCGCAGGGCTTGGGTGAGGTGCTGAGCACCCTGCTGACCAACTTTGTGGCCAACCCCGTCAGCGCCCTGATGAACGGCAACTACATCGGCATTCTGTTCTGGGCCTGTATGTTCGGCATTGCCATGAAGAACATCGGCGCAGAGAGCACCAAGGTCTTTCTGGCAAACACCGCCGACGCCGTTTCCCAGATCGTGCGCTGGATCATCAATCTGGCCCCCTTCGGCATCATGGGTCTGGTGTACACCAACGTTTCCGGCAACGGTCTGGCCATCTTTACCCAGTACGGCAAGCTGCTGGCGTTGCTGGTGGGCACCATGCTGTTCATGGCGCTGATCGTTTCCCCCTTCATCATGTTCATCTACCTGCGCTGCAACCCGTACCCGCTGGTATTCCGCTGCCTGAAGGAATCCGGTCTGACCGCTTTCTTCACCCGCAGCTCTGCAGCCAACATCCCAGTGAATATGTCCCTGTGTGAAAAGCTGGATCTGGACAAGGATATGTACTCCGTGTCCATCCCGTTGGGCGCTACCATCAACATGGACGGTGCCGCCATCACCATTACCATCATGACGCTGGCAGCGGCTAACACCTTGGGCATTCAGGTGTCTCTGCCCGCCGCCATCGTGCTGAGCGCCATGAGCGCTTTGGGCGCCTGCGGCGCTTCCGGCGTGGCTGGCGGCTCCCTGCTGCTGATCCCCATGGCCTGCTCGCTGTTCGGCATCTCCAACGACATCGCCATGCAGATGGTAGGCGTAGGCTTCATCATCGGCGTGGTGCAGGACTCGGTAGAGACCGCGCTGAACTCTGCCGGTGACGTGGAATTTGCCGCCACCGCCGAGTATCACCAGTGGCTCAAGGAGGGCAAGCCCCTGCCGGCTTTCCTGAAGGGCTGATAGCATCATAGCACAAACAAAGCAGCCGCTGCACGAGAAAGTGCGGCGGCTGCTTTTTGCTGTAATGAAATTTACCCAAACAGCACCACGGCGTAGCTTACGCCGTCCTTTACCACATAGGCAACGCCCAGTTTGGTCTTGCCCTTTGCGGCTGTGGTCATAGCTTCGGGGTAAGTGCCGTCCTTCGGCAGAACAAAGATGATGTCCGAAGTGCTGTTGGGGTCCGGCTTGATGTCAAAGCCCGGCGTAAAGTCATCTTTGGCCATACCGCCGCCGATGCCCTTGCCAATGCCCATGCTGTCAAAGGCAGAAGCGTAGTAACCCTGGTTCAGGTAGGTTTTTGCAACGTTGTCTACACTGTTCTTCCGGGAAAGCTCCGTCTTTTCCTTATTGACAGAGCAGGACGGCGAGGTGCCGGCGACCCAGTAGGCAACATAGTAAGCTTTTTCGCTCAGGTCCTCGTTGTAAGTCATTTCCACGTTGTATGTCATTTTGAATTTATCGCGCAGCGCCTTTACGCTTTTACTTTCGGCGTCCGAGCGCTTGGGGCTCATCGGTGCGCCTACGCTGGCATCGCAGGCGGTGAACACGGTCAGTGCCATCAGGCCGACCAGCAGGCAGGCCAGTAATTTCTTCCAGTTTTTCATAGAACGATACTCCTTTCTGTTCCGGGGTCGTTGCTTTTTGCTTTCTTCTGCATCCATGATACCTTTTTTTAACAGGAATTGCAATCGTTTTGGCGCAAAAAAACAGGCTGCCGTGCAAAAAACACGGCAGCCTGCGGAAAAAGCTTTATTTTGCGTACTCCACAGCGCGGCTCTCGCGGATGACGTTGACCTTGATCTGGCCGGGGTAATCCAGCGTATCCTCGATCTTTTTGGCGATAGCGCGTGCCAGCAGGATGACCTGATCGTCGCTGATGACGTCGGGCTTGACCAGAATGCGCACCTCGCGGCCTGCCTGTACGGCAAAGGCCTGCTCCACGCCCTCGAAGCTGGAGGAGATCTCCTCCAGATTTTCCAGACGCTTGACGTAGCTTTCCACGTTCTCGCGGCGGGCACCCGGGCGGGCGGCGCTGATGGCGTCGGCAGCCTGAATGATGAAGGCCAGCGGGGTCTTGGGCTCCACGTCGCCGTGGTGTGCCTCAATGGCGTGGATGATCTGGGTGTTCTCCTTGTACTTGCGGCAGATGTCCACGCCGATCTGGACGTGGCTGCCCTCGATCTCGTGATCCAGTGCCTTGCCGATATCATGCAGCAGACCGGCGCGGCGCGCCATGGTAACGTTCACGCCCATCTCGCCTGCCAGCAGACCGGCCACCCAAGCCACTTCCATGCTGTGGGTCAGGGCGTTCTGGCCAAAGCTGGTGCGGTACTTCAGCCGGCCGATCAGCTTGATCAGGTCGGGGTGCAGGCCGTGGATGCCCAGCTCCATCACTGCACGCTCGCCCTCGCGCTTCATCTGCAGTTCCAGATCGTGGCGGCACTTTTCCACCGTCTCCTCGATGCGGGCAGGGTGGATACGGCCATCGCCGATCAGGCGCTCCAGCGTCATGCGGGCCACCTCGCGGCGGGTCTGGTCGAAGGAGGACAGGGTGATGGCCTCCGGGGTATCGTCGATGATCAGATCCACGCCGGTAGCGGTCTCCAGAGCGCGGATGTTGCGGCCCTCGCGGCCGATGATGCGGCCCTTCATCTCATCGCTGGGCAGCGGCACCACACTGACGGTGGTCTCGCTGCAATGGTCGGCAGCGCAGCGGCTGACGGCCTGTCCGATGAGGTTGCGGGCGATGTTATCGCAGTTTTCCTTCAGGTCGGTCTCGTAGGCGGCAACGCGCACGGCCTTTTCGTGGGTCAGTTCCTCGTCCACTTTGTGCAGCAGCACCTCGCGGGCGTCCTCCTGGCTCAGGCCGGCCAGCGTTTCCAGACGCTCCATCTCCTTGGCGCGCAGGGCATCGACCTCGGCCAGATGGGCCTCGGCCTCCTCGTGCTTCTTTTTCAGCTCTTCCTCGCGCTTTTCCAGAGCCTCGGTCTTGCGGTCGAGGGCAGTTTCCTTCTGGTCGATGCGGTTCTCCTGGCGGCTGATCTCCGCACGGCGCTGCTTGATCTCCTTGTCGGCCTCTGCCTTCTGGGCATCGACCTCGGCTTTCAGACGGAAAGCCTCGTCCTTTGCTTCCAGAACCGCTTCCTTGCGCTTCTGGTCGGCGGTCTTGATCGCCTCGTTCACCAGCCGGGTAGCCTCGGCTTCGGCGCTGCCGATCTGGGCTTCGGCGGTCTTTTTACGGTTGTTGTAACCAATAAAATAGCCCGCAGCCACACCGACAACAGCAACGATCAAGGCCACGATCACTCCGATCGCGGTCATTGCGTTCACTCTCCTTTGTTTCAATTCAATGCAAAATTAAAAGCAGGAGACGCTGCGCAGCAGGACACGGGCAATGATATAGAAAGAGCTTTCAATGCAAAAAGTGACACCAAAACCATACGCACCACCCAAAACCGGCGGCACGGGCAAAAGCATACGGCTTTTCTCTTTACGGTTCCATTTTATATCAAACAGGCACGCTTTGCCTGAAACGGGTACAGGGGTCACACAGAAACCTGCGTACAGCGTCTTTGATTCCATACTACTAAATATAGTACGAAACATTTGCCCGCTTGTCAAGAGGAAAACCCTGCCCGCAGAACATTTTGTGCAGAAAAACAAAAATAAGATGGCTGCGGCAGGCACCCCCTCCGTCATCGCTGCGCGATGCCAGCTCCCCCAAACCAAAAGGGCTGCCCCGGAGAACGGAGCAGCCCTTCTGGTTTATGATGAAAAGAAGAAAATGAAGGAGATGTCTTATTATTTGGCGGCTTTTTCGCCCTCCGGGAAGATGATCTTATTCACAAAGAAGAAGATCACCATGGAGATGCCGCCATTGAGCACGGTGGTGCCGATGTTGTAGATGAAGTCCGGTACCAGCAGACCGGCCACCGCCACCCAGATGCAGTTGATGGAGTTGACGATGCAGGTGATGACGCAGAAAGCCAGCACATACCAGCCGATCTGTTTTGCCAGATTGCCCTTGCTGCGGAACACAAAATTGCGCTGGATGGGGAAGTTGATGCACTCGCCGATGACCATGGCGATCATGTAAGCGCAGAAGTAGGGCAGACCGCCGTGGGCGGCATCGTAGCCGAGGATGTTCCACTTGAAGGTCTCGCCGAACAGGGTGATATCGATGCCCGGCCAGCCGAAATCCACCACCGGCAGGCTGGCAAAGGCCTTGGGCAGGAATTGCAGCAGCAGATACTTGAACACCGTGATAAGGTTGGACACGATGACGAACAGGCCGCCCTCGCGCACCCACTTGGCAGCGGCGGGGTGCTTTGCCGCGAAGTTATTCCAGAAATTCATAGCCTGCTTCCTTTCAGCTGTTTTTCAAGCGCTCTTCCATGCGGCTGTTCAGCACGAGGTTCTTCACGGCCTCAAAAATCACCCGCACAAGACCGATGATCCAGAAGCCCTGCAGCTCCATCACGATGCCGTCCACCATGCCCATGCTGATGGCGCCGTTGGTCATTTTGGCCAGCGCCCGCAGAGGCATATTGTACTGGAACAGGATGTTCAGGTCGGGCTTGCCCTTTTTGATGCTGCGGCGCAGCAGGGTGCCCAATACCGCCGCCGCCAGCCAGCCGATGGGGCTGCGTCCGTGCCCCATCTCGCCCAGCGTCATGTTGCGGTCGATGTGCACCTTGTTCTCCGGGATGGCATGCCCCAGCAGCGCCTCAAACTCCGCGTCCGGCACGTTCTGCACCTGTGCGGTGCGGTAATGCTCCAGATTTTTGCCCGCGTAGGGGTCGGGTGCGCCGGTGCCCGCCACCGTGACGGCGGCAGTCAAGCGGATATCGACGCTGGAAGCGCCCACCAGCAGCTGATAGCTGCCGCCCTCCACCTCCCAGCGGTCGGTCTTGACGTTCCAGTAGCGGAACGCCTTATCGTCCAGCGGGATGGTGACGGTCTTGCTCTCTCCGGCTTCCAGCTGCACCTTGGCAAAGCCCTTCAGCTCCTTGACGGGGCGGAAAACTTTTGCATCCGGCTTTGCCACATACAGCTGCACCACCTCGGCACCGGCACAGCTGCCGGTGTTGGTGACAGTCAGGGTCGCGCCCTTTTCGTCTGCTTTCAGGTCACTGTACGCAAAGCTGGTGTAGCTCAGGCCGTAGCCGAAGGGGAAGGCGGTGGGCACACCGGCGGTGTCGTAGTAGCGGTAGCCCACATACAGACCCTCGCGGTACTCCACAGTGGGGCCGTCGCCGCCGAAATGCTCCTTTGCGGGGGTGTCGGCGTAGCTGCGCGCCCAAGTCTCAGCCAGCTTACCGCAGGGGTTCTGCGCGCCGGTGAGCACCTCGACCAGTGCGCCCGCACCGGCCTGACCGCCCAAGCAGCCGTAGACCAGCGCCTTGCAGTCCTTGACCCAATCGCTTTCCAGCGAGGAGCCTGCACTCAGCAGCACCACCACGTTGGGGTTCGCTGCCGCCACAGCGGTCAGCAGTTCCAGCTGGTTTTCGGCCAACTTCATGTCGGCGCGGTCGATGCCCTCGCTCTCCTTGATCTCGTCCAGACCCATGCACAGCAGCACCACGTCGGCGTTCTTTGCCAGCAGCACCGCCTCGGCTTTCAGTGCCTCATCGGGCTTGCCCTGCCGGTCAAAGCCCTTGGCGTAGCCGACGCTGTTCAGGCCGCTCTCGGCAAGGCAATCCAAGAAGGAATCCACCTTGATGGAGTTGACGGCGCTGGAACCTGCACCCTGATAGCGGGGCGTCTGGGCAAAGTCGCCGATGACCGCCACCTTTTCCCCTTTTGCAAGGGGCAACAGGCTGTTTTCGTTCTTCAGCAGCACGATGCTCTGGGCAGCAGCCCGGCGTGCCAGTGCGTGGTGGGCGTCGGCATCGAACTTGCCGGGTGCGGCGTCCACCGCCGCCTTGGTGGTAAACACCAGTTCCAGCAGCTCCTCCAGCCGGGCGTCCACGTCTGCTTCAGTGATCTTGCCGGTCTGCACCGCCTTCATCAGCTCCCGGATGGCGCCCCCGCCGGGGGCGGGCATTTCCAGCGTAGAGCCGTTCTTTACGCCAAGGGCGTGGTCGTTGCTGCCGCCCCAGTCGGTGACCACTGCGCCGTCAAAGCCCCAGTCCCTGCGCAGGATATCCATGAGCAGGTGGGCGTTCTCGTTGGCGTAGGTGCCGTTGACAAGGTTATAGGCGGACATGATGGTCTTGGGCTGCGCCTCCTTGACCACCATCTCGAAGCCGGTCAGGTAAATTTCCCGCAGGGTGCGCTCGTCCACGATGGAATCCGAGGCCATGCGGCGCAGCTCCTGACTGTTCACAGCAAAGTGCTTGGGGCAGGCGGCAATGCCGTTTTTCTGGATGCCGCGGACGTAGGCCGCCGCCATTTTACCGGCAAGGTAGGGGTCCTCCGAGAAATACTCGAAGTTGCGGCCGCACAGGGGGCTGCGCTTGATGTTCAGGCCGGGGCCCAGCAGCACCGACACGCCCTGTGCCGCTGCTTCTTCGCCCATGGCTGCGCCCACAGCCTCGCCAAGCTCCGGGTCCCAGCTGTTGGCAACGGTGGCCGAGGTGGGGAAGCAGGTGGCGGGCACACTGGGGTTCAGGCCCAGATGGTCAGCTGCGCCCGCCTGCTTGCGCACGCCGTTGGGGCCGTCCGACAGGGTAATGGCCGGGATGCCCTTGCCCGGCAGCGCCCGGGTGGTGAACACCGTACCGCCGCTCAGCAGGGCGCATTTTTGTTCCAGGCTCAGTTTTGCAATAATATCCTGATATTTCACGGGGAAATCTCCTTTCAGTAGAAACGGTATTGCCTTTGGAAACAGGACCACGCATAAGGAGAAGAAGCGTGATTCTGTTTCCAAAAGGGAACACGGCTGCGGGCCGTAACTGCCGTGCAGCCGTGTTCCGGGATTAGAAGGAAGACAGTTTTGATTACGGGTCAGTACTTATGCCTTACTCACATCCGCACCTGCATTGGTATTAGCCAGCGTTTTATTATACTTGCGGCGGCGAAGAATCACCACAACACCTGCCAGAACCAACACATAGACAATCACACTGCCTACCAGTGCAGGCGTGCGCCACATAGGCACAGGCGCATCTACATCTACACCGTAGCTATTCGCCAGCGTATACAGATACTGATGTGCAGCTTCGCGCATCTTCAGCTGACCGGTAGCAGTCTGGCTCAGGTTATCGAAGGTCTTAGTGCCCCAGCCAAACAGCAGATTGGTACCACCTGCCAAGACAGCTTTTTCAATATCCATAAAGCCATGCTCCTCGTTGTTATCCGTAATCACAGTGCCAATAAAGCCCCATTCATTACGCAGAACATTGGTCAGTAGTGCAGTACTTGCACCGGCCCAAGTAGTACCAATATTATTGTAGGAAGACATCACAGCCGTGCTGCCGCCTTCCTTCACAGCCTTTTCAAACGGCACGAAGTAAATTTCACGCATCGCCTGCTCATCGGCCCAGGTGCACAGACCATAATGACGCCAGGTCTCACGCTCATTCAGTGCAAAATGCTTAATGTAGCAGTACATACCATTTTTCTCTGCCGCACCAACCGTAGCAGCGGACATGGAACCAGAAAGGAAGCCATCCTCAGAATAGTACTCAAAGTTACGGCCAGCAAATGCATTGCGGTGGGTATTAGCACCAGGTGCATACCAGCCGGAAATATTCCACGCCTTTCCTTCCTGCGAGATTGCATCGCCAAATTCAGAAGCCAGGTCTACATTCCAAGTAGCCGCCAGCAGAACTTCTGCCGGATAAGTAACCGTCTTATATGTGCAGGTACCCATAAAGGCATCGAACACATAACTCAGAGCGGCAGGTCCGTCCATTTCATAAGTCTGTCCCTTACCGATATTATCAACTGCTGCACTTCCCCAGCCATCTGCGCCCAGCAGTTTGTACATATCATCAAGGGTCAGCTGATCCAGCAGCTTATCCCACTGTGCATCATCATAGGCAAGGCCTTCCATGTCTTTCAGAGTAAGGCCATTCTTTGCACCAAAGGTCGGCGCAGTGTCATCTGCATCCACATAGCTATCATCCACTACCAGCGCATTGTTGAAGGCTTCCAGCTGTTCAGCAGTTGCTTCCTTGCTGGTACCGGGAACGATCTGCCAAGTGTCACGGTTGAGGTAAGCCACATCACCAGCTGCATCATCAAACTGATTTGTTGCTACCACCTCGTCCGAAGAGCGCTTGCCGACATACTTGCAGTTTTCCACACCACTGCCAAACGCACTGTCCTGGAACACTTCATTCTCAGCAACCTTGCAGGTCATGGTCAGATTATCTTTCACCGTATGAGAATCCGTACGCAGAGAAATCTGATACTCGCCAGCTTCCAGCACGTAGGAACCGGTAGAAGTGTAGTACTTCTGTGCATCATAAGAAGCCATCTGCTCTACCGGCATAGAAATCGTAACCGTTTCCGTTTCACCCGGCTGCAATTCTTTCGTCTTTGCAAAGCCGCCCAGTACCTCGCCAGCCTTCTGCAAGCCGCTGCCGCCTTCAGCTGCACTGTAATAGGGCGCACTGTAATACAGTTCCACAACATCTTTGCCAGCCACATTGCCAGTATTGGTAACTTTGACATTCCACTCCAGCGTATCCTGTGCGGTAACGGTAGTCGGAATCGTGTTTTCCAGTTCCCAGTCAAAGCTTGTGTAGCTCAAGCCATAGCCAAAGGGGAACTGCACTACATCATTGTAGGAAAGTCCCGTCAGATTTTCTCCTTCACGGGTAGTGTAATCGTAGCTTTCACGGGTTTCGTAATAACGATATCCCACATAAATGCCTTCCTGATACTCTACAAGGTAGGCAGGATGACTTTCGAAGTTTTTGAAGCAGTCCTTAGAGTTGGTATACTCAAAGGTATCAAAGTTGTAGTAAGAAGGGGTCGTTTCTACTGCATAAGGGTAGATATCCGGCAGACGGCCAGAGGGGTTGACTGCGCCCGTCAGAATGTTGACAATTCCAATCGTGCCCACATCACCGGGATCACCGATCCAGAGGGCTGCATCAACGCCTTCATCATTCAGGAAGCCCAGTTCCATGGCATTGCCTGAATTGATCAGAACGATAACATTATCAAATGTCGCTTCTGCCTGTTCCAGCAAAGACTGTTCCGCGCTGTTCAGTTCCAGATAATGCTTGCTCTGATCCGGTGCATACGAGGTATTTTCAGCCATCGAAGTGGGCAGGTCATTGCCTTCACCGCCCTTGCGGGAGAACACGACCACAGCAGTATCCGAAAAATCCTTCATTGCTTCAAATGAGCAGTCTCCAGTATACTGGTACTCCACACCCATGTTCTTAGCCAATTCCTCGGTTGCAGGCAGTTCCGGGATGGAAAAATCAACAGAGAATGTATTTCCGCCTTCGTTGTTTTTGGGGCTATAGAGATTGACCAGATTTTGATTCACTTCAAAACCTGCATCCGTAAAGGCTTTTACAAAATCTGTCCGGTTTGCAGTGTAGCTGCTGCCACCGGAACCCGTACCGCCATAAACCGGATTTGCGGAAGCATAGCCCAGAAGATTGATTTTTCGGTTTGTTCCTGCCAACGGCAGAGCGCCGTCATTTTTCAGAAGGACTGCGCCTTCCTCCTCGATTTTCTGAGCCACCGACAAGCCATTTGCATAAGATGTTTTTTGCAATTCTGGGTCTCCATTCTGGCCAGGGAATGCCTTGTCCAGAGAACTGGGAAACACACCAAACATTGCTACATCTGCCACTATTCCAACTGCCAGTAAGAGTGCTGTAACAGCTGTCAGCAACTTTGTGGGCTTTTTGTTGTTCGGATCGCGCTTCATTGTGTTGTCTCCTCCATATTCTTTTATATTTTTTGGGCCGTACCCAACTGTGACCCATTATAACGGATATTTGCGCATCGTTATCATCTTTTGCACAATCTGTCGTTTTGGATACACAGTTTGCAAAAGTTACAATAAATTTTCAATTTTTATTGTGCTAATACACAAATATTGCAACATTGTATTTGTGCACCCTGCCAGACAACAAAAAAAACGGCAGGGGATACCTGCCGTAAAAATTATTTGTTTTTGGGCAGCGGAAATAAGATCCGCAGGGTGCACCAGTTGTTTTCCCAGTGCATCGTCATGCTGCCGCCGTGCTGCTGGGCGGTGGTGCGGACGCTTTTCAGGTCCGACCCCTGCTGCGGCAGACCGTCCGCATCCAGTGCCGGGGCGGCCTCTGTATAATGCTCGAACCGCAGCATGGCAAAACCGCCCTGACTGTACACCGCCACCTTGATGAGCCGCTTTTCGGGGTCCGGCTCGGCGCGGACGGCGGCAATGGCGTTGTCCAGCGCCACGCCCACGATGGTGCACAGCTCCCGAATCGTGAGAAAGCCCAGCATCCTGCCGTCCGCTACACTGGTGATGGTAATGTTCTCCTGCTGGCATTCCATGGTCTTGGCGGTGAGCAGGGTATCCAGCACCGGGTTGCCGGTCTTGTTCTCGGCCTCGTACTGGCGGATGTTCTGCTCCATGGCAGCAATGGCGGCGTTCTGCTTGGTCTGGTCCTGCTCCTCCCGGATGCGGGCAAGCTGGACTTTCAGTTCATGGTACCGCCGGTTGATGAGGTTGATGCCCTCCTTGCTGCGCTTGTACTGCTCGTACTGGCGGTGCAACACCTCGTCCATGGCGGCAAGCTCGCTGTGCAAAGCGTTCTCCTGCAGCTGCTCGTGCTGCACAGATAAGATCAGCACGCCGGAAAAATCCACCAGTGTGCGGATGGAAAAAATGCTCATGTTGATCTCGCTGCCGGGCAGAAAGCCCAGATTGCTCACCGCAAAGGCAGTCAGCGCCAACATGACCGCCGTCAGGGCGGCGCTGCCGCCGATCTGTAAGTGCCCGGCGGGCTGGGGACGGCGGTGCTGCAGATAGCACATAATGCCGAACAGCGTCCCATACACCAGCGCCAGCAGCAGCAAAGACAGCGGCTCCCACGGGCCGCGGGCGGGCCAGAGGGCGCAGTGCAGCTGCCACTCCACGCTGGCGGCAAGCTCTGCCAGAATAAACGCCCGGGCGCAGTGATACCCGGCTTCCAGCAGGGTGATGCTCCACACACCCCATAAATATAAGTAGGAAAGCCCGATGGCCGTTACCATGCAGGGGATCCAGAGCCCGCCGGGCACGTTGCCCGTCAGCCCCAGAAAGGCCGACAGCACCGCCGCCCACAGCAGGGTGATGCCCCCGGTGACCGCCCTGGAAAAGCGGGGCGCAAGCGCCGGGGTGAACAGCAGCACCGCCAGACACTCGGCAAGGGCGGTGTACAGCCGGGGGATATCCGGCAGCGCGGTCATGAGCCCTCACCTCCGATGTAGTCGGTCAGTGCGGCAAGAAAAGCCTTACGCTTGGGGCGGCTGACCTGCAGCTCGCAGGGGCCCACCTGTACGGTGCTCTGCCGCAGCTCCCGCACCTGTGCCAGATTGACAAGGTAGCCGCTGTTGCACCGGGCAAAGGGGCAGTCTGCCAGCTTTTCCTCAAAGGCCTTGAGGGCGCCGGGGGCGGAAAAATCGCCCTCGTCGGTGTAAAAGTGCACCCGGTGCCCCTCGCTTTCCAAGTAATAGATGCTTGCGGTGTCCAGACGGCGCAGCCCGCCCTCCACTGGCACGGTCAGGTAGTGCTTTGCCCGCTTTTCCAGCCGGGCAACCGCCTTGAGCAGCTGCTGCGAAAAGGCAAAGTAGGGCACCGGCTTCAGCACATAGTCCAGCGCTCCCACCGAGTAGCCCCGGATGGCGTACTGCGCCATATTGGTAATGAAGATCAGGATGACGTCTGCATCCATCTGCCGGATGCGCTCTGCCGTGGTCATGCCGTCCAGATGCTTCATCTCCACATCCAGAAAAATAATATCGTAGACCGCGCGGTAATCCTCCAGAATATCCACGCCGTCCGCAAAGACCGTCACTTCAAACTCTGTCCCGTACTGCCGGGTATACCGCCGGACATACTCCTGCAATACCCCCTGTACCTCCGCGTCGTCCTCTACGATCGCCACCCGGATCATGACCACACCTCCCTTACCACACCTTTGTGGAACTGTTACGGCTCTATTATAGCGCAATCCCGCCGGGTTTGCCAAGGGGGCACTCCGCAACAAGGGGCAGGGCGGCCCACAGGCCGCCCTGCCCTTTGTGTTGAGTTCCCTTACGCTCACGCCCAGTTCTTCCGGCCGTAGCGGGTGGTCAGCTGGCAGATCTCTTTCTGGAGTTTCTTGGTCAGCTGGGTCTTTTTCAGCCGCCAGCGCCAGTTCTGGCCTACGGTGGAGGGCTTATTGATGCGGGCGGCGTTATCCAGCCCCAGCCAGTCCTGCATGGGGATGGTCAGCATGTGATGCAGACCGAAGGGCAGCAGCAGACGCTCCAGCGTACCATAGATGAACGGAGCCAGAATGGGAGAAGTCTCGGAAGAGTTGGCGATCCAGATGCCGAAGTTATTGATGCCGGTCTGCACCACAGGCCAGAACAGCGACAGCACGATGGAAATGACCACCGAGTAGACAGCGTAAAAAACGCTGCATCCTCCGGGGGTATTTTTATGCCCCAAAAGGCACAAAAGAATGCCCGCCCACCTGTGGAAAACCACGGTGGGCGGGCATTCTGCGTTTTATTGTTCGTGCCGCTGTAAAAGCGTTCAGAGGGCGGCGGTCTGGGGTGCCAGCCGGAAGAGCATTACGGGCAGCGCGCTGTTTGCAAAATCCAGCGTAAGGATGATCGTTCCGCGCTCTGTTTCAAAAGGCATCTCCGTCTGTGTGCCGTCCGGGGCAATGCGCACAAGCGTTTTGCCTTCCAGCAGTCCGGCGGGCAGCGCGAGCCTTACCCGACCGGTGGGCTGCGTCAGGCTGCCTGCGGTTTCAAAGGCCACACTCAGGTATTCCCCATTCGTCCGTGCGGTCACATCCTCCGCAGAAAGACTGCCGCTGTTAGCCCACGCCGTTGCCGCTTCGATCTTTTCCAGCTGCGCGGCGTTTTCTGCCTGCCCGCACACGGGGCAGAAGGTCAGAGCTTCGCCTTCCGCAGTGCGGAAAGTAAACTTCCGGCAATCGGTGCTGCCAGTGTGCGCACAGCCATCTCGCAGACAATCGGCGCTCTGAGAGCCGGTCCCGTTCGGGGACCATGCACCAAACTGGTGTCCCAGCTGATCCGTCGGGTCTGCGGTGTAGCTGTCGTTGCAGCGGGAGCAAGTAAAGATGGTATAGCCGTCTGTTTCACAGGTAGGCTCTACGGTAACAGCCTGATAATCATGGTTCAGCGCGGGCAGCTCCGCATAGGTGGTATAGTCACAACGAGAGCAGGTTTCGTAAGCGTTCCAGCCCTTTTCCGTACAAGTGGGAGCTTTTGCTTCGTGGTGCACTAAATCATGGTTCAGCGCAGGGATTTCTTGATAAGTGGTATAGTTGCAGCGGGAGCAGGTGTCGTAAGCATCCCAGCCCTTTTCCGTGCAGGTAGGGGCTTTTGCTGCGTGCTGCTTCAAATCATGCTGTGCGGGCAGTTCTTTGCGGGTGGTATAGTTGCAGTTTTTGCAGGTGTCGAAAGCGTTCCAGCCGGGGTCCGTGCAGGTGGGGGCTTTTGCTTCGTGGTGCACCAGATCATGCTGTGCAGGCAGCTCCACATAGGTGGTATAGTCACAGCGGGAGCAGGTTTCGTAAGCGTTCCAGCCCTTTTCCGTGCAGGTGGGGGCTTTTGCTGCGTGCTGCTCCAAATCATGGTTCAGCGCGGGCAGCACCAGACTGGTGAAATAGTCGCAGCGGGAGCAGGCAACGTGCGCCCAGCCCTCTCCCGTACAGGTGGGGGCTGTTATCACGCGCTGCCTCAGATCATGTTTCAGCGCGGGCAGCTCCTGATAGGTGTTATAGTCGCAGCGGTAGCAGGTTTCGTAAGCGTTCCAGCCCTTTTCCGTACAGGTGGGGGCTTTTGCTTCGTGGTGCTCTAAATCATGTTTTAGCGCGGGGATTGCTCGAAAAGTGGTATAGTAGCAGCGGGGACAGGTGTCGAAAGCGTCCCAGCCGGGTTTCGTACAGGTGGGGGCTTGCGCATCATAATGCACCAGAGCATGATTATTTAGGTTTCTTTTGCCGTATTTCCCACCACACGCCTCACAGACCGCTTTGGTGGTGCAGGTTGCTGTGCCACCGGTACAGCTTGCGGTACCATTTAAGCCGCAGCGCACGCAAATGATGCGGTGCGTGCCGTTGCCAAGGGAGGCGTTCGCCGGAGTTTTCCATTTGTGACCGAGAATGCCGTATTCCGCGCCGCATTTTTCACAGGTTTTGCCTGTGGTGCAGGTGGGCGTTTCGGTGCCGCCGGTATGGTCCGAAAGATTTCCATAAATAATGCTGTTCTCCCTGCCGCAGACTGAGCATTTTATATGGATCCTATGCTTGGTTGAATCAAATTTTATATATTCGAGGATCTCATAGTTTCTTTGTTGCATACAGACGAAGCAGTACGTATAGATAGAATCTGCCGCTTTAACGTTTAACACGATCCCCGGTATCAGGCACACCATTGCCAGCACCGTCAAACACCGGATCAGCCATTTTTTCATGTTACTCCCTCCTTGTCATCAAACCTTGTTATCCTTTCAGATCAAACTGCACGGACAGCGATGCAAGCACGGCATCTACCACCTTCCGCGCCTGGGCAAGCATATCGATCTCCGCCACAAAAGCGATGACCTGCTCGCGCTCCTGCGCGGGGACCTGCAGCGCACTCAGGCTCATGCTCAGGAACCGCCGTATTTTGCGCTCCAGCGTAAAGTAGGGGTCGCACCGCCGTGCCATGTAGCCGCGCATCATGCCAGCCGTGCCCAGCTCCATCTCGTAGAAATCGCACTCGGCGCACCCGGGCAGATACGCGCTGAACGCCGCCTGCAGCTCGGCCGTGGTGCTGCGGTGGATGATCTCCGCCGTGGCGGGGAAGGTGTACGCTTCCACATAGATATCCCGCAGATTCTCGCTCAGCTCGGTCAGCGCCAGCTGCAAAGCCGTTTCCACCGCGTAGAGGTACACCGGCGAGGGGGCGTTTGCCGCCAGCGGCCTTACCGCGCCGAACTGCCTGCTGAACATCATGCCGATCAGCTCGGTCAGCACACCGTCCTTGGTGCGGAAAATATTCTGGAACGACCCGGCGGAAACATCTGCTTCCTTTAAAATTTCTGCAACCTTGGTGTTCGTGTAGCCTTTTTCCAGAAAAAGCCGGACACAGGCGGTCAGGATCCGCCGTTTTGCTTCCTTGCTGTCGTATCTGCGCGCCATTGGGAACCATCCTTTTCTATGATTGGTTTCTGACCCAATTATATATTGATTTGAGAATTGCGTCAAGTAAACTTTTAAGGGCATATTTTGGGCAGTTTGACGAGGGAGAGCTTTCTGCGGGTGCGCATCCGGGCAAAACAAAGCGCAATGGACATTGCTGTTATCCGCTGCCGCAGGCAGACAGTTCGCGGCAGCAAAAAAGAGGCCACCGATCGGGGTGACCTCTTTTCAGCGTATTTTCAGCGTAAATCCCGCAGCAGCCGAACCCACCATCTCCATGACGGCTCTTTTGGAATTGCTCAAGGATGCCGACCCGAAAATGAAGGCAAAGCTCCGCCTAGCACTGCTCACCTGATGCAAAAAAGGGCACTGATTGCAATGCAATACAGCGCCCTACA
>OGJU01001239.1_pt1 | contig 17710 bp, 13 predicted proteins | sample 1572251 | NCBI WGS metagenome assembly OGJU01 (sample SAMEA2582144, study PRJEB24529) | metagenome | biome: Human gut stool | place: China | collected 2011
TCCCTCCTCCATGATACGGAACAGCGCCTCTTTCAGACGCTTGTTGACGGGGGCTTTCGGGTCAAAGCACATTTCAATAAACGCCCTCATTTCCCGGTTTTGCTCCGTCTTGTCCTTTAGGGCCTGGGGCTGGTAGTCGTACAGCTTGCCCCGTGGCTCGTCTGTGCGGCAATAGAGATAATCCATCGACACATTGAAATAGTCGGCGTACTTAATAAAGACCTCCGGGGGTGGCGTGGAGCGGCCTGTTTCAAAGCGGTTTATCCTGGATTGCTGTACGCCTAAAATCTCCGCCATGTTTACTTGTGTCAGCCGGACACCCTCACGCAAGGCCCGGAGACGCTTTCCAATCTGCTCCATAAAAATCCCTCCTGTTGAAACTAAAATATCACAAATAAAGATAATTGTAAATGCTCAATCTCAAAATGTTTTTACGGGTGTCAGCCAGCCTGCGGCTGACACCCCTTGATTACCGAAAAGCCCAGGGCACACCCCCTGTCAATGGCGGCACATGGGCCGTTTATCTTGACCATTGACAGGGGGGACGCCCTGGGCTACTGCCGGGGAAGCAGAGACTACAAGATATGGATTTGTTTACAGTTTATTCATCAATATATAGAAAATATGTGGTAGTGTATAATAGCGGTCAAAAAGAAACTTTGTTGAAATTGAAAACAGCAGTCAAATGAGAAAGCCGCTTTTGCGGCGCACAGTGAGAACACCGTTTTATAACGGAGCAAAAACAGCGGAGGGCGGAAACGCCCAAACAATCCCACATGCAGGCGGGAAAAGGTTGCTGCCCTTGCCAACCCCGGTATCCTGCGGGAACAACGACCCAGCGCAGTCTAAAACTGCGCCCATGATTTTTTTCGTGAACGGGCTTTGCGCCGGAGGTGGATAATTTAGATTATTCACCAACAGCGTTTCACGAAAGGGGGTGGCGGCTATGGTATATGTTTCTTTCCACCATAGCAGTCTGAACGAAACCATTCAGCAGACCACCTCCGGCAAAAAGCCTAGGTAAAACTGGATAACCAGAGGTATCTGCTTTGGCTCAAAAAAGGCCGAAGCGAAGCCCTGGTTATAGACAAGACATATCCGCCCTGGCAAGGCGGATCAAGGCACACCTTGAAAAACTCGGCAAGACACAAAAGGAAGCGGCAACCGCAAGCGGTATGCCGGAAGCCAGGTTGAGCCGGATTTTGAAGGGTAAAAAAGTACGGCTGACAGAGCAGGACATTAACCAACTCGCTCTTGGCCTCCAAATGACTCCGGCAGAACGGGATGAACTGCGGTATCTCGCATGGCCCGAACTGTACGAGGTTGACAAGGGGTTAAAGCGGCGTGACGGGTGTGTGTTCCTGGTAAACTGTGAACTGGCCGAAAAGGGACTTCCCTTATTGGGAAGCAATTTTGAAGAATGACAGGAAACCGCCGTCCCAGGCAGCAAGTGGGACGGCGGTAAATTTTTTTGCCCGAATTTCACCAGTGAAATTTTCAAGGGCCTTTCTGCGGTATGATAAAGCCACACAAGGACTTGTGACCTTATCACCAGGGCGGCGGACAGGCCAGCCACCGCCCACAATATAACGGAGGAAATGCTATGAAAATCACTGACCTTATCATTGACCCTAAGAGCCTGGGGAACAAGCTGTGGCTGGTGGAAGTGTCCCCGGCTTATGAGTACCAGAACAACAGGCGGACAGATACCGTCCTCGGCTACCGCTATACGGTGGCATTGCCGGAAAAGGGCCTGGACAAAATCAATGTACGCATTGACGGGGACAAGCTCATGGACGCCCCGGACGGCTATGCCGAAGTTCGTTTCGACGGCCTGGAGGTATTTATCTACTGGAGCCAGGGACAGCCCCAGGTGGGGGCCAAGGCCACGGGTATCCATCTGGTGAATCCGAAAGCCTGATGACCTGGGCGGCGCTGGTGGGGCCAGCCGGGATTCGGACAGTCTCCTAAGAGAATGGCCCCCGGCGGCAGCGCCTGCGCCGCCCCTCCCATAAGGGGTTAGTATTACCCCTTATGGGAAACTTGTAGCATGTAGCAATACAAGGGAGGCTTTACATGGGCAGCAACAGCCAATCCCGAAAATGGGCGCTTGTAATCAACAATCCATCAGAGGCCGGATTAGACCATAGCGCCATCAAGGAAATCTTACAGAGGTTTTCCCCGGCCTATTACTGCATGGCCGACGAAACAGCGTCAACGGGGACATATCACACGCACTTGTTTTTCTATGCTCCATCGCCTGTGCGCTTTGCCACCATCAAAAACCGCTTTCCAACGGCGCACATCGAAAAGGCATATGGAACGGTGCAGGAAAACCGGGCATACATCCGCAAGGAGGGCCGATGGGCGGATACCGATAAGGCGGAAACTTCGGTGCCTGGGACATTCGAGGAATGGGGCGAGGCTCCACCGGAACGGGCGGAGAAACACCCGGAGATGTTCCGGCTCGTCCAGAATATCCGGGACGGCCTGACCACCACGGAGATCATTGACGATAATCCCTCCATGGCCTTTCGTGTCCGTGATATTGACCTGCTGCGGCAGACCCTGACGGCGGAAAAGTACGCCGTGGAGAATAGGCCCTTGCAGGTGTCCTACCTCTACGGGGCCAGCGGTGCGGGCAAGACACGGAGCATTTACGAAGCCCACGACCCCCGGAGCATTTACCGGGTAACAAACTACCGGGCCGCAAGGGGGATTTCCTTTGACGGCTACCACGGGCAGGAAGTGCTTGTGTTTGAGGAGTTCAGCAGCCAGATACCCATAGAGGATATGCTCAACTATCTGGACATTTATCCTCTGGCGCTCCCAGCCCGGTACAATGACAAAACGGCCTGTTACACAAAAGCATATATCACATCCAACTCGCCGCTGGAAAATCAATATTGGATGGAACAACGGACGAGGCCGGAAACCTGGCGGGCGTTCCTCCGCCGTATTCATACCGTGATAGAGTACCTCCCGGACGGCTCCACGGTCATTCACAAGAGAGGGGGCTTTCCCTATGACAAGAAATGAAAAAGACACCATCAACAGGCGGACGGAAAACCGCCACTTGCTCCAACGCATGAAAAGGGGGCTGGAAGCGGTCAGGGACACCCCCCACAAGCGGGCGCTGCTGGCGGCTTATCTGGTGGGCGCTGTGCTGGTCTGGCTGTTCCGGGCGTACCTGTTCGGCCTGGATACCTATGGCATGTTTTCCCCTGTCCTGGAAGCCGTTATCAATCTTCTGCTCCCCCTCTATGCCGTGGGGGGCCTCCTGGCCGTCCTGGTGCTCCTGGGGACACCCTGGGGCAGCACAGCGGCAAAGGAGGGCTTGCAGAAAGTGGGACTTGTCAACCATGCGGGGGAGGCTCCTATCCTCATAGCCAAACGGCAGGACAGGGATAATCCCCGGCTGACGGTCTGGGAGTTCGACCCCTGTGGCGTACCCCTGGGAGAGTGGGAGGACAAGCGGGCCAGGATTGAAACGGCCTTGAATATCACCATAGCCAAAATGACATGGGCGGAGGGGCGGAAAATCATCCGTGTCTATTCCGCTCCCGCTGCAAGCGACTTCCCGGCCCTGCTCCCCTGGAAAGACAAGTACCTGTCCCCGGACAACTTTGTGTTAGGCCTGGGGGAAAGCCTCACCGGGCCTGTGACGGTCAACCTTGCAAATATCCCTCATATCCTGCTGGGCGGCTCTACGGGCAGCGGAAAGAGTGTGCTGTTAAAGCTGCTGCTTATGCAGTCGCTCCGCAGGGGGGCGGAGGTCTACATAGCCGATTTCAAGGGCGGTGTGGACTTTCCAAAAGTCTGGCGGCAGAAATGCCACATGTGTTTCCGAGAAGATACCTTGCTTTACGTCCTGGGCCAGCTTGTGGCGGTGCTGGAAGCCCGCAAGAAGTGGTTTGATGATGCCAGGTGTGACAACCTGGACGCATTTAACGAGGCCACGGGGGAAGGGCTTCCCCGGCTGGTATTCGCCTGTGACGAGGTGGCGGAACTGCTGGACAAGACGGGGCGGAGCAAGGAAGAAAAGGAACGGCTGGGCCAGATTGAAAACAGGCTTGCCACCCTTGCACGCCTGGGGCGGGCCTTTGGTATCCATTTGATTCTTGCCACCCAGCGCCCGGACGCTAATATCCTCCCCGGCCAGATCAAGAACAACATGGATTTCCGGGTATGCGGCAGGGCAGATAATGTCCTCTCTCAAATCATCCTGGACAACACCAGCGCCGCCGACCAGATTCCCAAGGACGCAAGAGGCCGCTTCATCACCGGGGACGGGACTGTGTTCCAGGGCTATTTGTTCGACGAGAAGCAGCTTTGACGGGGTGATTCCATGCCACGCAAAAAGAAACCCAATGACTACGGCACCGGGATACCCTATCACGAGGTGGAAGCCCTGGCCCGTGTCCTGCTCCCGGAGATACAGGCGTTTTTCGAGAGCGAGGATGGACAGTGGGAGTTTGCCGAGTGGAAAGCACAGCAGGAACAAAAGAGGACAAAACAGGAATAATACACAGGGCGGGAACATCTTAACCGATGCTCCCGCCTTTTTTGTGGTGCATCAATTTACATTATGTTCATATCTTCTATATTTTTTGTGTTATTATTAACATGTATAGTTATATTATCTAAGTATGTGGGAGTAAAATAGCAAAATCGAGGAAAGGTGGAAAGGAAATGAAATTGCAGAAATCAATGTTAATTTTATTGATAATCTCCATTTTGGCATTAACAAGTTGTCAATCTTTCTCCGATAATGAAACGGCCCAAACAGATACTTCTCTTTCGGGCATATCTCAACCCGATAAGCAACCAGAGAGTTCGACCATAGACTCATATCCCTACCAAGGAGATGTCACATGTGAGTTAATGCCGATTGACTGGACTTTTTTGGAAACAGATGTTCCTACTTTGATTTCTGAATTGGAGGCAAGCGATTTTTCTGCTGTATATGTAGATGCTGATAAAGTTTTACGCGTTGCATCTGCAAATGATATTCAAATCAGTTATGATGCAGGAATATCATGGGAGAAATTAAATACTGAGGAAGTATCGGCAGATATATTTTCCGAATGGCTTTGGCAAAATGACCCCATTCCAGGGTATTCCATGGAAGATTTGCAAGAACGCCTGAGCAAAGACGCAGAGGTTAAGCATGTAGTTTTCGATAATAAACAAGAGATGTATTTTGTGATTGATGAATCTGGTGTTCAGATAGAACTTGTTCAACCGGAGAAAATAGAATCTGTTTTGATTGACGGTGTTCGTTTAATGTTTACTTCAACAAGTACAACATATAGACTCTCGGATAATTTGATAAATGTTTTTACAGACATTTTAGATGATATTGCTGTTACTAAAAAAGCGGAGGCATCCTCAGAATGGAATGGCGTAGTTGAGCATCTGACGGAGAATGGTGCACATTTCTATGAACTATAAAAGTATCCAACTCTAAGTAATAAGAAGGGCAGGAAGTTTCCTGCCCTTCTTATTACTTAGAGAATATTTTCAACAGAAATGATAAATCCGAACACATTACCCACCTGGATAATGTAGTTCGGATTATCATTGTTTGGTCCGAGTGGGGAGATTCGAACTCCCGGTCTCTTGATCCCAAACGGTTGAACTAAATTTTTTGTGGTAATTTGTAGTGCTTTCCAGCACTTTCTGCTCAGTATTGAATGTTTTTTGACGCTCTTAAATCCGCTGTTTCCACGTGTTCCGGTCCTGACTGTGGTCAAATATGGGGTCAAAAACGCTTCCTGACCAGGGGCGGCAGGTATCTGCCAGCCCCGGCCCGGAAGCGTTTTTTCATGAAAGAAGTTACTCGCTTTCCAGCAGCTGCTGGGCGGCATCCATGGCCGCCCGCTTATCCCGGATTCGGGGATCGTCATACGACTTTCTGCGGCACATCCAGCAGGAGCAGTGGATCTTCCCCTTGGACAGCCGTCCGGCGGCGCCGTGTTCCCACGCAAGGACATTTTCCTCTCCCCCAAGCTGGCGGAGGATCGTTTCCTTGCGATGAATCGCGCGCATACGCTGCTTGCGATAGTAACTGCGGTCTCTGTTCAATTGTGCTCACTCCTTGACAGTTCGGGCCGCCTGCAAGAGTCGTCAAGGAAACATGCTCTCTTACAGGCAGCCTATCTGCCAAGACGAAAAACTGTGATAGCCCATCATTTTAACCCTTTCTGTTTTGGCTATTGTACCTCTGCCGAGGGTATTAAGCAAGTTTTTTCTGCGCGGCGGGCGTATCAGTTTTTCACACGCCTAAACAAAGAATAAGGGCCGAAGGCCATCTCCTATTTGCTCAACAGCCACTGAATGCCCGCAATGGTCCGCTCGATCCCCTGGACGAAGTGGTTGCCGGGATTCAGTTGGAACACTGTATCAATGCCTTTGTTCTGGTAAAAGGTCTGGATCTCCTCTGTATTTTCCTGAACTGTTTTCAAAACCGGATTGCGAGTCTTGGCCTCCTTGTCCCCCAGAGAGAAGTAGATGCAGTCCGGCCGACGCTTCGGCTCGTGGGAAAAGATGTACTCCTTAAAACCGGGAAACCACAGAGAGCCGGACATGCATCCCACCCGAGAGAACACATCCGTCCGATAGATGGCGTACAGAGCGAATAGCCCGGCCAGCGAGTACCCAGCGATTCCCCGCCATGCCGGAGGACTGGCCAAGTCTTTTTCTGCTCTGGGTATGATATCCTCCACCAGTAGCCGCAGGTAGTTATCCGCCCCGCCGGTGAAGGGCTCCCCGTTCTTGAACGCCGCCGGGCTGTCCCAGGGGGCCATGTCCCGGTTCCAGTCCAAATCGCTGATGGTCGCCGGGAAAAAGGGTGGACAGCCGGCAGTCTGTGCAGCCTCATATACCTTCTGCCCCTCGTTAGAGTAAGTATTCAGGTAGATTATAGGAGCGTTCGGTACTACACATGGAAAGACAGCTATGTGCTTATCCCCCAAAATAAATGCGTGCATGAATTCACCGGCTTTCTGATTTGTCCCTATTATAGCATATTTCTAACTCGGCGCAATTTTAAATGTTGAATTTTATGTATTTATGTTGCGGTTTCCGCTTGTATCTGTTATACTGCTAATTGGATAATAGAAAATTTTGTCATAGACAAAAGAAACAGATACAGAAAGGGCGATTTTATGACCGCAAATGAACAGATGGCCTCTGTGGGGAAGAACATCCAGGAGAAGGCCACGCTCATCTGGAATGTGGCAAATACCCTTTTTGGTGCTTTCAAGCCCCATGAGTACGGCCTGGTGATCCTGCCGATGGTGGTCATCAAACGGTTTCATGACTGTCTGCTGCCTACCCATCAGAAGGTGCTGGATACCTACAAGGAAGTGGAGCATTTGGCGGTCAAGGAGGGCTTCCTGAGGACTGCTGCCAGGTACCAGTTCTATAACACCAGCCCTTTCACCTTTGAGACCCTGCGGGCGGACCCAGAGAACATCAACGACAACTTCCGAGCCTATCTCAACGGTTTCTCCGACAACGTGCAGGACACTCTCTCCCGCATGAATTTCAGCGCCCAGATCGACCGCATGGAGGAGGCTGGCCTGCTCTATCAGGTGATCGTGGACTTCTGCTCTGACAAGGCGGATATGAGTCCGGAGAAAATCAGTGCCGTGGATATGGGCTACATCTTCGAGAATCTGGTCCAGCGGTTTTCCGAGTCTTACAACGAGGAGGCCGGAGCGCACTTCACCAGCCGGGACATCATTTATCTGATGTGCGACCTACTGGTGACCGGCGACCAGAACGCCTTCAACGGGGATGGCATCACCAAGTCGGTCTACGACATGACCATGGGCACCAGCCAGATGCTCACCTGCATGGAGGAGCGGCTAAAACAGTTGGATGCCGATGCGGATGTCACCTGCTTTGGCCAGGAGCTGAACCCTTTCACTTTTGGCATCGCCAAGGCTGACATGCTGATCCGTGGGGGCGATCCCGACAACATGCAGTTTGGCGACACCCTGGAGGACGACAAGTTCGACGGCTATCAGTTCGACTACTGCATCTCCAATCCTCCTTTCGGCATTGACTGGAAACGGGAGGCCGCTGCGGTGGAGGCCGAGCATAAGAAGGGGTCTGTGGGCCGTTTTGGTCCCGGCCTTCCCAGCAAGAGCGACGGGCAGATGCTGTTCCTGCTCAACGGCCTGTCCAAGCTGAAACCGGAGGGCCGCATGGCCATCATCCAGAACGGCTCCTCCCTGTTTACCGGGGATGCCGGGTCAGGCCAGTCGGAGATCCGCCGCTACCTGATCGAGAACGACTGGCTGGATGCCATTGTGCAGCTCCCCAACGACAGTTTCTACAATACCGGCATCGCCACCTACATCTGGATCATCACCAAGGACAAGCCCTCGGAGCACATCGGGAAAGTGCAGCTCATTGATGCCAGCAAGTGCTATGAGTCCCGCCGCAAGTCCATTGGTAACAAGCGAGTGGATATTACCGAGGCATGCCGAGACCTGATCGTCAAAGCCTACGGTGAATATCATGACCACACCTATGAGCAGGACTTGGAATCCGGATCGAAGATCGTCTGCAAGAGCCGGGTGCTGGACAGCGTGGCCCTGGGCTACAACAAGATCACCGTGGAAAGCCCCCTGCTGGACGAGGACGGGAAGAAGGTCCTGAAAAAGGGCAAGCCCGTTGCCGACCCGAAAAAGCGTGACACTGAGAATGTGCCGCTGGACGAGGATATCGACGCTTACTTCGCCCGTGAAGTCCTGCCCTATAACCCGGATGCCTGGATCGACAAGAGCAAGACCAAGGTGGGCTATGAGATCCCCTTCACTCGCACCTTCTACGAGTACAAGGAGATCGAGCCTGCCGACCAGATCGCCAAGCGCATCGAGGAGCATGAGCACGCCCTGATGCAGAAGCTCCACGACCTGTTTGGGAAGGACGGTGAGTGAGATGACCCCGGCAAAGGGTTTTGCGGAGATGAAAGACAGCGGGATTAAGTGGATTGGGGAGATACCAAGACATTGGACAGTTGGAAAAGTTAAGAATATCTTCTCTGCAACCAAAACAATCGTCGGAAATGATGTGGATTCTTATCAGAGGCTTGCATTAACCTTAAATGGAGTTGTAAAAAGATCAAAAACTGATGATACAGGATTGCAGCCGGAAAAATTTGAAACATATCAAATTCTCCGCCCAAATGAATTGGTTTTTAAGCTGATTGACTTACAAAATGTTTCAACAAGTAGAGTTGGCAGGTCATCTTATGAAGGAATTGTTTCTCCGGCATACATTGTTTTGCATGAAAGGTCTGACCACTCAACAAAGTACGCAGAATATTTTTTTCTTGCCATGTGGATGCATCAGATTTTTAATCAATTAGGTGCTGATGGCGTTCGTAGCAATATTGGTACATCAGCATTACTCAACCTTCCATTCATTATCGTCCCTGATGACGAACAATCCGCCATCGCCTCCTACCTGGACACCCAATGCGCCAAGATCGACGAGATCATCGACCACGCTAAGGCCAGCATCGAGGACTATAAGCAGTGGAAGGCCTCCATTGTTGATGAGTGTATCAGTCAGGCGCTTATATCAAGCCCTCAGGTTCGGCTGAAATTTTTGATGACAGATATTGTTGACTGCCCTCATGAAACACCCGAATATTGCTTAGATGACAACTATTTAGTCATACGAACTGCAGATCAAGATTTTGGCTTTTTGCGGCCAGATGATTTCATGTATCGGTTGAACGAGGTGGAATTTCAAAGGAGAAGTAGGCGTCTTTCTCTCGAAAAAAATGATATTGTATATGGGCGCGAAGGAGAAAGATGGGGACTTGCCTGTCTTGTGCCAGAAAGCGGGAAATACTGCTTAGGCCAGCGAATTATGCAATTCCGCTGTAGAGTTGATCGAATCCTGCCCCAATATGCAATGTGGGCATTAAATTCTCGCCATGTTTATCTGCAAGGCATTGTTGATACGCTTGGCAGCACATCCCCCCATGTTAATATCCCTACAATTCGGAATTACTATATTCCCATTCCTCCTATACCAGAGCAAAGAAGGATAAGTACATATTTATTTGAGAAATGTGGTTCTATCAATACAATTATTAAGGCGAAGCAATCCCTTATTGACGATTTGGAGGCATACAAAAGATCCCTCATCTATGAGGTCGTGACTGGGAAACGGCGGGTAAAAGATACCAGTGAAGTGACGATTGCCGTTCTATCACCTAAGATATTATGGTACAGAAAGGCTCTGATTATGCTCAGAGTGCTCGACTTGCTTGGCAATGATACCCGAGGACGAATTCAGCTGCAAAAGTGTATGTTTGCTGCAGAGTGTTTGCTTAATATAGCATTTCATACTCAGTTCATTCGATACGAACATGGCCCATACGATCCAGAACTCCTAAACATAGAAGAAATCCTTAACAAAAAAGGCTGGTACACGGTTCTGAACGGATCGCCTGTCACCTATCAAAAGGGAAAACAGTTTGAAGAAGGCTTGCGGGAGTATATGGATACCTTTTCCGATATTGATGTGAAACTCAGAAAAATTGTAGGTTTTTTGAAGCCAATGAAAACCTCTCAAGCTGAGCGCGTAGCAACCTTGCTCGCTGCATGGAATGACTTTATTATTGATGGTGTACCTCATCCTACTGACAAAGAGATTATTAACGAGGTCGTTACACACTGGACTCCCAACAAGGCAAATCCTCAATATTCTACTTGGCAAGATACACTTTACAAAATGAGAGAAAACCAGTTTGTTCCTAAAGGTACCGGAGTTCATACACAACAGAAGAAGTCACAACAGGAGGGATAAGATATGCCTGATAACGAAAAACAATTTGAACAGGACATTGAATCCTTCCTGATTTCCCCCGCCGGCGGCTGGCAGAAGGCCTCTGACGCGGGCTATCGGGCCTCCATGGACTCCGGCATGGCCCTGGACTTGGACACCCTGGTGAACTTTATCCGGGCTACTCAGCCCATCCAGTGGCGGCGGTTCGAGAAGCAGTGCAGTTCCGACCCGGAGAAGAAGTTCTACAAGGCATTTGAAAACGCAGTGGAGAATGACGGCCTGATCAGCGTCCTGCGCCACGGGTTCAAGCACCGGGGGATCGAGTTCCGGGTGTGCTATTTCAAACCGGAGTCCACTCTGAACGATGTAGCCGTGAAGCACTACAGCCAGAATATCTGCCAGTGCATCCGGCAATGGCACTACTCCGGCCAAAATAACAACAGCGTGGACATGATGCTGGCCGTCAACGGTATCCCAGTGGTGGCGATTGAATTGAAAAACCAACTCACCGGCCTGAGCGTAGACAACGCCAAGCGGCAGTGGATGTTTGACCGTGACCCCAAGGAACCGGCGTTCCGGCTAAACCACCGTATCCTGGTGTTCTTTGCCGTGGACCTCTACGAAGCGGTGATGACCACCAAATTGGACGGGGCAAAGACCTACTTTCTCCCCTTCAATCAGGGCAGCAACGGCCCTGGCAGGGATGGTGGTGCAGGCAATCCGCCATCCTCAGATGGTGATTATGTGACCTCCTACCTCTGGAAGGATGTGTTGCAGAAGGACAGCCTGCTGGACATCATCCAGAAGTTTATCAATCTCCAGGTAAAAAAAGAGAAAGTGCCCCAAAAGGATGGCACGCAGAAGGAGACCACCAAGAAGTCTCTTATCTTCCCCCGGTATCACCAGATGGATGTGGTGCGGCAGTTGGTCCAAGATGTCAGAACCAATGGCCCCGGCAAAAACTACCTGGTACAGCACAGCGCCGGTTCCGGGAAGTCTAACTCCATCGCTTGGACCGCCTACCGACTTGCCAGCCTGCATGATGATAACAACAAGCCTATTTTCAACTCCGTCGTCATCGTAACCGACCGCACGGTGCTGGATGCCCAACTCCAAGAGACTATCTCCGGCTTTGACCACACCCTTGGTTCTGTGGTGACCATCGATGAAAAGAAGTCCTCCAAAGACCTGCGGGATGCTCTGAACGACGGCAAGCGGATCATAGTTACCACCTTGCAGAAGTTCCCCGTCATCTATGAGCAGGTGGACGATACCACCGGCAAGTCTTTTGCTATCATTGTGGACGAGGCTCACAGCAGCCAGACCGGGCAGAGCGCCATGAAGTTGAAAATGGCCCTGGCGGATACCCATGACGCCCTCAAGGAGTATGCGGAGCTGGAAGGCAAGGCGGAGGATGAACTGGAGGACGCAGAGGACGGTTTGGTGCGGGAGATGATCACCCACGGCAAGCACAAGAATCTGAGCTTCTTCGCCTTTACTGCCACGCCAAAGAACAAGACGCTGGAGATGTTCGGGGAGGAGTACGCAGACGGCTCCTTCCACCCTTTCCATATCTATTCCATGCGGCAGGCCATTGAGGAACATTTCATTTTGAATGTATTGGAGAACTATACTACCTATAAGACCTGTTTCCAGATTGCCAAGAACACCCCGGACAATCCGGAGGTTCCTACTGTCAAGGCCATCAAGACCATCTGTCGCTTTGAGGAACTGCATCCCCATAACCTCCAGCAGAAAGCGGCCATCATCGTGGAGACCTTCCGGGATGTGACGAAACACAAGATCGGTGGGAAAGGAAAAATGATGGTCGTCACTGCTTCCCGGCTGGCGGCGGTCCGCTATTACCACGAGATCAAGGCCTATCTGGAGGCAAACCACTACGATGATGTGGAAATCCTGATCGCCTTCTCCGGCAGCATCAAGGATCCAGACGAGGAAAATGGAACGGAGTACACCGAGAGCGGCATAAATCGAGACAGAGCTGGCAACCGGGTCAGTGAGGCCCAGACTAAGCAGGTATTCCACGATGAGGGTGACGTACTGATCGTGGCAGAGAAGTACCAGACCGGCTTCGACGAACCGCTACTGCACACCATGATCGTGGACAAGAAACTACGGGATGTGAAGGCGGTCCAAACATTGAGCCGTCTGAACCGTACTTATCCCGGTAAAGAAGATACCTACATTCTGGACTTCGTGAACACCAAGGAGGAGATTCTGGAGGCTTTCCAGCCCTACTATCAAGAGACCAGCCTCACCGAGGAGATCAATGTCGATCTGATCTACAAGACCCAAAAGCAGCTTCGGGAGTTTAAGCTGTATAATGATAGCGATATTGAGTCGGTTAGCAAGATCTACTTTGCCCCGGATGCGAAAAAGGCCGAATCTATCCAGGCAAAGATATCCAATGCGCTTCTCCCGGTAGCCAAAGCTTACAACCAGTTGAGCAAGGAGGATCGCTACCAGTTCCGCCGCCTGATCCGGACCTTTGTAAAGTGGTATAACTACATTTCGCAGATTGTGCGAATGTTCGACAAGGATCTCCATAAGGAGTATCTCTTCTGTTCTTATCTCTCCAAATTGATCCCTGCGGAACCTTCCACCCCCTGGGATCTGGAAAACCGAGTGAAACTGGAATACTATCGACTGGAAAAGACCTTTGAGGGGAATATTTCTCTGGAAGAAAAGCCAACAGCCCTGGAGCCTGCAAAGACAAAGAAGGGCGTCAACATGAACACGAAAAAAGATCCGTTGGACGAGGTTATTGAAAAAATCAATGAAACCTATAAGGGTTCCTTCACTGAAGCAGATCGGGTTTTAATTGGAACTTTGCGTGAGAAGTTGCTGGCGGATAAAAAACTCCGTAAGGCAGCCAAAGTGGATGGACAGCAGATCTTCGAGAAGAATGTGTTCCCTAAAATTTTCGACCAGACGGCCCAAGCATCTTACATCGAGAGTACGGAGACTTACACAAAATTGTTTGAGGATACTGCTAAGTATAACGCCATCATGGTTGCCTTGGCAAAAGAACTGTATCGGGAACTTCGGAACAGTCAGGAGGGATAACAATGCCGAGAGCAAAGAAAGACGGACAGCATATCAACTGCTACATCGACAGGATCCTTTGTGAACGGCTGAAGGCCTATGCAGATGAAAAGGGGCAGACTATGACGACTGCGCTGGAGAGGATCCTGAAGCAACATTTTGAAGAAGAAAACAGAAAAACTATTGACAAAGATGATATGGAGGCATTACGGTGAATGGTCAAGGAAAACTATTGACTCATTTTCTAAAAAATGCGGACAAGCTTGTCATTCCAGTATATCAGCGTAATTATGACTGGAAAGAGGAACATTGCAAAAAACTCTACTCTGACCTTGTTAAAACTGTCAGGGAGGGGAAACGCTGGCACTTTTTCGGTGGCATCGTTTCTGTCAGCGATCCTATGGGCAGCAGCTCAGACTACTTAGTCATTGACGGGCAGCAACGAATCACGACCGTGTCTCTTCTCCTCCTGGCTATTGCTAATCTCGTGAAGGCCGGCATCGCCACGCCCAAAGATCCTAACCTGTACGATGTGATCACAAAGAAGTATCTGGTCGATGAGATCAATCCCAAACAGCGTAAAATGAAGTTAAAGCCCATCAAAGGCGATCAGGACTCATATGACAGACTCTGGGGGGAACCGTCTGAGTACAATCAGAGTTCCCGAATTACCCAGAACTACCTATACTTTTACAACCAGATCCAGCAGGATGATATCAGTGTGGATCAGTTATTCTCTGCAGTTGAAAAGCTCCAAATCATTGACATCACCCTAACACCCCCGGACGATGACCCACAACTGGTCTTTGAGAGCCTGAATTCCACGGGCCTGGATTTGAACGAAGGTGACAAGATCCGAAATTTTGTTCTGATGCGCCGCTCTATGGAGGAGCAGGAACAGTTCTATGACGATTACTGGAGCCCGATTGAGAAGAACGCCGGCTATGACAAGCAGACCAACTCCTATGATGTCAGCCCCTTTATACGGGACTACCTGGGCATCAAGGAGCGGCGTTTAACTGCCATGAAGGAAATCTACCAGGAATTCAAGGACTATGTGGAAAAGCGCGGCCAGATCGAGGATGTCCTCAAAGAGCTACGGGACTATGCGAAGAGGTACAGCAAGATCCGCTCCGGCAGCCCAGAGTTCCCGCGCAAACTGAGAGCCTCCCTATACCGGCTGAATCGGTTTGAAAGCAGTGTCTGTCGCCCCTTCTTGATGGAGGTATTCCGGCTCCAGGAAGAGGGGCAGCTCTCACTGGATGATGTGGCCGAAGTCTGCCGCATAGTGGAGGCATATCTGCTCCGCCGCCTGATCTGTGACCTGCCTTCCAACACACAGAGCAAAGTGTTCCTCACACTTTGTAATGACATTAAGCGGCTGGACGGCACATATGACAGTTTCCTGGAGAAAATGAAGTATGTGCTGGCCAGCAAGAAAGAGAAAGCTGCTTTCCCAGCAGATGAGGATTTTGCGGAAGGTTTGAAAGCGAAGAATATCTATACCATGCCCACCCGGTACAAAGCCTATATCTTCGAGCGTCTTGAAAATGGGGATAGCTCGGAATATAAGGAGATCTATAATCGACTGGACAGCGGTGAGTACACCATTGAGCATATCATGCCGCAAAAGTTGACCCCCGCTTGGGCAGCTGAGTTGGGCGATGATGCTGAGGGAATCCACGATCAGTGGCTCCATCGACTTGCAAACCTGACCTTGGCTGCTTCATCCTACAATATCCGGTACAGTAACGCCTCCTTCCAGGAAAAGATGACTATGAAAGACGGTTATCTCCAAAGTGGCCTGAAGATGACCCAGCAGATTGCAAAAGCAGATCATTGGGGCCTCGCTGAATTGGAGGAACGCTGCAGCAGCTTGATTCAACAGTGCATCGGACTCTGGCCCTATGCGGACACTACATACACACCTCCACAGAAACAGTACGATGAAATCGCCTTGGAGGATGACACAACCTTTACAGGAAGGCAGCTGGTAAAATATCGTTTCCGTGGTAATGAGCATGAGACAAGTACCTGGGTGGATATGTATGTTGCAGTCCTGAAAGAGCTTCACAATGTTGATACCGCATATCTCAATTACTTAGCAGATTCGGATGACGGCGTGGATCTGGCAAGTCAATTTTCGCATACCGGGGGCAGCGCAGACTCGTCCACGATGATAGCAGACAACCTCTATGTCAACACTGGAACCTCTACGCAGCACAAGATCAATATGCTCCGGCGCCTGTTTGAGCATTACGGGCAGGATCCCTCTGATCTGGTGTTTTTCCTTAATGAGAAACGAGGGGAAGATGAGGAGTCCAGCCTGCGGCATAAAATTCGCAGGGCGTACTGGACACAGATTTTGCCGAACCTTCAAGAAGTGACTGGGTCTTTCAAGTATGTGTCTCCCACAAAGAATAACTATCTCTCAGGTTCTACGAACAGCCCTGGGGTACAGTTATCTTGCGTTGCCAACTTTAATCAGGCTCGGGTCGAGATTTATATTGATACGGGAAATGGTGTCAAAAACCAGCAGATTTACGACAGCCTGAAGAGACATCAGGCGGAGATCGAAGGGGCCTATGGTCGGCCGTTGATGTGGTACAACCAGGAGGGAACTCGTTCCTGCAAAGTCTATGATGAACTCACGGATGTCAGTGTAACAAACCAGGACGACTGGATTAAAATGATGAAATTTCACAGTGAGCGCGGAGCAATGCTATTGCGAGCTGTGACGCCTTATTTACCTTGATTCCTGAGTTATTTGGTTGCTTATCTTGTGGACAGGGATTCACAGCTTCATAATGGCAAAACCTTTAGAGGATTCAGATGAACTAATCCAATTGAAGAAACTCATCCATAGAAGAATCGGAAAACCTGGTGGGTTTGCGATGAGAATCATAAAAACGATTGCATAGCGTTTGCAGAGAAAGGAAAGCGGAAAGATGAGAGTCATCTGTTTCGGCGATTCCAACACCTACGGCTATGACCCCCGCTCCTATCTGGGTGGCCGCTACGATGCGGACAGCCGGTGGGTGGACATTCTGGCCGAGGAAACCGGCTGGAGCGTCTGCAACATGGGTCAGAATGGCCGGGAGATCCCCACTGTTGCCCCCTCCTTCCCTACAGACACGGATCTGCAGATCGTCATGCTTGGGACCAACGATCTGCTCCAGGGTAGAAGTCCGGAGCAGGCCGCTGAGAGGCTGAATCGGTTCTTCTCGGGCATCTCCTTGAATCGAAGTAAAATCCTGCTGATCGCCCCACCGCCGATGACCCTGGGAGCGTGGGTGCCCAGCCCGCAACTCATTGACGATTCCCGCACCTTTGCCCGGCTCTGCCAGGCCCTGGCAAAACAAATGGGCATCCGCTTTGCCAACACAGGGAAGTGGGACATCCCCTTAGCCTATGACGGCGTCCACTTTACAGAGCAGGGTCACAGAGCCTTTGCCGCCGGACTTCTGGACGAACTCAAATGAAACGAATCCTGCCTATACTTTTATCTCTTCTGCTATTGACTGGGTGTGGCGGAAACTCTGCGGATGGCTACCAGCAGATCACCCAGGAGGAGGCCAAAGAGATGATGGACACCCAGAAGGTCATCATCCTGGATGTGCGGGAGCAGGACGAGTACGACAGCGGCCACATCCCCGGTGCGGTCCTGCTGCCGGTGGGGAGCATCGACGAGGATACCGCCGCAGAGGTGATCCCCGAAAAGGATTCCACGGTTTTGGTGTACTGCCGCAGCGGGAACCGTAGCAAGACGGCATCCTCTGCCCTGGCGGAACTGGGCTACACCAACATCTACGAATTCGGCGGCATC
>OGJU01001240.1_pt1 | contig 17706 bp, 16 predicted proteins | sample 1572251 | NCBI WGS metagenome assembly OGJU01 (sample SAMEA2582144, study PRJEB24529) | metagenome | biome: Human gut stool | place: China | collected 2011
GAAGCGCGATATTCGGATAATGCTCGATAGGCAGCGAGACCAAGCCGATAATACCCAGCAAGACGAAGAAGATGGAAACCACCGTCGAAAGTACCGGGCGCTTTATAAAGTTTGTAAATGACATAATTTACTATTTTTCTTTATACCTTATTATATATTACTTCTTTCCGCCCATAGCAGTAGCGAAGGCATGAGCGTTATCCTGAGACTCAGCCAACTTGGCAGCCTCAGCAATCTTCTGATTGTAGCGCTCCAGAGTGATAGGCTTGATCTGCTGACCATCGGTCAACTTGGTAATACCCTTCAAAAGGATTATGCATCAGACACGATCTAAGCGTCTCAGAAAAGCTTACATTTGGCAGTTTTTCCAGCCAGTAAGTTCCCAGATCATTCAGTTCATCCGCAAACATTTTTTTATTGTATGGGATCATATAGTCCTCAGCGATTTTATCTCCAAGCTTCCACACAATCCAATCAACAAAATGCTCCGGCATCTCCTGTTCCTGATTACATCCTGCTTTTGCAATCGACTCCAGATAAGCGATCTGCTCATCCACTCCAAACTGCCAAATATTCGCCTCCAACGGATGACCTACCACTGTTCCATTTACATCAATGACACTGTTTCTCTCAAATAAGTTCCATTCGTCCTGCGGCATGAACTGAAACAAAAATTCATTTACCTTCGGTCTTCTTACATCAAGGAAATGTCCTCCACCGATATCAAATGCGCTCCCATCGACCTCCACGCTCCTGCAAAGGCCTCCTGCTTCTCGCTCCTTTTCAACTACTCTGAAATTATTTTCACCTCTCTGCTTTATTCTATTAGCAAAAGCAAGTCCTGCCGGTCCTGCCCCCAGAACTAAATACTTAACATTTTCCATCTTTTGTCTCCCTTGTCATCCACTTTATTTGTGTTTTACCCTGCTCTCATTTTTCTTTAATTTGAACAGGATTTTCAATGCCTCTGTCACCGAGCTTCCCTTCAGGCTTGATGAACCACCAATATAATGAATTGGCACCTCTATTGCACGTTTATTTCTGCAATAATATCTCATTTCTGTCTGATACATATGACCATGAGATAAAAATGCATCCAAGTCCATCTCCTCCAGCACCGGTCTCTGAAATGCTTCAAATCCGCTTGTCATGTCCTTGAGTCTGGTTCCCAAAACAATATTCGATAAAATGGTTCCTCCTTTACTCAAAAGCCTTCTATATAAGGGATGATTCTCAATTCCTCCTCCACTTACAAAGCGAGAGCCCCAGACACACTCATATCCTTCCTCTAACTTTTCAATAAACTGTGGTATTTCCTTCGGACTATGGCTTCCGCCTCCATCCATTTCAATAATACATTCTGCACCATCCTCCAGTGCTCTGCGGAATCCCTCCAGATAACAGCTTATAACTCCTCTTGATTCTTTATAAAAAATACATTTTACCTTATCTGTTATTTTTTCCCGTTCTCTGATAATTTGTTCCGTGCGATCCTTAGAATAATTATCAATAACAGGATATATGTATAAATTATCATACGGAAGCGCTAGTATCTCATCCAGCACCGCTCCCATTGTTTCTTCTTCATTTGCTACCGGCATTACTATAATCGTCTTCTTCATTTTACTTATACCTCTTTTTGTCTCATTTATTTATCTCTAGAATCAAATACCATAACGTTCTCAAATCCCTGTTCCTTCAGAACCCGCAGCATGCTCCCATGATGTCGTTCTACTGCTGCCAACAGAACCATTGCATTCTTATTCCAGGATTTTAAACTGCATATATTCTTTATATCATACCCCTTTATTGTTGTCGAGTTGTTTTCCGGGTTGGTAACCGCTACAGCACTTATCCTGATCCCCTCCTGCTCCAAAAGTTCTATTGCTTCTCCTCCCACAATACCCGCTCCATATATGATTACTTTTGAGGCATTTTTCAATCGCTGTATTTTATCTTCGCTTAAAAAAGCGTACGAAAATGCTGACTGCCTCTGGAGCCACATTTTTTCATACAAATAGGCATCTGCCGGGCTTCCCAGAGAGATTCTCTCATATTTTTCAAAATATATTTTTTTCTGCAAAAATTTGCGATAGATACTATCTAAATATGTCCTGATAGCATCATCTGTCTCATCTGAGAACCTGTGTTCCTTCCAATAATGCAGAATTTCATCACATATTATAAACAGCGATTCCACCTGTCTGTAACTGTGGGAATACATAATTGACCCATCTCTCTTGCGATATATATAATACTCCCTCTTTAAATAAGCAATTTTATCTACCTCCATCCATGCATAGAAAGAGAATAGATTATCTTCATGAATCAACCCCGGGTAAAATTGAATGCCAGTCTGTAAAAGCTTCTCTCTTTTCCAAAAATATCTGTACGCTTCCACTTTCCAGTCACGGATCTTTGAAAAAGCACCCAGCAATTCTCCTCTGTTATAAATTCCGGTTTCTATGTCCTGTGTATACTGACCCTCTGTATTTTCAAGCTTCTCCCTGGCTGCTCTGCCTTCTAAAACGGCAGTCATATTAAAAAGAATTGCATTGACCTCATGCTTTGACATATAGTCACACAATTCTATCAATGCATTCTCTGCCAGCAGATCATCAGAATCTACGAACATCAGATAGCTGCCTCTGGCTGCTAACATTCCTCTGTTTCTCGAATAAGATAATCCCTCATTTTTTTTATTTTTCAAAATGACAATGCGTTTATCTTCCTGTGCACATGCTTCAAGAACTTCCAAAGAGCCGTCTGTAGAGCAATCCTCCACACAAATAATCTCTATTTCTTCAATATTTTGCTTCTGTACACTCTGCAGACATGCTTTCAGATAGTTTTCCACATTGTATACAGGAATAATAACGCTTACACAAATATCCTGATTGCCTGTTTCTCTGTGAGACATTCTCAATTTCCTTTCAGTAGCCTGTGACTTTACTGATATTCCCTATGTGTCCGATACACATACTCTGCGAACTCAAAGTCTATCGGATTATCAATATCCGTTGCCTCAATCTCATCAATCCCCCAAATAAGCGGACTCTTTCCAACTACATTCTTACATTCTATCATCCGGTCTCTCTCAATAATATTCAGCGCAAAATTCAATGCGTAAATATCGGGAAGATCCTGGCTCCTCGGCTGCCTTCCCAAGTCATAATTGATTGGTTTACCATCTCTGAACATAAATTCCTTGATCAAATGCGCGGAATTAAGCGAATCATAATCTTCTGACCGCATCATATATGTGTTGATCGCATTCTCAATCGTAAGGCTACGCAGCAACGGATTGGTAACATTCGCATACACCACAATATCTCCGTCAAAGTTTTCAGCCATATTCTTATATACCTCTGACATTGATACACTATTTGACGCAAAATACTCATCTCTTTTTACCGTTTCACATCCCATACGCGCCGCTGCTTCCAGCATCTTATCATCATTTGAATTTACAACCACCCCATCCAGCGATCTGATACTTAAAAGCTGCCGTAATTTTATTTCAAGCAGACTGCTTTCTGCAAATGGGCGCACATTTTTATTCTGCTGTGACCCGGAACGCACTCCAACCAACGCTTTTCTTTTCATAATAATCCTCCGTCAAAATATTTTTTGAGGTTCTATCCAGTAGATTTTTTTCTCATCTATGTTGTACTTTTTCAAATTCGTCCTAATATTCTGAACCACATTTTCACGTAACACTGCTATTAGTATATAGTCAAATGATACATCTTCTATCGCCGCAACCGGCATTACATCCAAGCCTTCCTCCTGATATTTTCTATCATTTGTGTCTACCCACAGGATAACTTTCTTCTCCGGCATCTGGTCAAACTGTTTATAAAAATTTCTGCCAACATTTCCAGCACCATACAAAATAATGCTGTTACCTTCCGGCAGCCTGTCCACCGGACAATAGTATCTGGGGATCAAATCCTTTTCAGACAACCCTATCTTCCTGTTTAATCCGTAAATAACGCTATCCACCATATATCTGTCTAACTGCCTGAGCAGATATTCCTTTTTTTCGTGCTGTTCAAACAGTTTTTTCGTGTATGTAAAAAAATATGTCATCTTAATCAAAAACTGTTCATCTGCCGAGGTGCATAAGCTTTCCTCGTGAATCAAATAATAATATTGCTCACTCTCGATAAAAACTGTTTTCCACGCATTCAACATGGACCAGAACATAAGTGCACGGTCTTCAGCATATTGTATCTGATCGTCTATATCCTGCATTCCCTTTTCTATAAATTCTCTTTTATATAATTTACCAACCAGATACGGCAGCACACCAAATTCACTGGTTTCTTTATAGTAGAACATATTTGTTATTATAGTCTCAGCATTATGTAAGTATGTTCCAGCATGTATTTTATTCTTTATTGAAATCTCCCCGTACGGGAAAACTTTCTTCACATTCGCACATACAATATCTGCATCCCCTATTGCTGACACCATATCGCTGATATAGGATAATCCAACATAATCATCTGCATCCACAAATGCAATGTATTCCCCTCCCGCACATTCTACTCCCTTACGTCTCGCACTGGTATTTCCACCATTTTCCTTGTGTATTACCTTGATTCTTGCATCTTTTTCTTCGTATCTATCACAGACATCCTCTGATCCATCTTCTGATCCATCATCCACTAAAACAATCTCTATATTGTCATACAACTGCTTCCGAATACTATCAATGCACCTCTCCAGATACGGTTTTGCATTATATACCGGAACAATTATGCTAACCAAGTTTTTCCTCATTTCCAGCTTCCCTCAATATTTCTTCCAGACTCTTTCTTTTAAATACTTCTAACTTTCCACCACGAGTCGCATTATATATTTTAATGCCATGTGCTGCTGCATATTCTTCCGCTGCTCTATATGCAAGTTCCGCTTTCTCTTTAAAATAACTGTCTGGCTTTATATTTCCCTTATAGTAATCCTTGTGAAAATGATTTGACGTATCAGTCTGTTTCCGTTCATAATTATGGTCTGTACCCAGTAAATAAATTTCCTTAAATCCCATATAGCATGCAATCTGAATACATGTATAAACAACGGTTCTTGCCGAATATGCTCTGCGTTCAATATTTTCCGAAAACTTAGGTATATCCGGAAAAAATTCCAAAATATGATCATGCAAGCGATAAACATTTTCCATATTTCTTTTAATTCCCACCTGATCGCCAAGAAATTTAACCTTAGCATCACATGCGTATATTTCTTCCCAGTAAGTTGTCATGATTTTATCATCTATTACAACAAGAAAATCCGGGCGCCATTCTGTCTGTTCAAACGCAAGGTATATCCTGTTTACCCCAAAACTTTTGCAGCCACTCTTCTTCACCAGATCCAGATCACCCGATGTAATGCTCGGTCCTGTTGCAACAATAAAGCACTTTTCCCCCTCACAGATTCCCTTAAACTTTTCAAGCTTTGGATTATAATAATCCTCTATAACATTAGAAAAATCAAATATCTGCTCTATTTCTTTCTGGCTTTTAAATCCACATATTTTTCTGCATGCCCAGAGAACGGTCTCTTCAGCCTGTATCTGTCTTTCTTTTACAAAGGAATACTTCTGCGAAAAACAATGACTTCTCATATTCTTTTCTTCCGGGATAATATCCAATCCTTCAAATCCGTATTTTTTCATCAAAAATTCCCGCAGGAGCATTGTATACAGATTGAGTCCTAAAAGGACATATGCATTCTCTTTTTTTAGATTAACTGGCAATTTATCAACCCATGTTCCTTTTCCATAGCCAACGATTTCCGGTGGACAGTCTTCCAGCAAATGGTAATTGTATATTCCATCCCTTTCGAGACTCTGTATAATTTCAGCATTATCATCTACTGCAATTACAATATCATAATCTTTAAACATCCCTTTATACTGTTCATAAGAGATCATTGGTATATCAGTCTCTTCTGATTTATCATTCCACTTTTTATCTATGATAGAAACAATATGACCCGGAGGACAGTTCCTCATAAATCGCTTGCCACGCTTCCCATAACCCCATAATACAAATTGATACATGTCTTTTCCCCCGCTTATATCCACTCACTTATTTTTCTTTTACTGATTCCCCATTCTAAATCATAGGTATATCCTGCTATATTACAATATCGGCAAAACGGTATCGGCTTTTTGAGAAAATCCAATATTTCTTTTTCGTTTTCAACTTCGTAGAGACTGATAGAATTTCTATCTCCAACATATAGATTTTTGTCAAAATACTCATTAAAGTAATGTGCATGTGCCGCTATGGGACAAGTGTAAATTCTCCCTTCTCTGACAGTAATGCACTCATTTGCATGCCAACACCTGATGTAGTTTTCTGTTCCATCCAATTCTCCATCTTCCACTAATGGCAGGTGATATGTCGTCTTTAACACCATGGACGACAAAGTATAAAAATATTTTCCACCTTCCTTTTTCATTTTTTCATCTATCAATGCATAATCTACATCAATAGGATATTTTGTAAGCGTCAATTCAATGCCTGTAGCTCTCAATGCTTGCCAGAATTCTTCTTTCTGCTTTAGTAATAACGTTCCATTTGTGTCTAACGTGATATGTGTATCTGGGAAAAATTTTCTTGCAGAATACAAAAATGCTACAATATCAGGATGCAGCAATGGTTCACCGCCAATTAACCAGATTCGTCCGATATTTCCCTCTGTCAAAACTGCAATTCTCGCCATATCCTTTTCAAAATCTTCCAGCTTTAAGAAAAACGGTGTTGCTATTGGAGAAAAATGATTACAACACTTGCAATTCAAATTGCAATGATCCACAATATTAATTTCAAAATCAAGTCTTGTTCTACGAATCTGCCTGATAAAAAACGTAACATACTCTTCATCTGTTAATTGCATGTTTCCCGCTGTTTCTTTCATATTCCCTGGGATACCCAATTCTTCGTATTGAAATATTTCTTTTAAAGTCTTTATTCCAACATATTTTTTTTCTGACACGTTCTCTAAATTCTTATTGATATCCTCTAAGAACTTTTCCTTTACAGAAACAATAATTGTTACTTCTTCTAATTGAAATTCCGACATACACTTAATCGGTATTCCCATAAAATCATTCATATGATCCGCATGTTCTGAAACCATAAAACCAAGAATGTTCTTTTCAAGTCCCAGTTTTTTCAGAACACAATATAGTCCCTGACCCAAAACACCAGCACCATATATCACAATATTCTTTCTTTGGCTAACAAGCGATTTTAATTCTTTTCTGCTTAATTCTTCCATTTTTCCCACCATCTATGCTACTGTAAATATGCTTTTTCTATCGTCTTTATCTGTGTCTGTATGTCATATCCACTCTTTCGGATAACATCATACATATTCTCTCTCTCATATGTGTGGATATTTTTTAAAAGTTCCTGAACCCACACTTGTTTATTCAATGCGCAATACTCGACTCTTCCTGTAATATCTGCTTCATCAGTAACAGCTGCGCTGCATATGCATTTTAAGCCTGATGCCTGTGCCTCAATCAATGTAATAGGCAACCCTTCAAACCGGGAAGGCAGCACGAACAAATCCATCATTTGATATAATTCATTTGTATCCGTCCGTTTGCCAAGCATCATCACTCTATCTCTCACCCCCAGTCTGCCCGCCTGATCCTCTATTTCATTTCTAAGTTCGCCGTCTCCCACAAGCACCAATACAGCTTCCGGCTTCTCCACACATATCTCTGAAAACACATCCAGCAGAAATTCATGATTTTTCTGATAGACCATTCTGCCAACTGTTCCAATCACAAATCGACCTTCCAGATTATATTTTTTTCTAAGTTCTGTCCTCCGTTTCTCATTATACAGAAACTTCTCTGTTTCAATCGCGTTATTCATAATTCTGATCTTGTCTTTAGGAACCTGTTCTCCAAACAGCCATTCAGCCGCTTTCCATGAACAAGCCCAAAAATCCGTTGCATAACGCTCGCCAAATTCCTTCCGAACTCTATAATGTTCTTCCGTTTCCCTCTTTCTTTTTTCTTCATCATTCGCATCACATCTTGTAGAATGTGAATGAACAATAATTCTGGGTACTCCTCTTTCCTCACAGATCTGTTCTACCAGAAAACTCTTCCACTGCTTTGTGTGAAGATGCACCACATCATATCCCTGATCCAGAATTTGATTTACTTCTTTTATAAATTGTTCTCTATTTTCTTCTGCATAACAAGAAATATAGTGAATTTTACTTCCAGTAACTGTAATCTCATCTGCAAAATCCAACTTTTTGCTCATCGTAGCAAAATCCACCTGAAATTGTTCCTTATTCATCCATTTCCAATTTTCTAATGCATAATGAGTAATTCCCCCATATGAATTAGCAATCGGGAACTGTAATATTTTTATTTTTTTCATGCAGCCCTCCCTGCAGAAACAAGTAAGCCAAACTATTTTTATTCAATATTGCATACTTTCTCTGATGCACACGCTAACCGTCTCACCCCATCTACGAACATCCGAAAACTGACCGAAGTATTATTCTCCATATTCATATACTTAGCAATCCGCTGTGCACCAATAATCTGTTGATGTTCCGGTAATAATTTTTGTAATTCTCTCTTCGGATTCACTATATCATCTGGCACTCTGTATTTTTTCTTATTTTTGATTACTCGCAAATCCTTATTATACGCCTTTGAAACTGCGTCCAGATCCCCAAAATACCACGCCTCCAATTCATGGCAGGCAATTCTGATCAATATTTCCTTATTACTATATGGCATACAAATATCTTCCAACTGTCTTTTTAACTGTCTGCAATCATTTGAATCCTGATCCTGTACAATTACAAATTTTGTGTCAGGCATATTCCATCCTTGTAATTTGTTCGGAATTGATTTCTGCAAATCAGATTTCCCCTCATGCGGGATCGTTATAAATCTAACACCATCTGGAAGTATATATGATAATATTCCATCCAAAAGGTACTTCATTGATTTCTCTTCCAGTAAAAAAACAATTATCATCTTACACCCCCGTAAGAAGTCCCTGTTTCCATAATGCTCCAGGCAAATCCCCTGCCTCATACAAACTTCTCACCAACTCATTATCTGATGCCTTGCATATGGTGGTATATCCTTCTTTTTTTTCAAAATAATAGATTTCTTCCAGATTAATAGCATTTAAAAAATCTGGCGAATGAGTTGATACAAATACCTGACCACCTGTATTGGCATACTCACGAAATTCCTCTGCCAGTTCTTCTAACAATTCCGGATACAACTGATTTTCAGGCTCCTCCACACACAAAAGCGCATGCTGCACCGGATCATGCAGCAGTAACAAATAGGTAAACATTTTTATCGTCCCATCTGATACAAATTTTGATGAAAACGGATTTTTAAATTTCCCATCCTGAAATCGTAATACAATATATCCATCTTGTGTTTCCTGTGCTTCAACCATATCCACGCCAGGGACTCTCTGTTTCATTTTTTTTAATATTGTCTCAAATGTGTCCGGATAATTGTCATATATATATTTTGTTACCGAAGATAAATTATCTCCAGTCCTCGACAACTGTTCACTATACCCTGCTTCCTGACGCGCTCTTGCGGCATCAATTCTAAAATCTGCCACATACCAGTCTTCAATCAACCTGCGGAATGTCGAAACCGCTTCAAACTCTTTAAACTGTCCCAAACCTTTAATTGCCAGTATATCCGGAGAATCCAATTTCTGTCGCCTTCTTGTTGCCAGACTCACATCTTCATAAGAATTCAATGCTCCCTCAGCTGCAATTCCCTCACCATATGAAAACTCCAAAACTTTCCATGGTGCACCCTTCTGTCCTCTTCTGAATCTTAACACTTCTTTTTTTACAACCGCCTTTGCCGCATCATCCAAACCGATTGAAACTTCATACGTCATAAGAGGTTCATCATGCGAAGGTCTAAATTTAATAATAAACGCAATATCTCCTGTCTGATCTCTTGATATTACTTCTTTGAATCCACCTCTCTTTGCCAAGGCTGCCTTTACATTACTATTTAAGCAATCATGTAAAAAGCCAAACACGTCGAAAAAAGTTGTTTTTCCAACACCATTTTTCCCCAAGAAAACAGCCATATTGGGAATGTCTTTAATTTCCACTTTCCGAAACACTTTATAATTTTGAATTCTAATAGATTCTATTTTCATATGCAGCCCTCACAACCTGATATCACTCACTGGATGTACCTTTCTCTGTTCCTCCGGTGGCAGTTCCATATAATTTCCAAACTTAAATGCCAAATACGCATCATAATCTTTTATTCCCGGAAATTTAACTCCCTCAAATTCAATATCTGCCGAATGCTGATACCAGCGTGCCCGGTATCCGTACGCCTTATTCGGAGTAGGAAATGTAAGAATCCTTACCCAGCCTGTTTTCTTTCGGTCTGTATGCTCTACAAAACGATCAAAACTCTTCTTGAGTGTTCTCTCCGGAACCTTGCTCATCAGCTTATACACGCCACGCAGAAAAGCACTTTGATCTGCCACCCGCCCCACTTCTGACCAGAAAAACTTTCGATAAATAAAACATTTGAAGTTGTGCAATCTGCGAAGTCCATAATTATCCGGCACATAATCAAGCGGAAATACATCTATAAAAACTCCCTGATCATATGGCATATGTTCCTGATGTTCCCGCAAAAACAGTGTGTCTTTCCGGCGAAGCTTTCCATACCCCCATCGATACCCGGGTGTATTGCGGTGATCCTGAAAATAAAACCTGCTTGTATCAAGTTCTGTCTCACACGCCTTGCGAAACTTCTCATACTCCGGTCGAAGTAACGCCACATCTGCATCATCATCCCACGGAATAAAACCGCCATGCCGCACTGCTCCAAGCAGCGTTCCGGCAATAATGTTATAGTGGATGTTGCATTTCTTGCATATGCGATCCACTTCTTCCAGCAATTCAAGTTCTGTCATCTGTAATTGTCTGAGCTGTGTTTCATTTAAATGTATCATAGTCTTATCTCCAGGGCATAAATGTTTATCCCAGTAGGCAGCATATATATTATGAATGCAGTATTTATTTTATCTTATCATAATGCTTAAAAATACTCAAGCATTGTCCTTGTCTCAAGTAAAAAGCCATCTGACATGCCTTTGTCAGATGGCTTTTCTGCTTAACATTCTTCATTTGAAAAATCATTCTTCCAAAATCCTTCTGGCACGATCCGGATAATTCGTAATCACCGCATTTACCCCCATCGCTTTTAATCTGCGCATATCTTCCTCTGTGTTCACAGTCCAGACATTCACATTTACATTCTTTTCCCTGCACATCCGCATCTCATCCTGCAGAGTTGTACACAGCACAGATGGATTGACCGCATATACCTTATTCATAAGTGCATACTCCGCCACATGAGACAGCTGTTCCATATACAAAAATGCAATCTTTGCATCCGGATCATATTCCCTTACCTTTAAAACCGAGCAATGATTGAACGAAGAGTACAGAATTCTATTCTGCCACCCCATCTCATGTACCAGTTCCACCACTTTCTTTTCAATTCCAGGATAAAAATTAACACCCGTCTTTAATTCAATATTAATTGTCATCCCTGTATCCTGCAGCAATTCCAAAACTTCCCGAAGTGTTGGTATTCTGCATAACCCCGCACATTCAGGATGCGTCTTATTAAAATTAAATTGTTTTAATTCTTCCAAAGTATAATCAGCCACTCTTCCTGTGCCATCACTGACCCGGCTGATTTGTTCATCGTGTGTTACAACCAACTGACCATCTTTTGTAAGCTGGACATCCAATTCCACACCATCCGCCTTCATATCCACCGCAAGTGTAAACGCTTCCAACGTATTCTCCGGTGCATAGCCAGATGCACCTCGGTGTGCCCACACCTTTACCTCAGGTCGGACACTGCGGTCTTCACCAGCGCCAAACCGTACAAATTCTAATCTGCGCTTTTCCGGTGTGACAACCAGCACATCCCACAAATCCTGTGTCACATCACCGAGCTTCCGCATATAACGCGTAGATCCTTCTGGTTTCTTATCCGGGAAATACTCTACCTTGCTGCAGCCAACAGAGATAATAGGAAAACTCCGCTTGTCATAAACATAATCCGCATGTGTATGTCCATGAATATATGCTAAGACTTCTCTTCCTTCCATTTCATGATATTTCTCCAAAATGTTCATTATACGCTCACCGTTGCGAATATCTTCTGCCCAATAGTCCAGTTCCGCAAGCGGCGCATCATGTCCAAATATCAGCACTTTATATCCATCCGGAGTTTCATCCAGCACTCTCTGAAGCCACTGCACTTCCTCTTCCGAAAAACCATATCTGATATTTTCATGATGATCAAACGATGTCAAAAAAATCATGCGGAGTTCTACATGATCATAGTCTGTATAATAATACCCCTTCATTCCCTGCCGCTTTACATAGCGGTCGTTAAACCTGCCATAAATGGCATATTGTTCTTCTTCCGTGAGCCATTCTGTGTTTCCCCTAAAATAGTTTGTATCATGATTGCCAATCGCCAAATATACCGGCTCGCATATTTTTCGCATGTCATTAATACAGGATGTGGCAATTCTGCTGCAGGTTCTTTTGTCCAGCATCCCATCTGACAGATCACCCAAGTGAATGATCCCGTCAAGTCCTACTCTTTCATGAACAGCAGCAATATTTGAAACCGTGTCATTCCATGTTCCATTAACCGTACAATGCGAATCCGCCAAAAGCGCAAACACCAGCGACTTTCCGTTCACCTGCTGTTCCATAACCTTATCAGCGGTTTTATATACCTCTTCTGTAAAATATACCGGTCTGTGAGAGACCTTCTCGTCAAAAGAGCGAAATGTTAATATATCACTTACCCTTGCAGCATCTTGCGGATTGCATCTGCTGCCATCCAACTTTTTCAGGCAAATGCGGAACCAACAGTCTTTATCAAACACGTACTCCTCATTGGAAAATGCCTCCCATGAAAAATCACCCGAATAACTGCTCCAGTTCTGTTCCTCCTGATACATATATGTATACATATATTCCTCCGGAATATTACATCCAAAGGTTGCAATACTAAGACCAAACGCCGGATCTTTTACTACTAAACGATCTCCTTTTTTGGCATAATACAATGCCCTGGATGCCATGTGAAACGGTTGTTCCTGTATATATTTTCCTGTTCTTGCATCAATCGCGCTGCCTGCACACACTTCAAAATATTTGCACATTTCCCTCTGCATTCCTATCTCTGATATACTGCTGTTACAGTCTTTCTCTCCGCTCCGCTTCACGTTTTGCCAGGAACTGTTCCATCACTCCCGCAATAGCAATGGACTCTTCCTCTGTAAACTTATAAGATCTTCCCTGATGTCCATGAATCATATATGCAAAATCACTGATCTCATAGCGAAGTCCCTGCCCCAAAAATTTTGAAAAATACCGGTCTTTCTTCGACGGATCCTCATAACGCACCTCAAAATACTGTGTCAGCCACCATGGCGATTCTGCGAGAATGTACCCTTTTGTTCCCGAGATCAGCAACTGCCCTTCTGACTTTACGCCTACGCCACTCTTTGACAGTGCCATCCCATGATCATATACAAAAGACGCTTTCGTATACAAATCAATTCCGTTCTCATCTTTGATACTGTCAAATCGAACTTCCTTATAGTTCGTCCCCATTAATTTCATAATTGGAAGTAATGTATGGCTTCCAAACTCTGTAAATCCTCCGCCATATGCTGCATCAGTTCTCTCGCTCGCCAAGTCCGACGCAAATGCCGCATTCATCAGAAGTTCCTGCGAAGGGTTGGCAATCGCCACATCACAGATCTGTCCGATAACACCACTCTTTGCAATTCCCACGAGCTGTACGAACCCCGGACAGTATGCTGTCTTAATCGCCTCTAAAAGCACAACACCATGCTCTCTCGCAATTGCAAAAAGTTCTTCCGCCTCTGCGCGCTTAAATGCAAGTGGCTTCTCGCACAATACATGTTTTCCCTGTTCTAACGCCCGCTTTGCATATTCATAATGTGTTTGATGCGGGGAGGCGATATAAATTGCATCCACCTCCTTCATAAATGCATTAAAATCATCTGTTGCCAGATCCAGTTCAAACTGATCTCCAAATTCCTTCGCGCTTTCAATCTTTGGATTATAAACACTGTTCACCAGTACGCCACTGACATACTTTGCTTCCGGCACAAAGCGCACTGCGATACGTCCTGTTCCCACTACACCGATCCGGATAATCGGATGGCTTGCATTGCGCACCTGGGTGGACGAAATATTCTTCGTACGCTCCAGATAAACCACCTCGCAGAACTGCTTCATATGGTCAAAAGCCCCTGTCCAATCTGAGCCAACCGTAAAAATATCGATTCCATACTTCTGCACATCCTCCACCTTCTGTCCCGGATGGTCTTCCACAATAATCTCATCCGCAAACCCGGTCTGTCTTACATTTTCAATCCGCTTGTCCAGTGAATCTACAATATTAAGTTTGCCTCTGGATTCATCATACTGCTCTGTCGTCACTCCGACGATCAAATAATCTCCCAGTGCCTTTGCACGCTTCAGCAGATTATAATGTCCTTCATGAAACAAATCAAATGAACCATATGGGATTACTTTCTTCATGCTCCTGCGTCCTCACTCACGGTCAGTATTCTGCCGCTTCTCCTTCTTTTCCGCTCCGTTATCCAAATCCGCTTCATCAAAATTAAGTCGTTTCTCCTCCACAACCAATGGTCTGTGAATGACACGCGTATTGATATTCAGAATATATTCTCCCACCAAACCGATAAAAAAAAGCTGAATTGATCCGAGTAAAAAAATACCGATAACCATCGGTGCATTTCCAGCCTGGAATGTATACCAATGTGTCAGCTTATAAATAAGATAAAATAAAGCAATGCACATACTGACTGCTCCTGCACCGAATCCCAAAAATGTTGCTAGGCGAAGTCCTACTTTTGTGTAAGAAGTAAAGCTCAGCATCGCTCTTGCCCGCGCGCCGCTTCGGCTGCTCATATTCCACCTCAATACGGTTAAATCCATGTCCGTATTCTGCCACAATTCCACGGATAAATGGTACAGGATCATCCAGCTGACGCAATAATTCAATAAAAGTCTTATCATAAAGGCCAAAGCCGGTAAACTGCTCAATCATTTCCGTCGTGGACATCGACTTGATCAGCTTATAATATACCGACCGTAGGAAATAGACCATAGGGTTCTCCTTACTGCTGGTCTTGATGCCGCTGACAATCTTATGTCCATTCTCCCATTCCCGAACAAATCTCGGGATAAGTTCCACCGGATCCTGAAAATCACAGCACATACAGATCGTGCAATCCCCCGTAGACTGACACATCGCGTAAAACGGCGAATTAAACTGCCCAAAATTGGTCACATTAAAAATAGCTTTAATCTTTTTATTTTTTGCACACAGCTTCTCAAGCTCCGCTCTCGTTCCGTCCGTAGAACAGTTATCAATAAACAGAATCTCATAATCATACTGCGGCAGAGCTTCCTCCAATACATTTATCACTGCAAAGCTCATGAGTTCTACATTTTCGACCTCATTAAAGCATGGAATGACAATACTGATTTTTTTCATATTTAAAATCCGATCTATTCTCTATTAGTTTCTTACAAATCTACCTTACTGCACTATCTCCATTATAAACGCTATCTATAATTCCGTCAATCGTACGCCGGATTCCCTCCTCAAAATCTACTTCCGGCACAAAACCTGTATCATTCGTCAATTCGGTCAAATCCGCACCAAGGAACATTACCTGTCCTTTTGGATATGGGAGTTCACCAATTCCTACACTTCCTGCTTTCAAATATTTATTTTGTCCTTCCTGTACCCGTAATGTGTCTATCCGCTCACACACTGCCTCACGAATGCGCACTATATATTCCCGCAGTGGATGTATCTGTCTATAAAGATAATCCCACTGCTGTGCTGCCGGCGTGAAAGCCACATGCTCTCCGCAAAGCAGCTTGCGGAGCGTCGCTGAAACCATCGTATTCGGACCATCAAAAGGTCCATATACACTCAAAATCCGTACCCAGACGTGTTTTATCCCCAGTTCCTGACACCGTATCCGGCTCATTTGACCGGCACATAATTTTGCCATACCATATCCATTTTCCGGAAATACCGGCGTTTCTGGGGAAAGAAGCTGTTCTGTCCTTCCATATTCCGCCTGGGAACCGGCACCAACAAACGTATTGCAGCCAAGTTTCGCTGCGAGTTCTGCTGCCTGCAAAGCAGATGCAATATTACGCGTCTGCAACCGAATGTCATTCGGTGCCGCCCCCGTTGTCCCCTCCCATGCAAAATGATAAAACACATCATATCTGCCTTCTACAACCTGCTCCAGCTGCCCCAATTCTGACAGCTCCGTCTCCAGTATCTTCACACGCGGATGCACAGGAATACTGCTTATTCTGGCTGACCCTCTATGGCAGACAGCAAGCACTTCCCAGCCTTCCTGGATGCATTGTGTAATTAGCGCCATGCCGATTGCACCGGTAGGACCGGTAATTACCGCACGTTTCATCTTCTTTACCTCTTCTCCCTTAAAAATGCCTCTATCTGTCTCTCCGTGCAGTCTCTGACATTTTTTCCCTGCACATATTCTGCATCCCACTCTACCGTCCGTTCTACCGCCATTTTTGCTGTCCATGAGGGTGTCCAGTCAAAAGTGCGTTTCAGTCTTGTACAATCCAGTTTTAAAAAATTAGCCTCATGTGGCTGTTTTATATTTTCTTCTTTGCCCAGATCAATCCAATCCGCTTCTTTTCCTGTATGGTTCTTCCATGCTTTACAAAATTCTGTTGTGATCCTGCCTGTCTCCCAGCAGTCAGCCTCATCCGGACCAACATTATAGCATCCTGCAAGTTCCGGTTGTTCCCACTGTCGTTTCAGAATCATCAGATATGCTGCTACCGGCTCCAGCACATGCTGATACGGACGGACGGAATACGGATTGCGTACCCTTATCTTTTCTCCGCTGCTTACTGCACGTACGCAGTCTGGAATGATACGGTCTGCCGCAAAATCACCCCCGCCAATCACATTTCCGGCACGTGCCGTCGTAATTGGCAAAACACGTGGTCCACTGTTCCCAAAAAAAGAATTGCGGTAGCTGTCTGTAACAAGCTCCGAACAGGACTTGGAATTGGAGTACGGGTCATATCCATTCAATTCCTCATTTTCCCGGTATCCCCATTCCCACTCACGATTTTTATATACCTTGTCTGTTGTCACATTCAGAAAAGAATTCACGCTGTCTGTCTGGCGGATGCACTCCAACACATTTACCGTTCCCATTACGTTCGTCTCGTATGTTTCAACCGGATTCCGGTAACTCTCACGCACAATCGGCTGTGCTGCCATATGCACCACAAACTCTGGTTTCACACGGAGAAAAACGCTGCGGAGCGTATCCAGATCCCGGACATCCCCCTCAATCGACTCCATCTCCGTTTTCAGACCACACAGTCCATACATCGAAGGATCTGTCGGCAGCTGTTTCGCGTAGCCATAGACTTCCGCGCCCTCACGCAAAAGAAGCTGGCTCATCCAGCGTTGGCAGTTCCCTGCGGAAGCTCTTCGTAGCTTCCGTCTGCGAGCAGACGCTT
>OGJU01001251.1_pt1 | contig 17539 bp, 23 predicted proteins | sample 1572251 | NCBI WGS metagenome assembly OGJU01 (sample SAMEA2582144, study PRJEB24529) | metagenome | biome: Human gut stool | place: China | collected 2011
CTTGCCGTTTTTTCTGACCCAAACGCTGACCCCAACGGGAGCGGATAGCGGAAAGGTCTATACCGTACGGGATAGGATATTGCCCATTGTTTTTGCTGCTTCACGCTTGGCCGAGGTCGTGGCGTGGGTGTAAGTCCAGATGTATATCGGTAAGATGGACAGCACACAATGAAGTATGGGATAATCGCAGGCAGCGCCTCTTTTAATGTCTTTATTTATTGACAATTATAGATGTATCGTCTATAATAACAAGCACAAAGATGATGTAGAGGTGATGTGCAGAATGGGACGAAAGAGTGTTGCTGTGCTGCCGCAGACGCAGGCGATTTTAGAACAGCTGGGAGAACAGATCAAACTTGCCAGATTACGGCGGCATCTGTCTGCCGAATTGGTCGCGGAAAGAGCCGGTGTGAGCCGAGCCACAGTGTGGAATGTTGAAAAGGGAAACCCCTCTGTCGCGATTGGGATCTATGCCGCAGTCCTGCACGCACTGAACAATATGGATAAAGACCTTCTGCTCGTTGCAAAGGATGACGAGCTGGGGCGTAAACTCCAAGACCTTGAACTTACCACTCGCAAGAGAGCACCACGAAACGGAGGTGATTGACCGTGGCGTCAAACCAAAAAATAATTTATGTCTATGAGAGCTTCAAATCTACAACGCCAAACTTCCTGGGAACGCTCTTCGTGGAGAATGTCCGCGGCCGTGAAAGCTATTCCTTCGAGTATGATGCTGACTGGTTAAAAAGCAGCGCAAACTATATGTATCTCGACCCGGATCTTCAACTGTATGCCGGGCGGCAGTATCCCACCGGTGCAAAAAATGTGTTCGGCCTTTTCGCTGACTCTTCCCCCGACCGCTGGGGTCGCCTGCTGATGACGCGCAGAGAAAGAATCCTGGCGGAGCAGGAAGGCCGGAAACCTCGAAAGCTCTTAGACAGCGACTTCCTGCTGGGTGTCTATGACGAGACGCGGATGGGCGCGATCCGCTTCAAGCTGGACAAAGACGGGCCGTTCCTTTCGGACGATTCAGAAACCCCGACGCCTCCCTGGACCAGCCTGCGAACGCTGGAGGAAGCTTCCCGCCAATTCGAGAACGATGAGTCCGGTCTCGAGCAGAAATGGATCAATCAGCTCATTAAGCCCGGTTCCTCACTGGGCGGCGCTCGTCCGAAGGCCACCGTTCTGGATACAAAGGGAAATCTGTGGATCGCTAAGTTTCCGTCCAAGCACGACGATGTCAATGTGGGGGCGTGGGAAAAGGTCACCCACGACCTTGCAAGACTTTGCGGTTTGGATGTTCCTGAGTCCATGTTGATCGACTTTTCCAAGTACGGAAGCACCTTCCTTGTACGCAGGTTTGACCGGAATGGTGCTGCACGGATCCATTTCGCGTCCGCCATGACAATGCTTGGAAAAACGGATGGAGCATCGGCAGCGGACGGCTCCAGTTATCTTGAACTGGTGTCCTTTATCAAGGCCAACGGCGCTGCTCCCAAGAGAGATTTGACAGAGCTATGGAAGCGGATCGTGTTCAATATGGCTGTTTCCAATACGGATGACCACATGAGGAATCATGGCTTTATCCTCAAGGCGGATGGCTGGCATCTCTCACCCTTGTACGATGTAAACCCCGTCCCGGAGGGTGACGAGCTGTCCCTCTGCGTAAACGAGGACGATGCGACGATCTCCCTCGACCTTGCGCTGGAGATCGCACCGTATTGTGAGATCAGCACCAAGGACGCAGCTGCTATGGCGGCGGATGTCCTGAAAACCGTCCGAGAAAACTGGAACCGCCTTGCAACAGAATGTGGATTGAGCCGGAGCGCACAGGAATATATGAGACCGGCCTTCTCGCTGGCTCTTGAAGAATAGAAGAAGAGGGGGAATATAAGGCTGTATCTATTTTGGTCACTCTTAAAAATCCCTCGACTTTTCCCTACCACGGGAAATTGTAAGCAAAAAATATGGCTGAAACAGCGCAAAGCCGCTTTAGCTCTCGATTTTTCCTATTTTCAGCATGTATCTAAATTGGTCACGCATCACATGATGTGCGACCAATTTAGATACGCACCGAGGAAACCTTAGAACCGCAACGGTTCTAAGGTTTTTTCGTACCCAAATTTGAGGTTGGGATAAAAAGATACCGAAGTGAATATCGAGGAGTTAGACAGGATTTGAACCGAAGCCCCCGCCGTTTTGGGCCGATTTTTCGAAGAACATTCGAGAAGTCGGCCCATTTTTTCGCCCTAAATTATGAATTTTTTGTTAATAAAGTGGACACGCATACAAAATGATACTGTCCACTTTAGATAAATCAAGAAAAGGAGGAGCCTATGAACAGATACCGAGTTTGGTATTGGGCCAGAGATGGACCCCACAACTGAATAGCAGAAATATGATGAAGGTCGTTTTGTGTGTATGGATTGAGCCATACATAGAAACCGACCTTTCTTTTTGCGTCTGGCCTGTCCATACACCTACGACCTCGAAGGAGGTCTTAACTTTGTCGGCATCAACCAGTCCCCTGCCCTACACAGGAAATAAAAGTTGCATCGTCAATACCATTTTGTCAGTGATGCCGAAGCACACAGTCTACATTGATCCTTGCATGGGCAGCGCCGAGGTATTCTTCCGTAAGCCAAGAGCAGAGAAAGAAATCCTCAACGACTACAATGGCGATCTCGTGAACCTGTTCCGTGTGATCCAGAATAACGAGAAGCTGGCTTATCTGTTAGGCCGGTTGTACCTCTCCATTAACGGTGAACTTGCGTTCAAGCAAAACAAGGATAGGCTCAAGGGCGTCCCCAACATCCTTGACGATGTCATTGAGACATCCCAAATCTTCTATGACGCCAGCTGGGAAGACATCCAGAATGCGGCTGCCTTCCTCGAGAATCAGGTCTACAGCTTTTCCTCCACCGGCCAAACCTTCGGAATCGCCAGGAGGGATATGTCGCAAAGACTGCCTCGTTTGATGAGCGCCTACAACCGCATTCGAGATGCAATCATTCTGCATCGTGACTACAAGGATGTAATTACCTACGCAGCTTGCCCAGGGAGCTTCATTCTGCTTGACCCGCCCTACAAAGGGACCGAAGACATGTACTCGAAAGCCAACTTCGACATAGAGCAGCATGACATCCTCTTCAGCTTTATGAGCGAGGTCAATCAACAGCACCATGGGGAAGTGAAGTTCCTCATCACCTATAACAACGGCCCATATATCCGTGGACTTGCTGAAAAGCATGGGTTTGACACCTTTGTCCAAACTCGACTTCACTCTATGAAGCAGAGCAAGGAGGCTGGTGCGCTGTATGAAGAACTGCTGATCGCAAACTACGACCTGGAAAAGCAAGCCGCAGCCAACCACCTGTATCTGGACGAACAGAAGAGTCAGATGACCCTGTTCGACTTCAAAACAAACTATACGGAGGACTAAAACCATGTTTGAGTTTACCCTGAAGATCGATCCCGCCGTCGCCGAGCTTCTCGGCTTGGATGGGGACTCGATCATTGAAGCCTTTTACGACCCCGACGAGGATGAAATCGTGATCCGAGTCCTCGACGAGGACGAACTCGACGGTGAATTCAATGACCCCCCCTGCAATGGCTGTCCGCTGTTCTGCCAGGAACACGGAATCTGCCTTGCCAAAACTATTTTGGAGTGAGGACCATTTATGGCTAAGATTTATCGCATTCTCGGCAAGCGCGGCAACACTACGATTCCTTATGCGTTTCGTGTATTTCTGGGCTTCCGCCCCAATGATCTCCTCAGCTTTCGAGCCGAGAGTGATGAGGTCATCATCCGCAGAGAGAAGATCTGCGACGATTGCTGCACCAGCGAGCATCGGGCAGATGCGCCCACCTCTTCTGAGGCACTGCGCAGTTTCCTTTCCTCTCTGCCTGCCAATGTTCAGAAGGAGGCCACACACAGCTCACAGAGATGTTCAGACATTCCGGCCCCGCAGCTCTGATGGACGAAGCGGAACAAGCCCAGCTTGCAGAACTGGATGATACGGTCACAGTATACCGCGGCGTGACTACCATCAACAGCGACAACCTTCTGGCTTTGTCGTGGACATTGGACTATGAGACTGCCGACTGGTTTGCCCGTCGCTTTGATGAGGACGGCACAGTGTATAAAGCGCAGATCGATAAAGAACATATCTTTGCACTGTTTAATGGCCGTGATGAATCGGAGGTCGTGCTGGACCCCAAGTACTTGAAGGATATAACCCAGGCTCAAGAGCCTACCCAGGGCCAGGAACTATCAATGTAAAGGAGAACCTATGGGAACAAGAAGCTACATAGCCTTGCAGATCGAAGAGGACGAGTATCTCACGATATTCTGCCACTACAATGGCTATCCCGACGATAACGGTGCAATACTGGCTGAACACTACGACAAGCAAGAAAAGGTAGAATCCCTTATACAACTGGGCGACCTCTACTTCCTACGGTCGAAGCTTGAGCCCAACCCAGATCTGCCTCACAATCACAGCACCCCACAGCCCAATGTGACGATTGCTTATAACCGTGATGAGGGCTGGTCCGACTGCGAAGCCGTGCATAAGACTTTGGACGAGCTTAATGATCCAGGCGAAATCGGCATTGAGTTCACCTACATATTCACTTTTGAAGGCAGGTGGATATATTTCCCGACCGGTGAGGCTGAACTCGGTTTTCGAGATGTCAAGGAGGACTTGGACAACGATACCGTTCAGTATGGCTCATTTTTCACCGAGCATGAAAACAATATGGACTGGCCAGATAATGGTGACTTCGCCCTCGACACGGATCTACGCCTGTGATCGACCTATGATGATGTGCGGTAGAGTTAATTGCACCATTTCGGCATAAATTCCTGACCTTAATTGCACCATTGCAGACGAAAAGCCAAGGCCGTGGTTGGCCTTGGCTTTTAACTGCGCTTTATTCGTTTAACAGCCTGTCCGCTTTCACGGCGCAGGCATAGCCGGCCGGAGCGACCTTCCGCAGACTCTTCAAGGCTTTCAGTTCATCTGAGATGAAGCCTGCTCCCAAGTAAGCGGCGGAGTCAATGTCCTTTTCAAAAGGAACATTTTTGAGCAGACAGGCGACCAGGTACATAACGACCGGAACCCGCTTGGACGCCTCTTCTGCGGAGAAGTTCTCTACGTAGATATGGCTGCGCACATCACGGAGGCCTTGCAGATAAGAGACATAATCCTCTTTGCTGACCTTGCCGCGGGAGGCAATACTCACCGCAGCGTTGTATGTATCTCTGAGCGCATCCCCGGGGCCGATGTCAAGACCACGATATGCGATCTCGTCCTGCACAAGGCTGTAGTAGGTTTCCCGCACCTCGGTAAAATCCTCTGCCACTTCGATCAGAGTCATCACATCGTAAAGCTGCTTGATGATCTCCATATCCTTGTTGCTGTTCAAGAGAATGCCGGTGGTGTGCGGTGCAAACGCTGTCAGCTTGTCACCCAGGATAGATTCCACGCTGGGGATCTGCACCGTCAGATCCTCTCCATCAGTGAGAATCAGCTCGTTTTTGATGGGTTTGGCGATGAGCCGCTTGTACTTCGCATCCTCGAACAGCACATCCAAAAGGATATAGATGCTACGCTCCATGACCGGCGACTCGTAGACGAACTTGAAGTGCCGCTTCTCTATGTTGTTTTTGCCCTTTCTGACCTGTTCCTCAACACTCACAAAGGGGAATATCTTGCCGGCCTCCTCGATAAAAGTATTCAGGTCGGTACCCGGCGCAACGATGATGTCGATGTCGGTGGACAAACGCATGGGACGCTCCAACAGCAGCATCAGACAGGTGCCGCCCTTAAAGATGAACGGCATGCCGACTCTCGTGATGGCCTCCAACAGGCCAAAGGCGTACACGGAACGCTCCAGAAGCAAAGGGTCCCGATGGCTGGCACTTTGCAGATCGCGAATGTGCTCTTCGGTAAAATTCTCTTTCTTCAACATGGCCTTACTCCGTTCTTAACAGTGATTTGTCTATCTGCTCAAGCACCTTGGCCTTAGCGTTCCTTCTCCGCGCATAGCGGAAGAGTTGGCTTTCATCAATATAGAAATCTTTGAAAGCCTGCGTGAAAATTGTCTTGTATTCGCCCTGGTTCACACAGGAGCGAAGCAGTTTATCCGAAACAATGTCTACGAGCATCTTTTCCAAGTCAGTATGCCAGAACTCGTCGGTGCCTTTTGGTGCCTCCGTGATCAGTTTCTTGATAACGAGCATATCGTCCGCCCAATACTGGTGGTACATATCCGCATTGGGATTGAGCAGGATGTGTCCGGCATACTCTTCTTTCAGAGTGTCAAAGACATACTCTCCGAGGTCGCCTTCTACAAAGATGAACACGGCATTATGTGCAATCTGGTGATTCACAAACTCGTTGAGCTGGACAAGTTCAAAAATGCGGAAGTCCAGTTCCGGATAGGTCTCTCGGATCTTACCGGCGACCGAAGTTGCAAGGTCAGAATACTCGTGGGTGTACTTTCTCGAGGTCTTATCATTCACGCAATAATTGTTCCTTCCAACTCGGGCAATGGAACCGCTGTCCAAGAGCTTTTGCAGAACAAAGCGACAGGAAGACTCTGTGGCGTCCTTATTCTTTGCCCTGTAGACAAGGGCAAAATCGTCCCGCGTAAAATTGCCTGCGTTTGAAAGCGCAGTTAAAAACTCTGCCATGATGTAGCACTCCTTTCAGCGAGAACTGCAAATCGGCAAAAAGAATCCGAATTTGCCGTATTGCAGTTATATCATACTCATCAGCGCCTAAGTTGTCAACTGCAAATCGGCAAAAAATAAGAAATTTGCCGTTTTGCAGTATTCGCTTATGTTTAGTATATGCCAAATGATAGAGGTTGATACTGAGCCAAAAGGTTGTCCTGGCTTTATGTGGCAAGGGCGGGTATAGTGTTCACTTACCAACCGCCCAATGAAACAACAAAGAAACGAGGAATGGAAATGAAACAAATCACGAGAGAGTGGCTGGCGTTTCTGCGGGAGCAGTATCCTGTCGGTAGCCGCATCAGACTCAACAGTATGGAAGACCCTTACGCACCCGTAGAACCTGGCACGATGGGAACGCTTCAGCGCATTGATGATGCTGGTCAGTTCTTAATGAAATGGGATAATGGACGAACCCTATCTCTGATTCCTGGCGAGGACAGCTTCAGTCTCATCCTGCCCGAGCCGACGATGATGAAGCTGTACATGCCTTTGCACGCTGACCTCTACACTAAGGATGACTGGAGCGACACCAGCGAGGAGCCTGAAATGCTGACTGGCCGAGCGCTCATGGAATATGAGGACTCCATCCTGATCGCTCTCATCAAAAACCGTATGTCGGAGGAAGCCGAGCGAGGCATCATGCGCTGGTATGGTCGAGAGGACAGTGTCGACCGCAAGGTTAAATCCGTCGTATTTACCGCAGAGGAGCGAGAAGGCCAACTCTGGGGCGTTGCCGAGTGCAAAGTGGTCGGTGAACTTACACCCGAAGAACTGGATACCCCATGATGTCCTGGCCGCACATGACCAGATGCTACATGGTGTTCGGTCACATCCACGGCAACACCGATGCCGACTACTGGCCGCTCATTCGGGAGAACGATCTGATGCTGAATGCCGGTGCGGATGTCAACGGTTTTGCACCTGTTACCTTTGAGGAAATGCAGGAGAACAACTACCGTCACAAAGCAGGTTGGAACCCTGAACTGTGTACTATGGAGGCCGACCAATGAAATTGAGAGAATATCATCCGCTCTCTGAAATGGAGCGGGTTCCGGCAGAAGAACTTCCCAAGCGGCTTGATGAACTGTTTGACCGCATGGACAAGGAGAATGTTGGCTTTGTTGTTACGGAGGAGGGAAAAGACTCCTGTGTCTTCTGCCCCTACAAGTGGTTTGAACTCGAGTACGAGACAATTGAAGTTGCGGTAGATGAAGTACTCTTGGCTCAGATCAAGGAAATCATTACGCCTCTGGGATGGACTGTAGAGCGGTTGATCGTGCGCTTCCTCGAATGGCTGGTTGATCCTGAGACACAGGAGGAAGCCATCGCATGGCTTATGAAAGCCAAGGAGGAACTTGGAGAGAAATGATAACGAAAGAAACCTTCGTGAAGGCGCTCCAACTCATCCAGGAGCAGCAGGAAATCAATCATCAGTTTGCGAAAGCACTTGACCTTGTCGGGGATGGACACTATGTGTTTGGCGTGAACAACAAGTTTTACGATGCCGCAATGCTCGTCCTCAAAGAAGCGGTGAACGACAAATACGACTACATCAGTTGGTGGCTGTATGAGGGAGAACCAGACTATAAAGTCTGGTCTTCCGATAACACAGAGGAGTGGAATCTGACAGAACCTGAAGCACTGTACGATTTTATCGTTAACGAGTGCCAAGAGTGATGATATAGTCCGTTATATGGGACACCTCCTTCGGTAGAATAACACCATCAGAAAGAAAAGAGGTGTTATTCCATGTATTACTATAGCAAAAGAAGTAGAAGCAAAATCGTCCATCAAAGTACTTGCCAACATATCCAGAATGTCAGCGTTGAGGATGTCGGTTCCTTCGAGAACCTCGAAGATGCGTATGCAGCAGGTTACCGCCTTTGCCGACATTGCAGCCCTATCGCCAAGCTCTACCGTAAGGAGAGCGATGTGTTGCAGGGATACTGCCAGAGCCATGCCGCCTCTGTGTTTTTCAAAGATCGGTTTATTGGCATTTCAACACCAATCAGCGACTGGCGGATCATCCCCTCTGGCAAAGGCAATGAGGTCGTGCTTTATCATAAAAACACCCTCGGCGACAAGAAGACAGGCCCTGTGCCTGGATATCACCTTCAGCGGGTTAGCCAGAACACGATTTCCGGCTACCTTGAGTACATCAGCGACCATGACCTCTACCGTAATATGCACCCCCTCTATCCTGTTCAGTCAAAGAAAAATAGCCCTCCGCCCATGAAAGGAACGAAGCGCTATCGCAAGGAGCAGAAGAGGGCCGCAAAGAAAGCACGGCGGCAATCTATTGCTCATGTTCTTACCTTGATTGAAAACCTCGACACTCAGGCTCGGGTGGCCCGCTCCATGTGAGGGCGATTCTACATAGGGGATGAAATTCGTTCCATGTTGAAGATGAGTAATAACACAGGCCACACATTGTTATCTCCGAGTCTTTGTGCTATGATAAAAAAACAAACACAAATTGAGGAGCGATCATTGTGAGCAAAAAACTTGTGGCCTATTTCTCGGCCAGTGGCATTGCCGCTAAGGTCGCCGAAAATCTGGCCGATTCCATCGGCGCTGATCTTTTTGAGATTAGACCGGAAGTCATCTATACAAGTGCTGATCTTGATTGGACAAACAAAAAGTCTAGAAGTAGCCTTGAGATGAGTGACCCCACCTCTCGTCCTGCAATCGCGAAAAAGCGTGACAATATGGATGAGTATGATACCATCTTCGTAGAGTTTCCAATTTGGTGGTACATTGCGCCCACCATCGTCAATGCTTTTCTGGAAAGCTATGATCTGACTGGCAAAACAATCATCCCCTTTGCTACCTCTGGTGGAAGCGGTATGGGTAAGACGAATGAGGCGTTAAAGCCTAGCTGCACCGGTGCCACATTACTCGAAGGCAAGGTGTGGAAGTCAACCGCAAAGAAGGAGGAACTGTCAGTTTGGGCAGACAGCCTCGCGTGTAGGTAGGAGCCTATTAGATCATTCTATTTCCCTCTGACCGTATACTAAACAATCTGGGAGTAGATTCTATATGCGACAGTTCGTGTGCGAGTGTTTGAATTGCGGTCTCAAAAAAACACGCCAATTCAAAGAAGAACCTTATCCCGAATATGGCGAAGTGTTTGTCGCACATTGCAAGGTTTGCGATAGTGATCAAAACCATACAAGAGTCCTGACGAGGAAGACACAGGCTGAACTAAGCCGTCGCCAGGAGGAAGAAGACCTGAAAAAGAGTATATCCGACCAATGTGCGAGGCATGGGTTCACCTGTCGATTTCTGTACCAGTCAGTAATCATCACAACCCCTTTGGCAGACTGGTGCTTTGATTATCATGAAAAGTACAAGACCCTTTATCACGAAAATACGCCCAACACGAAGTATCTAACAGGACACTATGTTAAGGCTCATACTCAATTCAATGGGAAAAAGATGACTGTCTCTGCTGTCATCGAGTACATTGCCAGCCATGAGGGGTGGCGAGCAGAGCAAAGAAGCAAAACAACCAAAGAGAAAAGTGAATGATGGAGGTAATGCCGGTGGCGAGTCAGCCGATTTATCAGTTCTACGCTGAATTGAAGGATTACAAGCCGTTGATATGGCGCCGCTTTCAAGTGGCAGGAAACATCACCCTGGCGCAGCTTGGCTATGTTACGATGACTTTGTTTGAGATGAAGGGTAGCCATCTGTTCCATCTTGAATACTCTGTGAATGAGAATATGCCTGACGATGATCCTGCATACCAAAGCGAGCCAGACAAGATCCTGCGATATGATATTGCCGGTGGCGACTCATTCCCTGAAACGATGATCAGCAATACTTATGCGGCTACGGAAATGACACTTCGCAGATTTACCAGCAGAGGTGACGCAACCTTTCACTTCTTCTATGATTACGGCGATGGCTGGGAAGTAGTGCTGCGACTGGAGGAAGTCTTCGAAGATAGCGAATTACCGGGCAAGGAACTGCCTCGGGTGCTTGAAGGCCAAGGCTTTGGTATCATCGAAGACTGTGGTGGCCCAGCTGGTCTGGAACACTTAAGAGAAGTGTTCCAGCAGAAATCGAGTCCCGAATATCAGTCTATGCGGGAGTGGTTGGGAACATCAGAAGTGGATCTCTCTGTCTTTGACCTCCAAGACCTGAATTTCAGGTTAAAAAAATTGCCTCGGATTTTCCGAGACTTATACGAATATGATTATCCACCAACGAAGCATTCCATTGACTTGCTTGACCGCAAGTATTGCAAAACCAATTAAGTATGACAAAGAGCATGATCTCATTGGATGCAAAAAGAGCCGATGCCTTTCTCCAGACCTACGACGCATATTCGGCCACGGTGGGAGAGGACATCTGCTCTACGGGAGAACGTGTAACCCTGGACAACGGAGAAGTCAAGCGCAGATTTCTTCCATGAAGCCCTTGTTGCGACATGGGCAACTGACTGCACAGCAAAATATCAAAGGCAGAATGCCATGTATCTATTTTGGTCTCAACCTGTTTTGCAGCCAAGTAGCAATGAGACCACCGTGCGTTGCAATTATTGAAAGAGCAAAATGCTTGAAATTACTGATATAAGTGGATTCCAAGGCCGAAGTCGCCAGGTATCTAAATCGGTCGCACCTGCCAGAAAGTCCTGATTTCTTGCGAAATCAGGACTTTTTCCGCACTTTTGCGCGCAATAACTTGCTTGCCGTTTTTTCTGACCCAAACGCTGACCCAAACGGGAGCGGGTAGCGGAAAGCACTATACCGCACCAGAGAGGATGCTGCCCATTGTTTTTGCCGCTTCACGCTTGGCCGAGGTCGTTACATGAGCGTAAGTGTCCAGCGTGAAGCCTGCTGAAAAATGCCCCAGCATGCCAGACACAGTTTTGATGTCCACATCGTTTTGCAGTGCCAGCGTTGCGAAGGTGTGGCGCAGGTCATGGAAACGCACCTTCGGCAACCCTGCCCGCTTCAGGACTCGGTGCAGCATATGCAACACGCTATCCGGTGACATGGGGCCTCCGGTTGGGGACGGAAATACCCATTCGCTGTTACCCGTTTTTCTTTTTTGTTGCATCAGAACGTCTATCGCGTCTACCGACAGCGGCAGGGTGCGGTAGGCGTTTTTTGTTTTCAGCGGCATCTCGTAAGCGTCAAGTGTAGCGGCGGATTGAAGGTTACCCGCGAAAATGAGAGAATACCACCGTATAGAACGTAGAGTCCACGCGCTATGCGTGGACTCTACGCGAAAAACGGAGGTAGATCACAATGGGAGAACTTCGGCAGTTAAATGAGCAGAACAAACTGGCGATATGGGCCGAACGGGTCACAGAATGTAGAAACAGTGGGCAGAGCGTACTGGCATGGTGCAAAGAGCATGGTATCTGTAGTCAAACATATTACAAGTGGCAAAAACGGCTGTTTAGTGTGGGCAAGACAGCAATAGTCAACGTTGATCCCCCTCCTTCCCCTCTCCAGCGCAAACAGGGCCGGCCAGAAATACTTCTGACCGGCCCGTATCTTTTTCCCTCGTTTGCTGGCTGGTAGCTCCGTGGATCAGTTTTTTTCGGAGGCGGAATGGACCGCCTTTCTGAATTGCAGCGGCGTCTGCCCCGTGATATTTTTGAATACCACATAAAAGTACTTGGGATTGGAGAACCCGACCAGTCCCGCAACGGTCTCCACCGGCTGCTCGGTCTCCCTCAGCAGTTCCTCCGCACGGCGGATCCGGGTCTGGTTCAGGTATTGACTGATGGAGGTCTGCGTACTCTCCCGGAAGATCCGCCCAAGATACGCGCTGCTCATCCCCAGCGAGTCGGCGATCCGGGTGGGTGAGAGATCCGAATCCGCATACGACTGTTCGATCTGGCGAACCACTTGAGACGCCAGCTGATCAATGTGCTGTCTATGCAGTTCTCGATTGTTCTGGACGATTTTCCGGAAAGCATCAGAAAATATGGCATCCAACGTCCGGATATCCTTCAGCGTTGCCCAGAAATTGTCGGAAACCAGCGGTTTTAACGCAGGCAACTGTTTTTCCATCAGTGAAACGATCCGTTGGAAGGCAAAAAGCTGGTCCTGGAAGCGGTCCTCCCGGATACTGTCCTGAATCTGCTGCCACAGTCTCTGGATCTGCTCCAGATCGCTCCCCCGCAGGGCGGAAGCCAGCTCCGCGCTCATTTGCTCCGTAAAGCTGCTGTGGGGACGGCGGGGTGTAAAGTCTTCCTCCAGCCAGCAGTGCCGGTCCGCTGCCCAGAATTTCTGGCGGCGCATTTCACACAGCACCTGATAGCACGCCGCCACCTGTGGGAACGTGGTCCTCTCAGAGCCGCAGAAACAGTAGATGCTGGACTGGTCGGCCCGTTCCCGGCAGATTGCAAGAACGGTCTCCCGCTCTTCTCCGAAGAACAGGACCACCTCGCAGCCGTCCTGATGATAGGTCAGTGCGGATACATCCGTGCAGGTCTGCTTCAGCGCGGACTGCGCGTGTCTCGTTTCCATCAGCACCAGCGTATAGGGCGGCGGCAATTCCGGCAGCAGGCTGAGATCCTGCCCCTCCAGAAGGGATTGCAATGCGCTGGCCTTGCGGTGCGCTTCGGACTGCTGCGCCAGCTGTGAGACCTGCCCCGCAAGCTCTCCCCTATTTTCCATCCCGATGTTCCGCAGAGCTGCCCGGACCTGATAGACCGGGAAGTAAAGGAACAGGAGCACCCCCAGACTGCAGATCGCCAGCAGCGCAAAGCCGATCACAATGCAGACGATCAGGGCGTTTTTCAGCTCCAGCAGCTTGGGAACACATGCCTTCAGCGGCGTGATCTTCAGATAGTGCCAGCGGGAGGTGTCCAGTCGGCAATACAGGCAGACGGTCTGCTCGCCGTTGATCCGCTTCAGGATATACCCGCTGTCCGCCTGCCCCTCCCTGCTGATCTCGCCGAAAAACAGCGGGATCAAGGGCTGAAGCTCCTCCCGGCCGGCGGTGAGAAGTGCTCCCGTCTCATCCAGCAGCATGCAGTCCCCCTGCCCGTTAAAGGACAGGAGCGTGTTCAGATACCGGTCATAGTCCACATTCAGCATCAGTGCGCCGCCGGTGGGCTCATCTTCGGAGGTGGTCTCAAAAAACAAAAAGGAGAAGTAGGAGCGGACCCGGACGGGATCGTCCGAAAAGGCGGTGCGGCGGATGGGCCGCATCCGGAGATCGGGGGTCAGGGAGCGAAACAGTTCCGCCGCATCCTGATCCGCGTATTTGTCAATGGGGGCGCTGATCACGTTGGAATCTGTGGAGTAAATGGATCCGGTATCCCGGTTATAGACCTGAATGGAGTCTACAAAATCGTTGCTGCTGACATAGGAATCCAACTCCCGCAGCGCGTAGACCTGTCCCATTTTGTCTAACGTCTTGTCTCCCCGCAGCGTCAGGACGGACGGGGCGTAGAATACCTGCATCCCGTAGTTTCGGACAGTGGCGGAAAGGATCCCCGAAATGGAGTCCAGCTGCCCCACGAAATCCCGGTGCTGCAGGGCCACGGAGTCCAGCACCACAGACTGAAACGCGGAGTAGACCAGGCCCAGAATGCACGCGACAGCGATCAGAATGCAGGCAAAGGCAGTGAGGAAGGTTTTTGCGTGATGGCGAAGCAGATTGTAAATTGGAGACATATTGATCGTTGTACGCAAGCACTCACGCCCTTTCTCGGTATTGAAGTTCAGTATAGCAAAAAAACAGCGATGCCGCAACTTTACTTCCGTTGGGAAATCAGGTAAGATAGTCACATTGACATCTGTTTGACGGAGGTACTTCGGCATGAACGCATACAGGATCTTCAAAAGGATCGCGGCCTGCCTGATATTGGTGTGCTGTACCGCCGGATGCGCCGGCAGCCCACGGCCGGCTGAGGCCCCGCCGTCCATGGCCGGGTACTCCGGAACCGTTACGCTGTACTGTTCCATGCAGGAGGAGGAAATTCAGGCCATTAAGGAGGGCTTTGAGGAGAAGTACCCCGACATCACCATGAACTACTTCTTCGCGGGGACCAACAAGGTCCTGACCAAGCTGGCCACGGAAATGCAGTCCGGTGAGATCGCCGCCGATCTGGTCTGGACCGGCGCTCCGTCGGATTACAGAAAGCTGAAGGAAAACCGGTATCTCTCCCCCTACATCTCGCCGCAGGCCATCAATATCAACGAGGCCTTCATGGATGAGCACCATTACTACATCGGCGGACGGCTGATGTCGGCGGTCATCGCCTACAACACGGATCTGGTCTCCGAGGAGGACGCGCCCCGGACCTGGGACGATCTGCTGGATCCCAGATGGAACGGGCAGATCGTGATGACGGACCCGGGCAGCTCCGGCAGCATCAAATACTTCGTCGGCGCGCTGATGAATTCCCCTGCCTACGGAACGGCGTATTTTGAGCGTCTGCGGGAAAACGGCTGCATGCTTGAGAGCAACTCCACCGCCACCCATCTGCAGGTCGCACACGGGACGTACGCCGTGGGGATCTGCATGGACTATATCGTCAGCAACATGGAAGAAGCCGGGGAGCCTATCTCCTTCCGCCTTCCGGAGCGGGATACGGTGCCGATCTACAGCCCCATGGGGCTGGTAGCCGGCTGTCCCAACGAGCGAAACGGTCGGCTCCTCTATGACTACATCCTCTCCAAAGAAGGGCAGACGATCCTGACAGAGCACCATCTCCACAGCATCCGTGATGACCTTGGAAACACGCCTGACTTCATTCAGACTGTGCTGGATTCCCGCCTTCCGGTCAATGAGCAGGAGATCAGCGATACGATGGAGGACGTCATGGACCGGTTCGACAGGATCTTCTTTCAGGATTGACCCTCCCCCACGGCTAAAGTAATGCCATTATCTTGTTACTGAATAAGCAAGCAGGCGCGGACAGCAATGCTGCCCGCGCCTGCTTGCTTAGTTATTTATTGTAGTTTTGCGGCCGCAGCGAAAGCATTTGTAGAAAAGATACAAAACCGGTTGGTTTTGCGTTTTTTGGTATGTTAGTATATTGCAATATATTTAACAATCGAAACAGCAGATATTGCTTGAATTTTAACAAAATTTATCACTAATTGCAAAAGAACATGCAAAAAAAGATATGTACAAAATGACGGCAACATTTTCGGTTCATTTTTAACGAAATCTTTACTCTGGTGACAGGATAATGAGAAAACAGTAGAAAATCCTTCGAAAAGCAACGAAAAAGGTCTTAAATTTTCTCCATGCAAACCCTTGACTTTCATTGGAAAAAGGAACACCTTGAAGATAAGCCAACGCTCTGGACGCGGAGACATTGACTTAAGATCTTATTTGATCTTGATGACACTTGCCGGTACAGCAGAACACGAGGAACTGAAATCATCCCAGTGGTCAAAAAAGAAGGAGGAACGTCTATGTCTACCCCACTGACCATCAACTCTGTTGAGACCCTGCAGGAAGCCCTTCCCCTGATCCGCGCATCTCAGGAAGCGTACGGTACCTTTACCCAGGAGCAGGTGGATGCCATCTGTGAAAAGACGGCTATGGCCGTGTCCAAAATGCGGATCCCCCTGGCCAAGATGGCCTGCGAGGAGACCGGCTACGGCATCGTTGTGGATAAGGTCACCAAGAATCAGTATGCCTCTGAGCATGTCTGGAACTACATGCGCAATAAGAAGACCTGCGGTGTCATTTCCGAAGACAAGGCCTATGGCGTGAAAAAGATTGCATCCCCTAAGGGTGTCATCGCCGCCATTACCCCCACTACCAACCCTACCTCCACTACCATTTATAAAATCATGCTGGCGCTGAAGACCCGCAACGCCATCATTCTCTCCCCCCATCCCCACGCGGTGAACTGCTCCATCGCCGCCGCGAAGATCATGCGGGACGCCGCCATCGAGGCGGGCCTGCCCGAGCATGTCATCAGCTGGATCTCCGTTCCCTCCCTGGAGATCTCCGACGTGCTGATGAAGAGCGTGGACCTGATCATGGCCACCGGCGGCTCCGGCATGGTAAAGGCCGCTTACTCCTCTGGCACCCCCGCCATCGGCGTGGGCCCCGGCAACTGCAACGTGGTCATTGACGAGACCGCCGACCTGCGGATGGCTGTGGAATCCATCATTCACTCCAAGACCTTCGATAACGGCATGATCTGCGCCTCCGAGCAGCATATCACCGTTCTGGCCAGCGTATATGACGAGGTCAAGCGTCTGCTGAAGGAGGCCCGCTGTTATTTCCTCAATGACGAAGAGGCTGCCAAGGTGGCCGATGTGTTCTTCAACGCCAAGACCCACGGCGTCAAGCCTGATGCCGTCGGCCAGACAGCCTGCCGTCTGGCGGAGATGGCCGGTATCGAGGTGCCCTATGATACCAAGGTCCTGATCCACGAAACGGACGAGACCTCTCACGACTGCCCCTGGCCAACGAGAAGCTGACCACCCTGCTGGGCATGTACAAGGCTGAGACGCTGGACGAGGCCTTCGATATTTGCTACAAGCTGGTGCTGGAGGGCGGCGCCGGCCACTCCGCGGCACTGTACATCGACCCCACCGAGGAGGAAAAGATCACCAGGTTCGGTCTGCGGATGAAGGCCGGACGCATCCTCATCAACCAGCCCACCTCCTTCGGCGGCATCGGCGACCTGTACAACTTCAAGCTGGCTCCGTCCCTGACCCTGGGCTGCGGCTCCTGGGGCGGAAACTCCGTATCTGAGAACGTTGGAGTTAAGCACTTACTGAATATTAAGACTGTTGCTGAAAGGAGAGAGAACATGCTGTGGTTCCGTGCACCTGAGAAGGTTTAATTTAA
>OGJU01001252.1_pt1 | contig 17529 bp, 16 predicted proteins | sample 1572251 | NCBI WGS metagenome assembly OGJU01 (sample SAMEA2582144, study PRJEB24529) | metagenome | biome: Human gut stool | place: China | collected 2011
CGCAGTGCGGGGCTTTCCGAGGTTTTGAAACCGCAGTCTAAGGTGCACCTTGGCGGGCGTTTTCGCGGTCTTGGGTGAACGTTGGACACGGCAAATGCCTGTGGCAACAGACTTTTCAAGGTAACCGTTCCGCAGACGATTGAGATGTTTGCCGTTTTCAACCACCCGAAAAAGTGCTTTCTGCATAGCGGCGATTTTCGGCACAGATTACACATATTTTGCGCCGCTGTAGTCAATGGAAAGGCTTCTTGACCGTTCAAAAATCGCACCGCTGTAACTAAAGAGAACGTCTCCGGCAGCGCAAAATTTGCGTCGCAATAGGCAAAGATAAGCCCTCGCTTGAGAGAACGCAAATGATAACTTTCTGATAACGATTCCGCTTTTCGGTATCCTTCGTGACAGGCCGACCATCCAAAAACAGTGAGAACGCTTGTACGCTCCTCAGGTACTTGTCCACCGTTGCCTGAGACCGTTCTGCCTGGAAAAGCGCCGTGGAAAACGCGAGGATCTGTTCGTTTGTAAGGTTATGTCCGTCCATGATGACTCTCCTTGAAATCAAGCGTGATGGCTCTCATTTTACCGCCCAACGCAGTCTCTGCACAAGCGCCAAACGGCTGGCCGTGCGGTCGTTGCGTGTGATAGTAACTCTGCCGGAACGCTTGGTCAAGTCTTTCCATCCCAACAAGTCAGGCTGAACGAGCAGCGGCAACAGGGCAACGCAGCCCAGCGGGGCCGCGACGCCTCGGAGCAGCGACGCGCATAAGCGCATCGCTGCTCCGAAGGCTCTCTGCGTTCTTCGGGAGCACCCCCGGCCAAGACCCAAAAGCGGCAAAGTTTGCCGTTCTACCCCCTGGCCACGCAGGGTTTCCGAAACGTGCGGAACGCTCCGAGGGTAGTGATACCACCCCCCACCCAAAACACCACCTGTTTCGCCGTGTGTGCCCTTGTGTGCGATTTTTCTCCGAAAGCCGAGTGTGTACCCGCTTTCACTCGTGAAAGCGAACGTAGGCGGTTTGTGCGAGAGGCTGAAAAACACGATGAAAGATGGTCTGAGATGGAGCTGTTGCTGATAGTGGGGGTTCACAGAGAACCGGGAAATGTATGTATATAAAAGCGTGACGGAATAGAAGGGATTTCACTGGTAGCGCAAAGCCGCATTGTGGCCGAGGGAGAGAAGGCCCGTGTTTCGGCGTGTGAGCCCTTGTGTGCGATCCTTTGAGCAAAGGCAAGTGTGTACCCACTTTCGCCTGCGAAAGCGAACGTGGGGCGTTTGTGAGGGAAGTTGAAATGCGGAAGAAAACTGACTTGAGAAGTGAGTGTGCGGATAACTTTTGGACGATATTTGCAGGAATGGTTTTGGGCAAAAAACCGAACTTTACAGGAAGGTTTTTCGAGTGGCGAAAGCCGTTCGATTTTATGCTGAATGACTTCACCGGTGCAGATCAAGTCTATATCGCCTGCGGCTACACGGATCTGCGCAAGGGCATAGATGGTCTGGCGCGCCTCGTCCAACAGCAGTTTGAACTGGATCCGTTTACCAACACGCTGTTCCTGTTTTGCGGACGGCGGCGAGACCGTATCAAGGGCTTGTACTGGGAAAAAGATGGCTTTATCCTGCTGTACAAGCGACTGGAACAGGGCGCGTACCAATGGCCGCGCTCAGAATCCGAGGTGAAGACTTTAACACCGCAGCAGTACCGCTGGCTCATGGAGGGACTGCAAATTGAACAGCCGAAAGCCCACCGTCCGGTGACAGGATTGAGCGCAGTCTAAGTAAGGAAGAATGTCCAAAAACCATTGAAAATACTGGCTTTTCTCTCTGCCTTGTGGTATAATTTCCTTATGGAAAACAGAGAGATGCAGACAAGCAACACGGAGGAAATGGTGACCATTTCCCGTGCGGAATATGAGCGCTTGCAGCAGGAAAATGCGCAGTTGGAAGCAAAGAGCGCCAAGCTGGAAGAGACGCATGCAAGACTGGAAGCAAAGTTTGCCGCCTGCGAACAGGAACAGGCGCAGGTCATTACCAGCCTTACATTGCAAAACGAGTGGCTGCTGGAGCAGCTGAAGCTCTCTAAGAAGAAGCTGTTTGGCCGCTCCTCAGAGCAGGCGGAGCAGCTGGTCATGGACCAGCTGAGCCTGACTATGAACGAGGCGGAGGCCTACATCTTCGGCATGAATTCTGCCGGGAAAGCTCCCGTCACCGTGAAGGCCTATGAACGGAAACGGCAGTCTGGCAATGTACTGGATGTTGTTCCTGAAGGGACGCCTGCCGAGGTGGTGGAGCACCGTCTGCCGGAGAATGAACGGATCTGCTCTGCCTGCGGCAGCGAGATGGTAGAGATCGGCAAGGAAGTCCGCCGCAGCTTAATGATGAAGCCGGCAGAATTCTGGGTGCGTGAGGACGTGTACTACACCTACGCCTGCAAGAACTGTGAGCAAGAGACCGGTGAAGCCAACATTGTGAAGGCGGCGAAGGAACCTGCGCTGTTGCCCGGCAGTTTTGCCTCCGCGGAGGCAGTGGCTCACATCATGACACAGAAATTTGTCATGTACTCCCCACTGTACCGGTTGCAGCAGGAATTTGAGCGCCAAGGCCTGAAGCTGTCCCGGCAGACCATGGCCAACTGGCTGCTGAACACTTCGGAGAAGTGGCTGCGGCCAGTCTACGATACGCTGCGCGAGCAGCTTCGTAAGGAGTCGGTGCTGCACGCCGACGAAACGACCTTGCAGGTGCTGAAGGAACCGGGGCGTTCCTCCGCCAGCAAGTCCTATATGTGGCTGTACCGGACCAGCGGCTGTGCGGAGCAGGCCATTGTCCTGCATGAGTACCAGTCCACACGGAAAGCGGAGCATGCAGAGAACTTTCTGAAGGGCTTTTCCGGCTGGCTGCACGCGGATGGATACCAGGGCTACCACAAGCTGCCGGAGAATATCCGTGTGGTTGGGTGCTGGGCACACGCACGGCGAAAATTTGATGAGGCGCTGCAAACGCTGCCAAAGGAAAAGCAGAAGGACGCTCCGGCAGCGATTGGCGAATGCTATTGCTCCCGGCTATTCAAGCTGGAGGAGGCTTTTGCAGAACTGACGCCGGAAGAACGGTATGAGAAGCGGCTGGAACAGGAAAAACCTGTTTTAGACGCATTATTGTCATGGGCAAATGAGATGCAGGTGAAAACAGCGCCGAAATCCGCGATGGGCAGGGCCATTCACTACCTGCTGGAGCAGTGGCCGTACCTGACAAGGTATCTGGAGGATGGCCGTCTGGAACTGAGCAACAACCGTGCCGAGCGCAGTATTAAGCCCTTTGTGATGGGCCGCAAAAACTGGCTCTTCGCCAATACCCCTGGTGGTGCTCAGGCCAGCAGTGTGATCTACAGTCTGATTGAAACGGCGAAGGAGAACGGTTTAGATCCGTACCGCTATCTGCTCTGGCTCCTGCAAAATGCGCCGCAGCTGAGCGAAACTAACAAAGCATGGGCTGAAAGCCTGCTTCCCGCGAGAGCCCCGGAAGAATGCTATATGCCGCAAAAATAGATGACCGCCATCTCAGTGAGCGAACGGCTCCTTGAGATGGCGGCCTTTTATACGTGGTTAGATTTTACGCTTACGCCGCAACTGCATTCTGCGCTTACTTCCATCTCTTAATTTTTTCCGCCTCTTTTGCTCGAAATACGTCAAAAACCCGGTTGCTGTATAATTCGCAACCGGGTTTCTCGACAGGCTGAGCCTATAGAGCAAATGCTCCATAGACAGAAATGAAAAAATAGCGAAGAACTTAATACTCCAGCTTCCACATATAGCGGCGCTGTGTGAGCGGATGGCTGCGGGCGATAGCGAGTTGTTCAGCATAGACACGCAGCACGGCGCTGAGCACCATGGGGTTGAAATATTCTACCACATGCCCGGGGATCACGTTGGCGATTCCGAAGTCCTTACCATCCAGCAAGGTGGTCTTGGCGCCGAATCGTTCGAGAAACGTCAGTGCACGGGCGTCCAGCGGCCGGGTAGGACCATCGTTCATCAGAAGCACAAAGGGCACATCCTTATCCACGATCTCAAAGGGACCATGGAAAAACTCACCGTCGTGGAAATTGCCCGAATTGACCCACTGCATCTCCATCAACAGGCAGATGGAGAAGGCATAGGCCACTTCCTGCGTGGCACCGGAACTCATAACATAAATGACGGGCGCGTCTTTGTAGTCCTGAGCAAACTTTCGAGCCTCCGGAACAACAAAAGAGACTGCGTTCTCAATCAGGGGATAGATCTGCTCAAAGGCCGTCTGCATTTCTTCGTAATATGCATAACCTTCGTAGACCTGGAGAATTTCCACCGCCAGCTGCAGCACCTTCGTCATTTTTTCCAGCTTGGCGGCGTAGTTTTTTTCAAAGCCGTGCACAATGACGTAATGTGCGTTCTGCGCCAGGGGCGAAGATCCGTCGTGAGTGACAGCCACCACAGCTGCACCCAGTTCCATGGCCTTTTTCGACGCAGCTACCGTCTCAGGAGTAGTGCCCCCCAGCGAACAGGTAATCACGATGGCCTGGTCGTTCACGCCTGCCGGCGTGGCGTGGCAGAACTCGTTGGCCGTGTAGTGACCCACACGGATGGTTTTAGAGTTTTTCTCCAAAAAATACTTACCCGGGAATAACTCTGCCTTGGAAGCACCGCAACCCACAAAATATACCGACTTGATTTCACCGTATTGCTGGTTGATCGCTGCTACAATATTTTTGATTTCCATCAATCCATTCAACCTCCTGTTAATTTGGTTGATATAAGTATAATACGTCATATATCATATGTCAACACATATTGTATTATTATTTTATAACAACATATAACAATCGTCCGACAGAAAGCGAGGGACTCTCAGGCAAACATAGTGATGGTACAGGAGTACCGGTCGGCATTAATCACGTTCTTGCTGTGGTACACAGCCTCGCCGTTTTCGTCGTAGCTCTCGTCGCGCTGCAGCAGCAGCGCAAGATTTTCTCCTACACCCAAAAGCTGGCTCTCCTCCGGGGTGGCATAACAGATGCCGATCGTCTTCGTGCCCCTGGCCAGCTTGACACCTTTTTTCGCCAAGGTTATATGCAGTGAAGCGCTGAGGTCTTCACTGAGCAGATAAGCAAAGGTACGGCGCAGGCGCACCTCCTCAATCATCACCGGCACATCGTCGCAAAAACGAAGACGCCGCACACTGATGACGCTGTCCCCTTCCTTGATACCGAACAACCTGATGTCCCTCGGACGTGCTTCGGACAATCCAGCAAATAAAAGCCGACTGGTCGCCTTTTGGCCGTTCATCTCGCAGGTTTGGGTAAAGCCCATCATGGTGTTCATGCTGCGCAACAGCTTTTTGCCCGTGACAAAGGCGCCGATGCCCTGGCGCTTAGTGAGGATCTCCTCATCCACCAACAATTCCAGTGCTTTGCGCACGGTGATGCGGCTGATGTTGTACGCCTTGCTTAACTCCATCTCCGTCATGAGCTGTTCATTTTCTTTCAGCTCACCGGCTGCAATCTGGTCTTTAATTTTGTCTGCCAACTGTTGGTACAGTGGGATCCCTGCATCGCGTTTCAGTGGTGTACTCATCGCTCTCCTGCTCTCATTCGATTTTTGTTTTGCGCACCGCTAGGATGGCCTTATCAGCAGCGGTGCTCATCTTGTTATTTAATTAAATGCTTATCGACTTTAGACAGCAACCTACAAAATGTGGTTTGTATGGATCAGCTTTACCCCTGATTCAATCGCAGGAACAGCGAGAATCAGTTGGGAAAGGCACCTAAATCTTGTGCCTTGCTGAGTTAAGCCGATAAGCATATTTAATTATACCATACAAGCACTTCGAATGATAGCCTCAAGCCAGATGTTTTGCCATACATCCCCGTACCTGCATGAGAGGGAGTGATCAATAGGGGTTGAATTGGGCCACGACCTGTGCGGCCAGGGCTGCGCCGTTCTGCAGACAACCGGGGATATCCAAACCGCGAATCACGCCCTCCATGAAGCCGGCGATGAAGGAGTCGCCAGCGCCCACGGTATTGACCACTTGCCGAGCCTGCACCGCTTGGCCCACATAAAGCCGCTGCCCATCCCAGGTGAGGCTTCCCTCCTCGCCCAGTGTGGCGGTCATCACTGAACCGCCGCAGGCTTTGCCTTTTTCCAGCAGCGCTAAGGCTTTGTCTCGGTTCCCCTCACCCACGGAGAAGAAGGCATAGTCTACAAGAGGCAACAGACGGCGCATATTATCATCATCTGCATAAATGGAAAAATCCAGAATTATCTTGGCTCCCTTTTCCTTAAGACGGGGGAGCAGAGGCAGCACATGGCCGAACAGGTCGGTGTGGATATAACTGAATTTCTGGGTGAAGACGATATCCTCCTCGGTGGGGGCATAATGCTCCATCACTCCGGGTGTATTATGTACATGTACCCTATCGTTGTTCTCCAGCAGTCTCATTTCAAACACGGAGGTCTGTCCCTCTCGCACCTGCATATGAGACACGTCGATTCCCAGCCCGCGCAGGGCGCGCAGCATCTCGCGGCCGTCTTCGTCCGTACCCACTACGCTGACGGCCGCGCACGGGATGCCTCGGCGGCTGAGATGGGCAATGCAGTCAATGCCGTTGCCCGTGGGATAGGAGAGACCTAAGCCTTCATACTTGTCAATGCAGCAAAAGCCGATGGCGGCAACACGATCCATATCACCCCACCCCTCTTTCACTGTGCAGGATGTCGTCTAACTCAAGGATAGACATGGCATAAATACGCACGGCTTCCAGCAGGCAGCCGATGTGCTGACTCTCGTCCGGCTGATGGGCATCGCCGCGGCCGGGGCCATAGGGCATGAGGCTGGTCTCCTTGGTATTACCCGGACCGAAGGCCACGGAGTTTGGAACCTTGCTGGCGTAGGTACCGCCGGCCAGCACATAAGGCTCCCTATTCTCCCCAGTGACAGTGTTGAACACAGCTGTGAGGTGCTGGGCCACTGGGTGATTTTTAGGAATGTAGTGGGAGTCCGTAGCCTCGCGCAGAACAAAGCGCCAGCCCGCCTGCTCCACGCTGGCAGCGAGGATGGGCAGGACGCGTTCTTTTTTGTCGGTGACGCTGTAGCGAATGTCTACATTGACACGCAGCTTTCCTTCCTCTGTACGCACCATGCCAGTGATGAGGGTAGTCTTGCCAGAGGCGTCGTCCTCATACTGGATGCCAAAGGATTCGCCGTAGTAATAACCAAAGGACTGTTTGAGATAGGCCATGGCCCGGGCCTCCTGGCCGTTCAGCAGACAGCTGTCCGCCAGAAACGAAGCCAGACGGTGGATTGCATTCACCGCTTTGAATGGCTCGGAGGCATGGGCTGAGACACCGACGGCAGTGAGCACCACGTCGGCCCCCTGGGCCTGGGCGCTGATACCTTCGCATTGGGCAGCCAGAGACTGGATGGCAGTCAGTTCACCCACACGGCCGGGCAAGATGGCAATGCAGTGGTCTGGAATGATGTTGGGCGCCTCGCCACCATGCATGCGCAGTTTTTCTGTGTCAATATCCAGTAGGATATCACCGCATACCCGGCCCTTTTCGCCGTGGGCTACTGGGAAGTAGCAGTCTGTAACCACAGAAAAATCTGGCAACGGGCAGTGCTTCACCACATACACCATATCGGACATGCCGCTCTCCTCATCGCTGCCCATGAGGATGCGTAGGGACGAGCGCAGGGGAAGATCCAGATCTCGCACACAGTTGATGGCCATCAGAGCTGCGGCAAAGCCGGCCTTGTTGTCCCGGGAGCCGCGGCCCACCACAAAGCCATTCCGCTCGATACCCGTAAAGGGATCAGAAGACCAACCGTCGCTGACAGGCACCACATCCAGATGGGCGATGAAGCCGATTTGCTTATCACCTTGCCCGCACACGGCGCTGGCGGCGTAATTATCATAACATTCGGTCTGCATGCCGTACCGCTCGCAGATGGTCCGGCCTTTGGCCAGTGCCCTAGCGCAGTTTTCACCATAGGGCATGCCGGGCTGCGCCGGGCCTTTTACACTAGGTACAGAAATGAGCTCAATAAGGATGTCCACCAGTTCCTGACGGTGGGCGGTCACATATTCTTCGATTTGTCGGGCGTATTGATTGGATCGGGAAATCATGGAAACGAACCTTCTTTCAATGATGTGGGGGCAACGGAATTACCGCTCCGCTAAGGGGAAATGGCAGGCCGCGTAGTGGCCCGGCAGCACCTCGTGCAGTTCCGGTTCCTGTCGGGTACACACGTCTCTGGCATATTTGCAGCGGGAGCAGAAGCGGCAGCCCTGAGGCAGATGCAGTGGGCTGGGCAGATCGCCCTCCAGAATGGGTTTGTTCTGGGCGTCGCGCGCCTCGGGATCTGCCACGGGAATGGCAGACAGCAGACCCTCGGTATAGGGATGCAGTGTGTGGGCAAACAGCTCCTGCTCCGGGGCCAACTCCATCAGCTTGCCCATATACATGACGGCGATACGGTCACTAATATACTGGACAGTAGGCAGACCATGGGCGATGAAGATGTAGGTGAGATGCAATTCCTTCTGTAGGTCTTTCAGCAGATTCAGAATCTGTGCCTGGATGGACACGTCCAGGGCAGACACCGGTTCGTCGCAGATGACAAGCTTGGGGTTAAGCGCCAGCGCCCGCGCGATGCCGATGCGTTGGCGCTGGCCACCGGAAAATTCGTGAGGGTAGCGGTTCTGATAGCTTTTGTCCAGCCCCACCAATTCCATCATGCGTTCCACGTTTTGGCGAATCTCTCTTCGCGTCATCTTCGTCTGTACGTGGTAGGGTTCGGCGATGATATCGAATACCTTTTTACGCGGGTTCAGGGAGGAAAATGGATCCTGAAAAACCATCTGCATCTCCTTACGATAGGGACGGAATTCTTTGGCTGACATGGCTGTAATATCGTGCCCATCGAAGATAATGCGGCCTGCTGTCTCTTTGAGCAGGCGGATGATGAGGTTGCCCACTGTGGATTTGCCGCAGCCGGATTCGCCCACGATGCCCAATGTCTCACCAGGGCGCAGGCAGAAGCTGACACCGTCCACTGCGTGGACAAACAACTTGTTCTTGCCCAGCAAGCCGCCACCCGCCGGGAAGGCCATTTTTAAATTCTCTACTTCCAGCAGATATTCAGTCTTGTTTTCCACGCTCATGTATCTGCCCCTCCTTTCGGCTGGGTTTGGCTGACATAGCGCAGGCAGCGCACCATGTGGCCTTCCTCGCGGTGTACCATGGATGGTTTCTGCGTGCGGCAGGCATTGGTCGCATAAGGGCATCGCGGGTGAAAGTGGCAGCCCTCGGGCATGTTGGTCAGCGGCGGTACTGTGCCCGGGATGGTGGGCAGGCGATCTCGCGTGTCGCCCAGCTTGATGGTGCTGTTGATCAGTCCCTGCGTGTAGGGATGCAGAGGCTGGCGGAACAGGTCGTATACGCTGGCCTGTTCAATGATCTCGCCGGCGTACATCACGGCCACCCGGTCGGCCATTTCCGCCACCACGCTCAGATCGTGGGTAATGAGGATGATGGATGTGTCCAATTCCCGCCGCAGATTTTGCATCGGCCTGAGAATTTGTTTTTGGATGGTCACATCCAAGGCGGTGGTGGGTTCGTCGGCGATCAGGAGGCTGGGTTTACAAGACAGCGCCATGGCAATCATTACGCGTTGGCGCATGCCGCCGCTGAGAGCCGCAGGATAGCGCTTGTATACGTTCTCCGGATCCGGGATGCCCACAAAGCGCAACATCTCAATACTCATCTGCCTGGCTTGAGCTTTGCCGGCCTTTTGGTGCAGGCGGAACACCTCGTCCATCTGGTTGCCCACGGTGAACAGCGGATTCAGCGAGGTGAGGGGTTCCTGGAAAATCATGGACATCTTGTTGCCGCGCAGCTGGCGAAGCTGACGCTCTTTCATTTTACTGATATCCTGCCCGTCCAGCAAAATCTCATCCGCATGGACGATGCCCGGCTTCAACACCAGACCCATGATGGACAGGCTGGTGAGGCTTTTGCCGCAGCCGGACTCACCTACAAGACAGAACACCTCGCCTTTGTACACCGAAAAGGAATTCCCCTCGATGGCGGTCTGGTTGCCCTCCAGCGTTTTGAATTTTACGCTGAGATTTTTTACGTTCAGCAATACGTCTTTCATAGCGTCCCCCTTATAAACCTTTGTTGTGGGGATCCAACACATCCCGTAGCCAGTTGCCCAGGAATGTGATGCCTAAAATGGCAAGCGTAATCATGATACCGGGGAATGTAGCTACCCACCAGTGGGTTGCCAGCAGAACACGGCCGTCACTGAGCATGCCGCCCCAGGAGATGAGAGGATCCTGAATACCAACACCCAGAAAGCTGAGGGATGCCTCAATGATGATGCTGGAGGCCACGGACATGGTGGAGATCACGATGAACGAAGGCCACACATTGGGGAGAATGTGGTGAAAGATGATGGACAGCGACGAGGAACCGATGGTCTTGGATGCCTTGACGAACTCCTTCTCCTTCAGGCGCAGTACCTCGGAGCGGATCAGCCGCGCGTAAGGCACCCAGGAGATGGCGGCAATCACCAGCACCAGCGTGGTGATGCCCGATCTCTGGAACACCATCAGTGTAACTAAGGCAAGCAGAATGCCCGGGATGGCATAAAAGGCATCGGCCACACGCATGATGATGTGATCAGCCAGACCACCATAATACCCGGAAACAAGCCCAAGCAGCATGCCTGCCGCACCGCTCATCAGCGTGGCCAGAATACCCACCACCAAACTAATACGTGCGCCGTACAGCATGCGTGAGAGGATGTCGTGGCCCAGATTGTCTGTGCCTAGCACGTTGTTCCAATCTCCGCCTTCCATCCACACGGGAGGTTTGGTCATGTTCGTCAGATCCATGGCATTGGGGTCGTGGGGGGCCAACTGCCCGGCAAAAATAGCGCACAGGCAGATAACCACCACGATGATGAGTCCGGCCATCCCTGTGCTGCTGTGCAGAAGCAGCTTCAAAAAACGTTTGATTTTTTTCATTCCGCAGCCCCCTTCATTGGTATTTTATGGTGGGATCAATCAAGCAGTACGCCACATCCGAAATCAAATTTGCCAGGATGGTGATGACAGCCACCGCCATGACGCCTGCCTGCACTACCGTCATGTCCAGGTTGGCCACGCCGCGGTAGATCAGCATACCCAGACCCGGCCAGGCAAAGATTGTCTCAGTAATCAGGGCACCACCGATCAGCGTGGGCAACTGCATGGCGATGATGGTGATGACTGGCACAAGCGTGTTTTTGAAAGCGTGCTTGAAAATTACCTTGCCCCGGCTCAAACCTTTGCTGCGTGCTGTACGGATGTAGTCCTGCTGCATCACCTCAATCATGTTCGAGCGGATGAGTGGAATGATCTTTGCCGAGGTGAGCAGTGTCAGGGTGGCCGCCGGAAGCACCAGACTTTTCCAGGAGTCAGCGCCGGACACAGGCAGAACATGCAGATTTACCGCAAACACAAGGATCAACATGATGGCTACCCAAAAGCCCGGCATGGCCTGCCCCAAGGCTGCGAAGCCATTCACCAGCAAATCGAAGGGCGTGTTGCGGAATTGTGCGGCAGCGATTCCCAGCACGATGCCGATGACAACAGAGGCCAGTAATGAGACGCTGGCCAATTGCAGCGAGTAAGGCATACGCTCCAGCACCAGACTCAGCGCGTCCTGGTTATATTGGTATGACACGCCGAAATTACCTCGCAGCAAATTGCCCAGATAGATGAAAAATTGTTCCAAAAATGGTTTGTTCAGCCCCAGTGCTTCCCGCAGTGCCGCTTTCGCCTCTTCGCCGGCCTCGGGCGGCAGCATCAGCGCCACGGGGTCGCCTGCCACATACACCAAGCAGAATATGATAAAGGTGAGAATCAGAAGCACCGGGATAATCTGAATCACCCGTTTGAGTAAATATCTAGCCATCAGCAGTCTCCTTCAAGCCGAAAAGGGCGTACCGGCGTTTGACCGATACGCCCTATCCAGCGCTTTTACTTCAGTGTAATGCGGTTCACGTAGAACAGCTCATCGATTCGGCTATTAAAATTGATGCGGGAATTGATGCCGTAAGGCACTTTCAGATGGATGAAGGGTGCCTGCACACACTCGTCCACGAAAATCATCTGCTGCATCTTCACCAGTTCTTCGGCACGGCTGACCGGATCCATGTTGTTCAGGGATTCCAGGTACAACTCATCATACTCGCTGCTGGAATAGCAGCTGATAGGCGTACAGTTTTCGGTGCGGTACTCGTTCATGCCGTAGGAGGCATCGAAGAAGTCGTCACCATAGGCAATGAGGGCCATACCGTTGAACTCACCGGCATTGAACTTGTTGATGTAAGCGCTCCACTCCAGCACGTTCAGCTTGATATTAAGACCTGCTTCCTGCAGCATGGCAGCAACTACCTTGCCTACCTCGGAGTCCATCAGATAGCGTCCGGAGGGCACCAGCAGCTCGATTTCCTCACCGTTATAGCCCGAGGAGGCAATCAGCTCCTTGGCCTTATCAGGGTCATATTTATTGATGTTGTACAGGCTCTTATCCTGACCGAATACGCCCGGAGCGATACGGGTGTAGCACGGAGTGCCGGCGCCTTTGAGTACAGTGTCGATGATGGTCTGTGCATCAATGGCATAGGCTACAGCCTCGCGCACCTGCTTATTCTGGGTGGGGCTGGTGTTCCACTTCATGATGACATTGTAGATGCGCGTACCATTGCCCAGCACCATTTCCGTGTTCTCTTCCGTGTTGATGCGATCCCATTCGTTGGTGGGCACATTCACGATGATGTCCACATTGCCTGTCAGCAGCTCGGCCACGCGGGTGGATGCTTCGGGAATGGCGCGGAAGCGCACCTCATCCCAATAGGGCGTGCCGCCAAAGTAATCATCGTAGCGCTCCAGCACTACCACGTTGTCCTTCACCCATTCCTTGAACTGATAGGGGCCGCAGCCAATGGGATGCTCCAGATAATAATCCAGCCCGTTCTCCTCGATGTACTTGGAAGGCATCACTTGGCTGCCGTTTTTGGACAGCAGGGACAGCAGGGTGGGGTAGGGACCGTCGGTGGCAAAGCGCACAGTGTAATCGTCGATAATCTGCACTTCTTTGATCACTTTAAAAATGTGATTTTCAGCCAAAGACTCATCAGTTGCCGCGCGTTCGTAAGTATATTTTACATCCGCTGCGGTAAACGGGTCGCCGTTGTGCCAGGTCACATCGTCACGCAGCTTGAACTCCCAAGTGGAATCATCGATCATCTCGTAACTCTTGGCCAGCACGCAGACCCAAGCGTTGTCTTCGTCGGCGCGCTCCACCAAACCGTGACTGAAGTTGCACAGTACGGCACCGGTGACACCGTTGTTGTGGTTCTGCATATCGAAGGTGGTGATGTCGCCGCCCTGGGCGATAGTCAATACTTTTTTGTCATTGTCAGCCGGGGCGGACGTGCTGCTGGACGCGTCGGAAGCTGCAGTTGAAGAACTACTACCCGAACTGCACCCCGCCAAGGCCGTCAGCAACAGTACCGCTGCCATACAGGCAGCCACTATTATCTTTTTCATTATTTGTCCTCCTTCTCCCCAAGGTGCATCTGAAAACTCCCCATGCACCCGGACGGCGGGCCTTTTTGCGGTGTGCCGCGTCATTTTTCCTTGAAATACGTCAGTATTCCTGTGGAAAAATGTCTTGTTCAGCACAAAAATTCCTCGCTGTCGGTCACATCATGCGTTTTCAGATACACCCTAGGTTTTTTATTGTGGCCCGTCGTTTATATTGTTTTAAGACATCTTAATAACAGATCTATTTTATGCATAATACAATACATTTCTTTCAATGTCAATATCTCTGGGGAAATTTTTACCGGCAAAAGCACAAAAATCATCGATGTCGCAGAGGTCGCACAGGTGGCGGGCCTCGCGCTCGCGGCTCGGGTTGGCAAAATTGCTCGAAGATATGAGTTTTTATATTAGCCTTTATAGTATTTGTATACAATGCACGTTCGTGAGAAAAATGGAGAAATCAAAGATGAATATCTGTTTTATCGGCAACTAGCAGAATACTAAAACGTTGCTTTGGAGAAAAACATTTGCTGCTTTGAGAATATTTCTTTTAAAATCTGTTGACAAGTACATTTTTTTAGGGTATCCTTTATATTAAGACATCTTATTACAACCAGATCTGCAACAGTCAAATATCCAAACGATAAATCAGCAAAGGTGGTACCCTATGGTTATCGATGTACATGTACACCCCGCATTCTATGACCCGATTTGTCAGGATGCACAGCGCATAAACAAACGCAAGGCAGTGATGGGCTATGATTTGATGAGTCCGTTCCCTCTGGAGTTGGTGAACAAACAGATGGCTTTTGCCGGTATTGACAAACTGGTGCTGCTGCCCGAGGATAGCAGCACGATGGACGGCGAAGCGGTACTGAGCAACGAGGAAATTGATAAGATTGTTCGTCTGGATCCCAACCGCTTCATCGGTTTTGCCACCGTTGACCCCGGACGCGCTGACGCGCTGGAGGTGCTGGAATATGCTTTAGGCACCCTCAAGCTTCGGGGATTGAAGCTGCACCCTTCCAAACAGCAGTTCTATCCCAACGATCCCAAACTGTTTCCTATCTATGAGTTGTGCCTCAAATACAACGTCCCCATTACATTCCACTGCGGCCTGTCCTGGCAGCCAAACACTTATTTAAAGTTCTCCCATCCATACCTGTTTGAGGACATCGCCATCCGTTATCCTGAGCTGCGCATTAACCTGGCTCATCTAGGCTTCCCCTGGGTGGTGGAGACAGCAGCTGTCATCTTAAAATACCCCAACGTCTACGCGGACACCGCTTGCTGCTACATGGACTGCCCTGAGCAATTCTTTGAGCAGCTGTTCCTCAAGCAGATGGGTCCGCTTTGGGTCGAGCACAACCTGGCGGACAAACTGCTGTTCGGCTCTAACAACCCGCGCTTCCGCCCAGCGCGCATCAAACGCGGGCTGGAATCCTTGCGCTTCTCAGCTGAGACCACAGCCAAGATTCTGGGGCTGAACGCGGAGAAATTCCTGGGAATGGAGGGCAACATCAATGGTTGAATTCACCCGAGTAAAAAAATGCTCCACCAAGGAGTTTGAGTTGATTAAAATCACACAGGATGTGCGGGATTTTGTCGCTCAGTCGAAAATCAAGAACGGACTGATTTACGTCATCCTAGCCCATACCACGGCAGGCATCATGGTAAATGAAAGCTTGCCATGCCTTGAAAAGGACATCGAGGCCACACTGGAGGAGTTGGTACCTCTGCACAAAAATTACGCTCATTCCCATTTTCTGCCTAGTTATGGTGCCATCGGCGGCAATTCACCGGGGCACTTGAAGTCCATGCTGGTCGGCAACCACTGCGTAATCCCCCTTATCGATGGCCAGCCAGTACTGGGCATGGCGCAGGATGTATATCTGGCGGAGTTCGACGGTGTGCAGCAGCGCACGTTTTTTATCGAGATCATTGGGGAATAACACGCTGTCTGCTCAGGTTTTCAAACTTGAACAGGTTGAAAACTTGCTTGATTGAACGTGAAGGGGGATTTGTCCCCGTCACTCTCCCCCTCACTGCTCTGTTTCACAGCTGCATTTCATGGTTTTTTGACAGTCTCCGTCCGCCCTACTGGGGCGGCCTTTTCCATCGATTTTATGAGGTGATAATTATGATGCGCACTGCATATCTGCAAAAGTTGACGGAAGCTCTGAACGGTGCCGACTGCGATGCTATGATGTTGTGCCCTTCTGAGGAGCTGCGCTTCTTCGTCGGCTTCTCCCCCCTGATGTGCGAGCGCTTCCAGGGCCTTTTTTTGAAAAGGGATGGAAGCATGTTCTATTTCTGCAATCTGCTGACCGGCGACGAGGTGCGAGCCGCCGTAGAGGGTGCATTCCCCGTGTACACCTGGTTCGACAACTCTGTCATGGCCGACGTGTTGTGGGATGTGTTTCAGAAGGAGGGGCTTTTGAACGCTGTGATCGCCGTCAACAGTTCAGCCCAGGCGTTCAACGTACTGGATATCGCAGAGAAGACAGGCGCCCGCTTTGTGAACGGTGTGCCTCTGCTGGAAGAAGCCCGTATCTGCAAAACGGCCACAGAGCTGGATGCCCTGCGCAAGGCGGCGTCTATTGCTGACCAGGGCTTCCGCAATACCCTGCCGCAGATTCGGGCCGGTATGACGGAAAAACAGATTCACGACATCCTCACTGCCGAGATGGCTAAGTTGGGCGGTGCTGATCCCGGCGCTTTGGTGGCCTCGGGGCCCAACGCCGGCTTCCCTCACTACAGCGGAGACAGCCGCGCAGTGCAGCCCGGGGATTGCATTATCCTGGACTTTGGCTGCCTGTGGGAGGGACTGCACTCCGACATGACACGTACCATCTTTCTGGAACCTGTGCCCGCGGAATTCAAACGGCTGTACTGGCTACTGTACCGGGCCCAAACTGCGGCTGAGGCTACTGCTCAGGAGGGGGCCTATGTGTCGGACATCGATGCGGCTGCCCGGGCCGTTTTGGCCGAGGAAAACTTGGCCAGCGCCTGTACCACCCGCGTAGGCCATGGCATCGGCTATATGACCCACGAGGCCCCGTACATCAATGCCCATAACCGCATGCGTCTGCGGCGCGGCATGTGTTTTTCCGTGGAACCGGGCATCTATCTACCTGGTCGCCTTGGAATGCGTATTGAGGACATTGTGGCCATCGATCTGGATGGCCGACGGGAGATCCTCAATAGGGCCAGCAAGGATCTTATCTCCATCGGCCGCGGCGGTGTGACTGTTACGCCCCCAAGAGTCTGCTGAATTAGGTCTCCATCAAAGCTGAAATCAATCATCGTTTCCGCCTTGCGCACAATACAGGGGGTATGCAGCACTGGGAGACAATGAACCCGACCTTGCCATCGCACAGCATCTGCCTATGACAGCTTAGGCGGCGTGGTTCCGATGGGCAAATGATAACTTTCTGATAACAGTTCCGTTTTCCGGTAGCTTTCCTCTGCTGTTTACGGTATGGTTTGCCGTTACAAAGGAGGCTGATTTTATGCCGAAAAGACGAGCAAACGGCGAGGGGAACATCCGAAAGCGCAAGGATGGCCGCTGGGAGGGTCGCTACACCGCGGGCTATGACCCGGAGACTGGAAAGCGGCTCATCAAGAACGTGCTGGGCAAAACGCAAGCCGAGGTCAAGGAGAAACTCAAGACCGCAATCAGCGAAAGCCGAAAGTTAGACATATCCAAGGCTGGCACTTACACAGTCAGTTCGTGGGTGCGGACGTGGTACGAGGTCTACGCTGAGCCCCGCATCCGGCCCAACACGAAAGCCTACTACACCAACTACATCGAGAACCACATCATCCCCGGAATCGGCAGCATCCCTCTGGAAAAGTTAACCACCATCCAGATCCAGCGGTTTTACAACAACCTCCA
>OGJU01001254.1_pt1 | contig 17486 bp, 18 predicted proteins | sample 1572251 | NCBI WGS metagenome assembly OGJU01 (sample SAMEA2582144, study PRJEB24529) | metagenome | biome: Human gut stool | place: China | collected 2011
AGCATGAAATGAAATATAAATCCGACGATGATGTATCCGATGAACTAAAGAGCAGGCTTAAAAATAATGCTGACGCTATAGCAAAAATTGATACTGAGATGCAGTTTATCTTTAAGGAGCTTAAGCAAAAAAACAATGTTCCCAAAACAACATGCAGGGGTATGAAAAATTAATTGACTTTTACTGAATAGTATGCTATGTTTTATACAGACCGATGGTCTGTTTGGAGGTGTGCACATGCCAAGAAACAAATATCCGGAAGAAACCATAAAATTAATACTAGACGTCTCGACTAGATTATTCATGGAGAAAGGGTATGAAAATACGTCTCTTCAGGATATTATTAATGAAACTAAATTATCAAAGGGCGCTATATATCACCATTTTTCCTCTAAAGAAGACATATTTGAGGCAGTATGTGAAAGAGTAGGTGATAATAATGCATTGTTGCTTGCCAAAGTCAGAGATGATAAAACACTGAATGGGCTGGATAAGCTTAGGGAAATTTTTCGTTCTGCACTAACCAGCAGCACTCAAAGGTTTGTAATTTCAGCAGCTCCCAATTTATTGTTAAATTCTAAATTTCTTGCGTCCCAAATAAAAGAAATTTTTGATTGTGTTGCTCCTGATTATATAAAACCAATACTTGAAGAGGGGATAGCAGACGGCTCTATAATGGCTGAAAATCCTGAAGAGGTGGCTGAGGCCATTTTAATTTTATCAAACATTTGGCTTAACCCATTGGTTTATGCTGCTGAACCTGAAAAAATGAGAAGAAAATGTGCTGCATTTAATAAACTTATGAATTCTATGGGAATGGAATTGCTTGATGAAGAGTTAATTGAGGAATTTATAAACTATTGCAGTGTAACACATGAAAGACGGAATAGACTGCCGTAAGGGCAGTTTATTTTAGAACAAAAACAAACCGACGGTCGGTTTTAAAAGGAGGCAAATATGAATACAAAATTATTTAAAAAAGATTTTACTCTTGTTGTTATTGGTCAGATAATATCTTTGTTTGGCAATGCCATACTAAGGTTTGCGCTGCCTTTGTATCTTTTAAAAGAAACAGGTTCTTCAACACTGTTTGGCGTAGTAACCGCGTGTTCATTTATACCGATGGTTATACTATCACTGGTAGGCGGAATAATGGCTGACAGAGTTAATAGGGTACATATAATGGTAATTTTAGATTTTTCAACTGCTGCATTAATTACTATATTTTATTTGCTGCTTGGGAGAGCACCTACTGTACCGCTTTTTATAGTATTCCTTATGATTTTATACGGGATTTCGGGAGCTTATCAGCCGTCTGTTCAGGCTGCTATACCTGCTTTGGTTGACGCAGATAGGCTTATGGAGGGAAATGCAGTTATAAACCAGGTAAATACTTTGTCTGGACTTTTAGGTCCTGTAATTGGAGGTATGATATATAACGTCTGGGGAATAAAGCCTATACTTACTGTAAGTATAGTATGTTTTGTCTTTTCTGCTGTAATGGAAATATTTATAAAAATACCACACAAAAAACAGTTAATTGAAAAAGGGGTATTTACTATAGCAAAAGAAGACTTAAAAGTGAGCTTTAAATATATAAGAAAAGATAAGCCTATACTGTTTTCAATTGTTTTAATTATATCTGCTTTTAATCTTGTTCTTAGCGCATCTATGGTTATCGGATTTCCTGTTATTATAGTCCAGATATTAAACATGAGTGATTTGCTGCTTGGCATATCACAGGGAATTCTTGCATTAGGAGGATTAGCGGGAGGGGTTATATCAGCATTACTTGCAAATAAGCTGAAAATAAATAAGTCCTACTATTTACTTGCTATCTGTGCTTTTACGTCGGCAATTATGGGAATATCCCTTATACCAAATGTAAATACAATTTTACCATATATAGTGATAACAGTAATGGGATTTTTTGCAATGTTATTTTCTACACTGCTGAGTGTACAGATGTTTACAATGGTACAGCGGGAGACGCCGTATAATCTGATAGGTAAGGTTATGGCCGCTCTGATGGCAGTGTCGATGAGTGCGCATCCAATAGGTCAGGCAATGTATGGAGCACTGTTTGACATATTTAGTGAAAACTCATGGATTGTTCTTATTGGGGCCTCAGTGGCAGGAATTATAATTGCAATTTATTCAAAAAGGGTGTTTAATAAAATTGATACCGTATCCGTAAATAACGAAACGCAGTTGATATGAAAATAGGCCGATGGATAATAAATATTTTCCATCGGCCTAAATTATGGGACAAATAAGTTAATGATGATTTTCTGCTAATTTTTCTTTGCTTATTACCCCTGATTTAATCAGGGCAAACTTTGCGCATGCCGGACCAATAAGCTCATATAAAACCGATGATGACAGTATTATCGTCATTAAAAGACTGCCGATATCAGGAGGAAGAATTCGCTGTGATAAATAAGCTAATCCTATCGCTACACCAGCTTGGGGAACGAGTGCTGCTCCTAAATATGTGCGCGTTGATTTACTTGTTTTAACGGCCATACAGCCTAAATAGGCTCCTATATATTTTGCTCCTATTCTTACTATAAAGTAAACTACTCCTATGACACCAAAGGTTGCAAGCAATTTAATATTAAGTGTCATTCCTGAGACCACAAAAAACAGCAGCATTATCGGAGGAGTAAAAGCGTTTATTTGTTCATATAAATTTTTATCTCTCGTTTTATTCATATATACAGCACCGAATATCATGCAAGAGAGCAGCGGAGACACATCAAATATAGAACAAATACCTGACAGCCCAAGAAGCATTGCTGTAACAATTATAAGCCTATTGTCATTAGTACGGCTTGGGACTATAAGCTTATTTAAAATCTCACCAAATAAAAATCCTACACCCATTGCAGCTACATTATATATAATTGGCATTGCAACACTGGATACTGTTACAGAACCAAATTCCAAAGCATTGACAACAGCGGCGGCGGCACTGAATACAAGAAGGCATACAACGTCATCAAGAGCTACTATTTGAAGCAAAGTAGTTACGAATTCACCTCTGGCATGATATTGATTTATCGTCATTACTGTACTGGCCGGAGCCGTGGCAGTAGCTATCGCACCAAGCAGCAGTGAGAGACTTAAATTAAGCTTGAATATAAAATACATAACGGCTGAAATTAATAGTGATTCAAATAATGTAATTATAATTACGGAACGACCGGTTTGTTTTAATGTATCCTTATCAAAAAATCTTCCAACACCAAAGGCTATAAAGGCAAGTGCTATATCGCTGACAAACGCCATATTGTTAACTATACTCTCTGGTATAATATGAAGGCAGTGAGGACCTATTAAAATACCGGCAATAATATATCCGCTTACATTTGGCAGACTTATTAGCTTTGTAAGCCTTGTCAAAAGAAACCCTGAAAGCAGAACTATTGACAGTGTAATCAGTATTATTGTTTCGGTATTAAAGTTTTCTAAAATACATTGCATATTCTCACCACCTTATTATTTGTGTAAACTATATTCTTTACTTGTACTTTACATTATGATATACTAGTTTTAACATAAAATCTAATTATAGTTTTATTGGTTTTAATAAATTTTTAGAATGGTTGTGATTATATGCTGGATATTAAACTGGAGACCCTTTTAACTGTATATGAAAAAAACAACTTTACAAGAGCTGCAGAAGAGCTTTCATTGACACAGCCGGCTGTAAGCCACCATATAAGCCAGCTGGAAAATGAACTAGGAGTAAAAATATTCAGGCGTGGAAAAGGGGAACTTAAACTAACGCCCGAAGGCGATATTATCATAAAATATGCTAAACGAATAAAGGCACTGTATGAAAAAATGCAGAGAGAACTTACTGATGAAGAGCGGCATATGACTAGGATAAGAGTGGGAATAACGCATACAGCTGAAAGTGGGCTTATAAGTGAGGTCTTGGCCAAATACGGTAATTCTAACGCCGGTATAAGCATAACAATTATGACTGATACTATAAATAATCTTTATGATATGCTATCAAATTTTGAAGTGGATTTGGCAATTGTAGAAGGAAGAATTAAAGAACCAGGCATTAATGCACTTCTTCTTGATCCCGACTATCTGGTATGTGTTGTATCAAATAATAGTCCGTTGGCAAAAAAAAGTATGGTAACATTAAACGATATAAAAAAAGAAAAGATGATCTTAAGGCTTCCATCGTCGGGAACAGTAAATTTATTTGTGTCACACCTTGAGAGTATCAATATGTCAATAGATGAGTTTAACGTGGTTTTAGAGGTAGATAATATAGCAACCATTAAGGATCTTGTGAGAAAGGATATGGGAATCTCTATTCTTGCGAGAAGCTCATGCCTTGATGAATTAAAAAAGGGGAAAATCACAGTTCTTCCAATAGAAAATCTTAGCATGATAAGAGAAACAAATATTCTTTATCATGAAGATTTTAACCATAATGATATACTTCAAGCTATAACAAGAATATATAGGGAAACTGCTAAGCAATATTATTAAAGATACTTTAAAAATTCCAAGTTGATTTATGAGTATATTATTAATTTACATGGTGATAATAATTTTGTAGTCACACTTTTAGTATAATGAAGGAGGATTAATTATGTCACCTAAAGAATTACTCTATATTGAAGATGCACTTGGTCATGAAGAACAAATGAAAACATCATGCGCTGCTTTCGCCTCTCAGATACAGGATCCCGAACTCAGAGGTTTTGTTCAGGAGCTTTCAAACAAGCATCAGAGATGCTTCAGCAATTTTTACAGCCTATTAAAGTAAACCAGAAGAGAGGAGAGAGAATGATGGAAGATAAAGTAATCATGGACAATATATTAACTGCAACAAAGGGAGCATGCGACTTAATGATGCATGGAGCTATCGAGTCCTCTACACCTGAGGTGCATAAAACATTTGCTCAGGCTTTTGACGATACACTTTGCCTGCAAAATCAAATTTATACAAAAATGTCGCAGAAGGGCTGGTATCCTATGCAGCAGGTTGAAGAAGAAAAGGTAGTTGCCACAAAACAGAAATTCATGGGGAAGTAAATAATTAGTATTTTGGCTGCATAGCTTTTTTAGGCTATGCAGTTTTTTAATAAAGAAATAAAAAACAGTCCAATTAAAAAACTGGACTGTATGGTTGATGCCGGTGGCCGGACTCGAACCGGCACGGAGATTATCCGCTTGATTTTGAGTCAAGTGCGTCTGCCAATTCCGCCACACCGGCACAGTATAATAACTAGTGCCGATTTTCATCAACTTCATTATAATACCATAAAATAAAATGTAAATCAATATCAAATTTAATTTGATTTATCATCTGATATAAGGTCATTTAACGTCATATTATCAACCACATCATCAATAGCATCTTTTATCTTTTTCCAAACAACAACTGAATTACAAGAATGCAGTTTTGTACATTTTTCGCCATTTTCAGCTACACAGTAAACCGGAGCAAGAGAACCTTCAAGTATTCTAAGAATATCTCCAACAGCAATCTCAGTAGGAGGCTTGGAGAGGGCATAACCGCCCTGGGCTCCTCTATAGCTTGTAAGAAGTCCTGCCTTGGTAAGTGGATTTATGATCTGTTCAAGATATTTTTCTGATAAGTCTTGGCTTGAGGCTATTTCTTTTAAAGGCTTATGACCTTTATTATAGTTTTCAGCCAAATAAACCATTATCATAACGCCGTATCTTCCTTTAGTAGATATAAGCATAACAACAAATCCTTTCAAATCATACTATTTTAATAAGTATATCACAACGCTATGAATTATGCAAACTCAATCTTTCTTGTTAATTTCAGCCATACAGTCAGGACAAATTCCTGTAAATTCCATGCTGTGGCCGGTAATGACAAAGCCGGTTTTTTCAGAAATAGCCTTTGATAATTCTTCAAAAGGACATTCTTCGACATCAATGGATTTATGACATGCAGAGCATATCAGCTCGTGTTTGTGCTGATGGTCATTAAACTGATAATATGTTTTTCCATCCATGTGAATAGACTTTATCAAAATATCTTTATCAGCCATAGCATTTAGAGCACGATAAACAGTAGAGAGATTAATGTCAAGTGACTCTGAAAGCTTTCCAAAAATATATTCAGCTGTAACAGGAGATTTTTCCTGTTTTAGAAGTGTAAGCATTAATATTCGTTTTTTTGTAGCTTTTAAAGAAGCGGATTTTAAAATATCTTTATCCATATAAATCACACCTTAAATAAACTGCTTATTACAATTATATAGTATAAGTATATCACAAAAACTAGGTATAGTTAATTAAAAGATAGAATACATTAATCTATAGCAATATTTCTTCGCAAAAGTTACGTTTTGCGAAGAAATATTGCTATACTCTACTATCCGTTGTATACTAATTATAGAAATACTTAAGTACATCTTCAAGGCTGTATTTACTTTTATCAAACTTAAACGTAGTAGCAAAATCGCAATCGAAGGAAGGTTTTACATCATCAATTGATGTGAAGCCTTTTTTCACTTTAACAGCACGTTTCAAACCCAATGACGGAATTAGAAGCCTTGTATTTTTAAACTGCTCGTTACCAACGAACCCTTTACCTATGTACTTTGTGATGTAGCTGCTTGCCTTACCCTTATCCCGTAAAGGTTCAAACAATGAATAACCGAACCTATCGGAATACGGCGACCAGTTATAGAGCTTTTCACCCTTTGCCACCCTTTCCCGTATGTAGTTAGGCAGTTTTACTTCCGTGTATGGCCAATAGTCAGATAAACGATACTCCGAAAGCTGTTCAATAGGCAAACCACTAATAAGCCCATGCAAATGCCATGCTCCATCCTTATGCTGTTCCGGCACAAAGACATATGAAAAACGAAATCCCAAATGACGTTTAAAAGAAGAAAAAGCTTTATAAAAACTCTTAAGGTCAAATCTATCATACTTACCGGGGTCTACCGTCAAAGTAACGAAATAATCCCATTCATTGCAATTACCTAATTCATCAAGCGTTTTCCTTGCCCTTAGGATATTACTTAAATACCGCCCCACATGGTCGGGCTTTTCTATGTAATACTGATAATCACTGCCGAATAAATCCAAAAGATTTTTAGATAAACACCAATCCAGCCACACAGCTTCACTCCTTGAAAGCCCCTGTTCAATGAAGTACTTCTGTCGTTCAGTCAACTTAACCCGTTCAACATCGTTAATCATCTTACTGACTGTTATCTGATAATAATCGCCGTATTCTTTAAGAGAACTTAAACAATGGGAATGGGCAACCGGGTCATAAGGATAACTGTTGCTGTTTAAATCAAACTCCATTTAACCACCCCTTAAAACTGTCCATGGGACAGAAGTGATATATTGTCAAGTAGAAGAAGGCACGCTGTCGCTCCGCGAGCCGTCCACGCTCGCAGAGCTGACAGCATACCTTTTTTCTAACAAGTCAAACATCTGGTAACTACTGTAAATACGTCCGTACTTCTTACGGTAAATAAAAAACTGTTGTGTAACACGCTTTTTAATGCAATACCAGAAAGTAATAGACAGAAATAAGGGAACTGGAAAAAATCGGGTAATACCATAATTATTCAACTTACGATGTTTAATGTCATACTCCAAAAGGCAGCGTATTTGTTTATCTATGAGCATGTCATACTGAGTTACAAGGATGAAATCATAACCTAAATGTCTATGCTGGGTGAAAAAATTTATCCATTCTAAGCGGTCTGAACGGCCAAATTCACGAGGATTGAATAAAAGCTGACATTCATCTATTACAACAAGTGTCTGTCGTTCCTTACCCTTCACATGGTTTTTCAAGGCATACTGATAGAAGTAAGCAGGTGTCATATCTGTATACGGCAAATAGACAAAGTTACCAAGCTCACGCTTACCGCCTTTTGAGATATAGTCCAAATCAACAGGAAAGGAACAGATGACATTATCCTTATACTTTACAAGCCTTTTATAGATAACTTCGGCCACATGCAGAGATTTTCCGCTACCCGGCGTACCGGAATACAAACTAATCACAATAAGACCCCCTTTTTTAATCGCCTACAGCCTTAACCCATCGCAGAACTACCTGATACAAATAAAAAGTGCCTACAGCAATAATCCATGCCTCCAATACTGAAATTATCTGTGGAACCGGGACTATATAACAAATGACACCAAACCACTTACTATCAAGTGTCATAGCACTAAGCCCATTAAAGGGACTGCCGGGAAGAACAGATATAATACCATGCAAAACAGCCACAAACCCATCAATTATACCTTGTAAAAGCTTCAGCAACATAAAACATCAACCCCTTACTAATTGACGTGTAACAAGTATTAAGCCAACCACAAACCCGGCAAAGGCAAAATACCGCACTATCTCAAAAACAACCTCAAACTTAGTCAAATCCAATTCAACAGTCCCGGCCTCAGCCAACGCACTACCAGCGAAATTAACAGTAAATTTAGGTTCTATCGGCGTAGCATTAAACCCAGTAAAGCAGTTGTACAAATCGAAGGGAATACAGAACGGAAAGACGGTTGACAAATCCAAGTCACGAAACCCGGATAAATCAAGACTACCAGTGCCAATGACTGCCGCACCGATGAGCGCGGGCAAGGCAGAAAGCTTTGATAAAATATCAGATAGTTTATTACCGATTGAACCTATACCGGACACAACCCCGGCCAAATCTTCCGTCAATTCGCCCTCTCCTGTTCCCGTATGCGTGTAACCCAGTTCCGCATCCACATAGCCCGGTATATCAAGACCAGATACAAGACCCCTGTCAGGTGCATATACATCAGACACATGGTCATAACCAGCCAAGCTATCAGGCAACCGAAGTACAACGTCCTGACCACGTGCAAGACTGTCTGTAAAACCGCCTACCCATACATCAGCCGGGATTAAGGCTTCTTTGTCAAAGTTATCGCCTACGTTATCAGCTGGAATTGTACCAATGTCACCCCATTGAACCCATGTATCACCAGCGCATATTGCTACACCACCGTCACCTTCTAAAGTAGTAGTACCACTGAGCGTATAGTTAACAGGACTACTACCAATGCCAAATCTAAGCTTTAATTGACCATACTGAGTAAAAACATTATAATAGCCAGAAAAGCTATCAGAATAAAGATACGTATTACCATGAACGGAACCATAAGTAATAGTGCCATCAGCAAACAAAGTATAATCAATAGTAGTTAAGTCACTAGACATGCCGTAGTAACGCCAATTACCGTTACCAGATGTAGTAATCCAATAAATACCCTGTGAGGCACTGCCCAGCTCAACCCTACCAGTATAGCTAGTATCTATATTTCCCGGACTAACAGGAATAGGAAATGCAGAGCTAATAGAAGATGAAATATAGTCAGCAACCGAAGTATACAGATTTCCTAATAATTCGCCTATTCTCTCTAAATCAGCGTCCAAATCAAACCGGAAATCACGTGTACCAGTATCAGTCGTTGTAATAGTTCCAAATCCTTCAAGTTCAGCAAGCATATCAGATACATTAGCATTAGGTGAGGTAATCCAATCTTTAACGCTATCATACTTTTGTGCATGAGTACCCTCCATAGCGGCTATTACTCCCATTGACCCCAGCAAATCATAAGCAATAGCGACCATATCAGGAGTTACAGCAACGGCGGCATACACCGGCATTGTAAAACTCACTGCAATCAAAATCGCACTTAATAAAGCTATCAGTCGTTCTTTCATTTCTCTTTTTTCCCTCCTTTATTAAACAAGCCGTTAAGACTTGCTATCGCAAATGCTTAACGGCTATACTAAATTGTGCGGGGTATCATTCAGTTGTCAAGCACAAAGAGTATTTTTCTGCAGAAAAATCTTCCTTTGTTGGCTTGACAACGTTTCATGGGGGTGTATATCAAATTCTACTTGTTGCTGTCTTAAAGAACCTGAGTCCCAGTCTCCATAAAGTAAAGGTAACAAATATTCCCATTGCTATTGGTCCGATTATATCAACAGAACCGTCAAAACCAGTTTGAACTGATGTAAAACCAGACGTCATAGCAGACATTATTGATGAATCACCTTCAGCGGCTAATGCGCTAACAGTGGGCACCAGAACTGTGGCAGTTCCAACAATACCGCCTACTACGGCATTTTTACAACGTGATACTTTTTCTTGAATGTTTGATAAATTCATAATGAGACCTCCTTTATTAGGTTGATATATTTAAAGGCTTTTGAAAAAAGCCATTAACACACTAAAGGCATGACCGACAAGAAAAGACGTAAATCCAAGACCAAACCCCCAAGCTATGCATAATTCAATAACACTCTGCAAAGTATCTTCCATCTATTCACGACCTTTTGAAAGCTCAGAAATTTTTTCATTAAGCTCATCTACCATCTGCTTATAAGCAAAAAAATGAATATTTATCTGTCTAAAAATGCAATAAACAAGTACTGCAAAAATAAGAGATAAAAACATAAAAACAAGAGTTGTACATAAAAGAAACTCCATAAAAAATCACCTATGACTTCCGGTAAAAGCAACAGCAAAAATTGCTACAAGCAGTAATACAGTGACTACCACTTGAAAGCCCATTACATAAACTTCAATAGTCAGCAGGTTATCAAAATCGACTGCTAATTCCGTGAACTGTTCCGAATAATCGTACATCTCACATGCACATACTTCTTCATAGATTACTTCCGTTTCCATATCCTCAGCCCCTTACAGGTTGCTCGCTGGCGTAAGTACAATTGAACTGAAACGCCCATCAACTATAAGGTCCATCATGTAATTCATTCCAGCAACAAGCCTATCCGGTTTACATTCATCAAAATTAATCATATAGTCATTACTTTCATAGGTTTCTAAGTCAGATACCTTTGCAAAATAAAATTCCTTACCGTTTTTACTGCTTATTACTTTTCTTACACTTACCAACCTTACTACATTGTTTGAATAATTAAATCTCATTTTCTTCTCCTCCTTAACTAGTTGGTTTTTATTTACAGGTTTAAGTATATTGCAAATGATACATTTTGTATATAGATTAATGTTACAAAACGTAGCGATACAAATTGTAACAATGCTACAATAAGTATCAAAGGAGTGATAAATTTGTACAAAGAGTTCTTTGCTGAAAGGCTTAGAAATGCTAGAATTGAGGCAGGTTACACACAACAACAAGTAGAAGATATGACAGGAGTATCACGAGCCAAATTGTCACATTATGAAACAGCTAAAAGAGAACCAGACATAGAAACAATAGGAATACTAGCAAATTTTTATGATGTATCTATAGACTGGTTATTTGGAAACGTTATGAAGAAATGACATCGCAACATTTCATTCGCAAAACGTCTGTTTTGCGGAAATAATGCTGACAGCGAAAAAGACCGTATGATTTACAACTTTCATTGTATCATACGGTCTTTTTCTCGTTGGCGCAGCTGTTGTCGCAGCGGAAAGAAGCGTGGCAGCGTGCACTGCGTTCGCCCGATGCCGCTCTCCTTTCCGCTGCTTTATTCATTAGTTTCGCAAAACCTGTATTTTTTGCGAAGAAATATTGCTATACTCTACTATCCGTTGTATACTAATTATAGAAATACTTAAGTACATCTTCAAGGCTGTATTTACTTTTATCAAACTTAAACGTAGTAGCAAAATCGCAATCGAAGGAAGGTTTTACATCATCAATTGATGTGAAGCCTTTTTTCACTTTAACAGCACGTTTCAAACCCAATGACGGAATTAGAAGCCTTGTATTTTTAAACTGCTCGTTACCAACGAACCCTTTACCTATGTACTTTGTGATGTAGCTGCTTGCCTTACCCTTATCCCGTAAAGGTTCAAACAATGAATAACCGAACCTATCGGAATACGGCGACCAGTTATAGAGCTTTTCACCCTTTGCCACCCTTTCCCGTATGTAGTTAGGCAGTTTTACTTCCGTGTATGGCCAATAGTCAGATAAACGATACTCCGAAAGCTGTTCAATAGGCAAACCACTAATAAGCCCATGCAAATGCCATGCTCCATCCTTATGCTGTTCCGGCACAAAGACATATGAAAAACGAAATCCCAAATGACGTTTAAAAGAAGAAAAAGCTTTATAAAAACTCTTAAGGTCAAATCTATCATACTTACCGGGGTCTACCGTCAAAGTAACGAAATAATCCCATTCATTGCAATTACCTAATTCATCAAGCGTTTTCCTTGCCCTTAGGATATTACTTAAATACCGCCCCACATGGTCGGGCTTTTCTATGTAATACTGATAATCACTGCCGAATAAATCCAAAAGATTTTTAGATAAACACCAATCCAGCCACACAGCTTCACTCCTTGAAAGCCCCTGTTCAATGAAGTACTTCTGTCGTTCAGTCAACTTAACCCGTTCAACATCGTTAATCATCTTACTGACTGTTATCTGATAATAATCGCCGTATTCTTTAAGAGAACTTAAACAATGGGAATGGGCAACCGGGTCATAAGGATAACTGTTGCTGTTTAAATCAAACTCCATTTAACCACCCCTTAAAACTGTCCATGGGACAGAAGTGATATATTGTCAAGTAGAAGAAGGCACGCTGTCGCTCCGCGAGCCGTCCACGCTCGCAGAGCTGACAGCATACCTTTTTTCTAACAAGTCAAACATCTGGTAACTACTGTAAATACGTCCGTACTTCTTACGGTAAATAAAAAACTGTTGTGTAACACGCTTTTTAATGCAATACCAGAAAGTAATAGACAGAAATAAGGGAACTGGAAAAAATCGGGTAATACCATAATTATTCAACTTACGATGTTTAATGTCATACTCCAAAAGGCAGCGTATTTGTTTATCTATGAGCATGTCATACTGAGTTACAAGGATGAAATCATAACCTAAATGTCTATGCTGGGTGAAAAAATTTATCCATTCTAAGCGGTCTGAACGGCCAAATTCACGAGGATTGAATAAAAGCTGACATTCATCTATTACAACAAGTGTCTGTCGTTCCTTACCCTTCACATGGTTTTTCAAGGCATACTGATAGAAGTAAGCAGGTGTCATATCTGTATACGGCAAATAGACAAAGTTACCAAGCTCACGCTTACCGCCTTTTGAGATATAGTCCAAATCAACAGGAAAGGAACAGATGACATTATCCTTATACTTTACAAGCCTTTTATAGATAACTTCGGCCACATGCAGAGATTTTCCGCTACCCGGCGTACCGGAATACAAACTAATCACAATAAGACCCCCTTTTTTAATCGCCTACAGCCTTAACCCATCGCAGAACTACCTGATACAAATAAAAAGTGCCTACAGCAATAATCCATGCCTCCAATACTGAAATTATCTGTGGAACCGGGACTATATAACAAATGACACCAAACCACTTACTATCAAGTGTCATAGCACTAAGCCCATTAAAGGGACTGCCGGGAAGAACAGATATAATACCATGCAAAACAGCCACAAACCCATCAATTATACCTTGTAAAAGCTTCAGCAACATAAAACATCAACCCCTTACTAATTGACGTGTAACAAGTATTAAGCCAACCACAAACCCGGCAAAGGCAAAATACCGCACTATCTCAAAAACAACCTCAAACTTAGTCAAATCCAATTCAACAGTCCCGGCCTCAGCCAACGCACTACCAGCGAAATTAACAGTAAATTTAGGTTCTATCGGCGTAGCATTAAACCCAGTAAAGCAGTTGTACAAATCGAAGGGAATACAGAACGGAAAGACGGTTGACAAATCCAAGTCACGAAACCCGGATAAATCAAGACTACCAGTGCCAATGACTGCCGCACCGATGAGCGCGGGCAAGGCAGAAAGCTTTGATAAAATATCAGATAGTTTATTACCGATTGAACCTATACCGGACACAACCCCGGCCAAATCTTCCGTCAATTCGCCCTCTCCTGTTCCCGTATGCGTGTAACCCAGTTCCGCATCCACATAGCCCGGTATATCAAGACCAGATACAAGACCCCTGTCAGGTGCATATACATCAGACACATGGTCATAACCAGCCAAGCTATCAGGCAACCGAAGTACAACGTCCTGACCACGTGCAAGACTGTCTGTAAAACCGCCTACCCATACATCAGCCGGGATTAAGGCTTCTTTGTCAAAGTTATCGCCTACGTTATCAGCTGGAATTGTACCAATGTCACCCCATTGAACCCATGTATCACCAGCGCATATTGCTACACCACCGTCACCTTCTAAAGTAGTAGTACCACTGAGCGTATAGTTAACAGGACTACTACCAATGCCAAATCTAAGCTTTAATTGACCATACTGAGTAAAAACATTATAATAGCCAGAAAAGCTATCAGAATAAAGATACGTATTACCATGAACGGAACCATAAGTAATAGTGCCATCAGCAAACAAAGTATAATCAATAGTAGTTAAGTCACTAGACATGCCGTAGTAACGCCAATTACCGTTACCAGATGTAGTAATCCAATAAATACCCTGTGAGGCACTGCCCAGCTCAACCCTACCAGTATAGCTAGTATCTATATTTCCCGGACTAACAGGAATAGGAAATGCAGAGCTAATAGAAGATGAAATATAGTCAGCAACCGAAGTATACAGATTTCCTAATAATTCGCCTATTCTCTCTAAATCAGCGTCCAAATCAAACCGGAAATCACGTGTACCAGTATCAGTCGTTGTAATAGTTCCAAATCCTTCAAGTTCAGCAAGCATATCAGATACATTAGCATTAGGTGAGGTAATCCAATCTTTAACGCTATCATACTTTTGTGCATGAGTACCCTCCATAGCGGCTATTACTCCCATTGACCCCAGCAAATCATAAGCAATAGCGACCATATCAGGAGTTACAGCAACGGCGGCATACACCGGCATTGTAAAACTCACTGCAATCAAAATCGCACTTAATAAAGCTATCAGTCGTTCTTTCATTTCTCTTTTTTCCCTCCTTTATTAAACAAGCCGTTAAGACTTGCTATCGCAAATGCTTAACGGCTATACTAAATTGTGCGGGGTATCATTCAGTTGTCAAGCACAAAGAGTATTTTTCTGCAGAAAAATCTTCCTTTGTTGGCTTGACAACGTTTCATGGGGGTGTATATCAAATTCTACTTGTTGCTGTCTTAAAGAACCTGAGTCCCAGTCTCCATAAAGTAAAGGTAACAAATATTCCCATTGCTATTGGTCCGATTATATCAACAGAACCGTCAAAACCAGTTTGAACTGATGTAAAACCAGACGTCATAGCAGACATTATTGATGAATCACCTTCAGCGGCTAATGCGCTAACAGTGGGCACCAGAACTGTGGCAGTTCCAACAATACCGCCTACTACGGCATTTTTACAACGTGATACTTTTTCTTGAATGTTTGATAAATTCATAATGAGACCTCCTTTATTAGGTTGATATATTTAAAGGCTTTTGAAAAAAGCCATTAACACACTAAAGGCATGACCGACAAGAAAAGACGTAAATCCAAGACCAAACCCCCAAGCTATGCATAATTCAATAACACTCTGCAAAGTATCTTCCATCTATTCACGACCTTTTGAAAGCTCAGAAATTTTTTCATTAAGCTCATCTACCATCTGCTTATAAGCAAAAAAATGAATATTTATCTGTCTAAAAATGCAATAAACAAGTACTGCAAAAATAAGAGATAAAAACATAAAAACAAGAGTTGTACATAAAAGAAACTCCATAAAAAATCACCTATGACTTCCGGTAAAAGCAACAGCAAAAATTGCTACAAGCAGTAATACAGTGACTACCACTTGAAAGCCCATTACATAAACTTCAATAGTCAGCAGGTTATCAAAATCGACTGCTAATTCCGTGAACTGTTCCGAATAATCGTACATCTCACATGCACATACTTCTTCATAGATTACTTCCGTTTCCATATCCTCAGCCCCTTACAGGTTGCTCGCTGGCGTAAGTACAATTGAACTGAAACGCCCATCAACTATAAGGTCCATCATGTAATTCATTCCAGCAACAAGCCTATCCGGTTTACATTCATCAAAATTAATCATATAGTCATTACTTTCATAGGTTTCTAAGTCAGATACCTTTGCAAAATAAAATTCCTTACCGTTTTTACTGCTTATTACTTTTCTTACACTTACCAACCTTACTACATTGTTTGAATAATTAAATCTCATTTTCTTCTCCTCCTTAACTAGTTGGTTTTTATTTACAGGTTTAAGTATATTGCAAATGATACATTTTGTATATAGATTAATGTTACAAAACGTAGCGATACAAATTGTAACAATGCTACAATAAGTATCAAAGGAGTGATAAATTTGTACAAAGAGTTCTTTGCTGAAAGGCTTAGAAATGCTAGAATTGAGGCAGGTTACACACAACAACAAGTAGAAGATATGACAGGAGTATCACGAGCCAAATTGTCACATTATGAAACAGCTAAAAGAGAACCAGACATAGAAACAATAGGAATACTAGCAAATTTTTATGATGTATCTATAGACTGGTTATTTGGAAACGTTATGAAGAAATGACATCGCAACATTTCATTCGCAAAACGTCTGTTTTGCGGAAATAATGCTGACAGCGAAAAAGACCGTATGATTTACAACTTTCATTGTATCATACGGTCTTTTTCTCGTTGGCGCAGCTGTTGTCGCAGCGGAAAGAAGCGTGGCAGCGTGCACTGCGTTCGCCCGATGCCGCTCTCCTTTCCGCTGCTTTATTCATTAGTTTCGCAAAACCTGTATTTTTTGCGAAGAAATATTGCTATAGCATTTACTCCTCTCTACTATAAATAAAATAGCCCCATTTTTGGGGCTATTAAGTATTTTACTTATTAATATTAAAGAACGCATTAAGACCAGGATATTCTGCTGCGTCATCAAGTTCTTCTTCAATACGGAGAAGCTGATTATATTTAGCAACACGGTCGCTTCTTGCAGGAGCACCTGTTTTAATCTGGCCTGCATTAACTGCAACAACTATATCTGCAATTGTAGTATCCTCAGTTTCACCTGAACGATGGCTGACAATTGCTGTCATGTTATTTCTATTTGCAAGCTGAATGGCATTAAATGTTTCTGTAAGCGTACCAATCTGATTAACTTTAATAAGTATAGCATTTCCTGCCTTAAGCTCTATGCCCTTCTTAAGCCTGTCAGTATTTGTAACAAAAAGGTCGTCTCCAACAAGCTGAACTCTGTCCCCAATTTCTTTTGTAAGAAGCTGCCAGCCAGCCCAATCTTCTTCTGCAAGACCGTCTTCTATAGATACTATAGGATATTTATCGACAAGCTTCTTCCAAAGCTCAACCATTTCCTCACTTGTTCTGACAATTTCTTTGCCAACCATTTTACTCTCGCCAGGGAAATGGTATTTTCCATCTTCCTCATAAAGCTCGCTTGTCGCAGGATCCATAGCGATTTTAATATCTGTTCCCCATCCGTAACCCGATTTTTCAACTGCTTCTTTGA